>Ga0068877_10004030_pt1 | contig 11577 bp, 12 predicted proteins | sample NOAtaG_FD_66437 | JGI IMG/M metagenome (GOLD analysis project Ga0068877, IMG submission 66437) | Freshwater lake microbial communities from Lake Erie, under a cyanobacterial bloom - NOAA_Erie_Diel6S_1000h metaG | ecosystem: Environmental > Aquatic > Freshwater > Lake | place: USA: Ohio, Lake... | reverse complement strand
GATGTGCGCCAGCGTGGTCTTGCCCAGCCCCGGCGGGCCGAACAGCAGCACGTGGTCGAGCGCCTCGGCGCGCTTGCGCGCCGCCCCGATGAAGATGTCGAGCTGCTCGCGGGCCTTGGCCTGGCCGACGTAGTCGAGCAGCGCCTTCGGACGCAGCGCGCGCTCGATCGCCTCCTCGTTGGGCGAGGACACCGCCGTGCCGAGCACGCGCCGCTGCGCGCCGTCGCCGGGGATGCTGTCGCCGAGGTGATCGGTGCGGACCGCCATGCACGGCATTATCACGAGCGCGGCGGACCGCGCCGCACGCCAGGAGACCGGAGATGATTTCGCTGCATGGGTTCCCGATGTCGAACTACTACAACAAGGTCAAGATCGTCCTGCTCGAGAAAGGCGTGCCCTTCCGCGAGTGCCTGGCCGACCCGCGCCGGCCCGACGCGTCGGCGCTCGCGGCCTCGCCGCTGGGCAAGGTGCCCTTCGTCACCCTCGAGGACGGCCGCACGCTCTGCGAGAGCCAGGTCATCGTCGACTGGATCGAGGCCGCCTGGCCGACGCCCCCGCTGGTGCCTGCAGACCCCTACGCGGCAGCCAAGGTGCGCGAGCTGACGGCCTTCATCGAGCTGCACCTGGAGCTGGTGGCGCGCGAGCTGTACGGGCAGGCCTTCTTCGGCAACACGGTGGGCGAGGACACGCGCGAGCGCGTGCGCCGGCAACTCGCCAAGGGCGTGCCGGCGTTCCAGCAGCTGGCGCGCTTTGCGCCGTACGTGGCGGGCAGCAGCTTCACGCTGGCCGATGCCGCGGCCTGGACCAGCCTGCCGCTGGTGGGCATGGCCACCAAGGCCGTGCTGGGCGAGGACGTCCTGGCCGCGCACGGACTGGACCTCAAGCCCTACCTCAGGCTGATGGGCGAGCGGCCGAGCGTGCAGCAGGTCGCGGCGGACCGCAAGGCATCGATGGCCGCCGCGGCCGCCGGGAAACCGGCCGGGGCGGCGGGAACGTCAGGCTGAGCGGGCCCAGGCCGGCCAGGCGGACCCGAGGCCTCCCGGTCGGGGCGCGCAGGCCCCGCCCCGGCGCCGGTCAGGCTGCCGGCGCGGGCCGGGGCGCCGCGCCGGAGGCCGCCAGCGAGGCGGTCAGTTCTTTGCGGTAGCGGTTGAGCTCCTGGACGCTCGCGAAGCTGCGCTCCATCAGCAGCCCCATGTTGTGCAGGATGCGCTCGACGACCTTGTTCTCCCAGGTGGCGTCGAACTGGATCTGCTTGTCGAGCCACTGCTCCAGCCAGGCCGGGTCGGGCAGGCGGCTCTGGATCGTGTCGCGCGGGAACAGCCCGACGTTGACGTGCAGGTTGGTCGGGTGCAGGGCCTGCGCGGTGCGACGGGCACTGGCCATCAGCACGCCGACTTTGGCGAAGGCGGCACGGGCCTCGTCGCCGAACTTGCCCAGCGCCCGCTTCATGTAGCGCAGGTAGGCACCGCCATGGCGGGCCTCGTCGCGGGCGAGGGTCTCGTAGATGTGGCGGATCACCGGCTCGGTGTGCCACTCGGCGGCGCGCCGGTACCAGTGGTTGAGCCGGATCTCGCCGCAGAAGTGCAGCATCAGCGTCTCGAGCGCGGGCGCGGGGTCGAACTCGAAGCGGATCGCGTGCAGTTCCTCCTCGGTCGGCACGAGGTCGGGGCGGAAGCGGCGCAGGTACTCCATCAGCACGAGGCTGTGCTTCTGCTCCTCGAAGAACCAGACGCTCATGAACGCGCTGAAATCGCTGTCCTCGCGGTTGTCGCGCAGGAACATCTCGGTGGCCGGCAGCGCCGCCCACTCGGTGATCGCGTTCATCTTGATGGTGTGCGCCTGCTCCTCCGACAGACGGGCGCCGTCGAATTCGGCCCACGGGATGTCCGTGTCCATGTTCCAGCGCACGGCTTCGAGTTGCTTGAAGAGTTCCGGGTAAAGCATGGCAGGATGGGCGTGGCCGGACCGATTCTAGGCATGACGTACCGCCCCACGGCGGTCGGGGCCGGACGGAGCGCCCGGCCGGCCGTCGGGACGGCGCCGCTCAGGCGCCGTGGCCGGCGCGCCAGCGACGCAGTTCGGCCGGCACCACGTCCAGGCCGCCGAAGGCCTCGACGCCATCGACCCGGCGGCGCTGGATCACGGGAGCACTCCCGCCGACCCACACCGCCACCGACGGCGACAGCTTGGTCCGCAGTTCGGTCAGGCCGTCGACGATCTGGTTCGGGTTCATGCAGCCGGTGAAGCTCAGGCCGACGATGTCGGCCCGGTGGGCTCCGGCGGCCAGCACGATGTCCCAAAGCGGCGTCTCGACGCCGAGCGAGATGCAGCGGCAGCCCTCCAGCGACAGCACGGCCTCGATCATCAGCAGGCCGAGCCCGTGAGGCTCACCCGGGAACGTGGTCAGCAGCACGCAGGGCCGCGCGGCCGGTGGCGCCTCGGGAATGCCCGCGATCGCCTGCCGAAGCACCGATTGCATCGTCTCGGTGTAGAGGTGCTCCTCGAAGATCTCCATCTGGCCGCGGATCCACGCGTCGCCCACGGCTGCGGTGAGCGGCGCGACGACCTCGGTGACGAAGCGGCCGACGCCCAGGCGGGACAACAGCCGCGTCAGCTCCGTGCGCAGCGCGGGCTGGTCGTGGCTGCGGATCAGGTCGAGGTGGGCGCGCAGGTCGGACGCGCCGACCACCGCCTCGACGCTGCGCAGCGGCTGGTCGACGGTGGAGTCGGTCAGGCGCTGCAGGTCGTCGAGACTCAGCGGGACGATGCGCCCCGGCCGGTGCCCTGCGTCCATCAGGCGCTTGATGATGCGGAGCTTCTCGACCTGCTCGAGCGTGTAGGCACGCTCCCCGATCGCATCGCGCTCAGGCGCCGGGAAGCCGTAACGGCGCTCCCAGACGCGCAGCGTGTCCTTCGACAGGCCGGTGTCGCGCTCGACCGCAGCGATCGACAAGGTGATGGTGGTGGCGCGGCTGCGGTCGTTCATGGTGTCACTGGGTCCTGCCGGCAGGCGTTGGACGCAGCCGGCTTGATCAGATCGTTGTCCAGGACAAATCCTTGTACTGCTACCGCGAAGTGCCTAATATATGCCTCCTGGACCGATTGTTGAACAGGACACATCCTCCGGTGGGGAATTGCCTCGTCAGCGTTGTCTCGACGATCGGCTCGTTCCCGGGCCCGGCCGAAGCGTTTCGCTGCGCGCTTGCCGGATCGTGCGGCCCTCGCAGACCGCCCAGCCGGCACGGACGCTCCAAGCCACTGGACGGAACTAAACTGATTGGTTATGATTCATACTGATCAGTTCAGACATAGGTCCGGCAAGGCAGTTCCGCCGGTTACGGCAGCTGCCACGCAGGGCAGCTGCACAAGGCAACCCGACCCGCCCCCCCGCATCGTCCCCCGCATCCCCGAGCATCTGCCCATGCCAGCCCGTACCTCGACCGCCGAACGCGGTGCCGAACGCCCCGGTGCCGCCGCCTGTCGGGCACGGAACTTCGCCGCCGCGCGCGGGTCGGAGCGACAGGCCGGATTGCCTGCTCCAGCGTGGCGGTCCGATGATCCCTCGACGCTTTCCCTGCCGTGCAGTCCGCGGGCCCGGCCCGCGGCAATCCCGAGACGCCTCTCCTCCTCCTCCCTCCCTCCCTCGTTCGTCTCGGGGCGCTGCACGGCAGACTTTCTTCCCCCGGGGGCCGCACCCGCGGCCCCCCTACGCTCTGCAGGGTGGGCGCGATGAAGCGCGTCGCCGTCGTCGGCTCGGGCATCTCGGGCCTTGCCGCGGCGTGGTCGCTGGCCGATGAGGCGCGCGTCACGCTGTTCGAGGCCGGCACGCATTTCGGCGGCCACACCCACACGGTCGACGTCACGCTGCAGGGCGTGACCCACGGCGTCGACACCGGCTTCCTCGTCTTCAACCACCGGACGTACCCCAAGCTGCGACGCCTGTTCGAGACGCTCGGCGTGCAGACCGCCGCGTCGGACATGTCGTTCTCGGTGCAGGTGCCGCAGGCGGGCCTGGAATGGAGCGGCAGCGACCTCGACGCGGTCTTCGCGCAGCGCCGCAACCTGCTGTCGCCGCGCTTCGTCGGCATGCTGCTGGAGGTGCTGCGCTTCAACCGGCTCGCCACCGGCATCGCCGAGTCCGGCGACGACGCGGCGCTGGCCGAGCCGATCGGCGACTTCCTCGGCCGCCATCGCTTCGGCGCCGCGTTCCGCGACTGGTACTTCCTGCCGATGATCGGCTGCATCTGGAGTTGCCCCGCCGACCAGATGCTGCGCTTCCCGATCGGCACGATGATCCGTTTCTGCCACAACCACGGCCTGATCCAGGTGAACGACCGGCCGCAGTGGTACACGGTGGCCGGCGGCGCCCGCAACTACGTGCATCGGATGCTGCCGGCGATCGCCGACGCGCGGCTGGCCACCCCGGTGCGCGGCGTGCGGCGGCTGCCCCCCGGCGACGGGCGCGGCGGCGTGATGGTGGCCACCGACCACGGCAGCGAGCGGTTCGACGATGTGATCCTCGCCTGCCACAGCGACCAGAGCCTGGCGCTGCTGGACGACATCGGACCGCAGGAGCGCTCCGTGCTCGGCGCGATCCGCTACCACCCGAACCGGGCCGTGCTGCACACCGATGCCTCGGTGCTGCCGCGCAGCCGGCGTGCCTGGGCGTCCTGGAACTACGCACGCGCCCTCGACGCCGGCCGCGAGCAGTCCGCGGTGTGCCTGCACTACCTGATCAACCGGCTGCAGCCGCTGCCCTGGCAGCAGCCGGTGGTGGTGTCGCTGAACCCCGACCCGCAGCGCGCGCCGCGCGCCGACACCGTGCTCGCCGAGATCGACTACAGCCACCCTGTGTTCGACCTCGCCGCCGTCGCCGCTCAGCGCCGCCTGCCCGAGATCCAGGGCGTGGCCCACACCTGGTTCTGCGGTGCCTGGGCCCGGTACGGCTTCCACGAGGACGGGCTCGGCTCGGCGCTGGACGTGGTCGCGGCGCTGCGCGAACGCTGGCTGACCGAGGGTGGGCGGGCTGCCGCATGAACGTTGCCACCAGTCCTGCCGACGGCCCCGCGGCTGCCGGCGCCGGCGAGGCGCCGGTGCACCCGGCCCGACCGGCGCACACTTCGGGCATGGTGAACCCGGCACAGGCCCTGCTCGCGCGCGGCCTCGTGCGCCACCGGCGCCTGCGGCCGAGCGAGCACGCCTTCGCCTACCCGACCTATTTCCTGCTGCTGCCGATGCGTGCGCTGCGCGCACGCCCGGCGGCGGACCTGCCGCGCAACCGCTTCGGCCTGCTTGCCTTCCACGATGCAGACCACGGCGACGGCCGCGGCGACGCGCTGGCCTGGGCCGAGCAGACGCTGGCCGACGAAGGCGTGCGCGACGCCGACGGCGAGATCTGGCTGCAGACCTACCCGCGCGTGCTCGGCTACGCCTTCAAGCCGGTCAGCTTCTGGTACTGCCACCGCGCGGACGGCTCGCTGGCAGCCGTGCTGGCCGAGGTCAACAACACTTTCGGCGAGAGGCACGTCTACCTGTTGCACGGTCCCGGCGTCGGCTGGGGCCGCGAGCTGCGCGCGCACAAGGTGTTCCACGTCTCGCCGTTCTGCAGCGTCGAGGGCGGCTACCGGTTCCGCTTCCTGCGCGCGGCAGGCGGCGATGCCGAGCGCATCGTGGCTCGCGTCGACCACGACGACGCGAGCGGGCCCCTGCTGCAGACCAGCGTGTGCGGCCGGCTCGAACCGCTGTCGGCCGCCTCCGCGCGGCGCGCCTTCTTCGGCATGCCGCTGATGACGCTGGGCGTGATCGGCCGCATCCACTGGCAGGCGCTGCGGCTGCTGCTCAAGCGCGTACCCTTCTTCACCAAGCCCGACCCGCCGCGGGCCTTCGTCACCCGCTGAACCCCCGTTCCCCGCAGCCCCCCAGAATCGAACCCGGCCGATGAACACCAGCACCACCACCGCCTCCGGCGCCGCGCGCATCGCGCCGCCTGCCGGCGCCCCCGCCCCGGCGCGCGCCGTCTTCCGCCTGCTGCAGTCGTTGTCGGTGGGCACGCTCGACGTGCAGCTGCCCGACGGCAGCCAGGCGCGCTTCGGCAACGGCACCGAGCCGCGCGCCGCGATCCGCCTGGTCGACTGGACCGTGTGCGGCGCCGCGCTGAAGAGCGGCGACATCGGATTCGCCGAGGCCTACATCGACGGGCACTGGACCACGCCGGACCTGGTCGCGCTGCTGGAGCTGTTCATCGCCAACCGCGACGCCGTCGAGCAGGTCATCTACGGCACGTGGTGGGGCGCGCTCGCCTACCGGATCAAGCACCTGCTGCACCGCAACTCGCGTCGCGGCAGCCGCAAGAACATCCACGCGCATTACGACCTCGGCAACCCGTTCTACCGCCTGTGGCTCGACGAGACGATGAACTACTCGAGCGCGCTGTTCGAGGGCGACCTGACGGGCGACCTGGCGCAGGCGCAGCGCGCCAAGGTGCACCGCGCGCTGCGCGAGTGCGGCATCCGCCCGGGCGGCCGGCTGCTCGAGATCGGCTGCGGCTGGGGTGCGCTGGCCGAGGCGGCCGCGGGCGACTTCGGCGCGCGGGTCACGGGCGTCACGCTGTCGACCGAGCAGCTGCAGTACGCGCAGGCGCGACTGGCGGCGCGCGGGCTGGGCGACCGCGCCGACCTGCGGCTGCAGGACTACCGCGACATCGCCGACGGCCCCTTCGACGCGATCGCCTCGATAGAGATGTTCGAGGCGGTGGGCCGCGAGTACTGGGGGCGGTTCTTCGGCACGGTGTCGGCGCTGCTGGCCCCGGGCGGCCGCGCCTGCGTGCAGACGATCACCATCCGCGACGACCTGTTCGAGCGCTACGTTCGCGGCACCGACTTCATCCAGCAGTACATCTTCCCCGGCGGCCTGCTGCCCAGCCCGGGCGCGTTCCGCGCCGAGGCGGCGAAGGCAGGTCTGGAGGTGGTCACCGAACTGGCCTTCGGGCCCGACTATGCCGAGACGCTGCGGCGCTGGCGCACCGGCTTCCTGGCGCGCGAGCGCGAGGTGCTGGGCCAGGGCTTCGACGCCCGCTTCCTGAAGATCTGAGTTCTACCTCGCCTACTGCGAGGCGGCGTTCGCCACCGGTAACACGGACGTCGTGCAGTTCACGCTGCGCAAGCCCGGCTGAGGTGACCATGTCCAGACACGACGACGATCATTCGACGCCCGGCCAGCGAGACCGGCTGCACCGCCGGCAGGTCCTGGTTGCGGGCCTCGGCGCACTCGTACTCGGGCCGGCTCGGGCGACGGCCGCGCCTGCCGAGGTGCAGGCGGAGCTCCCTGGGGCCCGCCTGCAGGGTCGCGGGCAGTTGCGCTTCCTGGGCCTGCGCGTCTACGAGGCCAGGCTGTGGGTCGGGCCGCAGTCGGCCGACGCGGCCGCCTGGCAGGTGCCGTTGGCGCTCGAGCTCGAGTACATGCGCGCGCTGCAGGGGCCGAAGATCGCCGAGCGCTCGCTGGTCGAGATGCGCCGCCAGGGCGACATCGCGCCGGCGGCCGCCGAGCGCTGGCTCGCGTCGATGACTCGGATGTTCCCGGACGTGAACGCCGGCGATCGCCTGACCGGCTTCAAGCAGCCCGGGCAGTTCGCGCGCTTCTACCTCAACGGCCGCCCGACCGGCGAGCTGCGCGACCCCGACTTCGCACGCATGTTCTTCGGCATCTGGCTGGCGCCGCAGACGTCCGAGCCCGCGTTGCGGCAGGCCCTCCTGGGCCAGCGTCCATGACCGCGGAAGCGCCCGCGGGCGCGGCGTCGGGCTGGCGCGGCGGCATCGGCCAGGGGCTGGCCTATGGCGCGCTCGGCCTGCCACTGGCCTTCGTCGCGCTGCCGCTGTACGTGATCCTGCCCAACTACTACGCGTCCGAGTTCGGGATCCCGCTGGCCGCGCTGGGCGCGCTGCTGCTGGGCGCGCGGCTGCTGGACGCCGTGGCCGACCCCTGGATCGGCCGTCTGACGGACGGTTGGTTCGCCCACTCCGGCAGGCGCGTGATCGTCGCCGCGGTGATCGCCGCGGTGGTGGTCGCGATCGGTTTCCGGGCGTTGTTCTTCCCGATGGTGACGGGCACGGCGTCGCTGCTGGCGTGGTGCGGGGCCTTCCTCGCGGTCACCTACCTCAGCTACAGCGTGCTGTCGGTTCTGCACCAGGCCTGGGGAGCACGGCTGGGCGGCGACGAGGGCCAGCGCGCCCGCATCGTTTCCTGGCGCGAGGGACTGGCGCTGGCCGGCGTGCTGGTGGCGAGCGTGCTGCCCTCGGTGACCAGCATGTCGGTGTCCACCGCGACCTTCGCACTGACGCTGGCGCTGGGGGTCGCGCTGCTCACGCGCGCCCCGCAGCCGCGCGTCGGCGACGGCGCGCCCGCCCCGCCACTGATGTTCGAGCCGCTGCGCACCCCGGCCTTCCGGCGCCTGCTGGCCGTGTTCCTGGTCAACGGCGTGGCCAGCGCGGTGCCCGCGACGCTGGTGCTGTTCTTCATCCGCGACCGGCTGCAGGCGCCGAGCTTCGAGCCGCTCTTCCTCGCCAGCTACTTCGCGGCCGGCGCGCTCAGCATGCCGTTGTGGGTGCGGCTGGTGGCGCGGTTCGGCCTCGAGCGCAGCTGGCTCGTCGGGATGCTGCTGGCAGTGGCCGCGTTCATCTGGGCGCTCGGCCTGGGCGCGGGCGATGTCGTCGGCTTCGCGCTGGTGTGCATCGCCAGCGGCATCGCGCTCGGCGCCGACCTGACGCTGCCCGGAGCGATGCTGGCCGGCGTGATCCAGCGCGCGGGCCACGGCGAGCGGCTCGAAGGCGCCTACTTCGGCTGGTGGAACTTCGCCACCAAGCTCAACCTCGCGCTGGCCGCCGGCATCGCCTTGCCGCTGCTGGCGCTCTTCGGCTACACGCCTGGGGCACGCGACCCGTCCGCGCTCTCCGCCCTGTCCATCGCGTACTGCCTGCTGCCCTGCGTGCTCAAGCTCACGGCCGTCGCACTGCTGCACTTCTTGTGGCTGCGCCCGCCGGCCGGCCCTACCCCCGCCCTACCCGAGACCGTCCGATGATCCGCCGCACCGCCCTCGCCTGCACCCTGGCCGCCGCCGCCTTTCTGGGCGCCTGCGCCTCGCCGCAACCCGCCGACTACGCCGCGGAGAAGCCGGTGCTCGACCTGAAGACCTACTTCAACGGCGAACTGGTCGCACACGGCATCTTCACAGACCGCAGCGGCAAGGTGGCGCGCCGCTTCGTCGTCCGCATGACCGGCTCCTGGCAGGGCAACCAGGGCATCCTCGACGAGCGCTTCACCTACAGCGACGGCAAGACCGAGCGCCGGGTCTGGCGCCTCACCGACCTGGGCAACGGCCGCTACGAGGGCCGCGCCGACGACGTCGTCGGCGTCGCGCAGGGCATCGCGGCAGGCAACGCGCTGAACTGGTCGTACACGCTGCGGCTGCCGGTGGATGGCAAGGTCTACGATGTGCAGTTCGACGACTGGATGTACCTCGTCGACGAGAAGGTCATGCTGAACAAGGCCGTGATGAGCAAGTTCGGGATCCGCCTCGGCGAGGTCACGCTGTCCTTCACGAAGCCGTGAGGCGGGTGCGATGCCACTGAACCCCTGCATCGGCAACTGGAAGGGCCGGGTCGTCTGGCTGGTCGGCGCTTCCACCGGCATCGGCCGCGCGACGGCCGAGCAGCTGCACGCGCTCGGCGCCGTCGTCGTCGTGTCGGCCCGCAGCGAGGCGGCGCTCGAGCGCTTCGTCGCCGAGCACCCCGGCAGCGACGCGATCGCGCTCGACGTGACCGACCGCGCGGCGGTGCACGCGGCGGCAGCGCGCATCGTCGACCGGCACGGCGGCATCGACCTGGCCTGCTACTGCGCCGGCACCTATGCCGAGATGCGGGCGACCGAGTTCGACCTCGAGGTGGCGCTGCGCCACCAGCAGGTCAACTACGTCGGTGCGCTGTACCTGCTCGACGCGGTGCTGCCGCAGCTGCTCGCGCAGGCCCGGGCCGGTCGTCCCGCCCACCTGTCGCTGATCTCGAGCGTCGCGGGCTTCCGCGGCCTGCCCAAGGCCCTCGCCTACGGGCCGACGAAGGCGGCGCTGATCAACCTGGCCGAGACGCTGTACCTCGACCTCGCGCCCAAGGGCGTCGGCGTGTCGGTGATCAACCCGGGCTTCGTCGAGACCCCGCTGACTGCCGGCAACGACTTCCGGATGCCGGCGCTGATGCGGCCCGAGGAGGCGGCGCGCGCGATCGTCGCGGGCTGGCAGGCGGGCGACTTCGAGATCCACTTCCCCAAGCGCTTCACGTTGTGGCTCAAGGGCCTGCGGCTGCTCGCCTACGGCCCCTACTTCGCCGCCGTGCGGCGCTCGACCGGGCTCTGAGGCGCGCGATGGCCGATCCCGCGGCGCTCGAGCGCATCCGCGTCTACTTCGAGCGGCTGGCCCGCGAGGACCTGGCGCGGATCGGCGAGATCTACACCGACGACGCGCGCTTCAAGGACCCTTTCAACGAGGTCGCGGGCACCGACGCGATCGCCCGCATCTTCGAGCACATGTTCGCGACGCTCGAGCGCCCGCGCTTCGTCGTCCACGAGGTCGTCGCCGACGGCGTGCAGGTGTTCCTGACCTGGGACTTCCTGTTCGACCGCGATGGCCGGCCCTGGCAGGTGCGCGGCGCGTCGCACCTGCGGCTGGCCGCAGACGGCCGCATCGCGGTGCACCGCGACTACTGGGACGCTGCCGAGGAACTGTGGGCCAAGATGCCGCTGGTCGGCGGCCTGGTGCGCTGGCTCACCCGTCGCGCGGCCGCTTCCTGAGCGTGCGGACCGATGACGGGGCCCTGCGCCTGCAGGCGGCCCCCGCGGCGAGACGTCAGCGCTGGCCTTCGGTCAGCGTGAAGGTCTGGAACTGGCCCGTGCGGTCGACGAAGAAGGTCTCGGTGAAGCGCAGCGTGCCGCCCGGGAAGGCGGCCGGCGCCGGGAACGGCGACGCGCGCCGCACCATCGCCTGGATCCAGGGGTCGACCTCGGCCGCGGCGGGCCGGCGCACCGTCGTCACGCCCACCACGTTGCCCTGCGCGTCGAGGTCGATCTCGGCCATCATCACGCCGTACAGCAGCGGCGGCAGACGGCCACGGAACACGCGCGCCGGGTAGCAGCGGTACAGGTGGCGCGACGCCTCGATACGGTACTCCTGCTCCACCTGCTGCTGCGAGGGCTGCGGCTGCGCGCACTGCGCCGCCGGCACCATCGCGAACTGCGCCAGCGCCAGCGCCGGCGCGGCGGACGCGGCCAGTGCCGCAGCTGCGCGCATCAAGGTCTTCATGTCCGAGCTCCTCACCCCCGGGGCCGCTTCGATGCCCCCATCACATCTAGGTTAACGCACCGCGACCGCCCCCGGCAGGCGGAGCTTCGCTACCGAAGCCAGCCTTTTCGGCGGAAGTACACGAACGGCGCGGCGACCGAGGCCATCATCAGCGCGAGCGCGAACGGGTAGCCCCAGGGCTGCTCGAGCTCGGGCATGAAGCGGAAGTTCATGCCGTAGATGCTGGCAATCAGGGT
>Ga0068877_10004027_pt1 | contig 11584 bp, 5 predicted proteins | sample NOAtaG_FD_66437 | JGI IMG/M metagenome (GOLD analysis project Ga0068877, IMG submission 66437) | Freshwater lake microbial communities from Lake Erie, under a cyanobacterial bloom - NOAA_Erie_Diel6S_1000h metaG | ecosystem: Environmental > Aquatic > Freshwater > Lake | place: USA: Ohio, Lake... | reverse complement strand
GCTGCTCAGAAGCAAACTCAAAAGCAGAAAGAAGACATTCTGCCCAGTGGCGAAGGCGAGAATGCCACAGGCGAACAACAGCGACAGCATCATCGCTCCGAGCGGCGTCACGCGGTGGCGAATCCCTTCGCGCCAACGCTCTTTCGCCTTTTCCATCCATTTAGCGGCAAAGCCCACGCTTTTCCACGATACCGGAGCGCGGCTCGTAATAAAATGCGAGCCAGTGTCTTGCTCGAACCAATTGCGCCGAACCCTCACCCTGCCGGCCCTGGTCTTCACCGGAATCGTAATGATCCAGCCAACGGCGCCGATGCCGCTTTTTGGCGTCGTACACGAGGCGGCGCGGGGCCATGTTGTCACTGCCATTCTCATCGCAATGTGCGGCATGTTGCTGACCGCTTTCAGCTACGGCCGTATGGCGGCCCTCCATCCGAATTCCGGCTCCGCCTACACCTACGTTGGCCAGGAACTCCATCCCACGCTCGGCTTTCTGGCCGGCTGGTCGATGCTGATGGATTATGTGTTGAATCCGGTGATCTGCACAATCTGGTGCGCGCGGGCCATGACGAATGTCAGCGCCGCTGTACCCGAGGAGTTGTGGCGCATTGTTTTTGCCGCATTGTTTACCTGGTTGAACCTTCGCAACATCCAGGCAACGGCCCGAACGAATCAGATACTCACCTTTGTCATGGGCTTGGTGATCGTCGCCATGCTTTACTTCTCAGCGCGATACTTCTTCGCTCTGCCCGCGGCGGGCCTCGCCGATCTCACGCGCCCGTTCTACGATCCTGGAACATTTTCTCTTGCCGCCGTTTCGGCCGGCACCAGCCTGGCCGTTCTGACCTATATCGGCTTCGACGGTATTTCCACGCTCGGGGAAGAAGTCATTGACGCCCGGCGCAACATCTTGCGCGGCACCGTTCTGGTTTGTCTGATCATCGGCATCCTCAGTGCGATCGAGGCCTACGCCGCTCAACTCGTCTGGCCTTACGGAGAAGCTCTGCCGGATGTCGATACGGCCTATGTCCATATCGCCGGGCGCGCCGGCGGCCCCTGGCTGTTTCAAATCATCAACCTGACGCTGATTCTGGCCACGGTTGGATCGGGCTCCGGGGGCGTTCTTGCCGGGGCGCGCTTGATGTATGGCATGGGCCGTGAGGGCACGCTGCCCCGCTCCTTTTTTTCCTATATTCATCCTGACAGCGCGATTCCCGCCCGCAACGTGGCTCTGATTGGGGGCGCGGCGCTGATGGGCAGTTTTCTGCTCAGCTACCAAAGCGGCGCGGAACTGCTCAATTTTGGAGCGTTTATTGGCTTCATGGGTGTGAATCTGGCCGCCTTCAAACGGGCCGAAGGGGCACTGTCGCGCTTCATGGCCGCGGGCGGATTCCTGATTTGTGCCTACCTCTGGTGGAATCTTTCGCTGACGGCAAAGCTGTACGGCGCCGGCTGGCTCTGCGTTGGCATCCTTTGGCACTGGTACTCGCATCGCTTTCATCAAGTTGTAACGAAATCGTAATCGGATCCCTATCGAATTGAGGCAGAATCGATGCAGAGGCTTGGATGAAGAAAATCGTTTTGATCGAGGATGATGCGGACCTGTTCTCGCTATTGAAGTACAACCTGGAAAAGGAAGGATTCGCGTTGGTTGGATCACAGACCGGCCGCGGGGCAATTGATTTGTGCCGGCGCGAGAAGCCTGACCTGATCTTGCTCGATATCATGTTGCCGGATTCCGACGGGCTGGACATTTGCAAAGGGATACGGAATCATCCGGAACTGGCGAATATCCCGGTGATTTTCCTGACGGCGCGGGCGAGCGAAACCGACCGCATCCTTGGGCTGGAACTGGGGGCGAATGACTACATCGTCAAGCCCTTTTTCGTGCGGGAGTTAATTGCGCGGGTGAAGGTTCATTTCCGGGGGCAGCAATCGGCCGCCAAGGTGCTCAAGGCGGGAGATCTCGAGTTAGACCGGACGGCTTGCCGGGTCAAGGTCAAGAACGAGGATCTGCAACTGACGGCGACCGAGTTCCGGTTGCTCGAGTTCTTGATGACGCGGCCGGGGGTGGTGTTCAGCCGCGAGCAACTGCTCGATGCCGTATGGGGACACGACCGGGCGGTGACGGACCGGACGGTGGATGTGTACATTCTGCGTTTGCGGCAGAAGATCGAAACCGACGCGACAGCCCCGGACTATATCCGCAGCGTGCGGGGATTTGGCTACAGCTTCAATGAGGGTGTGATGAGCCCGATGGCGGCGAGCGCCTAACGGCTCCCCGTTTAAAAGTCGAAGCGGGCGACGAACTGCATGAGGCGAGCGGCCCGCGCCGAGGTGATCAGGCCGAAATTCGGCGAATTGAAGAAAGCCTGATTCTGGCTATTGGCCTGGACGCTGAGCGCAGTTGCCGGACCGTTGAAATTGGTGCGATTGAAGAGATTGAAGGCCTCGGCGCGAAGGGTGAAGTATTGGCGCTCACGCACCGGGATGCGTTTAACGACGGAAACGTCCACGGTGAATTCCCCTGGCTCACGAACGGAGTTGCGGGCCAGCGTGCCCGGCCCCTGGAAGGCGAGAACCTGTTGCCGGGAGGCGCCGGAGCCAACAAAGAGAGGGCCGGTGGGAGTGAGAGGAAAGTCGGGATCGGCGACGGGGCGCAGATAACGAATGCCGGCGCCCTGGGGCTCGCGGCGCGGGGCGTAAATGCTGCTGGAACCGGTCAGATTCGGGCGCAATTGCGAAGCTGTCGGATGAAGATTCGTCTGGCTGATGGTGTCGGGCAATCCATTGCGAAGCACGAAGATCGGGTTGATCTGCAGACCGCGCAGCCACTTCGGACCGCCGTTTGTGTACTGCGCGGCGGCAGTGAAGTTTTGGGGCCGGTCAAAGGCGCTGACGGCGCGGTCGAGGCGCCGGAAGAGGTTGATGAACTGGCCGCTGTCGACGTCATTCGGTTGAGAGAAACTGAACAGACCAGAGCCATCATCGAGACTCTTGGACCAGGTGTAGTTGGAGACGAAGGAAACCGAACGGCTCACCTGACGGTTTACTCGAATCTGCAGGGAGTGGTAGGTGGAGGTGCCGGCGTGCACAAAGCTGCCGAAGCCGGCCACGGTGGGAAAGGGGCGCAGACTGTTCGAGAAGGCGGCCTGATTGACGCGGGCCGCCTCGACTCCTCTGTCGTAGGGAACCTGATTAAAGGGCAGGCTCAAGGGTAGGTTCACGCCCCGGGTGGCGACGTAGCTGGTATCCAGAAGAATGCGAAACGGCAATTGCCGCTGGATGCCGAAGTTCCATTGGGCGGAATAAGGAAGGGGGTTGACTTGTCCGAGGTTCGCACCACTCGTCAAAGGGTTGTTGACGGTGGCGGTGCGCTCGACGAAGAAGGGATCGTCGAGGTTCTGGGCCGCCAGAAGCGGCATCCCCTCGCTGAGGCGAAAGGGCTGTGCGATACCGGGGCCGAGATTGAGGAATTGCTGGCGCACGGTAAAACCCGGATAGAGTACGACGCCGCCGAGATTGGAAAAGATCTGACTGAAGAACAGGCCGAAGGCCGAGCGGATGACGGTGTTTTCGTCGAGGCTCCAGGCAAAGCCGATTCGCGGCGCGAGGTTCAGGCGGTCTCCGGAATGATTCAGTGAATTGGTGGCGTTCTTGCCGGCAACGAGCAATTTGCCCGTGGCGGGTTCGACGCGGGAGTAAATCCGGTTCGACATGGTCATCGGGGACTCGTATTCGTAGCGAAGGCCGATGTTAAGAGTCAGGTTTCGCCGCGGCTTCCAGTCATCCTGCAGGAAAACGGCCCAATTGAAGTTGCGGCGGCCCGTCATGGGTTGTGGCAATTCATACTCGGCCGTCTTGACATTGCCGAGGAGGAACTCACCCAGGGCGTGAACGGCGTTACCGCCGACGCGGGCCGGCGAGGTGGTTTCACCATTGCAACTGTATAGGCCCGCCCACAAGCCGCCGGGATTGAAGACGTTGAATTGATTCTTGCGTAACTGGCCTCCGAACTTGATGACATGGTTGCGATGGATCTTCGTGGCGGCCACACCAAGCTGGTAATTGTTATTGATCTGTAGGCGGTAGGTATTTGTATTGATTCCCACCTCGCGAAAGCCGGAGATGGCCATGCGTGGCGTGGCCCCACCCACGGAACGGGCGATCCCGAGCGTCTCCGCCACATTCACGCCGAGGCTGGGCGGAAGCATGCGGGGGTCGTCGCGCAGATAACCGGCGTTGAATTCGGTGAGAAAAGTCGGTGTCCAGCTATGCGTCCAGCCGAAGGATGTCTGCCAGCCGAGGGTCCGATTGTCCCCTTCTGCCGGGTCCAGCGGGCCAGGAATTACCGATTGCGAGGGATTGTTGCCCGTATAGCGTGTCAGGCGGCCAAACAGCCGGGCTGCGTTTGACACGCTGTGATCAATTCGGGTTGTGAATTCATTGTTGGCCGGAGACACTGGAGCATTATTTACAAAGTTATTCGTGAAGCGGTTGGTGACGGCATCCAAGATACCGGGGGTATTTGGATTGGGAAAAAGATTCATCACGCGCCGTGCCGCCGGATCCAGTCGGCTTTCGGGAATCCGGTTGCCGGCAAAGGGCGCACCACTCAGCGGGTCATTCAGGAGGATGGGAGAACGCGAAAAGTTGCCGGCCTTGAATTGTTCATCGGGAACGCTCGATAAATTCGAGACCGGCTGCGTGCGGCGCAGGCCCTCGTAGTTGAAGAAGAAGAAGGTGCGGTCCTTGCCCTGATAGAGTTTGGGCAGCAGAACGGGACCGGAGAATTTGCCGCCGAATTGATTCCAGCGGTCGCGCTGCCTTACCTCGCCCCGGGCATTGCGAAAGTAGTTGTTCGCATTGGCTGCTTCATTGCGGAAGAAATAGTAAAGCCCGCCGTGGAAGTCATTTGTCCCGGAATCGATCACGGCGTTGATGCTGCCACCCGAGGTGCGTCCGTATTCGGCGGAATAACCGGAGGTCAACACTTTCAATTCCCGGATTGCTTCGGCGGAAGGCAGCCGGGTGAGGCCGCCGGTGGAGCCGCTGACGACAGAGACGCCATCCACGGTGAACTCACTGTTGAGAGTGCGGCTGCCATTGATCGACAACTGACTGGCGTTGATCGCCGAGCCGGAGCCGCCGCTTGAGGTGCCGCCGACCAGAGTAAGCAGGTTGAGGATGGCCCGGCTTGGCAGCGGCATATCCTTCACTTGAGTGGTGCTGATGTTATCTCCCATGTAAGAAGTTTCCGTCTGTAGCTGAGCAATGGAATCGGCGGTAACTGTGATCGATTCCGTGACCGCGCCTGGCTCGAGGCGGGCATCCACGCGAACACGTTGGTCCACTTGCACGGTGATGCCCTGGATTTCGGCGCGCTTGAAGCCGCGGGCTTCCACCAGCACATCGTACACGCCAACGGGAAGGGCGGGAGCATTGTAAACGCCGCGTTCATTGGAGAACCCGCGGAAGACGGTGACGCCCGTGCTGGGGTTCCAAACGCGGATGGCGGCGCCGGGAACGAGTGCGCCCGAGGCGTCCGAGATGGTACCGGTGATGGCGGAAGTGAGGTTCTGTCCAAAGCTCAAGGGGAGAGCCGCGAGGAGGACGATTGCTGTGCGGAGATACATAGTGAGGGGGATGATTCCCCCATTTTAAATTTCCGCCGGTTGCAGCGCTTGATAAACCACAGTGGCAAATTGGGCTACGGTGAGAACTCCGCCGTCCTGGGGCCGGTTGAGGTGGACGCGATAACCGGCGCGGTGAAGTTGCGCGGCCAGATCGGCTAGCAACAGCGGCGCGCCCGGCTCGGCGGGAGGACGGCGCCAAGGGCGAGCCTCGATGCGCAGGATGCGCTCCAGTGCATCCCAGGCGGTGGCGGCGCTGCAGGCCGCCTCGGGTTGAGCCGTGTAACCCAGGTTCAAGCCGCGTGCTCCGAGAAATTGCAGGGCGGCGAAAGCGGGGTGATCGAAGGGCACGTCTTCGAAGAAGGTGATCACACCGCGGCGTTCAACGAGGATCTTCTGCAGCAGGGGGACTGGAACGCGTCGAACGGGCGTGTTCCGGCTCACCGCCAAATGGGCGGCGATGCCGGCGGCCTCTCCCAGAGCCATGAACACAGGCTCCATCCGCAAGGCGTTGTAGGCGACGTGGCTGCAGGAGCAGGCAACGGGCACGAGCAAGGCATCGATTTCGCGGGGCGCCAATATGCCGTATGGAACTTGAAACGGCGGATGGGCAACAAAAAAATAGCCCTCCCGCACACCCGGATGGCGAGGATCGTATTTGTGATGGCCATGGGGATCAAAGTCCCATTCGACGATGGCGATGGAATCCTTTCTCAGCCGTGTGCGTTGCATGGGGGGATCGATCTCGCCGTCTTTTTCCGTCAGGATCGCCTCGCCGAGGATGCGCCGCCCCTGACGGACATAGACCTGCCGCGGCAGATGATTGTTGCCGGGCCACTCGTCGCGATGCCAGCCCCACTGGCGGGCATCGGCGCGAATCGCTTCGGGCACTTCCGGGTCGTTTTGCAGAAGCCAGATCAGACCCACGTTATGAGTGAGAATGCGCTGGTAAAGGGCCTTGCGCCGGGCAGGCGTGGCGGTGGGCCAATCCCAGTTGTCTTCGGTCAGGTCGAGCGACTCGCTGGGAACGCCGGTATCCGGGTTGGGGTGATTGCTGTTCAACTCAAAGCGGCCGTTCGGCAGGGGAAAAATCTGAATCACATCGCGAAAACGCTTGACGCGGCCGGCGCGGAGATCGTCGAGAACAGCCTGGTAGTCCAGCCGTTCAAATCCCCGCGGTTTTTCAATCGGGACGCGCTTGGCGGCAACGTTGGTGACATGAAAGCGGAAGCAGTAGCCCTGCACGGCTTCGTCGGCTTCGCCCGTTGAACCGGGAAGCAATTCGGAGCCGCGAAACTTCATGTAGATGCGGCCGGCGTGGGGTTCTCCGTACTCGTCGCGCCCCTCACGGCCGGTGCGAAAGGGGGCGCCGGAGAGGGCAGCCAAATCACCCTCGTAGGTGGCGTCGAGGAAGACCTTGGCGCGGATTTCAACAGGCGGTCCGCCGGCCAGATCCCCCAGGGTGATGGCGGTCAGCCGGCCACGGGAGACTTTCGCGCTCCGCAATTCATGGCGCAGCAGGAGGCGAACTCGGCCTCCGGCCGAGCCTATGAGATCGTGAAAGACCTTTTCGGCGACGCTTGCCTCATACCAGTAGCCATCGCGGCAGAGTTTCACGTTGGGTTGATCGGGATTCCCCTGGTCCTGCTGCTGGTAATGCTTGAGCACGCGGCGGGTGAACTCGTGGAACAAGCCGCCGACGGCTTGGCGCTTGCCGATATCGGCGTTGGTGAGACCATTGGAAACAATGCCCCCGATGTGATCCTCGGATTCGCTGAGGATCACGGACCGTCCCAGTCTGCCGGCGGCAACAGCGGCGGCGATGCCGGCGGGGGTAGCGGCATGGATGCTGACATCACAGCGGAGAGTGCTTGCCGTGGCAATTCCCTGCCCCGCGGCGAGAGCCCCGGCCAAGCCGGTCTGTTTCAAGATGTGTCTGCGGGAAGTGAGAGGCATTCCAATTCGTTTCTATCACTGATGCAGCAAGAAAATCCGCTTTGGTTCACGCGCTAAGCCGGGCTTCTTCGGGCGTCGCGCCGCGTCGCTAGGAGAGGATGTTGAGAATGGGGCCTGTTCCTTCTTCGACGAGGCGAAACGCCCGGCCATTCAGCACGAATTCCATCTTCTTGTAGTCGAGGCCGGTCTGGCGCAGGATGGTGGCCTGGAGGTCACTGATGTAGTGGGGATTTTCGACGGCCTTGTAGCCGACCTCGTCCGTGGCCCCCTCGACGACGCCACCTTTGACACCGCCGCCGGCAAGAAGCGTGCAGAAGCCCTTCCCGTTGTGGTCGCGTCCGGTCGTATTCTGCGACCAGGGGGTGCGGCCGAATTCGCTGGTGAGCACGACGAGGGTTCGTTCGAGCAAGCCGCGCTGCTTGAGATCGCGGATCAAGCCGGCGATTGGTTTGTCAATTGAGCGGCATAAGGGCTCGTGCGTCTTCATATCCCCATGGGCGTCCCAGGAGCCGTTGCCGCCGCCAGCATGACAAATCTGGATATAGCGCACGCCGTTTTCAACAAGCCGGCGGGCGAGCAGCAGTTGCCGGCCGAAGTCATCCGTGTCCTTGGCGCCGATGCCGTAAAGACCCCGAACGTGTTCGGGTTCGTTGCTGAAATCGACGATACCCGGCGCTGTCATCATCATCTTCGCCGCCAACTCGTAGGCGCGCAGACGCGCAGCGATTTGCATCTCGGCCGAATAATCTTCACGGAACTGCCGGTTCAAATCGGCTAAGGCTTCCATCTGCCGGTCCCGTTCGGCGCGCGACATGCCGGCCGGAGGTTGCAGGTCGGGAATCGGCGCGCCGGTGGCCTGAAAGGGAGTCGCCGAATATGCCGTGCCCAAGTAGCCGCCCATCAATTGGACCGGGGAGGAGGGCCGGCCGATGTTGACGAATGCCGGCAGATTTTTGTTCTCCGTACCCAGAGCGTAAGTCACCCAACTGCCGAGGCAAGGGTGCTCAAACTGCCGCAGAGGCTTGCCCGTTGTCTGTTCGATCACGGCGGGAAAGTGGTTCGTCTGATGGCAAAACATCGAACGGACGACGGCAAATTCATCGATCACCGAACCGATTTCGGGAAACCAGTCCGAAACCGGGATTCCGGACTGGCCGTGACGCTGATAGGTGCGCAGGATGGGAATGACGGGGCGCTTCATCGGCGCCATGTTGTCACCAAAACCAATGGCATCCATCATCTTGCCGGCATGCCGGTTGTCCTTGGGGTCGAAGGTGTCGATGTGGCTCATGCCGCCGCACAGGAAGAGGTAGATCACCGATGTTGCCGGCGGCTTGCCGGGCAGACGTGCGTCTTCGAGTTTGCCGTCGGCAGCCCAGAGATCGCCTGCCGCCGCGCCGAGAAAGCCATGAGCGGCGGTGAGCATCATGCTGCGGCGGCTGATGCGGCCGCAGGGGAACAAGTGCTGGAGATTCGTATTCACTTCACGAAAACAAACTCATCCAGATTCAAGATGAGCCAGGCCAGGCCCTTGAGCCTGGCGGCTTCGGAGGCGACATAGCTCAGGGCGCGGTCCCGCTCGGATGCCGTGGCCGGCCGGCCGAGCGCAATGCGGAACTGCAATTCCACGGCCGCTTTGAGATCGCCGGCGCTATCGCGCAACACCCGTTGGGCCAACCCCTCGGCAGCCTTGTCGACAATGGCGTGATTCATGGTGAACAGAGCCTGGGGAGCGGTGATCGTCTGGCCGCGCACGGGGCAGACGGTACGCCCGTCGTCGACGTCGAAGGTGGTGAGAAAACTCGGCATCATTTCAGCGCTCGAGAGGTAACCGCGGGCCATGTAGATGCCGCGCCGGTTCTTGCGCGAATCAAATGTTTCAGCAGGCGGGAGAAAGGGGCGTTGGGCCTCCGGGTGCGTCACCATGTCGAAGGACTTGCCGCCAATCGACAAATCCAACTGCCCGGCGCTGGACAGGAGGGCATCCCAAAGCGGTTCGGCTTCCAGCCGCTGGAGGCGAAACCGCCACAGATAGGTATTCGCTGGGTCGATTCGGGCGTTGGCCGCCTCCTCGGCGGCGTCGGCGCGCGAGGACATTTTGTAGGTATCCGAGTTGAGAATCAAACGGTGCAGCCATTTCATGCTGTAGCCGTTGGCGACGAATTCGGCCGCCAGATAATCAAGCAGCTTTTGATCCGACGGACGCCCGCCAAGCAGGCCAAAGTCGCTCGAAACCTTCTGCAGGCCCTCGCCGAAGTGCCACTGCCAGATCCGGTTCACGGCGACGCGGGCAAACAAAGGGTTTTCCGGCGCCGTCAGCCAGTTCACAAATGCCTCGCGGCGGCCTTCCCGCAAGTCAGTACCCTCCAGTTGGAAGGGAAAGCCGGGTTCAACAGGCTTGTCTTTTTCCGGACGAGACGGATCCCCTGAGGTCAAAATGTAAGATTTGTCACGAAGCCGGGCACTGTCCTCTTCCACGATCCAGTGCGCGGGCAATTCCGGGGGCCGCCGTAGAGCATTGTCCTGATCCAATAACTTCTGGTAGCTGGCCACTTCCGCGGGCGTCATGATGGCCTTGATCTTAGGCGGATCGATTCGCAGAACGGGAAAGTAATCGTCGGCGGTTTTCTGTTCAGCGGCCGTGCGCTTGTTTTCCGGTTTGCCCACAATGGCGCGCACATCGGGCGGCAGCATCGCCACCCGTTCGTCGTACAACCTTTGCCGGTAGGCGCCGGTGAGCTTTTCAATAGCGCCGTCAATCGCCCTCTTGCGGGCGTAGTAGTCTTCGAGGGCCTGTGCCTGAGCAGCGATCTCGGCCGGGCCAGCCAGCACCACGCGCCGCAAAACAAGGGGATCGAACAGCGCCTTCATGCGGAAGTAATCCTGCTGCGAAATCGGATCAAAGCGGTGGTCGTGACACTTCGCGCAACCGTATGTCAGCCCGATAAAGGCCGAGGAAATCGTCTCCACGGCCGCGATCGGGATTTCCTGCTCTTTGTCTGCTCCCGTCAAGGCGGCCCGTGCCAGAAAGCCCAATGCAAATTGATCCGCCGGGTTTGCGGCGGCTTGCGGAACGAGGCCGGCGGGAGTGGTGTTATTCCTGCCGCCGTGGCGGTTGCCAAGAATTTGCGCCCGCACAAACCGGTCGTAAGGAAGATCTTGATTGAGGGCCTGTATCACCCAATCCCGCCAGCGATGGATGCCCTGCGCCGAGGGCATGATCGAACCATCAAAGCTGTCGAGGTCTGTGTAGCGGAGAACGTCTAGCCAGTGTCTTGCCCAGCGCACGCCGTGCTGCTTGTCTTCGAGTAGGCGGTCGACTATCTTCTCATAGGCGTCAGCTGAACGGTCAGCCAAAAAGGCATCTTGCTCGGCCGGCGTGGGCGGCAACCCGGTGAGGTCGAAGTGCAGACGGCGCAACAGCGTCAGCTTGTCAGCCGGCCTGCTGGCCCGCAGCCCCTTTTCTTGATGCTTGGCGGCAATAAAGGCATCGATCGCATTGCGCGAGGAAGTTACTCCTTGCGGCACATCCGGTCTTAACACAGGCCGCAATGACCAAAGCTGTTTCGGCGCCGCCATGCCGGTTACCGCGGCAACCACGACACACAAGTAAACAAGTCGGGTCCCCATTGCTTGGAAAGCCTATCACAATCGAAGCATCCGGGCAGTCCGCGCACTGCCTCCGCGCACTGCCCCGGAAAATGAATATATCTCGTTTGGGAGGCTCAACGGCAACTTCTTGTGCCAGAAGTTCCCCTTGAAAACCGCTCACAATGTTACATGAGCCGCGGTTGGAAGTAATCCTGAAAACGGCAGTTGCCCCCCCTCACGCAGTCCCCTCCAGCAGCTTCCCTGACCGCTTTTCCGCGGTGAAATACTGAAAAATCCAGCGCAGCATCACGCACCACCTCTGACTCAGCGCCAACTGCTCCGCCATTATCTTGAACCTTTTGAACCACCCACTTATCCTCGCCAGTAAGTGCGCCACTTTGCCCGCT
>Ga0068877_10004023_pt1 | contig 11589 bp, 6 predicted proteins | sample NOAtaG_FD_66437 | JGI IMG/M metagenome (GOLD analysis project Ga0068877, IMG submission 66437) | Freshwater lake microbial communities from Lake Erie, under a cyanobacterial bloom - NOAA_Erie_Diel6S_1000h metaG | ecosystem: Environmental > Aquatic > Freshwater > Lake | place: USA: Ohio, Lake... | reverse complement strand
GTCGCACTGGAGGCTGCCGACCGATGGCGTCGGCCTCGCCCGCATCGAGTTCATCATCACGGACGACATCGGCGTGCACCCGATGGCCCTCATCCATCCCGAGCGCGTCACCGACGAGGCCACCCGCGCCGCCATCGCGACGCGGACCCATGGCCACAACAACGGCAGCGACTTCTTCGTCGAGCGCCTGGCCCGCGGCGTCAGCATGATTGCGGCGGCGCAGTACCCGCGCCCCGTCGTGGTGCGCATGAGCGACTTCAAGAGCAACGAGTACGCCGGGCTGCTCGGCGGCCGCGACTTCGAGCTCGTCGAGGAGAACCCGATGATCGGGTTCCGCGGCGCCTCGCGCTACCACAGCCCCCGCTACAAGGAGGGCTTCCTCCTCGAGTGTGCGGCCATCAAGAAGGTCCGCGAGGAGATCGGGCTCGACAATGTGATCGTCATGATCCCCTTCTGCCGCACCCTCGACGAGGCCGACCGCGTGCTCGCGACGATGAAGGAGGCCGGCCTCGAGCGTGGGAAGAACGGGCTGAAGGTCTATGTGATGTGCGAGATCCCGGCCAATGTGATCCTCGCCGAGGACTTCGCCGCCCGCTTCGACGGGTTCTCGATTGGCAGCAACGACTTGACCCAGCTCACCCTCGGCGTCGACCGCGACAGCGAGCTGCTCGCGAGCACGTTCGACGAGCGCAATCCTGCCGTCATGCGCCTCATCAAGGACGTCATCCACCGCGCCCACGCCGTGGGCGCCACCGTCGGCATCTGCGGCCAGGCCCCCTCCGACCACGAGGACTTCGCTGCGTTCCTCGTCGACGAGGGCATCGACTCGATCTCGCTCAACCCGGACACCTTCTTGAAGACGCGCCGCCGCATTGCTGTCGCCGAGCAGGCGCGCCAGAAGAAATCCCCATGAGCACCGTCTTTGCCCGCCTGGCCCTGCCGCTCGCCGTCGTCGCCGTCGCCATCGCTGCACCCCTGGCCGGGTGCCCGAAGGCAACGACGCCGGAATCGCAGGAGACACAGAAGAACCCGACGACGGCAACGATGCACCGCCTCGCCTCCGAGCTGGGTGGGCTCGAAGACACCCTCGCCGTCTCGGCGCTCGACGCCGTCGCCGTCGAGCGTGCCATCACGTCGCTCAACAGCCTCGCCGTGCGGGCAAAGGGCCTCGAGCGCACCAGCAAGGCGCACCCGCTCGTGAAGGAGGGCATGCCGTCCTTCGTCGCCGACATCGACGCCGCCCGTATCGCCTTGCAGCAGCAGCCTCCCAACGCCGAGCCCGCCCGGCTGCTCGCCCGCAGCTGTCGTGCCTGCCACGCGCTGGCGGTGTTGCCGCCGTCGTCGTCGTCGTCGTCATCGCCGCGATCGTCGGTGGCGCAGCGTTGACGCCATGGTCGCGTCGAAGGCCAAGCCGTCGTCGTCGCCTTGCCCGTGTGGCAGCGGTCGTTCGTATGGCGACTGTTGCCGGCCGCTGCTGCGTGGTGGCGAGTCGGACAGCGCCGAGGCCTTGATGCGTTCGCGCTTCACGGCCTTCGTGGTGGGCGACGTCGCCCATCTCTGGCGCACGCTGCATCCGCAGCATGCGGATCGGCAGCAGGAGCGCGTCGTCGTCGAGCGCGAGCTCGCCCGGGTGTGTCGCACGACCCGCTTCAAGGGGCTCATCATCACGGCCACGACGCCGGCCGACGATGCTGGCGTCGCCACCGTCACCTTCACCGTCCGCGCCTTTGTCGATGGCCGGGCTGCAGGCTTCAGCGAGACCTCGCGCTTTGCCGTCGCAGACGGCGGCTGGCGCTATCTCGACGGCGATGTTGCGGGTGCCGACTGACCCTGCGCGGCGCAGCGCGCCTCAGCTTGGCGGCAGGCCGGCGTCGCGGCGGGCCTTCAGTGCTGCGATCCGTCGCTCGAGCTCGTCGCGGGTGGTGCGGAAGCGTTGTCGACGCTCCTCGTCGTCTGTCGCCTTCCCCTTGTCGTCGGGGTCGGGCAGGGGCCAGTGCAGCCGGGGCGCCCGCGACAGAAACACCGGGCAGACCTCTTCTGCGCACAGGGTGATGACGAGATCGACGCTGGCGGGGTCGATGATGTCGACGGACTTCGACCTGTGACTGGAGAGATCGACGCCGCGCTCCTGCATCACGGCGACGGCCATGGGGTGCACGCGCGACGGCTGCGAGCCCGCCGACTGCACGCGCACGGCCTCACCAAAGAGGGCGCGGGCAAGACCCTCGGCCATCTGCGAGCGGGCAGCGTTCGCCACGCACAGAAACAACACGCTCTGAAATGAGGACGAAGACGAGGACGAGGACGTGGACGAAAGCGACATCGCAGACTCCGGGGTCAGGCGGGAGGGAACCAGTGCTTCGTCCGGTTGGCGAAGGCCACCAGCGACAGCATCACCGGCACCTCGATCAGCACGCCGACAACGGTGGCCAGCGCTGCGCCCGATGACAGGCCAAAGAGGCTGATGGCGACGGCGACGGCGAGCTCGAAGAAGTTCGAGGTCCCGATCATGGCGGCCGGCGCCGCGATCGTGAACGGCAACTTCAGCAGCTTCGCGCCGGCGTAGGCGATGGCGAAGATGGCATAGCTTTGGATGAGCAGCGGAATGGCAATGAGGACGACGCGCAGGGGCTGGGCGACGATGGTCTCGGCCTGAAAGCCAAACAGCAGCACGACGGTGAGCAGCAGGCCCATGATCGACGTTGGCTTCAACCGCGCCCCGAGGGTCTCGAGCCGCTCACGCGACAGCAGGCGCTGGGTCAAGATGCCGGCCAACAGTGGAACGACAATGAAGATGACGACGGAAGCCATGAGGGTGTCCCACGGCACGCTGATGTTGGTGACGCCGAGAAGAAGGCCGGTGATGGGGGCGAAGGCGAAGACCATGACGAGGTCGTTCACCGAGACCTGTACGAGGGTGTAGTTGGCATCGCCGTGGGTGAGGTGACTCCAGACAAAGACCATGGCCGTGCAGGGCGCGACGCCCAGAAGGATCATGCCGGCGACGTAGCTCTCGGCGTCGCTCGTCGGGATGAGGCTTGAGAACACCGCGTGCATGAAGAACATGCCGAGCGCCGCCATGGTGAAGGGCTTGATGAGCCAGTTCACCACCAACGTCAGCACGAGGCCCTTCGGCGCCCGTCCCACATTCTTCAGGCACGAAGGATCGACCTTCAGCATCATCGGATAGACCATCCACCAGATGAGCATCGCGACGACGAGGTTGACGTGGGCCAGCTCCAGCTTCGCCACGGTCTGGAACACGTCGGGCACGGCAAGGCCGAGGGCGACGCCGGCGGCGATGGCCATGGCGACCCACACCGACAGAAAGCGTTCAAAGAGACCCATCTTTTCTCCAGATCGGTTCCGGTTCCGGCGGTGGGGTGTGTCGCCCGGCGTACGTATCAAGAAGGCGATACGACGACCGGCCCTTCAGGCCCAGCAACACCTGTGTGACACGTCGTGGAGACGATCGACGTCGCTGGCGGGCCAGACAGGCATCGTGCGCCGAGGACGAACCTCCTCGGCGTTGACTCGCCAGATCGCGAGGCACCGCAAGGCCAGACACATGATCGGATCGAGAGGCCACCACGGGTCGATACCGGGCGCGTGGCGATGCTTGCGCGCAATGTTCGCGGTGGCGTACCTCGAAGGCGCTCGACGAGATGTTGCGAGGAAGCCTCCATGAGTGAATCGTCATTTGCCCGGCTGTTGCGGTTGTTGCAGCTCATTCCCGGTGCGCCGCGCACCATCGACACAACGTCGTTGGCGCAGCAGCTCTCGGCCGAGGGCTTCGAGACGACGCCGCGCACGGTGCAGCGCGACCTCGTGAAGCTCGAGGCCATGGGCTATGGCCTTGAGTGTCTCGATGGCAGCAAGCCCTTCCGCTGGCGCTACGCGTCGACGGCGCGGCCCATGCTCATGCCTGGCCTCGACCTGCCCCAGGCCCTCGCCCTGCTCACCGTCGAGTCGCATGTGCAGCACCTGCTGCCGCGTCCTTCGGTGCTGGCGTTGCGGCCCCACTTCGACGCTGCCCGCGCCCTCGTCGCCGGCAAGCCCGCCCGCCGCTGGTTGGAGCGGGTGCGGGTCGTGTCGCGGGCCCAGCCGCTGTCGCCGCCCAGGGTCGACATCGAGGTCGCCGAGGCGGTGCAGATGGGGCTGTTCGACGAGCGGGTGCTCGAGGTCCGCTATCGCCGCGCCGACGCGACGATGACCGAGCTGACCCTGCACCCTCTCGGGCTCATCGTGCGCGACGCGGTCAGCTATCTCATCGCCGTCGCCTTCGACTACGACGATGTCCGGCTCTACGCGCTGCACCGGATATCGCGGGTGAAGATGGGCGAGGGCCGGGCGCGGAAGGCGCCGGCGGGCTTCGACATCGACGTCTTCGTCGAGAGCGGCGAGCTTGGCTGGAAGCTCTCGAGCACGCCCATCGCGCTCGAGCTGCGCTTCCATGGCGCTGCTGGCCGCAGCGTGATCGAGAGTCCGCTGGCGAAAGACCAGGAAGTCGTCGTCGACAACGACGTGGTCACGGTGAAGGCTACCGTGGCCGACACGCGGGTGTTGCGGGCGTGGTTGCTGTCGTTTGGCGATGGTGTCGAGGTGCGGCGGCCCGCAGCCCTGCGGCGCGACCTGAAAGAGGCCCTGCGCAAGAGCCTCGCCCGCTACGAAGGTGCAGTCTGAACGTGCGAGCAGTCGCATCACCTGCGACCAGATTGGTCGCACGATCGGCCTACACCGAACTGACGCGGTCCGGGGAGCAGCCCCGGCGCGAGCGTGAGGTCTCGATGCGAGAAAGTCGATGCGTGAAAGGTCGATGCGTGAAGGTCGATGCGTGAAGGTCGATGCGTGAAGATCGATGCGTGAAGATCGATGCGTGAAGATCGATGCGTGAAGATCGATGCGTGAAGATCGATGCGTGAAATCTGAATGACAGGGCAGGGGGCTCGGTGGCAGGGTCGCGGGTGAGTGGGGGATGACGATGACGCACGACGGAGCCGGTGCGCTTCGAGCGCATGCGATCGGTGAAGCGCTGCAGCAGGCGCTGCTGGTGCTGCGACGGGGAGAACCGCAGCGGGCCATTACGATCGTGGTGCCAACGGGGCCGAACTCTGTGTTCGTGCGGACGGCGTTGGGATTGCAAAGCCCATCGGTGCGCGTGTGGTGCGACACTCCCGAGGGGCTTGTGGCGGGTCAGGCGCCGCTGTCGGTGTGGGCCAGTGCCGCCGACGAGCCACCGGGCTGGCGTCGGCCGACGTTGCGTCGGGTGGTGCGTCGGCTCGTCGATGGGGGGCAGCTCGGTGAGGCCGGGCGCACCCTCTCGCGCGGGGCCTGGCTTGACCCCCTCTCCCGCGCCCTGCGCCGTCTCGAGGGCCACGGCGTCGGCGTCGCCGCGCTGCAGGCCATCGCTGCCGACGTCACCGTCGACGCCGACGTCCGCGATCGGGCCCGGCTGCTCGCCGCGATCACCGCCGGTCTGGATGACGCCCGTGCGGCCGCCGGCTTCCTGCCACCTGCTGCAGTGGTACGGGCAGCGACGAGCTCGGCGGTGGCCAGCGAGGTCGGCGTGGGCGCTGCGGCGGCACCGGCTGCGATCGTGCTCGGCGACCGCGCCTTGCCGGCTCTCACCCATGCGTTTCTGGTCGCGTGGCTGCGCGGCCGCGAGGTGGTCGAGGTGCGGCTGCCGTCGCTGTGGTCTTCGCCGACCCCACCCGCCGACCCCCGGTCCGGGGCGCACGGAGGTTCCTCGTCGACGATGGCGCCGCTGGGGCTGCAGGCGGCGTTGCGGGCCGCGCATCCATCGTTGGCTGCGGACCACATCGTGGTGGTGGCGCCCTCATCGTCGCCCGGTCTTGCGGCCCTGCAGGGCGGACCGTCGTCGGCGTCGCAGCCCGTATGGGACGACGTCGAGGTGGCCCGTACGCCCGACGACGTGCGCGAGACGACCGAGTGTGTGCGGGAGGTGCGGCGGGCCATCGCCGCCGGGGTCGCCCTGGATCAGATCGCGGTGGTGCTGCCCGACGGCGCCCAGCGCCCCGCCCTCGAGGACGCTCTCCGTCGGGCCCGCATCCCGGCCACCTGGCTCGTGGGATTCCCCGTGCGTGAGCTGCTGCCGGCGCGGCTGCTCACGTTGCTGCTGTCACTCGCCCGAACGTCGCCGTCGCCGTCGTGGTCGTCGTCATCATCGTCATCGTCATCGTCATCGTCATCGTCATCGTCATCGTCATCGTCATCCTCATATGGGCCGACAGCAGCCGAGGTGTATGCGCTGCTGCTGCATCCGGGCCTGCAGTGGCGGGCGGCCCTGGGGCAGGAGGCCACGGCGGGGCGCGGGCGCTGGCGGCGATTGTTGTCGGCGGTGGCCGGTGTCGTGGGCGTCGACCAGCAGCGACAGGCGCTGTCGCGCCTGCCGCTGCCGGCGGGCAGCGACGAGGCCCTTCTGCGGGAGCAGCGGGCGCGGGCGTCGCTCGATCGGAGCCTCGCGGTGCTCGACGAGGCGCTGACGACGTTGGGGCGGCCGGCGACGCTCGGTGTCCATGTGCGGCGATGGAGCGGCTGGCTGACGCGGTTCTCACGGGCGGGTGAGGCCCGCGAGCGTCTGCTGCGGCTCTTGCGTCCCCTGGAGGCAGCGACGGGGCCGGTGCTCGACCTCGAGGAGGCGCGGCTTGAGTGGGAAGACCTGCAGGCCCGCGAGGCGTCACGCGGGTCGCTCACCGAACGCTCGATCCGGGTGTTGTCGCCGCTGCACCTGATGGGCGGCACCTTCGACGTCGTCTGCGTGCTCGGGCTCTCGGAGGGGCGCTTTCCGACGGCGACCCGGCCCGATCCCCTCGTCAGCGATGCGCTGCTCCTGGCCCTGCGGCGGCACACCGGTGTCCTCCTGCCGACATCGGACGATCACGTCGAGGCCGAGCGCCGTCGCTTCTCGGCGGTGGTGGGGGCGTGTCGACGACGTGTGTGGCTTTCGGCCCCGCGCATGGACTTCGCGAAGGAGCGGCCGGTGCTGCCATCCACGTTGTTGCTCGACGTGGTGTCGGTCCGGCTTGGTCGCCGGGCCCGCTTCGCCGACATCGACACCGTGGCGGTGGCACGTGGGCGGCGGGCTCGCTCGTTCCCCGACGACGACGCCGCCGCCATCGACCTGCGCGAGCACCTGCTCGTGCGCGCCGCGGCCCTGCGGTCGCACCCGTCACCATCGCCACCATCGCCACCATCGCCACCATCGCCGTCGTCGACGCTGTCGGCGTTGCTGTCGGCGCCGACCTCGCGAGGCCTTCTGCATCTCGCCCGCTCACTCGACCGGGCGGCGCGGGGCGGGCCCCTCGACGCCTTCACCGGCGCCGTGCCGGTGTCGCTGCTGGCCATGCCCGGTCTCGACGGGGCGCCCATCCCGGCACGTCTGCTCTTCGACCTCGTGGTCGATCCGGCGAAGGTGTTGTTCCAGGAGCTGCTGCGGGCACGGCCGGCGCCGCGGCTCACGACGTGGCGTCCGCCGTTGCACGATGCTGCCGTGGTGGCCCGTGCTCGAGAGGCCGCTCGGGGCCTCACGCTGCCGCCGGGTTCTACCGCTGCCCAGGGGCAGGCCGCCCTGGAGGCGCAGCTCGCCGCGATCATCGACGCCCAACCGTTGGCCTCTGTCGACGACGACGCCCTGCGCCACGCTCGGCGCGTCGCCCGCGAAGAGGCCGTGGCCTTTGCCTCGCAGGCGCTCACGTGGTGGCAGCAACCGCCGCTGCGCGACGAGGTCGTTTCGCTCGACGACGAATGGCCCTGGCGGATCACACAGCTCGTGGGTCGGGCCCTTGTGGTCGGTGGGGCGAAGGCCGCGACGCCGACGCTCGTGGGCATCGTCGGGAAGGTCGAGGCGCGCTCGTTCTGGCACAAGGAAGGCGCGCTCGCCCTGTCGGCCCTGGCGCTGCGACACGCCGGCGGAGCGGTCGAGGCCATGGCGGTGATGGATCGAAGCCGTCAGACAAGCCCGGTCTCCCTCGAGGCTGTCGACGCCTTCTGGCGCGATGCGGTGGCGAGGGCGACGGCGCGGGCGCAGGTCGGGGTGTGGTCGCTGTCGTCGTCGTCGTCACATCGCTACGCGCTTGCCGCCGAGCGTGGCGTCATGGGCGGAGACGTGGACGGAGACGTCGGCGGCGACGCCGCCGCCAGCGAGGCAGGGGAGGGCGCATGACACCGGACCAGCACATCCGTCAGCGGGCGATCACAGGGCTCGACGTGTCGATGGCGCTCTCGGCGGGGGCGGGCTCGGGCAAGACGAGCGTGCTGACCGAGCGCATCATCGAGACGCTGCTTTCGGGCATATCGCCGTCGTCGCTGGCGGCCATCACCTTCACGGAGAAGGCCGCCGGCGAGCTGGTGGTGCGCGTCCGCGACGCGCTCGAGCGACGACTGCAGGTGGCCGAGCAGGCCGGCGACACCACCGCCGTGGCCCGCATCGGCGCGGTGCTGACGGCGTTTCCGACCTTGACCATCACCACCATCCACAGCTTCTGCAGCGAGCTGCTGGCCCGCGAGGCCTTCGCTGCCGACGTCGCCCCCGGCGTCGAGGTCGGCGTCGACGACGCGCTGCAACGGCAGATGCACGAGCGAATCGTGGCCTTCCTGCACGGGCTGCGACGGGAGACTCCGCTTGTGTGGTGGATCCTGCAGTCACTCAGCAGCGAGGCCCAGCTGGTGCACGCCGCACTCGCGCTGGAGTCCTGGGTTCACTACGACGACGGCACCGGCGGCCTCTCTTTCGACGTTGCCGCAGCGCGGGCGGCGCTGCAGCAGGTGCGCGAGGACATCACGGCCGCCGTCGGGCGTTGCCGCGCTGCTGATGTCGACAAGCGCATCGCCAACAACCTCGCCCTCATCGACCATGTCGACGCGGCCCTCACGCACGACGACGGCCTCGCCGCGCTGCTGGGCGGCAGTCACAAGCCCTCCCGCAAGGGTGGCCGCAAGGGCGATTGGGACGACGGCGGGATGGCCGCCTTCGACGCTGCGCTCGAGGCGGTCGTGCAGTGGCGATCCGCCTGGCGGGGGGCGGCGTGGGCAGAGGTGGTGCGTCGGCTTCGACGCGATGTGATCCACACCTTCGTCGAGCACAAGCGCGAGGCCGGGCAGTGTTCGTTCCAGGACCTGCTCACGCTCACGAGCACGCTGTTGTCGACGCAGCCTGCGGCGCGCGACCGACTGGCGGCGCGCTTCACGACCATCCTCGTCGACGAGGTGCAAGACACCGATCCGACCCAGGCCGAGATTGCGCTCTCGCTCACACAGGCGTCGGGCGGCCTCATCTTTGCCGTCGGCGACCCGCGTCAGAGCATCTATCGGTTTCGCGGCGCCGACGCCGAGACCTTCGCCCGGCTCGAGCGCCAGATCGCCGAAAACGGCGAGCGCCACGCCCTCATCACCAACTTCCGCTCGGTGCCCGGCCTCGTCGCCTGGGTGAACCACACCTTTGGCGCACTGCCGGGCTATGTCCCCCAGCAGGCCGCCCGCTGCGCCAGCGAGAGCCGCCTCGACCCCGTCGTCGTCATCGACGGCGTCGTCGGCGACGATGATGACGATAACCGTGACGATGACGGCGACGGCGACGACGGCAGATCCGGTGCGGCTCCAGCCGACGTCGCCGGGCCAGACGGCGGCAACGGTGCCGAGGGCGCCGACGAAGACGGTGAGCATGACGCTGACAGTGCGGTGTGTGCCGATGAGTTGATGGCGGGGATCGCCTGGCTGGAGCAATTGCTGTCATCGGGAGCCACCGTGATGCAGCAGGGCGCTCCGCGGCCGTTGTCGGCGCGGGACGTCATGATCTTGTTGCCCTCGTGGGGCCGGGCCGACGCGATCGCCGACGCGCTGCGGGCCCGCGGCATCGCCGCCGTCGTCGAGGGCGGCGGTGCCTTCTTCCAGCGCGATGAGGTGCGGTTGCTGGTCGACGCCCTGCGGGTGCTGGTCGAGCCCGTCGATGGTGAGGCGACCGCGACCGTGTTGCGGGGGCTCTTTGGTGTCTCGTTCGTGGAGATGGCGACGCACGTGAAGGCCGGTGGTGCCCTGCGCTGCACGCTGCCTTCGCCAGCACCCGGCGTCGTCGCTGCTGCGCTGGGCGTGCTCGCGGCGCTGCATCGTCGGGTGGGCTTTGTGTCCTTGAGCGGGCTGCTCGACGAGCTGCTGGCCCATACGCGCGCCCAGGCGGTGCATGTGCTGTGTCGCGACGGTGAGGCGCGCAGCGCCAACGTCGACAAGCTCTTGAGCATCGTGCGCGAGCTGGAGCGCGAGGCGACCGGCCCCCACGCGGTGCTCGACGCGCTCCTGCAGCAGGCTCTCTCTCGCGCCGGCGACAAGGACGTCGATCGGCTCGATGACGACAGCGACGCTGTGCGGGTGACGACGTTGTTCAAGGCCAAGGGCCTTGAGGCGCCGGTGGTGCTGCTGCTGCACGCGACGCGAAACCTCGTCCCGCCAGTCACCATCGTCGACCACGCGGCGCGTCGGGTATTCGTGTCGCTCGGCAAGCTGCGGCCGCCGTCGTGGGGCGACGCCATCGCGGCGGAGACGCGGGCCCTGGTCGAGGAGCGTCGGCGCTGGATCTATGTGGCGGCGACCCGGGCCCGCGATCAGCTCGTGCTGTGTCGGACGGGTCGCGAGTCGCGGAGGAAGGCGCTGCTCGACGCCGACGTCGTGGCCCGTGGCCTGCCGGGTGATGCGACCACGGCTGGGCGCTGCTGGCATCCTGCCGATGCGCCGGAGGCGAAGGTACGGCTGGTGTCGATGGCGTCGCTTTCGCAGTCGACGTCGTCGTCGGTCTCGCCGTCGAGGGCGGCCACGTTCGTGTCGTCGTCGCCGGGAGCCATCGACGCGGTCGTCGACGCGGTCGTCGACGCGGCGCTGGCGGCGCCCCCGGCGTCCCCGGCCGGCGTCGGCGACCCGGAGGGTGACGCGTTTGTGCGCCGTGCGCGCGAGCAGACAAGGGCGGCGGCGCGGAGCTGCGTGCGCTGGCGCTCGCCATCGCGCGAGAAGGCCACGCTGCCCGGAGCGAATGCGGCGTCAGCTCCGGCGGGCGTCGCCGAGGTCGTCACCGTCGAGGATCCGGCCGTCGCCGTCGGCGCACGGGTGGGCAAGGTGGTGCACGAGGTGATGGAGCGCATCGACCTGCACGCCGACGAAGCCAGCCAGCGGGCGCAGGTGGACGCGATCGCACCGCTGCTGGCGCGCCGGGCGGGGCTCGGCGACGATCAGGGCGCAGTGGTGGGCCTCATCGCCGGCCGCATTGTGGCTCATCCGGCGATGGCGCTGGCACGGTCGGCGCCGGAACACTGGCGCGAGGTGCCCTTCAGTCATCCCGTGGGCCGCCGTGGCGTGGTCACCGGGGTCATCGACCTGTGCTTCCCCGTCGACGAGAGCCGTCGGCGCTGGGTGATCTTCGACTGGAAGAGCAAGCTGCCGCCCGAAGGCACGCCGCTGCGCCTGCACTACGAGCAGCAGCTCGCCGCCTATGGTCGAGCGTTGCTCAAGGCCTTTGGCGACGTCGAGATCGCGCAGACGGTGCTTGTGGGCCCCCATCGAGAGCTCGGGCCACCCCGCACCATCGAC
>Ga0068877_10004022_pt1 | contig 11590 bp, 7 predicted proteins | sample NOAtaG_FD_66437 | JGI IMG/M metagenome (GOLD analysis project Ga0068877, IMG submission 66437) | Freshwater lake microbial communities from Lake Erie, under a cyanobacterial bloom - NOAA_Erie_Diel6S_1000h metaG | ecosystem: Environmental > Aquatic > Freshwater > Lake | place: USA: Ohio, Lake... | reverse complement strand
GAGTCCATTGTCTTCTTGTAGGTACTGTTCCATCTGGGCTCACTCGTCCGAACATGGTAATGTAGAAACAGCCGACAAAAGTCAAACTAGTAGGCACATTCCATGTGCCGTCCACCTAGAATCCCTACAAATTTTGAAGAGCGGACGGCACGACGGAGTATGCCTGCTACTTTTGTCGGTTGTGTCGTGCGTAGCCATCATAGCTTCGCAGTAGAGCGAGGCTATCGTGTGAGGCGCGCTACATAGAGAAAACTTGGTCGGAGCATATCCGAAGTCAACGAACCTTTTGTGGGGAGAAGCGATGAAAGCTGCAGCGGCAATAGATGAACTGAAGCGTCTAGCCTCGAGCGAGGTCGCGAGCTCATCCGCGCGATACTTCAAATCGGGGCCTGGCGAGTATTCGGAGGGGGATATCTTTATCGGCGTACGAGTTCCGATGCTTCGCAAAGTGGCCCGCGAATTCAAGCAGCTTCCCATTGCAGAGATCGAATTGTTGCTTCAGTCAACGATTCACGAAGAACGTTTACTGGCCTTGTTGATCGCAGTGCACAATGCGATGAAAGGGGATGATCTGTATCGCCAATCGGCATATGAACTTTATTGCAGGAATGTTCGTCACGTGAACAATTGGGATTTGGTGGACACTTCCGCACCGTTGATCGTCGGTGGATACCTCCACGATAAGTCTCGCCAACCGCTTGTGCAGTTTGCTAAATCTCCCAATCTCTGGGAACGGCGAATCGCCATTATTGCGACGCAATACTTCATTCGGCTCGGCGAGTTCGAAGATACCGTGAAGATTAGCAAAATTCTGTTATCCGATGGTGAAGATCTCATTCACAAGGCAACGGGATGGATGTTGCGAGAGGTTGGCAAACGGGATGAATCGCTCCTCATTGCTTTTCTCGACGAGCATGGGGCCTGTATCCCACGCACGGCGCTACGTTACGCAATAGAGCATTTTCCCCTCGATGTTCGCAACGAGTACTTGCGTAGCACACGTTCGTGACAATTCATTCATCGAAGGTGTGGTAGAAGTGCGTAAAATGGACGCAGAGACGCAAGAGTGGCAGTGACGCAGTGGATCCACCGCATCTAACTGCCTATCTCCTCATAATCCGCCCACGACACGATGAAAGCCATCTTTCGCAAATCGTTCACCAAAGTTGATCACGATCCCCAACTTTAGGTTCATGAGCCGGAGATAGGTAAGAACCTGAGCCTCGAAAACTTCGTTGTACTTCGATGTCGCTTTGCATTCGATGATTACTAAATCACTGACCAAAAGATCGAGCCTCAGTGGTGTTGCTAAGATCTGACCTTTGTAGTGAATTGGGACATCGAGTTGACGCTTGATCTTCAAACCAGCTTGAATAAGCTCCCAGGCAATCGCTTCTTCGTAAACGCTTTCTAGCAGCCCAGGACCACCCAAGGTCCGGTGTACTTCAATTGCTGAGTTGAGGATAATTCTGCTGATGTCGTTTTCGTGCATCATTTACCTTTCAAGAAGTGGACGCAGAGACTCGGAGTCGCAGTGACGCAGAGGGCCCAGCGTTCTGATTGCCTATTTGCGTCATCGCGACTCAGCGCCTTTGCGTTAAATTGCTGCAACGCTGCCAAAACTCTCTCTTTTTAGAAAGTAGCGGTTCCTCGCCAAAGAATCACAATTACCATTACAATCGCATACAACCGCAGTGCCGAGAATGGATTAAGCGACCAGTCATTTTCTCCGTGAGGCATCGCCGATTTTTCGGTCTCGATCAATTCAACCGTTCCCGTAATGCTATTTTGACGAATGAATAGAAAAACTAGGTGGAGCATCTGCTCATCGACGATGGCTTGGCAATTGTTGGTGATTAGTATTTTCTCATTGCTTTCTCGTGGTGCATTGGCGCAATTGGGGGACCCTGCGCTGCCGGGCAATCATCCGTTGAACCAATCGCAGTCTGGGGAGTTGCTAATTGCGGAATTGCGATGCGCAGCGTGTCATGGCGATATACCTCGTGATCCGTTGTTCGAAAAAACGGCTCCTGATTTGACACAAGCTGGTTCGCGGATCTCGCCCGAATATCTCAAGCGTTTTCTCGCCTCACCTTCATCGATGCATGCGTCCACGACCATGCCAGATGTTCTGGCTGTTCGTCCCGCATCGGAAAGGGAGTCCATTGCCGAGTCGCTGACGCATTTCTTGGTCTCGCAATCAAAGTCTTCGTTTCAACCGGATGTTACCGACAAGCCTAATCTCAAAGTAGGTCGCGCACTCTACCATTCGGTTGGTTGTGTCGCATGCCATGGTCCATTGGAAGCTCTCGCCGATGCGCCGTCGGATTCCAACGCACAGAAAGAAGAAGACGAAGACGAAGACGAAGACGTCGATCCAGCAAAGGCCAAGAAAAAATTTCGACCGGTTGCTTACAGCCTCGATCATGTGCCTTCGAAATATAGTACCAAATCGCTGAGCGAATTCTTGTTCCAGCCTCTACATGTTCGAAGCTCTGGTCGTATGCCGGATATGAAGCTGACGCCCGCGGAGTCGGTCTCGATTGCTGAATATCTCTTTGGCAATAAACCGCAGGAAGCGAATGCAATCGAACCTCAAGCGTCAATGATCACGAAAGGACGGCAGTACTTTGAAGAACTGCGTTGCGCCGCGTGCCATACGCTTCCCGGCATTGCAACTCCCCCGCCTGTAGGCCCTATCAAAAACCTAGACGGGTCAACGGGTTGTCTTTCGAAGAACAACGGACCGAGTCCGAAGTATCAACTCGAGCCAGCTCAGTCGCAAGCGATTCTTGCTTCGCTAAGGCAACAATCGAAAGCGAAATCAGTTGACGTTTCAGAGGAAGCGGTTGTGGCAAAGACGCTCACCGCATTCAACTGTATCGCATGTCATATTCGCGGTAATTACGGAGGTGTGCACGAAACCCACAATCCATACTTCGAAACGAGCGAAAAGAACTTGGGTGAGGATGGTCGCATTCCGCCTCCACTCACATTGGTCGGTGCGAAACTGCAACCCGCATGGTTGAAGAAAGTGCTCTTCGATGGCGAAAGCGTTCGACCTTACATGGCGACTCGGATGCCACAGTATGGTGCTAACAATTTAAAGCACTTGCCCGATATCTTGGCGAGGATCGATGTCCTCGAAGGTGCGGACATCGATATTCCCAAACCGGAGGGTAGAACGGAAAAGGAGCGCGAACGTGAGAAATTGCTTCGCAGCGCGGGGCGAGAACTGTTAGGTGACAAGGGGGTGAATTGCGTAGCATGCCACAATTTCAATGGGAAACCTTCTCCGATCAACAAGGGGATCGATCTCATGACTTCGTATCAACGACTGCAATCCAAATGGTTCAATCGCTTCGTACGCAATCCGGGTTCCCTGCGTCCACGGATCGTGATGCCCTATTCCTGGTCGGATGGCATCGCTGCGCACAAGACGATCTTGAATGGGAACACCGACATGCAGATCGAAGCGATCTGGTACTATCTGTCGCTTGGTACTTCGGCAGCCGATCCATCCGGTATTCGAAACATCAGTACCAAACTCACAGTCGCCGACCAGACGCGAACGTATCGGGGACGAAGTCGCGTTGCCGGCTTTCGCGGGATTGCAGTCGGCTTCCCAGAGAAGATAAGCTATGCGTTTAATGCCGAAACGGGAGCCCTGTCTGCGATATGGCTTGGTGACTTTATCGGTGTCAATTGGAACGGCCAGGGGTCGGGTGATTTCAACCCGTCCAGCGAGCCGATTGCGCTCGCTCAAGATGTCTCGTTTGTAAAGCTCGCAGATGCGGATGCCCCCTGGCCAGTCATGCCTGTGATGACCAAGGAAGCTCGTCTCAATCCGGACCCGCTCTATCCCAAGAATGTTGGCTATCAATTCCGAGGCTACGTCATGGATGACGCATCTGTACCGACCTTCATGTATCGCAGCGGCACCATCGAGATCGAGGACCGATCTGTCGCAACCAGATCTGATGAAGGGATACAATTGAAACGATCCATTCAGTTTAGTTCTCCGGTGCAGCAAGATGTTTGGTTTCGAGCGTTGGTGGGTGATATCACCAAAGAGTCTGAGCAGCGTTTCCGGGTCGGTCGATTGCAGATAAACGTCCCTGCGATAGAAACAAAATTGAGACCTGTCGCGGACGACCCGAAGCGCTTCGAATTGTTGTTGCACTTAGATATTCCCCAAGGCAAGTCATCACTCGAATTACTCTATGAGCCTTATGAAAAACGATAATTGCCTGCGACTCCTGGCGTTCCTGTTTCTGCTTTTGCCAATACAAACGGCGACGTTGTTAGCCGAAGAAGTTGGCGAACGCTGGGGCACGGAAGAACGAGAACGGGAGTTTTATCCCATTGTGAATATTCCGATGCCACCGGAACTAGTCATCGAAGCGGGGGCGTTCGCGGTATTGCCTGACCGACGCATCGCGGTGGGTACGCGACATGGCGAAATCTATCTTCTCGATGGAGTCGATGCGACGAAGCCTACGCCATCGTTCCATCGCTTTGCAACTGGTTTGGATGAGATTTTCGGGTTGGCGTGGAAGGATAACGCATTCCGAGTCACACAGAGTTGCGAGCTGACTCGCGTGAGTGATTCAAACAATGATGGTGTTGCGGATCGTTTTGAAACTATTTCCGATGCTTGGGGCTATGCGAACTATCATGAGTATGCATTCGGATCAAAACCAGACACGGATGGAACTCAGTTTGTCACGTTGGGTTTGTCGGAATCTTACAATTCCTACGCGTTGAATCGTGGCTTTGTGATGAAGGTATCCCCTGATGGCAAGTCGACGGCTTATGCCAGTGGATTGCGAAGTCCGGCAGGAATCGGTCGGGACGAACATGGTGCCCTTTTCTACATCGAGAGCCAAGGGCCATGGAACTGTTCGTGTAGCTTAAAAGCAGTTTCGCAAGGTAGTTTTCACGGGCACCCTGCTAGTTTTGAATGGTACAAGTATGCGCCCGAACTGGGGCCCGTTCCTGAGAAGCCCAAACCTGGCAATCGTATTGCAACCGAAAAGAACCGAGTCAAGCAACTGGTGCCGTATGCTGTGATTTTCCCCTATATTCGCATGGGGCGTTCGATCACCGGGTTCACGGTCGATCAAACGAAGGGTAAGTTTGGCCCGTTTGAGAATCAATTGTTCTTGGGTGATTACACACAATCTATTGTGATGCGAGCCACGACGGAACAGATCAATGGCGTTTGGCAGGGAGCATGCTATCCCTTTCGAGAAGGACTTTCGACGGGGATTCTCAATGTCGAGTTTACCTCGGAAGGGAAGCTGTTGTGCGGTGGTACGAATCGCGGGTGGCCCGTACGCGGGATCAAGCCTTATGCATTGGAACGGATCGACTGGAGTGGAAAGATGCCGTTCGAAATCAATCGCATCACCATCGAACCCGACGGGTTCAAAATCACGTTTACGAAGCCGGCTGATAAAGTAACCGGCGGTTCGAAAGAGGCCTATGCTATCTCGGCCTTCACCCATCCTTATCATGGCGCGTATGGCGGCCCGGAGATCGAGAAACAAAAACCAGCAGTTTTGGATGTCAAGCTTGCTGAAGATGGACTTTCGGCCAAAGTAAAGCTTGAAAAACTAGAGCAAGGATTCGTTTATGAATTCGATCTTGGGCTGCTTCGATCTACCAGCCAAGACGAACTATTGCATCGCAATGCGTACTACACGGTCAATGAGATACCGAGCAAGTGATTTGCTGTAAGGCCTCTGTTACGGTATTGGGCTTACGTCGACACCGACTTTGAGAGTTGTGATACCCCCGCCGATCAATAAGCCACCGATTGGCGCGACGTCGGCATAGTCCGCGCCCCAGGCTGTCGTGATGTGCTCGTTTCCAGGACAAACGTTGTTGGTGGGATCCAAATCTAACCAGCCGCTATCGCCTACGTAAACACTTGCCCAGGCATGTGAGGCATCGGAACCTACGAGTTTGGGGCGACCGGGAGCAGGGTGTGTCAGCAAATAGCCGCTCACATAACGAGCCGCTAGCCCCAGCGAACGCAGACAAGCGATCATGAGGTGAGCAAAGTCTTGGCAGACCCCTTGTCTTGTTTTCAAAACATGCAGCGGCGTTGTGGATACATGCGTGGAGTTCGGCACGTATTTGAACTCTTTGAAGATTCGTGTGTTGAGTTCGACTAAGCACTCGTAGAGAGACCGATGCTTTGAAAAGCTGGACCTCGCATAGTCTGCAAAGGCTGTTCCTGCTTTGATGTAGCGAGAGTCAAAACAAAATTCTTGAGCGATTCGATCTTCTTCTGTGATTGGCTGCCTTAGCCTTGAACGGATCTGTTCAAAGGATGAGGTTCGCACGTCGCTGAAGTCGGGAACGCTGCGAACTACGGTACTCTCGGAGATGACGATCATCGAATTGTGTTGAGACTCGATGCTAAAGAATTCGGTGGTGTTGCCGAAACGATCCGTTCTTGGACGGCGAATCGTGGGCTTTGGCTCGATTTCTATATGGTTGCTTTCTACCACTTGGTATGGCAACGTTCTGGGAGCCAAACGCAGATGATTATGGCAAAGCAATGCCGGCGTCGAATAGTGATACTCTGTTCGGTGGGCGATACGGTAGCGTACAGGAGAGGATGCCATACTCATTGATTTGCGGCATCCTCCAATTGGCGAACGGAAACGGTATGGGTCAAGAATCTTTGCGACAGAAAATCGACGAGTTCGTTTAAGTGAGTTTCGAGTTGATGAAGCAAGCTCTTCAAATGCAATCGCTGGGGAAAAGATGTCTCCGAGGTTTCTACTTCTACGGACAGTGAGTCGGCGTCAAACAAACGCATCATTCCGCGCGCATCCATGATGCTTCTTCGTTGTTTGGTTACATCCATTTTGCTAACGCTGGTTAGGCTTTCTAAATGTTCTATGATTTTCATCAATTGGAACATGACGCTACGTGGGTTTGCCTGATCCAAAAGCAATAGATCGAGCGTCGGTGCCACTTCAAAGTTCATCAAATAGCGATAGCGATACGTCATCGAGCTGTCGCAAATCTCGAGGATTGACTCGACCAATGCACTAATGGGACGACCACCCGGTACGAGCAATAGTTCTTGTAGACGGATCAGTCCAAAGGCGCGTTCGATGCGCCGCCCCAATTCGAGGAAGAGCCAGCCTGGCCCACGCGTCATGTTTTCGGAAACTAACCCAGCAAACGCGGAGAGTAGGGTTGTCACTTGATTCAAGAAGACTCCAGCATCACCCAACCGCTCCCGGCGTTCGGGCCATGGAATCAAATAGTTGAGGTCCAGTTTGCTGAGCAATTGCCACGAATCGAAACTCAATCGGTCTCGGATAATCTCCGAGTTGTTTCGGATTCCCATGAGAGCACCGCTGAGCGACATGGCTCGATTGCTCGCAAACAGAAACTGCAAGACTTCTTTTCGCATCTCTTCCAAATGGCTATCGGTATCTTGCGGTAATGTCTCGGTGAGCGTTCCGTCACCTGAGGAGAGGGCGTAGACCACTTGCCAGTGAAAATCGAGCAACTCCGGTTCTACTTCACCAGCCAATTGCGATACACATAGCCTCGCGTGCCGAGCCATCCCTTCCGCGCGCTCGGTGCTGCGTCCGAGCCAAAAAAGATGTTCGGCGACACGGCTTGGCAAATCCATTCCACTGCGTCGAACTTCTGTCGATGTCCTCGGTGATGTCAGTAGTGTTACGGGTCGAACCTTGTTCGATGTCAGTACCCAAACATCTTTGCTCATTTGACCGCCAATGAGGCTCTCGGATACGCGATCTTCTTGATCTGCGACTCGTGCAATCCCACCGGGCATCACGTCAAAGCCGGTTCTAGTGGACGCCGCAAAGACTCGCAACACTGTCGGCCAAGCGACCACTCGATTGCCATTCCAGACAGGTGAGTAGCTAGGGCGGTTGGGTTCGACTGCAACAAAGCTCCAAGGTCTTGCCTTTAGTTCTTCGCGGAAGCGAGCGCGTTCGAGTTCATTGGATTTGTAGAACTCCCAATCCGAGCTGGAATGTCGTGTGAATGAGTCTCGAAATGAGTAACGTTCGACATCCTTTAATACTTCTTCTAGGACTTCGGGGGCGCCACACCAATACATCGGAGAATTTTGAAGGATGAGATCTTCGTTCAAGATCGCTTTACACAATTGAGGGAGCAACGCGGTTACTGCAGGGCACTCCGCCCAGCCGCTTCCCAATTGATTTGCGATACGCACTTGTTTATCTCGCACCGCTTGGCATAAGCCTGCGATCCCCAACGAGCTTTGGGTGTTGATTTCGAGTGGATCACAATCGGTATCGGGGATTCTTCGTAGAATCGACTCGACGCTTACCAAACCTCCGAGTGTCTTCAAATAGACATCGCCGCCTCGGACCGTTAAATCGCTCGTCTGAGTTAATGTATATCCGAGATAGCGTGCCAGATATGCGTCTTCAAAAAACGTTCGGCTGGCGATTCCTGGACTGAGAAGTACATTCCGTGACGTTTTGCTCCTTCGGACACCCGATGCGTTGAGTTGATCCCGCAAGCCTGCAAAGAAGCTCGCAAGGCGCATGACTTTCATATCGCGAAAGTCTCTCTCAAGAACGCGGGAGATGGCCAGTCTGTTTTCGACAGCCAATCCTCCGCCGCTCGGACCTTGGGTGCGGTCGGCCAATACCATCCAATCGCCGGATAGGTTGCGAATAATCTGAGCTGCGTAAAGGTAAATGAATCGCTCGCCCGGCACCGCGTGTTGCATCGGCCGGACAAAGCTCTTGGAGCCGAACACGAGTTCCGGTGGTATCAGTCCTTGGCGGAGGTACTTTTGTTCTCCGTAAACATCTTGGATCAGAAGATCCAATAGGCGAACTCGTTGTTCAATTCCCTTCGATAAGCCAGACCACTGTGATTCCGAGATCACAAAGGGAATGGGATCCAGTTCCCAAATCCGCGAAGCATCGGTCTTCATCAACTGACCGGTAGAGGCAGAAGGGTTCTCGCGGAGAGACCGTTTGACCGATTGCCAGCGGAGGTAGAGTTCTCCACCATCTAATCGAGGCTCTATCCCGAGGAGCCCCTGATAATGTGGGCGAACCTGCCCGCCGCTGATCAGCTCATCGTAGCTTGTGGCTGGGCAGCGATAAGCGGGATAAAGCTCTGATATCGGATGTTCGTCAAGATGCGGCTGATTTGGCATTCTGTCCCTTGGTGCCGTGTCAAATTCCGTTCCCCAAGACAGCTATCCTAATACGAGTCCCCATTGCAGGAAAGATGGACTAACACACAAAGACGAAACCAGTCGATTTCCGGTACATAATCGCGAAATTTTTTGTGAAATCGCAGTTCGCTAGGGAGTATTGCAAAGCGAAGATCGCGATTGTAGTACCCAACCTCGACTTTCTTCGCTTCTACAACTATTCCAAGTGTTCAGGAAGCCGCGGAACCCTAAGCGGCTGATTGAATCGCTGTGGTTTCAGGTACGGTCGTTTCCTTTCCTGACGCTTCGCCGATACTGATGTCCCCATTGGAAGTCTTAAGTTCCAACGTGTTTTTTGCGTCAGCTTCTTGCCCAAACAACACACCTTCCATTCTGGTCTTCTTCGATTGTTCCACTTTGGAGTTGGACGCATTGCAGCTAACCGTTCCGTTGGATGTTTGTGCCGTTAGTTCGATGCCCGAGCCAGGAACGAGTTCTACTTGAATGGTTCCATTACTGGTATGGAGCGTATTGGCGCCTGTGAGTGCACATGACTTTAGGCTGATTTTCCCATTGCTGGAATCGAGCGACATGGTTCCTTGTGACTCGATGACTTCGATCTTTCCATTGCTAGTGTTTGCAACTACCGAGCCTTGGAGTCGCTCAAGTCGAATCCCACCGTTCGATGTCTTGATTTCAAGATCCGCTTTGCGATCGTAACACTCGACTGCACCATTGCTTGTTTTCAGCATCAGTTTCATTTTCGATGGAACGCTTAGTTCTAACGAGACGCTATCGCTGTAGTTGGCTCTCTCAGGATTTCTATTTACGATTAACTTGATTCCCGATGCATTCGTTTCCACGGTTGGTTTCAAGAATGCAAGCCCAGCGTCGGCCTCCTCTTGAGTATTCCCTCTCGCTTTCATTTGCGCAACAACATCGATTGAACTTTCGGTGTTTTCGCGAACACTAATGTTTCCGTTGAACGTCGTAACGTCGAGCTCCAGTTGGCCGTCGACCGGGACCGCAGTTTTGAATTCTTCTTGAGCTTCAAATCGAGGGTAGTTGAATGAACAACCTGCCATCGCAAGTCCTACAACGCCCATTAACATGTAGTTCCAGTTCATTTTATTTCGCTTTTTGTTGGCAGCTTTGAAATGTGAGGTTCGTCCTGTTTCGATATTCCCGGTTCGGTCGAATGGTCGAAAGCTTGGGAAAACACGCTCCCATCCGGACAAAATAGCATACCATCCGTCAAAATCCTTACAAACTGGCCGAAGCTGGATTGGGAACCCGGGTTTTCATGGCACCGGGACGGTACTGAGCGTTCGACGACGTATGGTTTTCGGATAAGACGCGTGGCGTGGATTCTTATCCTCTGCGTCCGGAGCGAAGCTGTCGTTCGCGTTCAGGTTGGTAAGTATCGAGAAGATAGAATAATGCAACATTATCAAACGTTGTTTCGAGGGGCCTCGAAGGTTTTTGGAAAGGGGTTGTGTTCAGTGTTGAGCACATGTCGGTAACTCAATGGGCCATCCTAGGATCCCTTTCGGTGATCGTTGGATTTTTGTTGTTGCGAACGCAACGCATTTAGTTGCCGGCGACGCGTTGCAATATTTCTTGGTCAAAGTAATTCGTTGACATTGCGGCATCCACAACGATGGTCTGCGATTGAATTCCCGACGATCGTGGGCTAAGCAGATACACGGCCGCATCTGCCACTTCTTGAGTTGTTACTCCTTCTCCTCGCGGAATCGCTTTTTCTGCGTACAAGTATGCATCGACATACCCAGGTATGCCTGCGGATGCACTCGTTTTGAGCAATCCGGCCCCAACGGCATTGAATCGAATTTTTGAAAAGCGACTAAACGATTTGGTAAGGAATGCGAGAGACGAGTCCAACGCTGCTTTGACCGGCGCCATGAATCCATAGCTCTCGCTCGCCATGCGTGTTGTTGAAATGCTGATGGTCACGACGGAGGCATCCGGAGCCAGCAACCCTTTCAGCGCGTTGCTGATCGCAATAAAGGAAAAGCACGAGATATCCATGGCTTGCAAGAATTGCTTTCGGGTCGTTTCGTGAAAGGGCTTCATCCCTTCGCTGTAGTCAGCAAAGGCGATCGAATGCACTACCCCGGCAATCGGTTGCTCGATCAAGGTCAATTGCTTTGCCAACGCATCGATTTCTTCGGGACGTTCCACATCGCATACGTAGATAGATTTGCCGGCCAAGAGTTTGCCCAATTCTTCCCGTCTCTTTTCGCTGCGTACCACGTACTCGACGATGGCTCCTGATTGCTCGAGCGTTCTGCCAATTGCAAACGCCACACTTTTTTTGTTGGCAACACCGAACACGATGATTCGTTTGCCACTGAGTTGAAGAAAGTC
>Ga0068877_10004019_pt1 | contig 11593 bp, 13 predicted proteins | sample NOAtaG_FD_66437 | JGI IMG/M metagenome (GOLD analysis project Ga0068877, IMG submission 66437) | Freshwater lake microbial communities from Lake Erie, under a cyanobacterial bloom - NOAA_Erie_Diel6S_1000h metaG | ecosystem: Environmental > Aquatic > Freshwater > Lake | place: USA: Ohio, Lake... | reverse complement strand
GATGCGATCATCGTCATGGGTAAAACCAGGGGCTGGCTCGGCGCCACGGCCTATCTCGCGACGATTTGCGGCCGCGAGGAGGGCGCGCCGCCCCCGGTCGATCTCGAGGCGGAGAAGCATCACGGCGGGCTCGTGCGCGCGATGATCGAGAGCGGTGTCGTCACCGCGGTGCATGATGTCTCGGATGGCGGCATCGGCGTGGCCCTCGCGGAAATGGCGCTGGCGGGCAATATCGGCGCCACGATCGGCTCGCATGATGCCGATGTGCCGCTCCATGCCTGGCTCTTCGGCGAGGATCAGGGGCGCTACATCATCACCTGCCCGATGGCGAAGGCGGCCGAGCTCGAATTCCAGCTGAACAGCCTCGAGGTCGTAACAACCTTTGTCGGGATTGTCGGCGGCGAGACGTTGACGCTGCCCGGCGAATTGCCCATCTCTCTGAAGGAACTGCGCGAGGCGCATGAAGGCTGGCTGCCGGCCTATATGGGCGCGGAAGCAGCGGAATGAGGGTCAAGAACCATGCCCATGAAGGCCGATGACATCGCGGCGATGATCAAGGAAGCGCTGCCGGATGCGGAGGTGGAAATCCGCGACCTCGCCGGCGATGGCGACCATTACGCCGCGACCGTTACCTCCGCCGCCTTCAAGGGCCTGCCGAAGGTGAAGCAGCACCAGCTTGTCTATGCCGCACTGAAGGGCAATATGGGCGGGGTGCTGCACGCTCTGGCGCTCGCGACGGTGGCGAAGTAAGTTCAACGAAATCCGCCGCCCTTGAAGCGGCGTGAGGAGAAAAGAAATGTCCGGAATCAACGCCTTCATCGACAATGAAGTGAAATCCAACGACGTGGTGCTCTTCATGAAGGGCACGCCGCAATTCCCGATGTGCGGGTTTTCCGGCCAGGTCGTGCAGATCCTCGATTATGTCGGCGCGCCCTACAAGGCGCATAACGTGCTCGACAATGCCGAGCTGCGCCAGGGCATCAAGGATTACGCCAATTGGCCGACCATTCCGCAGCTCTACATCAAGGGCGAGTTCATCGGCGGCTGCGATATCGTGCGCGAGATGTTCCAGTCGGGCGAACTCGCGCAGGCGCTCGCCGATCAGGGCATCGCGGTGAAGAAGGCGGGCTGAAATCCGGTTCCGCCACGAATGGTTCGAAAGGTTTTGAATCATGAAGATATTGGTGAATGTTTTTCACCCCAGCCTTGAGCGCTCCACGGTCAACCGGCGCTGGGTGGCCGAGCTTGAAAAGCATGGGGAGATTACCGTCAATCTCGGGTATGCGCGCTACCCCGATTGGCAGATCGATGTCGCCCGCGAGCAGGAATTGCTTCTCGCGCACGACCGGCTGGTGTTTCAGCATCCCTTCTACTGGTACTCGACTCCGCCGCTGATGAAGAAATGGCTCGATGATGTCCTGACATATGGCTGGGCCTATGGGCCGGGCGGCACGGCACTGCACGGCAAGGAATGGGTTTCCGCCATCTCGACCGGCGGGCCGGCAAAAGCCTATCAGGCCGGCGGTTACAACTCCTATTCGATGAGCGAACTGCTCAAGCCATTGCAGCAGACGGCCAACCTGATCGGCACGAAATTCCTGATTCCCTTCGTGTTCCATGGCGCGGTGCAATCGACGCCCGACCGGATCGAGGCATCCGCCCGCGATTATCTCGCCCATATCTGCGACCCCGAGCTTGACCCTCAGGTGGCTCTGCGCCGGCTGCTGTCGCAAATGGATGAGGCCGGCACCAAGCTAAGCCCGTGAAGCTCCATTTCACCGCGCCGCTCTGGCTCTGGGCGGGCAAGGGCGCGTGGCACTTCATCACGCTGCCCGAGGATGAAAGCCAAGTCATCCGCATGGCCGTTCCCCGCGGGGGTCAGAACCGCGGCTGGGGCAGCGTGCGCGTGACGGCGACGATCGGCGCAACGAGCTGGAACACCTCCATCTTCCCCGACAAGAAGTCCGGAACCTACCTGCTCCCTGTGAAGGCCGGGGTGCGCAAAGCTGAGGCTTTCGCCGTAGGCGATGCAGTAGAGGTGACTTTAAGTCTTGATTTGTAAGGCTTACTGCCTCGATCGCACGCCACGCGCAAAGCCAGTGATCGCGCCGACCATTTGCCCCTCGATGCCCGCAAATCCGTGATGTCCCCGCCCCTGGCAGGCATCGCCATCATCGCGCCCGCCGGAAAGCCAGGAAACGCGCACCTTCGCGCCACCCCACGCCTTGAAGGGCTCGACCAGGCCCGGCAGCGTGACGCGGCATCCATCGTTACGGTGATGCACTACGAGAAGCGGCGGCATCGCATCGGGCGAGCCTACATTCGACTGAAAATGATCGAGCATGCCGGACGTGATCACGAGGCCATCGGCATCGAGCGCGCGGTGCATGCGCGTCGCCGCGCGGCTGGTGCCCACGACAATTACGGGTTTCGCGATCTTGCGCATCGCGGCGATCGCTGCTGACGGGCTGGTGCCCGCATCGAGAGCGAGGGTCGCAAAGCCGGCATTCGCATAAGAACGCCGCGTGCGGATCAGAGAATTGCCGTGCAGCGAAGTGATTTCGCCATCTCCCGTAATGCCGAGATAGCCATCGCCCCCGGCCATCAGGATGATGGAGCCACGCGGCTTACCCTTCGGGCGTTCCAAAACACCACCAGTGCCGAGATCAGGCAGAAGCTCCGCAGCGAATGCAGATGAAGCGAAGAGAATGCCAAGCGCTGTTGCCAGAAAACGTTTCATAGGAGTTCCCCCTCGATGAAGTCATCAGGTCTCTAAACCGTCGATCCGTCAAGGTTTGCGCCCCAGAGCCTTTCCGATAAACGCGAAGGCATCCGGCGAGGACCATTCCGCCGGCCCCGCGAGAGTGGCGAGCTCACAGCCGTTCTTATCGAGCAGAATGGTCGTGGGCATGCCGAAGGCGCGCCCTGCGGCTTTCAAATCCTGGAAGATTTTCGCGCTCGGGTCGGCATATTGCGCCAGCGCCCTCACGCCCACCTCATCGAGGAACTGCTTCGGCTTGTCGAAATTGCGGGTGTCGATATTGATCGCGACCACCTCGAAATCCGCACCCCCAAATTTCTGCTGAAGCCGATCGAGCGCGGGCATCTCGTGGCGGCACGGCGCGCACCAGGTCGCCCAGAGGTTGACCAGAACCGCCTTGCCCCGAAAGGCCGAGAGCGTGGTGTCGCGCCCATCCGGCGCCTTGAAGGAGAGGTCGATGAGGCGCGCGGGCTCTTTCGGGATTTGAAGAGCCGCGACCTCACCTTTCGCGAGCGGCTTCAGCGCCGCTGCAAGGGGTTGCGCTGCCTTGCAGGCCGCGACATCCGGCGAAGTTGTCTTGAACAGCTTGTCGATCCCGCCGAAGGCATATAGCGAAGCGCCGAGCAAGATGGCTCCCATGAGCAGCGGTCCGGCGAGCGCCTTCAGCAAGGATCGAGCGGGCATCGGGGCGGTCATCGGCGGGGCACCTCGGGAAATCGACAGACAGGGTTCGATATGGCCAACGAAATGTGGGGCGGGCGGTTCGCGGAAGGCCCGGCCGCCATCATGCAGGAGATCAATGCTTCGATCTCGTTCGACAAGAGGCTGGCGGATCAGGATATCCGCGGCTCAATCGCGCAGGCCGAGATGCTGAATGCTCAGGGCATCATCGATGCGCAATCGGCGGAAGCGATCGTGCAGGGGCTGAAGAAGGTCAAGGCGGAAATCGACGATGGCTCGTTCACGTTCAAGGCATCGCTCGAAGATATTCATATGAATGTCGAGGCGCGACTGGCCGAGATCATCGGCCCGCCCGCGGGGCGTTTGCACACCGCGCGCTCTCGGAATGATCAGGTCGCGACCGATTTCCGCCTCTATGTGCGCGATTCCATCGACATGATCGATGTCGCGCTGAAGGATCTCCAGCTTGCCCTTGCCGAGAAGGCGCTGGCCCATGCCGGCACGGTGATGCCCGGCTTCACCCACCTGCAAAGCGCGCAGCCCGTGACCTTCGGCCATCACCTCATGGCCTATGTCGAGATGCTGGCGCGGGATCGCGGCCGTTTCGCCGATGCGCGCCGCCGCCTGAACGAATGCCCGCTGGGTGCGGCGGCGCTGGCAGGAACCTCGTTCCCGATTGACCGGGAACGGACGGCGAGGGCCCTGGGCTTCGACCGGCCGACCGCGAACAGCCTCGATTCGGTCTCGGACCGGGATTTCGCGCTGGAGACGCTGGCGGCGGTGTCCATCCTGGCGATGCACCTCTCGCGCTTCGCCGAGGAGATCGTGATCTGGACCAGCGCGCAATTCGCGTTCGTGAAGCTCTCGGACAAGTTCACGACCGGCTCCTCCATCATGCCGCAGAAGCGCAACCCGGATGCGGCGGAGCTGGTTCGCGCCAAGACGGGCCGCATCTTCGGTTCATTGGTCGGCCTGCTCACGGTGATGAAGGGCCTGACCCTCGCTTATGCCAAGGACATGCAGGAGGACAAGGAACAGACCTTCGATGCCCTTGATTCAATTGCACTTTGTATCGCTGCGACCGCCGGCATGGTTCGCGACATGGAGCCCGATGCGAAACGCCTGAAGAAGGCCGCCTCCTCGGGCTATGCCACGGCGACCGACCTCGCGGATTGGCTGGTGCGCGTGCTCAACATGCCGTTCCGGGAGGCGCATCACGTCACGGGGCGCATCGTGGGCCTCGCCAGCGCCAAGGGCGTGGAGCTCGAGAAGCTCTCGCTGGGCGAGATGCAATCGGTCGAACCGCGCATCACGGGCGCGATTTTCGATGTGCTGGGCGTCACGAATTCCGTGAAGAGCCGAACGAGCTATGGTGGCACCGCGCCGGCGAATGTGCGCGCGCAGGCGAAGAAGTGGCTGGCGCGGCTGGCGAAGTGAGGCATGAGGCGGGCATGACACGCCCCGCCGCGCATGTTAGGCAGGCGCAGGGTTCAGCTTGGGCTTTCGACAATGATCGTTTCGTCGCGAATGAAAATCCTCGTGGTGGCTCTGGCGGCGGGCATGCTGCTCACGGCCTGTGGCAGGCGCGGCCCGCTGGAACCACCGCCGGGCCCGGCCCCGACCGCAGCCGAAGGCACCAACCCCGATGCCACGGCCGGCGATGGCTTGCGCAACAAGCGCACGCCCATCCTGCCACCGAAACGCGACCTCGTCATCGACCGCCTGCTCGATTGAACTTCGGATTGCGCGCGTCTTCCCGCGCCGGAGCCCCCCGGAGCCCCCATGCATCACTTCGATTATCGGAACGGCTTGCTGCATGCCGAGGGCGTGGACCTTGGCGCGATCGCCCGCGCGGTCGGCACGCCCGTCTATGTTTATTCCAGCGCCACGCTGGAGCGGCATTATCGCGTCTTCAAGGAGGCCGTGGGCGAGAAGAGCCATGTCTTCTATGCCGTGAAGGCGAATGGCAATCTCGGCGTGCTGATGACGCTCGCGAAGCTGGGCGCGGGCGCGGATACCGTGTCCGAAGGCGAGATCCGCAAGGCGCTGGCCGCGGGCATTCCGGCAGGCCGCATCGTGTTTTCGGGCGTGGGCAAGAGCGCCGAGGAACTCGCCTTCGCGGTGGAAGCCGGGATCTACCAGGTGAATGTCGAGAGCGAGGGCGAACTCGAAGTGCTCTCGAACATCGCGGAGCAGCGCGGCAGGCGGCAGGCGATCGTGCTGCGCGTCAACCCCGAGATCGGGGCGGGCGGGCATGCGAAGATCACCACCGGGGGTGCGGCGAACAAGTTCGGCGTCTCCTGGAGCGAGGCCGAGCGGCTCTACATTCGCGCGGCGAACATGCCAGGCGTGGCCATCAAGGGCCTCGCGGTGCATATCGGCAGCCAGATCTTCGATTTCAGCGCGCTGGAAACCGCCTTCCGCCGCATGCGCGGCATGATCGAGAAGCTCGCCGCACAGGGCCTGCCGGCGAGCCGGCTCGATCTCGGCGGCGGCGTCGGCGTTCCTTACGAGATCGGCTACCCCTTCTCTTATGGCACGGACAGCCTGCAGGCCTATGGCAGGATGGTGCGCGAGGTGACCGCCGGCCTCGATGTGGAACTCGGCTTCGAGCCGGGCCGCCTGATCGCCGGCAATGCGGGCCTGCTTCTCACCAGGGTGCTCTACCTCAACGAGCGCGCCGACCGCACCTTCCTCGTGGTGGATGCCGCGATGAACGATCTCGTGCGCCCCGCGATGTATGAGGCGCATCACGAGATCTGGCCGGTGACCCGGAAGCCGGATGCGCCGATCCGCGCCTATGACGTGGTCGGCCCGATCTGCGAATCATCCGACACCTTCGCGGTGGAACGCCAGCTACCGGAACTGAAGCCGGGCGATCTCATCGCGATCATGACAGCCGGGGCCTACGGGGCTTCGATGTCCTCCACCTACAACCAGCGTCTTCTGGTGCCGGAAGTGCTCGTGAAGGATCAGGATTTTGCCGTGACACGCCCGCGCCAGACCTTCGAGGAACTGCTCGGCACGGATCGTTCGCCCGGCTGGCTCGCCTGATGGCCACGACGGTTGATCACGGGAAAGCGATCCCGATCCACGCCCTGAACACTGGCCAAAGCGCGCGAACGTGCTAGCTTCTGATCCGGGGGCGAGTGACGGAGCGGCAATGCCAGACCCGAATGAGCGATCGCGCGACGACCGGACCCGTGCCAGCGGCATGGAAGGTTCGCGTCGGGCCCTTGGCCTGCGGTTCCACCGCACGGCCCTCGCGCTGGTGGTGGAACGTATCGCGCCATTGCTCGTCGGCCCGCTCTCGCTGATCCTGCTCTTCGTCGCTCTCGCCTGGACCGGCTGGCCCTCCCAGCTGGAGCCGCTGGGCCGCGCGGTTCTCGCCGGCGCTTTTGCGATCGGCGTTGCGATTCTCGCTGTTCCGCTGCTGCGTTTCCGGCTGCCCGGCACGGCCGAGGTGGAAAAGCGCCTCGATCTCTCGCGGCCCGAGATGCATCGCCCGCTGGCGACTTTGGCGGATGCGCCGCCGCCCGGCACGGACCCTGTTGCACTTGCCGTTTGGGAGGCGCATCAGGCGCGCGCCCGGACGCTGCTCGACCGTCTTGAGGCCACGCCCGGCGATGCGCGCCTGCGCTGGCGCGACCCGCTCGCCTTGCGCCTCGTTGCACCGCTCGCGCTTGTTGCGGCCGCCTTCATGGCCGGGGACGATCGTCAGGCGCGCCTTGCCGCCGCCTTCGATTTCTCGACACCGCTGACCCCGCCGGTGCCGCCTCGCCTTGATGCGTGGATTGATCCACCGGCCTATACCGGTCGCCCGCCGATCTTCCTTACGGGCACGGTGACGCTTCAGCACGGCGAGGCCGTGCGCGCGCCGATCGGCTCGATCCTCATTGTGCGCACGACGCGCGGCACCGGCCCGAAGCCGGATGAAGCCGCGCATGTCACGCTGCAGCATGGCACGGGCCTCGAACCGGTGAAGGAGGCAACCTCGCCCACGGGCCAACCCGTTCCGCAGATGAATGCGCGGCCGGGGGTTGAAACCATTCGCCGCGCCTTGGTGGGCAATGACCTGTTGAAAATCATCCGCGACGGGCGGGAGATCGCGCAGATTCCCATCGCGGTGATCCCCGATCGCCCGCCGGCGGCCGATCTCAGCGAAGCGCGGGCGGAAAGCGCATCGCCTGAGCGGCAGAGCCCCGGCAGCATCCGCCTCGCCTTCACGCTCGACGACGATTACGGCATCGCCAAGGGCGAAGTCGTGATGGAGCGCGCGGCCAATCCGCGCCCGGGCCATACGCCGCGCACGCTCTATCCCCCGCCGCGCGCAGACCTTCCCTTGCGCCTCGGACAGGGCGAGATCGCTGTCCCCACCGAGGATCACCCCTGGGCGGGCGAGGAAGTGAATATCCGCATCCGCGTCGAGGACGATATCGGCCAGAAGGCCGAGAGCGAAGCGAAGGTGGTGAGGCTTCCGCAGAAGCCCTTCTCGCATCCGCTCGCCCGCGCTTTGGTGGAGCAGCGCCGCAACCTCGTCTTCGCGCCGGATTTCAAGCAGGATGTGGTTTTCGCGCTCGATGCACTGCTTTTCGAGCCGGAGCGTTTCACACCGAATATCGGCGAATACCTGATGCTCGACAGCCTCAGGCATGGCGTGCGCTCGGCGCGGGGGGATGAAGCGCTGAAGGAGATGGTCGACCGCCTCTGGGAGGTCGCGCTCTACCTCGAGAATGGCGACATGACAGAAGCCGAGCGCCGCCTGCGCGAAGCCGAGCAGCGCCTTCGCGAGGCGCTCGAACGCGAGGCGCCGCAGAACGAAATCCGCCGCCTCACGCAGGAATTGCGCCGCGCCATGGAGGAATTCCTGCGCGAATTCGCCGAGCGCGCCCTGCGTGATCGTGACCAGAACGCGCAGGATCGCTCGCCGGTGAACCCGGAACGCTTCCTCACCCAGCGCGACCTGCAGGAGATGCTGCGGCGAATCGAGGAGATGGCCCGCTCCGGCAACATGGCCGAGGCGCGCCGCATGCTGGAGGAACTGCGCCAGCTGATGGAGAATCTGCGCTCCGCGCGGCGCCAGCAGGCCGATCCGCGCATGCAGGAACTGGGGCGGCAGATCGAGGAACTCGATCGGCTCCAGCGCGAGCAGCGCGACCTTCGGGATCGCACCTTCCGGCAGGGCCAGCAGCAGCGCCAGCAGCAGCGCGGACAGCAGAACCAGCGCCAGCAGGGGCAACAGGGCCAGCAGGGGCAGCAGGGGCAACAGGGCCAACAAGGTGGCGAACAGGGCGAGATGACCGAACAGCAGCTGCGCGACATGCAGCAGGCCTTGCGTGACAGGCTCCAGCAATTGCGCGACCGCTTGCGCGAGCGCGGGCTTCAGGAAGGCGAAGGCTTCGGCGAGGCCGACCAGGGCATGGGCGATGCCGAGGGCCAGCTTGGCCAGGGCCAGCCCGGCCAGGCGACCGAGGGCCAGCAGCGCGCGCTCGACGGTCTCGGCCGCGCGGCGCAAGGCATGGCGCAGCAGCTCCAGCAGCAGATGGGCGAGAACCCCGGCGAGGGCGAGGGCGAAGGCCCCGGAGAACCCGGCCCCGGCATGCGTGGCCGTGCCGAGAACCGCACCGATCCGCTGGGCCGCCCGCAGGCGAACCAGCGCCGTGACGCGGAGGACGGCAACCGCTTCGACGTGCCGGACCGCGATTCCCTGCAGGGTTCGATCAGCGAGCGCGCCGAACGCGTGCTGCGCGAACTCCGCAAGCGGCTCGGCGAATTCGAACGCCCGCGCGAGGAGCTTGAATATCTCGAGCGGCTGCTCCGCCAGCGCTGACGGAGCGTCCGCACCCTGAGGGCGCGACGCTTTCGGAGCCCCCCCCCTTTTCTGCGACGGGCGTTATCTCTAAAAAAGGCAGGCCGCTGGAGGGTCCGACATGACCATCGTGATGAACATATCGATCGCGGCGGTGGCCGTGGTTCTGTTGCTCGGGCTCTACAACATGCTCAAGGGCGGTTCACCGAACCGCTCGCAGCAATTGATGCGCTGGCGCATCATCCTGCAATTCGTGGCGATCATCATCATGATGGGCGTTCTCTACTTCAGGCAGGGCTGAGCGGCATTTTTTCCGATCCTTTAACCATGAGGGCGGATCATGATGCAGATGTTGCGTGCCCTCCCCGGCCTGCTTGTCGCGCTGCTCTTCGCCTGCTCCACCGAGGCGGAGGAATGGCGCGCGCCGGAATTGCGCCTCGGCCTCGTCGCGCATGATGCCGCCGGCAAGGAACAGGGTTCGGCGAGCCTCGCGGCAGAGGTGCTCTTCGCCCTGCCCGGCCGAGAGAAGGCCGGAGATCTCCAGAGTCTCGTGCCTCGCCTGCAGGTCGGCGCGATCCTGAACATGGCGGGGCGCACCTCCTTCGCGCATGCCAGCCTCATCTGGCAGGTCGATCTTGTCGGCGGTCTCTTCGCGGAGGCGGGGCTCGGATTGGCGGCGCATGACGGTGATACCGGCTCCGCGAGCAGGCCCGGCCATGCGGCGCTCGGCTGCCGGCTGCTCTTCCGCGAAACGATCGGCCTCGGCTACCGGCTCGACGGCGGCTGGAGCGTGCTCGGCTCGGTGGAGCATGTCTCGAACGGGGGCCTCTGCGCGCGCAATCGCGGGCTCACACATGTGGGAATGCGCGTGGGATACCAGTTCTGAGGCGGCCTTTCGCCCCTGACGATTTTCGCTTGAATTCCGCGCGCAAAGCCCCACAAGCAAGGACATGGTCAGACTCAATCGCATCTACACGAAAACCGGCGACGACGGCACCACAGGCCTTGGCGATGGTTCCCGCGTCCCGAAACACGATCTGCGCGTCGAAAGCTACGGCGCGGTGGACGAGGCGAATGCCACGCTCGGCCTCGCGCGGTTGCACACAGCCACCGAGCCGGAGGTTGATGCGATCCTCGGGCGCATCCAGAACGATCTCTTCGATCTCGGTGCGGATCTCTGTACGCCCGATACCGGGCAGGATCTCGGCTATGAGCCGTTGCGGATCGTCGAGAGCCAGGTCGAGCGTCTGGAGGCGGAAATCGATGCGATGAATGCCCGGCTGAAGCCGCTGAAGAGCTTCATCCTGCCGGGTGGTTCGCCCGCATCGGCCTATCTCCATCTGGCGCGGACCACCGTGCGCCGCGCCGAGCGGATGATGGTGCAACTTGCCGGCAAGGAGGGCGAAAGGGTGAGCGGGCCCGCGCTTCGCTACATCAATCGCCTCTCGGACCTGCTCTTCGTGCTGGGCCGCGTGACAAACGCGGATGGCGCCGGGGATGTGCTGTGGGTGCCCGGCCTGACGCGCGGCGAGAAAACCTGAACGCGCTTTCCGGCCGACCAAAGACCCGGCAAAATGCGTCCTGGTTCGGGGTGACAGACGATGTCGCGCTTGGTATACCACCGCGGCCGCTGGCTGGAAGGGCGCTGAAAGGGTCGATCTTGCATCGCGGGCAAAATTAGTTGATATGTAAACTAACTGAAGGCTGACAACAGTCCTTCGGGATGGAACAGGGCGGCCTTCCGGCCGCGAGGAAGCAGGGCCTCGCCATGAAGATTCTGGTGCCCGTGAAGCGGGTGGTCGATTACAATGTAAAGATCCGCGTGAAACCGGATGGCTCCGGCGTTGATCTCGCGAATGTCAAGATGAGCATGAACCCCTTTGACGAGATTGCCGTCGAGGAGGCCCTTCGCATCAAGGAAGCGGGCAAGGCGACAGAAGTCGTGCTGGTCTCGATCGGCCCTGCGGGCGCTGCGGAGACGATCCGCACGGGCCTCGCCATGGGGGCCGATCGCGGCATCCTCGTGAAGACCGATGCCACCGTCGAGCCCCTCGCCGTGGCGAAGCTCCTCAAGGCGGTGATCGCCAATGAAGGCCCCGGCCTTGTCATCATGGGCAAGCAGGCGATCGACGACGACATGAACGCCACGGGCCAGATGCTCGGCGCGCTGCTCGGCTGGCCGCAGGGCACGTTTGCCTCGAAGGTGGAACTCACCGGCGAGGGCGTGAACGTGATGCGCGAGGTCGATGGCGGGTTGCAGACCGTGGCGCTTTCCATGCCGGCGATCGTCACCACCGATCTGCGCCTCAACGAGCCGCGCTATGCCTCGCTGCCGAACATCA
>Ga0068877_10004016_pt1 | contig 11598 bp, 8 predicted proteins | sample NOAtaG_FD_66437 | JGI IMG/M metagenome (GOLD analysis project Ga0068877, IMG submission 66437) | Freshwater lake microbial communities from Lake Erie, under a cyanobacterial bloom - NOAA_Erie_Diel6S_1000h metaG | ecosystem: Environmental > Aquatic > Freshwater > Lake | place: USA: Ohio, Lake... | reverse complement strand
GGCGCCTACTGGCCCATCAAGGGCGAGTTCGACGCGCTGCCGGCGCTGTACCGCTGGGCCGAGGCGGACGAGCGGCGCGTGATCGGCCTGCCCGTGATCGACAAGCAGACCAAGCAACTGCGCTTCCAGATGTGGTTTCCGGGCTGCGAGATGGAAGAAGACGCCTACGGCATCCCCAAGCCCAAGGACACGCCGGTGTTCCACCCGACGCTGCTGCTGGTGCCCTGCGTGGGCTACGGCCCGGGCGGCGTGCGCCTGGGCTACGGCGGCGGCTTCTACGACCGCACGTTGGCCCAGCTGACGCCCAAGCCCACGACGGTGGGCCTGGCCTACGCGCACGGCTTCGTGCCCTGGCTCGAGGCCGAGCCGCACGACGTGCCGCTGGACGCGATGCTCAGCGACGAAGGCCTGGCCTGGCAGCGGCCGGGCGCGTGAACGTTCGGAGCGGCTGATCCGCCCGGCGCGCCCGCTGCGCCTACTTAGACCCAGCCGAGCTTGCGGCAGACGTCCAGGCTGAGCGCGCTCTGGTTCAGCGTGTAGAAGTGGATCGACGGCGCACCGCCGGCCACGAGCCGCTCGCACAGCCGCGCCACCACTTCGACGCCGAACGCGCGCACGCTGGCGGCGTCGTCGAGGTAGCCCTCCATCTTCAGCGCCACCCAACGCGGGATCTCGATGCCGTCGCGCGCCGCGAACTGCGCGATCTTGGCGTAGTTGTGGATGGGCATGATGCCCGGCACGATGGGCGCGTCCACGCCCAGCCTGCGCACCTCGTCGACGAAGTGGAAGTAGGCGTCGGGGTTGAAGAAGAACTGCGTGATGGCGCTGTCGGCGCCCGCCTTCATCTTCGCCGCGAAGTGCTCCAGGTCCTTCTTCGCATAACGCTGCTGCGGATGGTATTCGGGGTAGGCCGCGGCCTCGATGTGCCAGTCGGCGCCTTGTTCCTCGCGGATGAAGGCGATCAGGTCGGCGGCGTAGCGGAACTCGCCGGCCACGGCGGTGCCGCTGGGCAGGTCGCCGCGCAGCGCCACCAGGCGGCGGATGCCCTGGGCGCGGTAGGTGTCGAGGATCTCGCGGATGCCGTCGCGCGTGCTGCCGACGCAGCTGAGGTGCGGCGCGGCCTCATGGCCCATCGCTGCGATGTCCTTCACCGTGGCCAGCGTCTTCTCGCGCGTGGCGCCGCCGGCACCATAGGTCACGCTGAAGAACTCCGGCCGCACGGCGGCCAGCTCCGACACCACCGTCTTCAGCTTGTCGCTGCCGACGGGGGTGTTGGGCGGGAAGAACTCGAAGCTGATGGGCACCGTCTTGTGGGCGGTGCTCATCAAAGCGCCCCGATCAGTAGCGGTAGGTGTCGGGCTTGTACGGGCCTTGCTTGGGCACGCCGATGTACGCGGCCTGCTCTTCGCTCAGTTCCGTCAGCATGGCGCCGACCTTCTTCAGGTGCAGGCGCGCCACCTTCTCGTCGAGGTGCTTGGGCAGCACGTAGACCTTGCCGATGTCGTAGCTGTCCGGGTGGCTGAAGAGCTCGATCTGCGCGATGGTCTGGTTGGCGAAGCTGGCGCTCATCACGAAGCTCGGGTGGCCCGTGCCGCAGCCCAGGTTCACCAGGCGGCCCTTGGCCAGCATGATGATCTTCTTGCCGTCGGGGAACACGACGTGGTCGACCTGCGGCTTGATCTCGTCCCAGGTGCAGTCGGCCAGCGCAGCGACGTCGATCTCGTTGTCGAAGTGGCCGATGTTGCAGACGATGGCCTCGTCCTTCATGGCTTCCATGTGCGCGCGCGTGATCACGCTCTTGTTGCCGGTGGCACTGACGAAGATGTCGGCCTTGTCGGCGGCGTACTCCATGGTCACGATCTTGTAGCCTTCCATCGCCGCCTGCAGTGCGTTGATGGGGTCGATCTCGGTCACCCAGACCTGGGCGCTGAGCGCGCGCAGGGCCTGGGCCGAGCCCTTGCCCACGTCGCCGTAGCCGGCCACGACGGCCACCTTGCCGGCGATCATCACGTCAGTGGCGCGCTTGATCGCATCCACCAGGCTTTCACGGCAGCCGTACAGGTTGTCGAACTTGCTCTTGGTGACGCTGTCGTTCACGTTGATGGCGCGGAACATCAGCGCGCCCTTGGCGCTCATTTCCTTCAGGCGGTGCACGCCGGTGGTCGTTTCTTCAGTGACGCCGATGATCTCGGCACCCTTGCGGCTGTACCAGGTGGCGTCTTCCTTGAGCTTGGCCTTGATGGCGGCGAAGAGGATCTCCTCTTCTTCGCTGCCCGGGTTGGCCAGCACCGAGAGATCCTTCTCGGCCTTCTTGCCCAGGTGCATCAGCAGCGTCGCGTCGCCGCCGTCGTCGAGGATCATGTTCGGGCCTTCGCCCTTGCTGCCCTTGTCGCCGAACTCAAAGATGCGGTGCGTGTAGTCCCAGTAGTCGACCAGCGTCTCGCCCTTGTAGGCGAACACCGGCGTGCCCTTGACCACCAGCGCCGAGGCGGCGTGGTCCTGCGTGCTGTAGATGTTGCAGGAAGCCCAGCGCACGTCGGCGCCCAGGGCCTGCAGCGTCTCCACCAGCACAGCGGTCTGGATGGTCATGTGCAGGCTGCCGGTGATGCGCGCGCCCTTCAGGGGCTGCTTGGCGGCGAATTCTTCACGGATGGCCATGAGACCGGGCATCTCGGTCTCGGCGATCTTGATTTCCTTGCGGCCCCATTCGGCGAGGCTGAGGTCGGCGACCGCGTACTGGTCGGTGTGCAAAGGCTTGAGGACGGCGTTCATGGATAGGCTCCAACAGCGGTGTTGTGGAACCTGCACGAGCGGCACGGGGGAGGGATATCCACTCACCCACGAGGCTTCTCGTGCAGGTGAGCGCGGTTGCAAGGTAGGTTTCCGAGCCTGGCCTTCAGGAAGAAGGTTGCAACGCTCCTCGGAACGGCCTGTAGTGTAGCCAGACCCCGCGTTTGCGGGGGCCTCTGGGGTGTGAAGGCTTCACGCCCTTCGGTGTCGAAGCCGGTTCATGCGGGCCGGTAACGGCCTGTGCAGCAAAAACAGCCGTTCGTCCGGCCGGGGTGGCGGCGCTGGCGCGGCACTTCGACACTGCGCCACCTGTCTACCCTCACTGCCCCAACCCATGAAACCCACGCGACGCATCCTTGCCACGACCACTGCCAGCCTGTTCATCGCCTCGGCCGCGCACGGCCAGACGCCCGCTGCACCGGCCACGCCGCAGGCCGAAGCGGCCCGCACCGTCATCACCTCCAGTGATCAGCTTCCCCGCCGCACCGTGACGCTGGAGCGCCTGCCGAGCGAGTACCTCACCGGCCCGCGCGAGGCGCTGCGCCCCTTGGCCGACGGCCTGGAGGCCAACCTGCGTGCCGACCTCGCGCGCTTCGACATCCGCGATGCCGCCACGCTGCGCGGCTACTACGGCACCTTGCTGACGCTGGCGCAGTTCAAGGGCGACTGGGCCGCCGTGCCCGCGCTGGTGGAGCGCCTGCGCGGCCTGCAGGACAAGCCCGGCCCACGCGCCACCACCGGCATGCTGGCCCAGTTGCTGGCCGACCGCCAGACCGCTGGCCGCGACGCCGCCTGGGTGCGCGCCGAGGTCGAAAAGCGCTACGGCGCCCTGGTCTGGGCCGATGCCGCCGACAACATCAAGGGCACCAAGAGCCAGTTCGAGCTGCTCAACCCCGCGCTCGTCCTGGGCAGCTTCCAGCAGCAGGTCGACGTGATGGCGCGCAACATGAACCTCACGGTGCCCGAGTCCATCGTCAACGCCATCATCGGCGCGCGGCTGCAGAACGAACTGGTGATGCCGCTGAAGGCCGAGATCGTCGCCGGCCTGCAGGCCGTGATCGACCGCCAGGCCCCGGCCGCCGCCAAGCCCGACATCTGGACGCCGCGGCAGTTCGCCATTCCGGCCACGGCACGGGCGGCCGAGGTCGGCATCGGCATCTGGGACTCGGGCGTCGACCTGGCGCTGTTCAAGCCCACCCCGGGGCGCGGCATCGCCTTCGACCGCGAGTCGCGCCCCGCGCAGGCGCTGCTGCGCCCGCTGGGCGAGGCCGAGCCGCGCTGGCCGCAGCTGCGCCAGCTGGTCAAGGGCGCGATGGACCTGCGCTCGGCGCTCGACACCGAAGACGCCCGCCGCCTGAAGCAGGCCGTCGGCAGCCTGCGCGCCGACCAGGTGAAGGCCTTCCAGGAAGACCTCGGCCTCGTCAGCCTGTACACGCACGGCACGCACGTGGCCGGCATCGCGGTCGAGGGCAACCCCTTCGCCCGCGTCTACACGGCCTCGATGCTGTGGGAGCACCGCAGCGAGCCGGTGCGCCCGACCGAGGAGATGTCGCGCCGCACGGCCGCGGCCTACATGCAGATCGTGCAGTCGTTCAAGGACCAGAAGCTGCGTGTCGTGAACATGAGCTGGCGCTACGGCACCAGCGCCTACGAGGGCATGCTGGCCTGGCACAACGTGGGCGCCACGCCCGACGAGCGCAAGAAGCTCGCCCAGCGCCTGTTCGCCATCGAGCGCGATGCGCTGAGAGAGGCCATCGCGTCGGCGCCGGAGATCCTGTTCATCGCCGGCTCGGGCAACGAGGACAACAGCGCCGACTTCGAGGACTACATCCCCGCCGGCTTCCAGCTGCCCAACCTGCTGACCGTGGGCGCCGTCGACCGTGCCGGCGAAGAGACCAGCTTCTCCACCTTCGGCAAGACCGTGGTGCTGCACGCCAACGGCTTCGAGGTCGACAGCCTGCTGCCCGGCGGCGATCGCATCAAGTTCAGCGGCACCAGCATGGCCAGCCCGCAGGTGGCCAACGCGGCGGCCAAGCTGTTTGCGCTGAAGCCCACGCTGACGGTGGCGCAGGTGCGCGAGGCGCTGCTCAAGGGCGCCGATCAGCGCGGCCGCGTCAACCTGGTGAACCCGCGGCGCAGCGCCGAGCTGCTCGACATCCGCCTTTGAGGACCCGGGCGGCCCAGGGCCACGCGGGCTTCTAGACTCGCGGGGTGGACACCGCCGTCATCCCCGCCCCGCCCCTGGCCCAGTGCCCGCCCGAACGCTGGGCGGCGCTGCGTGGCGTGCTGACCGACATCGACGACACGCTGACGCACGACGCGCGGCTGGAGCCCGCGGCCGCCGACGCCCTGGCGGCGCTGCAGGCGGCGCGCGTGCCGGTGCTGGCCGTCACCGGGCGCTCGCTGGGCTGGTGCCGTGAGGTGGCCGCGGCCTGGCCCGCGGCCGGCGCGCTGGTGGCGCTGGTGGCCGAAAACGGCGCCGTGGCGCTGTGGCGCGAAGGTCGGCGCTGGCGCACCGCGTACACGCAACCACAGGGCCGGCGCCGGGTGCACGCGCGCCGCCTGGCCGCCTGTGCCGCGGCCGTGTGCCGCCAGGTGCCCGGTGCGCGCCTGGCGCGCGACAGCGCCGGCCGCGAAACCGACATCGCCATCGACCACGCCGAACACGCGCGGCTGGCCCCGGCAGCCATCGACCAGGTCGTGGCGCTGATGCGCGTGCACGGCCTGCAGGCCAGCGTCAGCTCGATCCACGTCAACGGCTGGATCGGCGCGCAGAACAAGTTCAGCGGCGCGGCCTGGATGCTTCGCCACCGGCTGGGCGCGGACCTGATGGCCGAGCCCGAACGCTGGGTCTACGTCGGCGACTCCACCAACGACGAACTGATGTTCGAGCGGCTGCCCTTCACCGTGGGCGTGGCCAACCTGTTGCGCTTTGCCGGGCGGCTGCGCCACTGGCCGAGCTATCTGGCGGCGGGCAAGCGCGGCCGGGGCTTTGCCGAGGTGGCGCTGGCGCTGCTCGCCGCACGGCCGCAGGCGCGGGGGGAGGGCGCATGAGCCGCGCCTTGACCCGCCGCCAGGCCGCACTGCACACGGCCGCGCTGGCGGTTGCCGTGCCGATGCGGGCGCTGGCGTCGGAGCCGGCGCGCGCCGCAGCCGGCCCCAAGGTGCTGCGCCTGGCCAGCGAAAGCGAAACCGGCTTCGACCCGGCGCGTGTAGGCGACGTGCGCTCGCTGCGCATCACGAGCCACATCTTCGAGACGCTGCTGGAGTTCGACCCGCTGGCGCGCCCCGTGAAGCTGCGCCCGCGCACCGCGCTGGCCTTGCCCGAGCCGAGCGACGACTTCCGCGTGTGGACGGTGCGGCTGAAGCCCGGCATCCACTTCACCGACGACCCGGCGTTCCAGACCACTACGCGCGCCACCACCGGCGGCGGCCCGCGCGAGCTGGTGGCGGCCGACGTGGCCTACAGCCTGAAGCGCCTGGCCGACCCGGCCACCAAGAGCCCGGGCTGGAGCGCGGCCGAGCAGATCGGCATCGCCGGCCTGGCCACGCTGCGCCGCGAGGCCATCGAGCGCAAGCAGCCCTTCGCCTACGACCGCCCGATCAAGGGCCTGCAGGTGCTCGACCGCCACACGCTGCGCTTCGAGCTCGAGGCCGTGCGCCCGCGCTTCCCGCAGTGGCTGGCCAGCGCCTCCACCGCCACCGTGGCGCGCGAGGTGATCGAGGCCCACGGCGAGCTCAGCATGCAGCACCCGGTGGGCACGGGGCCGTTCCGCCTGGCCGAGTGGCGGCGCTCCTCGCGCATCGTGCTGGAGCGCAACCCGGGTTTTCGCACCGTGCTCTACGACGCCGAGCCCGCTGCCGACGACATCGAGGGCCAGGCGGTGCTGGCGCGCCTGAAGGGCCGGCGCCTGCCGATGGTGGACCGCGTCGAGATCGACGTCATCGACGAGAAGCAGCCGATGTGGCTGGCCTTCCTGAACGGCGACCACGACTGGGTCGAGCTGCCCGACGGCTTCTTGCCGGTGGCCCTGCCCGGCGGGCAGCTGGCGCCGAACCTGAGGAAGCGCGGCATCCGCGCCGACCGCGCCGTGCTGCCGACCACGTACTACACGATGTTCAACATGGAACATCCGCTGGTCGGCGGCTACACGCCGGCGCGTGTGGCGCTGCGCCGTGCCATCGGGCTGGCCATCGACGTGCGGCGCGAGATCGAGCTGCTGCGCCACGGCTCGGCGGTGGCGGCGCAGTCGCCGGTGGCGGTGCACCTGAGCGGCTTCCACCCGGCGTGGAAGAGCGAGATGAGCGAGTACAGCCCGGCGCGCGCCCGCGCCTTGCTGGAGCTGTACGGCTGGCGCGACCGCGACGGCGACGGCTGGCGCGAAACCCCCGAAGGCCAGCCCTTCGTGCTGGAGATGGCCACGCAGCCGGCGCAGGAGATGCGCCGCTTCGACGAGCTGATGAAGCGCGACATGTCGGCCATCGGCCTGCGCATCCTCTTCCGCACCGCGCAGTGGCCCGAGCAGTACAAGGCCGCGCGCGCCGGCAAGCTGATGCTGTGGAGCGTGAGCGGCCGCGCCAGCGCGCCCGACGGCATCGAGGGCCTGCTGCGCTACGAGGGCAAGGCTTCCGGCGGCATCAACCTGGCGCGTTTCGACCTGCCCGAGATGAACGCCACGCTCGAACGCCTGCAGGCCCTGCCCGACGGCCCCGAGCGCGAAGCCTTGTTCGACCACGCCAAGCGCCTGACGGTGGCCTGGATGCCCTACAAGCTGCGCACCCACCTCGCGGCCACCGCGCTGGTGCAGCCGTGGCTGGTGGGCTATCGGCGGCCCCTGTTCTGGAACAACTGGTTCGAGTCGGTCGACATCGAGCCGCAGAGAAGACCTGAACCTGCATGACGCCCGCATGACGCTCCCCCTGCTGCGCCCGCCCCGCCTGCGCGAAGGCGACACCATCGGCCTCATCAACCCCAGCGGCGCCCTCCACGAAGACGAGCCCTGCGAGCGCGCGCACGCTGCGATGCACGCGCTGGGTCTGCGCACGCGCGAGGCGCCGAACCTGCGCGCCCGCTACGGCCACATGGCCGGCACGCCGCAGCAGCGCGCCGACGACCTGCACGCGATGTTTGCCGACGACGGCATCGCCGGCATCCTGGCCGTGACCGGTGGCTCGGGCGCCAACCGCGTGCTGCCGCTGCTCGATGCCGGGCTCATCGCGCGCCACCCCAAACTGCTGGGCGGCTTCTCCGATCTCACGGCACTCATCAGCGCCGTGCACCGTGCCACGGGGTTGGTCACATTCCACTCGCCGCTGGCGCGTTCGGACTGGAACGTGTTCTCCACCGAGCACTTCCGCGCCGTCGCCATGGCCGCCGAGGCGCCGCTGCTGCGCAACCCCGAGGGCCTGCTGCCACGGCCCCTGCGCGGCGGCGTGGCGCGCGGGCCGCTGCAGGGTGGCAACCTGGCGGTGCTCACCTCGCTGGCCGGCACGCCGCACTTCCCCGACCTGACGGGCGCGATCCTGTTCCTCGAGGACGTGAACGAGTACATCTACCGCGTCGACCGCATGCTCACGACGCTGGTGCTGGGCGGCCACCTGGCCCGCGTGGCCGGCGTGGTGCTGGGCGGCTTCACGAACTGCAAGCCCAGCGAGGGCAGCTACGGCACGCTGACGCTCGACGAGGTGTTCGCCGACCACCTCGGCGGCCTCGGCGTGCCGGTGCTGCGCAACGCCGCCTTCGGCCACATCGGCCCGAAGTGGACACTGCCGCTGGGCGTGCCGGCGGAGCTCGATGCCGACGCCGGCACGCTGCGTCTGCTGGAGCCGGCGGTGCGCTGATCGAAACAGGGCTTCGACAAGCTCAGCCCGAACGGCCGCGCACCCGTTCGGGCTCAGGGCGAACGGGGTGCTGAGCCGAGAAACTGCGCCAGCCGGTCCACCTCGTCGCGCAGCGCGGGCTTGAAGGCGGCATCCCGCGGCGCTCGCCCGGCCACAAAGCCCGGCTCCACCACCAGCCGCCCCTCGGCCGCAGAGGCATTGGCCCAGCCGATGACCCGCCCGCGCCACAACAGCGGCAGCGCGTAGTAGCCGCGTTGCCGCTTCGGCGCCGGCGTGTAGGCCTCGAAGCGGTAGGCCCAGCCCCACAGCGCCTCGAAGCGCTGCCGGTCCCAGACGATGGGATCGAAGGGCGCCAGCAGTCGCAGCGTGTCGTCGTCGTCCACCGCCCCGTGGCGCCGGCTGGCGGGGTTCTCGCCGGCGGGCCAATACCAGCGCTGGCCGTCGACCGTGGCGCTGGGCAGCCGCGCCTGTGTGCGCGCCACCAGCGCGTTCATGCGCGGCGTGGCCTGCGGCACGCCGTAGCGGATGCGTCGCAGCAGCATCGACAGGCTCTTCGCCGGCAGCGGCGCGTACAGGTTCACCGCCACGTCGGCCAGGCGGTCGAGCGCGCTGTCGATGTCGGCGGGCGCGGCGTGCGGCTCGCGTGCGGCGTACAGGCGCACGCCGCCCTCGCGCGCCGCGGTGCGTACGAGGCCGCGGAAGTGCATGCCGTCGAGCAGCTGCGTGCTGGCGCGGCTGCTGCCACCGAACCAGTTTTTCGAGCGGCCGTGGTCGAAGGCGGCGTCGACCTCTTTCGGGTGCACCACGCCCCGCTCGCGAATGAACGCCAGCACCGCCTCGGCCTGTGCCCGGCGCGCCTTCGGCCACACTGTGTGCGCCGTGCGCGGGTGCATCAGCGCCGCCAGCTCGCGCGGCAGGAAGCCGTAGTTGACGAAGAAGTCTTCCTCGATCGGCAGCTTCGCATAGCGCGCTTCCAGCTCGCCGGCGCGGTAGCCCGGCACGCGCAGGCGCAGCGTCAGGTCTTGCGCGCGTGCCGGCGCGCGGATGGGATCGGCCTGCACGAAGCCCAGGCGCGCCAGCGCCTGCGGCAGCGAGCGCGCCTGGAACAGGCTGCGCGCCACCGCGTGACGGCGCAGGTCGTCGAGAGAAACCGGCACGTCGATGCGGGGGTGGCGGGCTGCGCTCAGTCGAGGCGCTGCACGATCTCGCCGCCGCCGTGCAGGCCGCCGTCGCGGCTGGCCACCTCGGCCGTCCAGCGCAGCTGCGCATGGGCGCCGTTGATCAGCACCAGCTGCGGCGGCAAGTGGCCGATGTCGACATCGAGCAGCACCGGGCAGGGCAGCGCACCGAGCGCCTGGCGCAGCGCGCCTTCGTGCCGCAGTTCGTGGGCTCGTGTGGTGTCGGGCGCGGGGCTGCGGCCGATCAGCAGGCCCGACAGGCCTTCGAGCCAGCCGGCCCAGCGCAGCCGGTGCAGCGCGCGCACCAGGCCGGTGGGCGAGAGCTCGGCGTTTTCGAGGTACAGGATGACGCCCTCGGTGCGGTGGCGGGCGATGAAGGCTGCCACTTCGGCGTGCGGCGTGCCGGCGGTGTGCATCAGCGTGTCGAGGCAGCCGCCCACGAGGCGCCCGTCGAAGGCCTCGCGCGGGCGGCCGTGCAGCGAGCGCCAGTGCGTGGGCTCGGTGAGGGTGTAGCTGCTGGCCGGGGCGGTGGCGAAGTCCGACCACTGGCGCTGCCAGGCGCGGCTCTGGCGCTGGCGCAGCACGCCGTTTTCGCCCAGGTGCAGGGCCTGTAACGCGCCGCGGGTGAGGGCGTCGTCCTGCGCCGGCACCAGGTCCATCAGGCAGGGGCCGTGTGCGGTGGCCCAGCCCAGGCGCAGTGTCAGCGGCAGCATCCAGGTGCTGGTGTCGCTGTAGCCCAGCACCCACTTCGGCCGCGTGCGGGCCAGCGCGCCCCAGTCGAGGCGGTCGAGGATGTCCATGGCCAGCTCGCCACCCCAGGGTGGGATGACGGCATCGACGTCGTCGCGCATCAGCGTGCGCTCGAGCTCGGCCGCGCGCTCGGCTGCTGGCGCGCTGGCGCTGGCCTGTTCAGCGCGCAGGCACTGGCCTTCTTCGACGATGAAGCCCTGCGCGCGCAGCTGCGCCAGGCAGAGATCGAGCCGCGGGTGCAGCGGCGGCTCGACGCCCGAGCTCGGAGCCGTCACGACCACGCGGCTGCCAGCGGCCAGGGGGCGCGGATAGCGGATGGGTCCGAGGTACGGCTTCGCGGACATGGAGCGGTCATGATGCCCGCAATCGCGCGGCCCACGATGGGGGCTGGCCCTGAGGCGCGGCCGACGGTTTGGAGCGGCTGGACCGCATCGAGTGCCGCGATGCGGTGCTCGACACGTCTGCTTGGGCCGAGCTTGGTCTCGCTCGGTCACCGCCAGGCTCCGCTCGGGCTGAGCTTGTCGAAGCCCCCGCGAGCACTTCGACAAGCTCAGTGCGAACGGGGGTGAATCCCGTTCGGGCTGAGCCCTTCGTCAAGCTCAGGACAGGCCTGTCGAAGCCCAGTAGCCGAAGGCAGAGGCCATGGTGGGCCGACCGCCCCTCGTGGGCCACGCAAACGAAAAAGGGCGACTCCCGTCGCCCTTTCCATCAGCCGCTGCGAAGCGGCTGGCTTGGGTGGTGGCCTTACAGGCCAGCCGCTGCGCGCAGCGCAGCGGCTTTGTCGGTACGTTCCCACGTGAACTCCGGCTCCTCGCGCCCGAAGTGCCCGTAGGCCGCGGTCTTTTCGTAGATCGGGCGCAGCAGGTCGAGCATCTGGATGATGCCCTTGGGGCGCAGGTCGAAGTGCTCCTGCACCAGCTCGGCGATCTTCTCGTCGGAGATCTTGCCGGTGCCTTCGGTGTAGACCGTCACGTTCATCGGCTTGGCCACGCCGATGGCGTAGGCCACCTGCACCTGGCACTGCTTGGCCAGGCCGGCC
>Ga0068877_10004015_pt1 | contig 11600 bp, 10 predicted proteins | sample NOAtaG_FD_66437 | JGI IMG/M metagenome (GOLD analysis project Ga0068877, IMG submission 66437) | Freshwater lake microbial communities from Lake Erie, under a cyanobacterial bloom - NOAA_Erie_Diel6S_1000h metaG | ecosystem: Environmental > Aquatic > Freshwater > Lake | place: USA: Ohio, Lake... | reverse complement strand
CATCCACGCTCATTGCAGCATCCCCCTGGCCTCGGCCAGGCTCGCCGGGTCGAGCACGGTCGTGCTGGCGATCGCGCCGTCGACCCGCCGCACCAGGCCCGCGAGCACCTTGCCCGGCCCGCACTCGAACACATGGTCCAGGCCGCGCGCCCGCAGCGCGCGCACCAGCTCCACCCAGCGCACCGGCCCGAAGGCCTGGCGATACAGCGCGTCGCGGATCGCCTCCGGCTCCTGCGGCGCGGCCACGTCGATGTTGTTGACGACCGGGATGCGCGGCACCGCCACGGGCACCGATGCCAGCCGCAGCCTGAGCTCGTCGGCGGCCGGCTTCATCAGCGCGCAGTGGAACGGCGCCGACACCGGCAGCGGCAGCGTGCGCTTGGCGCCCGCTGCCTTCAGCTGCTCGCAGGCCGCGTCGACCGCGGCCCGGGCCCCGGCGATCACGACCTGCCTGGGGTCGTTGAAGTTGGCCGGCGAGACGACGCCGCCGCTGTCGGCGGCCACGCGGGCGCACACCGCGGCCACCTGCTCGGCCTCGAGCCCCAGGATGGCAGCCATCGCACCCTGCCCCACCGGCACCGCGCGTTGCATGGCCTCGGCGCGCAGCCGCACCAGCGGCACCGCATCCTCGAGCGCGAGCGCGCCGGCCGCCACCAGCGCGCTGTACTCGCCCAGCGAATGCCCGGCCACCGCCGACGGCTCCGGCCCGCCCTCGGCGCGCCAGGCCTCCAGGCAGGCGATCGCCGCGGTCAGCATCGCCGGCTGCGTGTGGGTGGTCAGCTCGAGGGCCTCCTTCGGGCCCTCGCGGATCAGGCGGCCGAGGTCCTCGCCGAGCGCGGCCGAGGCGCGCTCGAGCGTGCGGCGCACGGCGGGGTGGTCGCCCCAGGCGTCGAGCATGCCCACGGACTGCGAGCCCTGCCCCGGGAAGACGAACGCGAATGGCTTCATCGTGTGCGCGTGGAATGGGTTCAGAAGTCGAGCAGCACCGCGCCCCAGGTGAAGCCGCCGCCCACGCCTTCGAGCATGACGGTGTCGCCGGGACGCACGCGGCCGTCGCGCACCGCGACGTCCAGCGCCAGCGGCACCGACGCGGCCGACGTGTTGCCGTGCTCGTCGACGGTGGCCACCAGCTTGTCCAGCGGGAGCTTCAGCTTGCGCGCCGTGCCCTGCATGATGCGGATGTTGGCCTGGTGCGGGATCAGCCAGTCGAGGTCGGCCTCGGTGCGGCCGGCCTTCCCGAGCACCGAGCGCGCGGCGCTCTCGAGCACGCCCACGGCGAGCCGGAACACCGCCTGCCCGTCCATCTTCAGCACCGGGTCGCCGAGCACGCGGCCGCCCGACACCGTGCCAGGCGTGCACAGGATGCCGGCGTGGCGGCCGTCGGCGTGCAGCTCGCAGGCCAGGATGCCCGGCGTCGCGCTCGCCTCGAGCACGACGGCGCCGGCACCGTCGCCGAACAGCACGCAGGTCGTGCGGTCGTCGAAGTCGAGGATGCGCGAGAACACCTCGGTGCCGATCACCAGCGCGCAACGGGCGCTGCCGGCACGGATCATCGCGTCGGCCACGGCCAGCCCGTAGACGAAGCCCGAGCACACCGCCTGCACGTCGAAGGCCGGGCAGCCGTGCACGCCGAGCTTGGCCTGCAGCAGGCAGGCCGTGGACGGGAAGACCATGTCGGGCGTCGAGGTCGCCACGACGATCAGGTCGACGTCCTCGGCGCGCCTGCCGGCCGCCTCGAGCGCGCGGCGCGCCGCCGGCAGCGCCAGGTCGCTGGCGGAGACGCCGTCGTCGGCGAAGTGGCGGGCGCGGATGCCGGTGCGCTCGACGATCCAGTCGTCGCTGGTCTCGATGCCGCGCCCGGCCAGCAGGGTCACCATGTCGGCATTGGACAGCCGCCGCGGCGGCAGGTGGCTGCCGGTGCCGGTGATGCGGGAGTGGCGTGGAGTCACGGCGGGCGCGGGGATGAGGTGGGGACGATGCGGGGACGGATGGGGTCAGCCGGCCGCCGCCGGCTGCGCGTCGGAGGCGCCCGTCGCACCGGCCGGGACCGCCTGCGCGGCCGGCATCGCCGCCAGCGCGGCCCCGATGCGGTCGTGCACGCGGTCGAGCAGGCGGTTGCGCGCGGCGTCGAAGGCGCGCGCCAGCGCGTTCTCGAAGGCGAAGGCGTCGGCCGAGCCGTGGCTCTTGAAGACCAGGCCGCGCAAGCCCAGCAGCGCGGCGCCGTTGTAGCGACGCGGGTCGACCCGGGCCTTGAACTGTCGCAGCACGGGCAACGCCACCACGCCCGCCACCTTCGGCCACAGCCCGCGCGTGAACTCCTGGCGGATGAACTCCGACAGCATCGACGCCAGGCCCTCGCTCGTCTTCAGCAGCACGTTGCCGACGAAGCCGTCGCAGACGACGATGTCCACCGTGCCCTTGTAGATGTCGTTGCCCTCGACGTTGCCGTGGAAGCGGATCTGCCCGGCGGCCGCAGCCTCGCGCAGCAGCTCGCCGGCGCGACGGATCGTATCGCTGCCCTTCATGGCCTCTTCGCCGATGTTGAGCAGGCCGACGCTGGGGTCCTCGCGACCGTCGACCGCAGCCACCAGCGCACTGCCCATCACCGCGAACTGCAGCAGGTGCTCGGGCGTGCAGTCGACGTTGGCGCCCAGGTCGAGCACCGTGGTGTAGCGGTCGGCGCGGTTGGGCATCACGGTGGCGATGGCGGGGCGATCGATGCCTTCCACGGTCTTGAGCACGTAGCGCGCCACCGCCATCAGCGCCCCGGTGTTGCCGGCGGACACGCAGGCGTCGGCGGCGGCACGCCCCCCTTCGGCCTTGAGCTGCGCGATCGCCACGCGCAGGGACGAGTCGCGCTTCCTGCGCAGCGCCACTTCGACCGGATCGTCCATCGCGACGACCTCGGTGGCGACGATGCAGCGCGTGCGCGGCCAGCCCGCCGCGGGCGCCAGCGCGGCGGCCGTGCCGACGAGCAACAGCTCGGCGTCGGGGTGGTTGTCGAGGAAGGCCCGGCAGGCAGGCAGCGTGACGGCAGGGCCGTGGTCGCCGCCCATGCAGTCGACGGCGATGCGGACGGTGGCCAGCGGAGCCAGCGCGGCAGACGGCAGAGGGGCTGCGGTCACTTCGGCAGCGCGCGGCCTTGTGCCGGGGAGGTGTGCCGGGGCGGGTGCGGACAGGCGCGGTGCGGACGCTCGGGAGCCGGCGGAAGCGGGGGCGACGGATGCGGCAGGCCGCCCGCTCCGCGGCGGCGACGTCAGGCGTCGGCCTTGGTCTTGACGACCTTGCGGCCGCGATAGAAGCCGGTGGGGCTGATGTGGTGGCGCAGATGCACCTCGCCCGTGGTCGGCTCGACCGCGATGCCCGGCGCGCCGAGCGCGTTGTGCGAACGGTGCATGCCGCGCTTGGACGGCGACTTCTTGTTCTGCTGGACGGCCATGGTGGGTCTCCTGGGACCGAGGCGGGCTTCGAGGCGTTCGGCCGCGGCCCGGCGGGAAAGAGTGATGGGGACGGAAAGCCAGGCGCGCCGTGCCTGGGGGCGCGGCCGGCCTGTCGCTGGCTCCTTCGGGAGCGGCGGTCGGGACGGCCTGGGTGCTCGGCGTGCGCGGCGCGCGAAAAGCCTGCGAGTATATCAGCGCCATCCGGAACGGCTGCCGGTGTCCGGCCCGGCACCAGGCATGGCCACCCGCACCGGGCCGCGGCGCCAGCAGGGGGCCGCGCCGGACCGGCACTCAGCCGCCCTTGCGCAGCCGCGCCAGCGCAGCAAACGGGTTCGGGCGCTCCTCGACGGAGGCATCCCCGCCGGAACCGGCATCCTGCATTGGCGCCGCCGGCAGCGGCACGGGGCACCGCTCGTGGCGCGGCACCAGGGGCAGCGCCAGGATCAGCTCGTCCTCGAGCAGCCCGAGCAGGTCGAGCCGGTGCGTCAGCGCCAGCACGTCGTCCTCGCCCTCCTCGTCGAGCCGTGCCGCCTCGTCCTCGCCCTCGACGAAGCGGATCGGCCGGGCGACCTCCAGCGCCACGTCCACCGGCTGAAGGCAGCGCTGGCACTGCAGCCGCGCCGGCGCGCGCGCCTCGAGCTCGATCCACGGCTGCGGCTCACCGACGCCCGCCGGCCGCAGAACGCCCCGGGCGCGCCAGGCCAGCGGCGGCACCGGCGCGGCGTCGTCGCCCTGCACCAGCGACGACGCCAGCCGCGGCAGGCTGGCGAGCGCCAGCTCGCCGCCGAGCTCGCCGCCGCTGCGGCAGAACGCGGCCACGTCGAGCACGCGCGGGTCGAAGCGGCGCGCCCGGCGCGGAGGACCGGACGGAACCGGGGGGCCTGGGGTGCGGGGTGGGGACATGGGCCGGGGTGCTGGCGCGGGTTGGGTCCAGTGTAGGCCGCCGCCGCGATGGAACAATGCCGCCACCTGGAGCATGCGAGACCGTCCCGCGACGAGGGGCCTCGGCCCGCGCTGCTCCGCCCCGCACCGTTCCGTTCTGCCCCGCCCGCTCCGGCCCCGCCCTCCCCCATGCCGGCCGTCGCGCCCAGCCCCGTTCGCGCCCCGTCCCGATGCCTCCGCCCGCACCGCCCCTGATCCTGGCCTCCACCTCGCGCTACCGACGCGAGCTGCTCGCGCGGCTGCGGTTGCCCTTCGAGGTGGTGGCCCCCGACGTCGACGAGACGCCGCGGCCCGGCGAGGCCCCGGCGGCGCTGGCCACGCGGCTCGCGATGGCCAAGGCGGCTGCCGTGGCGCGCTGGCGGCCCGAGGCGGTGGTGATCGGTTCCGACCAGGTCTGCGAGGTCGCCGGGCACACGCTCGGCAAGCCCGGCAGTCACGAGCAGGCGGTGCGGCAGCTGCGGCTGCAGAGCGGCCGCGAGGCCGTCTTCCACACGGCCCTGGCGGTCGTGCATGCGGCCGCCGGCTTCGAGCGGCACGACCTGGCGCCGGTGCGGGTGCGCTTCCGGGCGCTGGCCGACGCGGAGATCGAGCGCTACCTGCGGCTGGAGCAGCCCTACGACTGCGCCGGCAGCGCCAAGTGCGAGACGCTGGGCATCGCGCTGCTGGAGGCGATCGACTCCGACGACCCGACTGCGCTGGTGGGCCTGCCGCTGATCCGCACCGCGCGAATGCTGCGCGCCGCGGGAATCGACCCGCTGGCCGGGGCCGAGAGCGGCGATCTCGGGGGCGGCAGCAGCAGCCGCAACCCCGAGGCCCGAGGCCCGAGCGAGCCGGGCCCGTGACCGCGACGCTGTACCTCATGCCCAACGCGCTCGACCTCGGCAGCGAGGCCGTGCCGCTGGAGGACGTGTTGCCCGCCGGTGCGATGCGCCGCGCCGCGGCGCTGGCGCACTGGGTGGCCGAGGACGCGCGCAGCGCGCGCGCCTTCCTGAAGCGCGTGCACGCCTGCGTGCCGCTCGAGCGGCCGCTGCAGGAGATCGACATCGCCGAGCTGCCGCGCCCGCCCAAGGGCCACGCCGCCGCGCCCCCGCCCGCGGCATGGCAGGCGCTGCTGGCGCCGGCGCTGGCCGGGCACGACCTCGGCCTGCTCAGCGAGGCCGGCCTGCCGGCACTGGCCGACCCCGGCGCTGCGCTGGTGGCCGCCGCGCACGCGGCCGGCGTGCGCGTGTGGCCGCTGGCCGGGCCGAGCGCGATCGCACTGGCACTGGCCGCCAGCGGACTGGACGGCCAGAGCTTCGCCTTCGTGGGCTACCTGCCGCAACCCGGTGACCAGCGGGCGGCCCGCCTGCGCGCGCTCGAGGCGCTGTCGGCCCGGCAGCACCAGACCCAGGTGTTCATCGAGACCCCCTACCGCAACGCGGCGCTGCTGCAGACCGCCCTGGCCACCCTTGCCCCGGGCACGCGGTTGGCCGTGGCCTGCGGCCTGACGCTGCCGCAGGGTTTCGTGCGCAGCGCCACCGTCGCCGACTGGCGACGCACGCCCCTGACCCTGCCCGACCGGCTGCCGGCCGTGTTTGCGCTGCAGGCCTGAGAAGGTGAGAGGCCGGGCAACAACCCGGGCAACAACCCCGCGCGGCACGCCCGGCGCAACGCCCGGGCACTACGGTGTGCTGCCGCGGCCGCAGCCGCAGCCGCAGCCGCGCAGCGCGGGCCTCAGCGGCCGCCGAGCAGCGCCGCGACCTTCTTCTTAGGCCGGATATTGGGCGACGCCGGGCGCGACGGCGCGGCGGGCGCCTCGTCCGTCACGGCGGCCGTGCCGGAGGCCTGCGCCGCCTGTGCCGAATGGGGCACCTGAGGCGCCGCGGCGGCACTGCCCGCGCTCGGCTCGTAGGGCCGGTCGAAGAACGGGTCGGCGGCCGGAGCGCGTGCAGGCGGCGCGTCGCGGTGGCGCGACGGCGGCCGCGCGTCTCGGGCGGCTGCGGGGCCCGCGCCCTCGCGCCGGCTGCGATCGGCACGGTCGTCGTCCTCGTCGTCGCGGTACCGCGGCCGGCGCGGCCGGTCGTCGTCGAGGTCGAGCGGCTCGATCTCGATGCGGCGGCCGATCAGGCGCTCGATCTCGCCGATCTGGCGCGTGTCGTCGCGCGTGACCAGCGTCACCGCCAGGCCCGACGCGCCGGCGCGGCCGGTGCGGCCGATCCGGTGCACGTAGTCCTCGGCGTTGAAGGGCACGTCGAAGTTGAACACCGCCGGCAGGTCGGCGATGTCGAGGCCGCGCGCGGCCACGTCGGTGGCCACGAGCAGCTGCACCTCGCCGCGCTTGAAGGCGGCCAGCGCCTTCAGTCGCTCGTCCTGGCTCTTGTCGCCGTGCAGCGCCTGGGTCTGCAGCCCGTCGCGCTCGAAGCTGCGCGCCAGCCGCGCCGCCCCGAGCTTGGAGTTGACGAAGACGATGGCCTGGCCGAGCTCGCGCGTGCGCAGCAGCTGGCGCACGACGCGGCGCTTGTCGTCGTCGGAGACGGCGTAGAAGCGCTGCTCCACCGTGCTGGCCGTGGCGTTGGGGCGCGCGACCTCGACGGTGAGCGGGTCCTGCAGGTAGCTGGAGGCGAGCCGCTTGATCTCGGGCGAGAAGGTGGCCGAGAACAGCAGCGTCTGGCGCTGCTTGGGCAGGTAGCCCAGGATGCGCTGCAGGTCGGGCAGGAAGCCGATGTCGAGCATGCGGTCGGCCTCGTCGAGCACGACGTACTCGACCTGGTTGAGCACCGCGCTCTTCATCTCGATGTGGTCGAGCAGCCGGCCGGGCGTGGCGATCAGCACCTCGACGCCCTTCCTCAACTCTTCGAGCTGCGGCTTGATGTCGATGCCGCCAAAGACCACCGCGCTGCGCAGCTGCGTGTACTTAGCGTACTTGGCGACGTTCATGGCCACCTGGTCGGCCAGCTCGCGCGTGGGCGCCAGCACCAGCGCCCGCACCGGGTGCCGTGCCGGCGACATGCTCGCGTTCTCGTGCTTGAGCATGCGCTGCAGCAGCGGCAGCGTGAAGGCGGCGGTCTTGCCGGTGCCCGTCTGCGCGGCGCCCATCACGTCGCGCCCGTCGAGCACGATCGGGATGGCCTTGGCCTGGATCGGCGTCATCGACGCGTAGCCGCTCTCGGCCACGGCGCGAAGCAGCTTGGGATCGAGCGGAAGGGTGGAGAACAGCGGCGCGGCGGCCGCTTCGGGTGCGGCGGCCGCCGGAGGCGAGGGCGATGTCATCTGCAGGGGATTATCGCGGACGGGGCTCGTCCAGCGTGGCCGGGCGCGAGACCAGCGCGCGCATCCAGCGCGGCGAGCGGAAGCGCACGATCCGCCAGTACAGCACGACGTAGGTGCAGCCGAACAGCACCAGCACCATGGCCAGCACCCTCGTGTCGTCCCAGAACAGCACCGCCGGCACGACCGACGCCATGCACAGCAGCCACAGGAAGGGCGACGTCATCGAGTTGCGCCGCGTCAGCGCGCGCGCGCTGCGATCGCCCACCGCCCAGCGCATCACGCGCCGGTAGATGAGGGAGTGCAGGTGGATACCGTCGGGCATGCTCGGCGGCACCGCGCGCAGGAACTTGCGCCGGTAGATGGAGAACAGCGTCTCGAACACCGGGTAGATGCACACCAGCAGCGGGAACAGCGGCGAGACCCCGGGGTTGCGGGCCAGCAGCAGCAGGGCCACCTCGGCCACGAAGAAGCCGAGGAAGTAGGCGCCGCCGTCGCCGAGGAAGATGAGGCCGGCCGGGAAGTTCCAGACGAAGAAGCCGAGCACCGCGCCGACACCCGCCAGCGCGAGGGCACCCACCAGCGGGTCGCCGACCTGGAAGGCCACGTAGGCGAGCGCGGCCAGCATGATCACCACGCACATCGACGCGAGGCCGTTGAAACCGTCGATGATGTTGACCGAGTTGGCGATGCCGGCCACCGCCACCACCGTGAGGATCATGGCGGCGACCGGGATCGACACCAGCCAGTCGAGGCCCGGGATGTCGGTGCGGGTGATGGCGGTGTCCAGCCACCAGGCGGCCAGCAGCGCAGACGCCCCCGTGGCCAGCAGCCGCTTGCCGGGGCTGACGCGCTTGGTGAGGTCCTCGAGCAGCCCGGCCCCGAAGGCGAACGCCCCGCAGGCCAGCAACGCGAGGCCCAGCGCCCCGTGCGGCGCATCCGAAGGCCCGGCCTCGGGAGAGCGCCATGCCAGCCAGCCCAGGGCCACCAGCAACCCGCCGAAGATGCCGATGCCGCCGACGCGCGGCACGGGCCGGGCGTGGAACTTCTGCGGACCCGACACGTCGTGATCGAGCAGGGCGTGCCCTCGCTGCCGCGCCTGGTGCACGATCAGGAGGCTCAGGCCGAGCGAGACGGCGAAGGCCACCAGCAGCGCAAACATCCATCGATTGTATTCGGCCGGGGGAGGGCGGCGCGGTGGCTAGAATGCTCGCGCGCCGCCGTCGAGCGCACGTCCAGCGCAAGCGGTTGCCGCAGCCCTAGGCGTGGCCGCTGGCGGGTGCGCCGCAGCGCCGGCCCTGGGGCACTGCCCCGCCCCGACCCGGGTTCGCCTCTTGATTCCTCCGACCCTCTCGCCCCCGTTGCCGCCGATGATCGTCGAGCCCGCAGCCCCGATGCGGCCGCTGCTCTCACCGCGCGGATCGGCGCGCCGCGGCTTTCTGGCCGCGGCGGCGGCCGAGTTCTGCGCATCCGCCCTGCTCCTGGCCCTGCTCTTGGGTGCGGCGGCGCCTGCGGGTGCCCAGACCTCGCTGAACCCGGGACTGCCGCAGCTCGGCGCCGAGCCGGCCGACCCGGCCCAGCCGAATGGCGGACCGGTGCGGCTGCGCAACGCGACGCCCGATCGCGAGCGTGCCGATCGCAACGACCCACGGGACCCACGTGACCCGCGCGACCCACTGCGCGCTCCCGAGTCAGGCGCGGCCCCGGCAATCTACGTGCCCGGCGAGTTCGAACGCTACGTGCAGCAGCAGGCGGGCGGTCCGGCCGGCTTCGACCCGACCATCCGCCGCTTCGGCAGCGAGCTCGTCACCGGCGCCCTCGACGGCCGCGGCGTCGAGCTCAGCCCGGCGGTGCCGGCCGACTACGTCATCGGCCCCGGCGACGAGGTGCTCGTCACCCTGTGGGGCTCGGTCGACGCCGACATGCGCCTGGTGGTGGACCGCGCCGGCCGCATCGCGATCCCGCGCGTGGGCTCGGTGCAGGTGTCCGGCGTGACGCTGGCCGACCTGCCCGACGTCGTGAACCGGCGCGTGGCCACCGTGTTCCGCAACTTCCAGAGCAGCGCGGGCCTCGGGCAGCTGCGCGGCATCCGCGTCTTCGTCACCGGCTTCGTGCTCAGCCCCGGCGCCTACACCGTGAGCAGCCTGTCCACCGTGGTGGCGGCGCTGATGCGCGCCGGTGGCCCCTCGGCTGCCGGCAGCTTCCGTGCCATCGAACTGCGGCGTGGCAGCCAGGTGGTTTCTCGTTTCGACCTTTACGACCTGCTGCTCAAGGGCGACCGCTCGGCCGATCGCATGCTGCAGGCCGGCGACGTGGTGCACGTGGGACCGGTGGGCACGCAGGTGGGCTTCATCGGCAGCGTCAACAAGCCGGCCGTGATCGAGCTCAAGCCCGGCGAGACGGTGGCCGACGCGCTGCGCATGGTGGGCGGCTTCACGGCCGTGGCCGACCGCACCCGGCTGGCGGTGGAGCGGCTGGCCCAGCGCAACACCGGCCGCATCGCCCAGCTCGAATTGCCGCGCGACGAAGGCACCGGCCTGGCGCACGGCGACCTGCTGCGAGCCTTCAGCGCGGTGGCCGCGGCCCTGCCGGTGCAGCGCCAGGCCAAGCGCGTGCGGGTGGAGGGCGAGGTGCAGCGCCCCGGCGACTACGTGCTGCCCGAGAACAGCAGCATGCTCGACGCGATACGTGCCGCGGGTGGCTACACGCCAGGGGCCTTCCTGTACTCCACCGAGTTCACGCGCCTGAGCGTGCAGCGCACGCAGCAGGAGAACTACGACCGCGCGCTGCGCGACCTGGAGACCGACTTCGCCCGCGCGTCCGGCACGCAGCGCGTGGCCACCGCCGAGGAGGCCGCGAGCCAGCAGGCGCGCGCCACCGGCACCCAGCGCCTCGTCGAGCGGCTGCGCACGCTCAGGCCCAACGGCCGCGTGGTGCTGCAGCTCGAGACCGGCGCCACCGAACTGCCCGACCTCGCCCTGGAAGACGGCGACCGCATCTTCATCCCCTCGCGCCCCACCACCGTGGGCGTGTTCGGCAGCGTCTTCAACGCCGCCAGCTACCTGCACCTGCCCGGCCGCACCCTGGGCGACTACCTGCTGCTGGCTGGCGGCCCGACCAAGGGCGCAGACCGCGGCAGCCTGTTCGTCGTGCGCGGCAACGGCAGCGTGATCAGCAGCCGCCAGAGCGGCGGCAACTGGTTCAGCCGCGACGGCGGCATCGAGCAGCTGCGCGCCGAGCCGGGCGACACCGTGTTCGTGCCGGAGGAGATGGACAAGACCACCCTGCTGCAGGCGGCCAAGGACTGGACGCAGATCGTCTTCCAGTTCGGGCTGGGGGTGGCGGGGATCGTGAGTGCGACGCGATGAGCGAGCCCACAACAGCGGGAGCAGCAACAGGCGCCGTTCATCCGGAAGAGCAGCCTGATGTCGACCTCGTCGAACTGCTGTTGCCGCTGCTGCTGCATTGGAAGCTGCTGCTGATTGCCCCGCTGCTTGCTGGACTGGTGGCGCTTGGCATCACATATCTGATCCCGAAGACCTACACGTCTCGCACCGTTTTCCTGCCCCCGCAACAGCAGCAGAGCGCTGCCGCGGCCGCTCTGGCACAACTTGGTGCTCTCTCGGGCCTGGCAGGGGCCGCGGCCGGGGTTCGGACTCCGGGCGATCAATACGTGGCGCTGCTGCAGTCGCAGTCCGTCGCCGACAAGATGGTCGACGCGTTCGACCTGATGCGGGTGTACGAGGCGGGTTATCGATTCGAGGCGCGGAAGGAGCTGGCGAACAACTCGCGCATCAGCCTCGGCCGCAAGGACGGTCTGATCACGATCGAGGTTGACGACACGGTGCCGCAGCGTGCGGCCGACATCGCGAACCGGTACGTCGAAGAGCTGCGTCGCCTGACCAACGAGATTGCCCTCACGGAAGCGCAGCAGCGGCGAGCATTTCTGGAACAGCAACTGGAGCGCACCCG
>Ga0068877_10004011_pt1 | contig 11609 bp, 8 predicted proteins | sample NOAtaG_FD_66437 | JGI IMG/M metagenome (GOLD analysis project Ga0068877, IMG submission 66437) | Freshwater lake microbial communities from Lake Erie, under a cyanobacterial bloom - NOAA_Erie_Diel6S_1000h metaG | ecosystem: Environmental > Aquatic > Freshwater > Lake | place: USA: Ohio, Lake... | reverse complement strand
TTCTGCACATCCTTGCCCACGTCGCCCGAGGCACGGCCATCGGCACGCATATAGAGCGACACACGGCGTTGCAGATCAAGCCGCTTCAACTGCGGTGGCGACGTTGTCTGCACAAGCTCCGCGACCTGGCGCAGGGGCACCAGCACCGGCAAACCCTGCGGATCAAGCCTGCCGCTCGCCAGGTAGAGCCCGCCGAGATCGGTGGTCTCGCGGCGCGCCTCGGCCGGCAGCCGAACGACGACGTCGTAGTTCTGTCCATCCGGCGCCAGCCAGTGACTGATCTTGTCGCCACCCACCAGCACGCGAAGCGCACGACCGATACGCTCGACATCGAGGCCGAGGTCGTTGGCGAGCTCCCGATCAACACGCACCGCCACCGTGGGGTTGGTGCCACGCTCGCTGCTGTTCAGATCGGCGACACCGGGGATCTTCGCGATCTTTTCCATCATCTCGTTGGCAATGGCCGTGAGCCGCTCCTGATCGGGGCCGAGGATCGAAAGCGAGATGGCGTCGTTCCAGCCCACCTGGAGCTTCACGCCCGCGATGCGCTGGATCCGCGCTCTCACCACCCGCTCGACCTCCTGCTGGCTCAGGTCACGGTCCGAGCGAGGCACCAGGCGGACGTTGAGACGCGCGTGATTGCGGCCCTCGAAGGTGCCGATCTCGGCAGACACCAGTTCCACCTCGGGGATTTCCTTCAGCCCACGCTCTACCTGCGCGGTCTTGGCATCGGTGTACTGCAGGCTCGAGCCAATGGGCATCTCGAGGCGCAGCGACAGGAAGCTCTCATCGCCCTCGGGAAAAAACTCGGTGCCAATCAGGGGCAGGATCATCAGGCTGGAAACGAACACGCCAGCTGCGCTCCAGAGAACGAGCCCGCGGTTGGAGACGGTGCCAAGCTCACGCCAGTCCCGCCGCGCCACCGCACGCACGATGCCAAACACCGGCAGGTACACACGGTGACGTTCGTCGCGGAGCGACCAGTCGAGGGCGCGGCCATAAAGACGATGCAGGGCCTCGACGCCCTCCTCCACGTGATCCATCAGCCGGCCGAGCCGCGGCATCCGCGCGAAGCGCTTCTCCACCGGATCGTGCCACACGGAAGAGAGCATGGGATCGAGCGTGAAGCTCACAAACAGCGAGACCATCACCGCCACTGTGATCGTGATACCGAACTGGAAGAAATAGCGCCCGATCATGCCGTCCATGAAGGCCACGGGCACAAAGACCGCCACGATGGCGAAGGTGGTGGCCATCACGGCGAGCCCGATCTCCTCGGTGCCGTCTCGCGAAGCATCATGGTGGCTCTTGCCCATCCCCAGATGCCGCACGATGTTCTCGCGCACCACGATCGCGTCGTCGATCAGCAAACCGATGCACAGGCTCAATGCCATCAACGTGATCATGTTCAGCGTGAAGCCGAAGGCATGTATGGCAATGAAGGTGGCGATCACGGAGATCGGCAGCGTGAGCCCGGTGATGACGGTGGAGCGCCACGAGTGCAGAAACAGGAACACGATCAGCACGGTGAGTATCGCGCCTTCGAGAATCGTTTCCTTTACCCCCGCAAGCGAGGCCTTTACAAACTCCGCGTTGGACTGAACGGTGACAATGCGCACATCTTCCGGCAGCCGTGCCTGCAGTTCCGCGACGGCTTTCTGCACACCCTCGCCGATCTCGACGACGTTGGAGCCCTGCACCTTGAACACCGAGAGTCCCAGCGCAGGCTTCCCGTCGATCCGCGCGAGCGATTCAGGCTCGGCTTCGCCGTCAATGATCTCCGCCACCTGGTCGAGGTGCACGGGCAGCCCGCCTTGCTGCAGATACACGGCATTCCCGCGCGTGGTGACGATGATGCGGCCGAAGTCGCGGGGATTCCGGATGCGGCCCTCCACGCGCACCATCTGTTCGGCATCGCCCATCTTGATGTTGCCCGCGGGCAGGTCGCGGTTGGCGCGCTGGATCGCGGCCACCACCTCGTCGACACCCACACCGTAACTGCGCATCTGCTCGGGCTTGAGCTGGACCTGGATCTGGCGGGGCACACCGCCGCTCACGGTCACGTTGCCCACGCCGGGCGCGGTCTGCAGGCGCTTGATGATCACCTGCTCGACGATGTTCGAGATTTCCCGCAGGGGTCTCTCGGAGGAATACACCGCCAGGTCGACGATGGGCTGCTGGTTTTCGTCTTCCATCGAGCGGGTGACGCGCGGTGCCATCACCTCGCGCGGGAAGCTCGGCATCAGGTCGGCGATCTTGTCGCGGATTTCCTGCGTCGCCACCACCGGATCGGCCGACATGCGGAACTCGACCCACATATAGGCGCCGCCCTCGCGCGCCGTGGCATAGATGTGGTCGACGCCGCTCACGGTGTTGATCACGTTCTCGATGGGGCGCACCACGTCGTTCTCCACCGCATCGGGGGAGGCGCCGGGGTAGTCGATCATCACCGAGACCATCGGCGGCGTGATGTCGGGCATCTGCTCCACGGGCAGACGCACATAGGCAAAGATCCCGAGGACGAGGATCGCCACCATCACCATGGTGGCGAACACGGGCTGGCGAATACTGGTGCGGGTGATCCACATAGTGCGGTTCCTTCGCGTGACTCAGTCGAGGGCGCCGGCGGGGCCGGAGGCGGGCAATTGAACCGGCGTGCCGGGATCGAGCGAACCGATGCGCACGGCGAGGAGCTTCTCGCCTTCCGCAAGGCCGGAGCGGATCTCGACCATGCGGTCCTGTGTGGCGACCAGCCCCAGGGTGACGGGACGACGCTGCACCCTGCCGTCCTCGATCACCATCACATAGTCGAGTCCGGCCTCGTTGATGATGGCAGTGGAGGGCACCGCGATGGCAGGCTCGCCCTGCTCGATCAGCAGCGCGCCCTGGGCGAACATGCCGTCGCGCAGGCGGCCGTCGACGTTGTCGAGCGAGAGGTAGAGCAGCACCAGCCGCGAGCCCTGCTCGGCGGCGGGGCTCACACGCTGAAGCGTCGCGCTGAACTCCTCGCCACCGTAGCCATCCACCCGCAGGCTCGCGCGCTGCCCGGGTTTGACCATGGGGATCTCGGCTGCCGGGGCTGCGGCCTGCAACTCCATGTGACTGAGGTCCACGAGTTCGAAGAGCGGGGCGTCAGGCGAGACCTTGCCGCCAGGGTGCTGGAAGCGACGCGCAACCACGGCGTCGAAGGGGGCACGCACCACCGCGTCCTGCAGATCGATCTCGACCAGACGCAACTGCGCCACGGCGAGTTTCTGCGAGGCGATGGCCGCGTCGTAGAGGCTCTTGCGGGTATCGAGCTCGTTCTGCGCCAGCACTTTCTTCTCGAACAGGCGCTTGCTGTTCTCGAAATTGAGGCGGGAGATCTCCAGATCCGCGGAGGCCTTGTCGCGGGCAGCGCGCGCGCTTGCGACCTGCGCCTCAAGGCTGCGCGTGTCGATGCGTGCGAGCGCCGCACCGGCAGCGACGCGCTCACCCTCCCGGAACATCACCTCCAGCACCTCACCCGAAACCCGCGAGCGCACGGTGGTCTTCAGCATCGAGGTGACGGTGCCGGACACCGGCAAGCGCCTCACCAGCGCTTTGCGGGTGGCCGTCGCCACTTCTGCGGGCACCAGCTCCATCACGGGTTGGCTGTCAGCCTGTACGGTCGCGGGCGTGGAGGTCGGACGGGACTTGTACCACCAGGCCGCCGCAGCGCCCACCGCAATGACCAGAACGGCCATCACGACACGACGGGATGCGGCCGGCCGATTGCCGGAACTCATGATCTCTTCCTTGCTGCTGCTGAGGCGGAAACTCTCTCGGAGTCTTGGACGCCGCGGAACCGGATTCGGATTCACGCAGACGCAAGCGCGCCCCGCCTCGGGAGCGCGCATTGTGCCTCAATGCCGGAAGGTGACGGAGCGTGGGAGCCGTGAACTCTGTCGCAAAGCAGCCCTGCAGGGGCGGGAATCCGGGGCCGCGAGCGCCACGTAGCGCCAGCCCCGGAAGAGGGCACTCAGCCCGTGGGAACGATGGCGAAACCGTCGACGATGGGACGCAGGCCCTCGAAATGCGGCCCGAGCGCGGCGTCCAACTGATCGACGCTCCAGCGCCCCTCCGTCTCGAAGACCTGACCGAGGCGCGGGCCATCCACCACCGTGACCTGATTGCCCCAGACCACGAAGACATACCCCGAAATCCGCGCTGAGCGCGGGCTCGCGAGATAGCCCACGAAGGGACCCACGTGGCCCGGGTCGAACTGGTCGAAGCCGCTCTCGGGCTTCTGGAACAGAACAGCCGTGCCACCCTGCATGGTCATGTCGGTGCGGGCACGCGGCATGATCACGTTCGCGGTGACGCCGTATTTGATCAGGGCCTGTGCCGCGCCCATGGTCATGGCCACGATGCCTGCTTTGGCCGCGGCATAGTTGGGCTGCCCGACCGAGCCGTACAGGAAAGCTTCAGAGGACGTGCTGACAAGACGTCCGTAGACCTGACCACCAGTGGTCTTGGCGCGCTCGCGCCAGTAGGCCGCGGCGTGGCGCATGTTCACGAAGTGGCCTTTCAGGTGGACGCGCACCACCGTGTCGAACTCGTCCTCCGTCATGGTGAAGATCATCTTGTCGCGGCAGAAGCCCGCGTTGTTCACCACGATGTTGACGTCGCCCCAGGTATCGATGGCGGTCTTGAAGAGCGCCTCGGAGTCGTTCCAGTTGGCGCAGTCGCCGTAGACGGTGATCGCCTCGCCGCCGAAGCCGCGGATCTCCTCCGCCGCACTCTCGGCTGCCTCACGCGCCTCGGGCCGGCCGATCTCGTTAATGACGACGCGGGCGCCCATGCGCGCGAGTTCGATGGCCTCGACGCGGCCGAGCCCGCGGCCCGCGCCCGTGACGATCGCTACCTTGCCTTCCAGTTCGGCCATGCTCAGAGCCTCTCGATGATGGTGCCGGTGCCCACGGCCGCGCCGCAGCACATGCTGATAAGTGCCGTGCCCTTGCCGCTGCGCTCGAGCTCGTGGAGCGCGGTGGTGATCAGACGCGCGCCGGTCGACCCTACCGGGTGGCCGAGCGCGATGGCGCCGCCGTTGACGTTCACCTTGCTCATGTCAGCGTTGTAGACGCTCGCCCAGGACAGCACCACGCCCGCGAAAGCCTCGTTGATCTCCACAAGATCGATGTCGGCCATGGTCATGCCGGTCTTGCGGAAGAGCGCGGCGGTGGCATCGACGGGGCCATCGAGCAGGTAGTAGGGATCGGTGCCCACGACGACATCGGCAATGATCCGTGCGCGGGGCTTGAGACCTCGGCGCTCGGCTTCCTCACGGCTCATCCACAGCACCGAGCAGGCACCGTCGGAGACCTGTGAGGAATTCCCCGCGGTGTGCACGCCGCCCTCTTTCACCGGCTTGAGACCCGCAAGGCCTTCGAGGGTAGTGGCGCGAACGCCCTGATCACGCGTGACGCGGCGGGTGGCGCCGTTTGGCTTGCCGTCTTCGCCAAAGGCCGGCGCATCAATCGCGATCACCTCGCGGTCGAAGTGGCCTGCAGCCCACGCGGCGGCCGCGCGGCGCTGGGATTCGTTGGCGAAGGCGTCGACGTCGGCGCGCGTGATGCCGCGGCGCTGCACGATGCGCTCCACGGCGGCGAACTGGTCCGGGCTGCTGTCCCAGGGCCACTTCTGCGGCAGGAAATAGCCGGGGCCGTTGTAGACGTTGGCGCCGAGGCCAACGTGGCTCATCACCTCGGCGCCGCAGGCGATGCCGATGTCGATGGAACCGGCCTTGATCAGCGCGGAAACGAGGTGGTTAGCCTGCTGCGCCGAGCCGCACTGCGCATCGATAGTGGTGCCGCCGGGGGCGTAACTCGTACCCATCGAGAGCCAGGCGTTACGGCAGAGATTGCCCGCCTGCTCGCCCGCCTGCGTCACGCAGCCGCCGATCAGCTGCTCCACGTCCTCGGGCTTCACGCCGGCCTTCTCGATCACGGCGCGCTGCGTGATGGCGAGGAGTTCCGTCGGGTGGAAGCCGAAGAGCTCTCCCACGACGGGTTTGCCACGGGCAATGGGCGTGCGCAGGGCTTCGACGATGACGGCTTCTCGCATGGGAACTCCCGGAACTGGACGGAGGGGTACGGAATGATGTCGCGATTTTCGGCCCAAGCACCTCAAAGGGGCAATGGCAAAACGCTTCCGGCACCGTTGACATCAGGGATCAGGGCAGCGTTCCGCCTGCGCCACGGCTATCATCCCGCCCGGCTGTTTCGGCCAAAGCCCACTGACATGACGGGAGCATCCCATGCAGACCTACCGCTTTGACGACATCGACGGCATGCAGTCACTGGTGAGCGAGAGCTTCAGCGACTGGAGCAGCGAAGTCGAGATCACGCAGGAACTGATCAATGCCTTCGCGGAACTGACGGGCGATCACTACTGGATCCACACCGATCCCGAGCGCGCGCGCAGCCAGAGCCCCTTCGGCCGCACCATTGCGCACGGTTTCCTCACGCTGGTGCTGATGCCGAAGATGCGTTCCACTCCCACTTGGGAAGTGACGGGCTACAACAACATCCTGAACTACGGCTCGGACAAACTGCGGTTCTCGGGCGCGGTGCCCGTTGGCAGCAGCATTCACGCGCGAAACCGCGTGAAAGCCGTGAGCAAGGAGCCCAAGGGCACCAAACTCACGCTGGAGACGCACATCCACGTGGTGGGGCAGGAACGCCCGGCGCTGGTCTATGACCTGATGCTGATCTACATGTGATCGTGAGGGGCGCTCAAGACTCGCGCGGACGGCGCTTCGGCTGCCATTCGGGCACGAGGTCGTGCTTCACCGCGTGGCGCTGCGCGAAGACCGTCTGGCCGTTCAGTTCCGCGGCGGCAGAATCGCTCACCAGCCACGCAACTGTCTCTGCAGGCACTTCCATGGGCGCGCCGCCGTAGAGCGCGGCGAAGGCCTCCATATCGGGGCGCATGCGCATGGTCTCCGTGATGACGAAGCCGGGCTCCATGTTGAAAAACTGCAGTGGCGTCCCCGCGTACTCCACCTTCATCACGCCTGCCATGCGGATGAATGCGGCCTTGGAGGCCGAATAGGCAAAACCCCAACCGCCTTTGCCGATCGGGCCAGGCGGATCGATCATCCCCGACTCGGACACCACGTTCACCACCGTTCCGCACCCACGCGAGAGCATGTGCGGCAGGCAACGCTGGATCAGATGAACCTGCGAGAACACATTGCCCTGGAAGAGCTTGTGCATCTGCTCCTGCGTGAGTTCCTCGACCGGACACATGATGCCGGGGCCCTGGTAGATACCGTTGTTCACCAGCACATCGACGTGACCCCAGGCGGCGATGGCCGCATCCCAGGCGGCGTCGATGGACGCGAGATCCAGAAGATCAAGACGTATCGGGAGTGCGCGGCGGCCCAGCGCCTCTACCGCCTGCGCGGTTTCACGCAGACTACCGGGCAGCGCCTTCACCTCGGAATCGCGCGAGCCGTGCTCGAAGGCCTCACCCTCCTCCAGCGTGCGCGCGGTGACGACCACGTCGTAGCCCTTGCGCGCCAGCGCGAGCGCGGTGGCTTTGCCGATGCCCCTGCTGGCACCGGTGATGAATGCGACTTTGGACTCGCTCATGTGGGGTTCCCGGGTAACGAAAACGGACGCCGCGAAGGCTAACACGGCCGGGCGGCGGTTGCCGCGGGACGGCGTGACGCCGCAGAATGCCGCGGTCAATCACGCGGAGGCACGGCTGGCATGTGGTATCAGGGAGTGAGTGGCTTCGCGTGGTGGCAGTCGCTTGCGGCAACACTCGCGCTCACCCACGTCACTATCGTCGCCGTCACGGTGTACCTGCACCGGCATTCGGCACACCGTGCACTCGAGCTGCACCCCGCGCTGTCACACTTCTTCCGCCTGTGGCTGTGGCTCAGCACGGGTATGAACACCTGCGCGTGGACCGCCATCCACCGCAAACACCACGCCTTCTGCGAAACCCCCGAGGACCCGCACTCGCCCGTGGTGCTCGGCCTGGGTCGCGTGCTGCGCGAAGGCGCCGAGCTCTACCAGCAGTCCGACACGGCCGAGATCCGCGAGAAGTACGGCAAGGGAACACCGGATGACTGGATGGAGCGTCACATCTACCGGCGCGAGCACTTGGGTGTAGCGCTCATGCTGGTGCTCGATGTGCTGGTGTTCGGCGTGGCGGGGCTGGCAGTCTGGGCGATCCAGATGGCATGGATACCCTTCTTCGCCGCAGGGATCATCAATGGCGTAGGACACGCCATCGGGTACCGCAATTTCGAGGTCCCCAACGCAGCCACCAACATCCTGCCCTGGGGCATCCTGATCGGTGGAGAAGAGCTGCACAACAACCACCACACGTTCCCCAACTCGCCGAAACTCTCGGTGAAGCCCTGGGAATTCGATCTCGGCTGGGCGTGGATCTGCGTGTTCCGTTCGCTCGGTCTTGCCCGCATCCCGCTGGTGCGCGCGAGCGTCGTGCAGGTGCCAGGCAAGCAGTCGATAGATCTGGACACGGCGTGGGCGGCCATCAGCGACCGCTTCGCCATCATGAGCCGCTACGCAGACCGTGTGATCGCGCCGCTGGTGGCGCAGGAGCGCAAACGCGCCGGAGCCACCAGCACCCGCCTCCTCGCGCGCGCTCGGAAACTCCTCAGTCGTGACCAGACGCTCATAGATCCGGGTGCCCGCGAACAACTCGAGCGCCTCCTGCAGGAACATCCCAGCCTCGCCCCGATCTACCAGATGCGCCTCGATCTGCAGGAGGTCTGGCAGCAGCGCGCACGCGGCGCGCAGCACATCCTCGGAGCGCTGCGCGACTGGTGCGAGCGTGCCGAGCAAAGCGGCATCGACACCTTGCAGGAATTCGCCGCATATCTGCGCAGCTACACGCTCGCGCAGGAACACCGCCTCGCCACCAATTCAGGGAATACCCCATGACAACGCCGCTCTGGTGCCTGCTGATTGCCGTCCTGATTCCCTATGTACTCGCGTTCAGCGGTGCCGGCTTCCGGCAGCGCCAGCTGGGCAGCGTCGACAACCGCCATCCGCGCCAGCAGGCACTGCAACTGACCGGTGCGGGGGCCCGCTGTTACGCGGCGCAACAGAACGCCTGGGAAGCACTGGCCGTGTTCACAGCCGCTGTGACGGCCGCCCATCTGGCAGGGGCTGCAGCCGACACCTCCGCCCTCGCGGCGCAGGCCTTCATCGTCGCCCGTGTGGTGCACGCCGTTGCCTACATCACGGACCGCGACAAACTCCGGGGGCTCGGGTTCGTCGCGGGGATGGGCTGCTGCATTACGTTGTTCGTGCTGGCTGCACGGGCAGGCTGAAACCGAACCTTCCCGCGTAGCCAGAGCAAGAGCATGTCCCAGCCGGCCGAGAGCCCCAACACCACCGATTGGGTCGAGCTTCTGAACCGTCAGGAGCTCGGTGTCGTGACGGCCACCGTACAGCGGGTGCAGGCCGTACTGGCCAACGACCGCAGTTCGCTGCAGGATCTTTCGAAAGCTCTCCAGCAGGATCCGGAAACCACCGCCAAGGTGCTGCGAGTGGCAAACAGTCCGGCCTACATGACCGGCCCCGAGCCCGTCACTTCGGTGATGCGGGCCTCGAGCCTCATGGGCCTGGATACCATCCGCAACATCTGCATCACCAACCGCCTGCTCGAGGTCCTGCTGGCAGAACATGACCTCCCCGAGCGCATCCGCGAACGCTTGCTGACGCGCATCGCAGCCTCGCTGCACGCCGCCGTACTGGCGCGCCAGATACTGAAGGGCCAGGACACACTGCTCCGCGAGGGCGTCTTCATTGCGGCGCTGCTTGACGGCATCGGAGAGTGCGCTTTCTGGAGCAGCCGTCTGCCCGAGACACTCACCCTGGACGCGAAACTCCATGAACCGGGGTGCGACCCGGAGCTGGCGGTGCGTGAACTGATCGGTGGCACCTTCCGGGACCTGAGCCGCGCGCTCGTGCAGTCCTGGGGCCTGACCTCGGTGATGGAGCCCGCAAACGAAGACGCGGGAGGCGCGACGGAGTTCGCGCTCGTCGTCCGGGTTGCCAACGAGATCGCTGAAGCCGTAGCAAGCGAAGGGTGGCAGTCCTCGGCCGTGCGCCGCCGCCTCCCCGACATCGCAGAGGTGATGGGTATCGAAACAGACGAGGCGGCCATTCGCCTGAATGCCTGGAGCAAGCTCGCCGAGGAGTTGGCCGGCTGCTACGGCGTGGGGGCCCTGGCCAGGCGCATGGTCTATCGACCTTTCGAAGAAGCGGCACGCCGTCGTGCTATGGCCGGCGCGGCCCCCGTGCGCGCTCTGGGCACGGTGGCGAACCCGCCGCGGCAGGCGCGCGCGCTCCGAGAGATGAGCACAGCGGCTCGCGAGGGCGCGGGCCCGATGGTGCTTGTCCAAAAGCTCGTGGAGGGCATTGAGGAAGGCCTCGGCATGGAGCGGGTCGTTGCGGCACTCCTCACGCCCGATCGCAAGACCCTGCAGATGCGCTTCGCACTCGGCGAGAACAACGCCACCTGGGGGCCGAGTTTTCGCTTCGATCTCGCGGGCCCGCGCAGCAGCTTCCAGGAATGCCTCGTTGATCACCGCTGCCTTCATGCGAGTTCGAAGTCCATGCAGGCCCCGGGCAGCACCGTGCCACGCCTGCTGATGCGCTTCTGTACCGCCCAGGACTTCCTGATGGGTCCGATCATGGTGGGGACGCGTGCAATCGGCGCGCTCTACTGCGACCGCGCCCCCAGCGCCACACCCATCGAGCCCGATGAACTCGAGGCCTTCAGGCGAATGATCCAGCACCTCGGCGGCCTGCTGGGCGAGCTGCAGCGCGCGAGTTCCTGACCACCAACGGCGCCGCTCTGGCGCCGGTGCAGCCCCTGCCGGAGTCCACGTGCGCCACAGCCATCACGAATCGCCGCCGCCTAGCGGTTTCAACTGGAGTGCGCTACGCCTGGTGCTCCCCTGGCTAGGCGAGTTCCGCGGGCGCATCGCACTCGCGATGCTCTGCCTCGTGCTGGCGAAGGTGGGCTCGATCGGCGCACCCTACCTGCTGAAGCATGTTGTGGACGGGCTGGAGCCCGCAGGGCCTGCCACGCTCGCGATGGGCACCTTGCTCGCGCTGGTGGCGGGCTACGGGCTCGCGCGCTTCCTGAACGTACTGCTCGGCGAGGTGCGCGACACCCTCTTCGGGCGCGTCACCGAGCGGGCGATGCGACGGATCGGACTCCGGGTTTTCGAACACCTGCACTCGCTCGATCTGTCCTTCCATCTCGAGCGGCGCACCGGGGGGCTGGCGCGGGACATCGAGCGCGGCACCAACGGCGTGAGCTTCCTGCTGCGGTTTCTCGTGTTCAACATCGTGCCCACGCTTCTCGAGATCGGCGTGGTGGCCGTGTTGCTCGCGTGGCAGTACGGCATCGCCTTCGGGGCGATCACGCTGCTTTCGGTCATCTGCTACGGGCTGTTCTCGGGCTTTGCGACCGAATGGCGCACGGAGTTCGTCCGCGAGGCGAACCGCGCGGACTCGGCGAGCAACACCCGCGCCGTGGACAGCCTGCTGAACTACGAAACGGTGAAGTACTTCGGCAACGAGGCCTTCGAG
>Ga0068877_10004010_pt1 | contig 11610 bp, 6 predicted proteins | sample NOAtaG_FD_66437 | JGI IMG/M metagenome (GOLD analysis project Ga0068877, IMG submission 66437) | Freshwater lake microbial communities from Lake Erie, under a cyanobacterial bloom - NOAA_Erie_Diel6S_1000h metaG | ecosystem: Environmental > Aquatic > Freshwater > Lake | place: USA: Ohio, Lake... | reverse complement strand
GCCAGAAGAATCCCATCAGATCCGGCTGCTTCGGCCCCGTCATCATCCCGCACGTCAAAAACAACTCCGCCTCCCCGTCGTTGTCAAAATCCGCCGCATCCGCTCCCCAGCCCCACCGCCCCATCGCAATCCCCAAATCCTCCGCCCGAAACTTCCCCTCACCCCCATTCCGGTAAAAACTATTCCCCTTTGTATGTCCCTCCCACTTACTATCGAATGGATAAGGAAACTTCTCATGCCGCACCACCTTCTGTCCCGCCTCCGTCCACATATTCGCCACATATAGGTCCGGCCGCCCCGTTCCAGCCTCATCAAACCAGCACGCGCTCATCCCCGGCCCAATATCTTCCACCCCCGCCTCCGCCGCCACATCCCGGAACTTCCCACCCTCATTCCGGTAAAAATTGTTCCGCCCAAAATCGTTCGCCACATACAGGCTCGGCCACCCAGACCCATCCACGTCCCCCCACGCCGGTGCGAAACTGTACCGGTTGTTGTTCTCATCCATCCCGCTTTCCCGCGTTACATCCTCAAAATAACCCGTCCCATCCGCCCGCAGCCGGTTCCGGAACAGAAAATTCGCCGGCCCGTTCTGCGCGTCAAAGTAAGGTACCGGATACCGGAACTGCGCCTCACTCTGAAAGAAACTGTAAGTGCAAAGGTATAAGTCGAGCTTGCCGTCCCGGTCAAAGTCCGCCGCCGCCATCCCCGTAAACGCTCCCTGTGGCGGCTTGGCGAAGCGAAACGCATCCGGCGCCAATTCAAACTGCCCCTTCCCATCGTTCAAATACAGCAGCGGCCCCGCCCCCCGCAGCACGATCAGATCCTGCCTCCCCACATTCCTCAAATCGAGCAACAGCGCCGCTGACGTATCCTCGAGCAATTCCACTCCCGCCTCGCGCTCCACCAGCTTCCCCCCGCTCCATCCGAACAACCGGTTCGGCAGCCCCGCCGGCTGGCACACATAAATCTCGTCCCGTCCATCCCCGTCCACATCCCCCACCGCAATCCCGTTATTCCCATAAATGTCAATCCCGCTCCCCGCATCCAGCCGCGCAATCCAGTACGGTATCCCCCGCTCCAATTGCTCATCCCGCAGCACCGTTCCCGTCACATCCGCAAACCGTCCATCCCGCCGCGGCGGCGGCGCCGGCATCACCGGGTCTTGCCCAAACTCGTCATGCCCCCCCTCGATCCACTCCCGGTAGGCCAGATACGGCGGGTTGTTCCGGTACACCACCTCCTCGGCCCGCACAAGCGGCGCCAGCACCGATAACGCCAGCCACTCCCGTCGCGTCACCGCGCCGCTCCCCTTGCGGCCCGAGCCGCCACTACCGCATCAATGGCGAATAAATCCATGCGCAACAAACCCGCTCCCCTCACAATACCCCATGGCTCCCCCAATCGGCCCCCGGCCTCATGTTAGCCTGTCCATGCAATGCGCTTCGCCGGCCTTCTCGCCCTGCCCGCGCTCCTCCTGGCGCAAATCACTGCTCCCCCCGAGTTCCAGCCCCCCGCCGCCTTCCACTCCCCTTCCGCCGCCGCTCCCCTCGATGGCTCCTCTCATGTCGCCGCCGAACGCGCTCAAATCAACCAAACCCTCGTTCAACTCCTCCGCGCCATCCCCCAAGCCGCCCCCGGCCTCAAACTCATCGACAACCGCCTTCTCGATCAAGCCGAAACCCTCTTCCGCGAAAGCGGCCCCCCCGAAGGCCTCGCCGTTATCCTCTTCCTCACCGGCCAGCCCGATGCCAGCGCCGAAATCCTCTGCCGCCTCCCACACCACCGCGTCCTCCCCCTGCTCGGCGAAATCATCGCCGCCACCCCCGCCTGGGCCCCCCGCATTCTCGCCCACATCGAAACTCTCGCCCCCTCCCATCCCAACCGGGCCGATGCCGAATTCTACTGGGCCCGCGCCCTCCTCGCGCAATCCCCCGATCGCTCCGCCGCCGCTCTCCCCCACCTCCGCCGCGCCGCCTCCCTCGAGCCCAAATCCACCCGCGCCCTGCTCGAGCTCGGCCGCCTCCACGCCGCCCGCCAACAACTTCCCGACGCCATCCGCGCCTTCGAACAGGCCCTCGCCCGCGATCCCTCCCTCGCCATGGCCCACTACCGCCTCTCCGCCCTCTACCGCTCCCTCGGCAATGCCGCCAAAACCCGCTTCCACCTCTCCCATTACCAACGCCTCAAAGCCCCCCCGGAACCCCGCTGATCCCCCGGCACACTGCCTCCTGACCGCAAAACCAATCCCGCAACAAACCCACAATCCCCGCCTTTCCCTCTCCCACCCATTCCCCCCTCCTCCTCCGGTACTCCTCCAGAATCCCCGCCAACCGCTCCCGCAGTCTCCGGTCTTCCTCTCTTTCACTCGCCCCCTTCGCCACCGCGTAAACCACCCCCCGCTCCGCTCGCGCAAACGTTGGCATCCCAATGAAATCCCGCTTCACAAACTCCCCCGTCAACCCCTGCTCCCGCGCCGCTCCCACGAAAAAGTCCACTGCATAATCGGGGTACCCATACAGATACCCCAAGCCCCGAAACCGCGCGCCGCTCTCCTGATACTCCACCGTCATCACCGTCTCCAGCGCATGCGCCGCCTCCGTCAGCCCCAATCCACAAAAGAATTCCCGATGCCCCTCCACCATCCTCTTCAGCCCTCCCCGGTGCAGCACCACTCCCTCAAAATACCGCTCCATCCCCTTCTTCTCCTTGTCGGCAAACAACCTCCCGAAGTGATGCACCGTCGCCACCAGCTCGTCCCCACAGCGGAACTCCGCCAGCATCCTCCGCGCCGCATCCACCTCTTTGGCCTCCAGCGCCCCCGCCACCATCCGGAACGTCACAAACCCTCCCGACATCGGCTTCACTCCCCCCACCACCGTATACAGCGCCTCGCTGTCCATCAACTGCAAATACAACTTCTCCGCCGCTGCCCTCTCCTCGGCCGGCAACCGCTCCACCGGAAAGCACTCCTCCCGCCGCACTCCCTCGCCCCAGGCCACCACCGCCAAAAACACGAAATAGATACGCATCACCATGCCACCTTCATTGAGAATTGCACCGATCGCGGCCCGCCGATCTGAAACAGTGGATTCAACGCTCCCGCCCCCGGCGACAATCCCCGCCCCAACATCGTCTGCGCTGCCCCAAACCCTGCATTGTTCAGCGCTCCCGGCGGATTCGCGAAGTTCGCCCGGTTCAGCACATTGAAGAAATCCGTTCGCAACTCCACCCGCCACTTCTCTCTCCGCCACAACGTCCGCCGTACCGCCACATCCACCTGCCCCACCGCCAGGCCCCGCAGTGCATTCCGCCCCAGCGTCCCCTGCCTGGCCGCCCCCACCCCGCGAAATGCTGCTCGGTTGATCACCCTCCCCCCCGGCCTCCCCGCATCTTCCAAATAAAGCGGCACGCCCTCTATCAGGTCCGGCCTCACTGCCGTCGTGATTCCCAGATTCAAATCATCCAAGCCCGTAAACACATTCACCGGTGTCGCCGTCCGCAATCTCCCGATCGAGTCCACCGCAAATCCCTTCCACTCCGCTGTCGCCGCCGCCACCAGGTTATGCCTCACATCAAAGTCTGCCACACCCCGGTCCAAATTCCTCTCATACCGCCCAATGGCCGGTGCTTGCGTCGTCTCATCGGAAAAGTTATCGATCGCCTTCGCCCACGTATAGCTCACCTGCCCCTGCCAGTGCTTCAGCGCCCGCCGCCGAAACTGCACTTGCATCGACTGATAGTTCGATTGCGCCGCATTCCGCGACACGTTCACCGTGCTGTTCAATCCAAACAGCCCCAGATTCACCACCGTGTTCCCCGGCCGGTTTCGCAGCAGTTCGTTGAACAGCAGATCTCCCGCCCGGTTCGCCACATACCGCACATCAAGCACCCCCACTCTGGTCCATTCTTTTTCCACTCCCACGCTCCAATGCATCGTCCACGGTTGCCGCAGCATCGGGTCCGTCAGAAAAAACTCCGCTGAATACGGTGGCGGCGCCCCGAAGGCGATTGGTTCCAGCGCCGCCGCTGGCGCGGGAAACGGCGCATTCAACGTCGTCCGCACCGTGTTGTACGGCCAGCTGTTAAAACCCCGGCTCGCTTGTCCCGTCCCGAGGTCATGGAACAGACCCACTCCGCCCCGCACCGTGTAACCTCCCTTCAATTCATACGCCAACCCCAGCCGCGGACCCACGTTGTTCCAGCGCGTTTCCCACAGCGGCGTCCCCGCCGGCGCAATGCCCAATGTCATGGGATCCTTCGCCTGCGTCGGCCCGAAGATCGGCCTCACACCCCTCCCGCGTGGCGGCGGCACCACTTCCCAGCGCAATCCATAGTTCAACGTCAACCGCCTTCCGATCCGCCAATTGTCCTGCGCAAAAAATGAATACGTCGGAAACTGCATCCCCGCCACCGGCGCCAGCGCCTGCAGGCTCACCGTCGCCGTACCCCGGTCGATCGCATTCGTGATCGAACCGAAGTTGTAGCTCGCTCCAAACTCCCGGAATGCCGCCTCCGGCAACATCGGCCGCACATCGTAGCCCACCTTCCACTGGTGCCCGCCCCGCGTGTAAGCCACATTCCCCGTAAAGTTCAACTGCCTCTGCCCGTTGCCGATCGATCTTCCCTGCGTCAGATTCGGCGGCGATATCCCCGGCAAAAACACCCCCAAAAAGAATCCCGCGCTCGCCCGGCTCCGGTCTGTGTACGACGGGAACAATATCCCGTCCGGCGGCCTCACCGCCCCGGCAAACTCGCCCGCATCCCAGTTGAAGCCCGCGTCTGCCTCCGAGTAGTTGAAGCGAAACTCATGCAACAACCGCGGCGTATACGCGCCATTCCAACCCACCGTGTATGTGTACAGATTGTTCCGCGTCGTCGTGATCTGATTGGCAAACACCCGTTCCGTCCGCTCCGTCGGCGACATACTCACACGCCCGAACAGCTTCATCCCCCCCTTCACCTGCTGGTCCACGCGCAACGACCCGATATTCGTCGTCGCCGGGTCGGAAAACGCCGCACGGAACAAACCCTCATCCGGGCTCGCAAACGGGCTCGGCGAATTCGGCATCGGGAACGCATTCAGCAACTGCTGCACCGCCCCGCTCGCCCGCCGCCGCGCGCTCTCCGTCGGCACCTGCACCTGCTGGAAGCGCGGCTGCCTCAACCGCAGCCCCTCATACGCTGCAAAAAAGAAAATCCGGTTCCGCTTCACCGGGCCTGAAAACGTTCCCCCAAACTGGTTCAGCCGGAACGGCGACCTCCCCTGTCCCGCCGCGTTCGCAAACCAGTCATTCGCGTCCAACTTCTCATTCCGCAATTCATAAAACAGCGACCCGTGATACGCATTCGCCCCCGACCGCGTCGCCAGCGATATCTGCGCCCCCGGCGTCCGTCCAAACTCCGGCGCAAACGTCGATGTCTGTATGCGAAACTCCTCGAGCGCATCCACCGTCACCAGACTGTTCGTGCCCCCCAGCACGGTCAACCCCGGCAACGTCCCCGCCGCCTGCTGGCTGAACGTCGCCACCGCCGACGCCCCCACATTCCCTCCTACCCCATCCACAACAAAGTAATTCGCATTCGTCCTTTGTCCGTTCGCTGAAAATTGCCCCGCCGATACCGTCGTCGAATTCGTCAGTACCACCCCCGGCGTCAACTCGATCAACGACTGAAAACTCCGCCCGTTCAACGGCAGATTCCCCACGAAGCTCCGGTCTACCACCATTCCCACGCTCGCCGATTCTTTCTCGCTCAACACCGGCAACCCCTCCGCTGTCGCGCTGAACCGCGCCCCCGCCGCCGACAGCCGAAAGTCCACCGTCGTCGTCCCCGCCACCCGCACCACCACTCGCTCTACTACCTCCGGCTCCAGTCCGCTCGCCGTCGCCGTCGCCCGGTACTCTCCCGGCTCCAATCCCCCCAGCCGGTACCGCCCCGCCGCATCCGTCTTCACGCTCCACACCTGCCCCCGCCGCTCATCCCGAATCTCAATCGTTGCGGTCGCAACGGCCTTGTCCTCCGGTCCCAGCACCACCCCCGCCACCTGCGAACTGCTCTGACCCCACATCACACCCACAACAAGCAACAACGAAAAGATACGCATCTAATGCTAATGATAGATGAATATCGTCAAAGCCACCCTTCTCTCGATCCCCGCTTCGTGCTACATCCGAGCCATGAGACCCTTGCTCCTTGCCTGCCTCACCGTCCTCACCATGGCCGCGGCGGAACTTCCCTACGTAGCTACGGGCCGCATCCGAATGTTCAAGCTCCTCCCCGACGGCTCTCGCGAACTCGTCTCCACCTCCCAGACCATTGACGCTCGCGACGCCTCTGGCAACCGTTACCGCAAACAGTCCAACGGCACGCGCGAAAGCATCACCCTCTGGCTGAAAGCTTCGGGCGAGCTCTACCTCATCCATCCCGCCCGGCAATCCAAACAACTCCTTGGCACACAACCCCATGCCCCCGGCGTCCTCCCCGACGTCAAGGCCTCCGGTTCTGACTCCATCAACGGCATCCCCTGCCTCCGGCTCACCCGCGACAACAGCTTCACTTGCATCTCCCAGGAATACGGCGGCCTCACCCTCCACTCAGAAAGCTCCCTCCCCATCGACAGCCAGCCCTACCTCACCATCATCGAGCTCACCGGCCTCCGCCACGGCGAAGTCCCACCCCCCTCCTGGTTCCAACTTCCCTGATCCGATAAGCTCGTCGGGGTGATCTCCCGCCGCCTCGCCCTCGCCGCCTTCCTCGCTCCCCCCCATCGCCTCCCCAAGCACGCCTGCGACACCCACACCCACATCTTCGGCGACCCCCGCCGCTTCCCCTTCTTCCCCGGCCGCGCCTACACTCCCCCCACCGCCCTCCCCCACGAGATGTCCGCCCTCCACCGCCGCCTCGGCATCGACCGCGTCGTCATCGTCACTCCCTCCGTCTACGGCACGGACAACTCCGCCACTCTCTTCGGCCTCCGCGCCCGTGGCTCCTCCGCCCGCGGCATCGCCGTCATTGACGACACCACCCCCACCTCTACCCTCAACCAGCTCGCCCGCTCCCGCTTCTGTGGCGCCCGTCTCAATCTCGGCGCGGCTGCCTCCGGCCCCGAATCCGCCCGCCGTTCCGTCGAACGCCTCTTCGACCGTGTTTCCGGCCTCCGCTGGCACCTCCAACTCTTCGCCGGCCTCAAAGTCGTCGCCGCTCTCGAAGACCTTCTCGCCCGCGCCCCCATCCCTGTCTGCATCGATCATGTCGCCGGCGCCCTCCCTGATCTCGGCCTCTTCCAGCCCGGCTTCGACGCCCTCCTCCGTCTCCTCGCCTCCGGCAAAACCTACGTCAAGATCACCAACCGCTTCCTCCCCTCCGGCCAGCCCCAGGCCACCGCCGCCATGGTCGCCGCCCTCCACCAGGCCAACCCCAACCGCATCCTCTGGGGCACCGACTGGCCCCACCCCGACAACCGCTCTCTCCCCGGCCGCAAACCCACCGACCTCAGCCCCTTCGAACCCCTCGATGATCTCCTCTGGCTCGAGCGCTTCCTCGCCCTCACCAACGACCCCGCCCGCACCCTCGTCGCCAACCCCGCCACTCTCTACGGCTTCTGAGATAAACTCCCACCCATATGCTGCGCCGCCATTTCCTCGCCACCGCCTCCGCTGCCTTCGTCCCCGCCAATGAACGCATCACCCTCGGCGTCATCGGTTGCGGCAATCAGGGCATCGGCGACATGCGCGGCTTCCTCCGCGACGAGCGCGTTCAGGTCGTCGCCGTCTGTGACGTCAACCGCCAATCCCCCGGCTATTGGGATGGCGGCCTAGCCGGCCGCGAACCCGCTCGCAGCTTCGTCGAATGGCACTACGCCCGCGACAAAAAAAGCGGCTCCTTCAAAGGTTGCGACACCTACGAAGACTTCCGCCAACTGCTCGCCCGCAAGGACATCGACGCCGTCCTCATCGCCCTCCCCGACCACTGGCACTCTATCCCCGTCATCATGGCCGCCCGCGCCGGCAAGGATATCTACGGCGAAAAACCCCTCTCCCTCACCGTCCACGAAGGCCGCCTCATGGCCGACGCCGTCAAAAAATACAATCGCGTCTTCCAGTGCGGCAGCCAGCAACGCTCCGACCCCCGCTTCCGCAAAGCCTGCGAGATCGTTCGCAATGGCCGCATCGGCAAACTCCATACCGTCCGCGTCGGCCTCCCCGGTGGCACTCCTGACTACGGCCGCACCCAGGACCGCCAGGACCCCGAACCCATCCCCGACGGCTTCAACTACGACTTCTGGCTCGGCCCCGCTCCCGCCGCTCCCTATTCTCCCGCCCGCTGCCACGTCAACTTCCGCTGGATCCTCGATTACTCTGGCGGCCAGATCACCGATTGGGGTGGCCACCATCCCGACATCGCTCACTGGGGCATGGGAGCCGAACTCTCCGGCCCCACCTCCATCCGCAACGGCCAGGCCACTTGGGCCAAGGAGAAAATCTGGAATACCGCCACCGACTTCTACTTCGAAGCCAATTACGCCTCCGGCGTCCGCATGATCGTCTCCAGCCGCCTCCGCGGCGGCGTTACCTTCGAAGGCTCCGACGGCTGGGTCTGGGTCAACCGCGGCGCAATTGAATCGAGCCCCGCCTCCCTGCTCGACTACGAGCCCGCCGAAAACGAAATCCGCCTCCCTCGCTCCCAGAACCACTTCCGTAACTTCATCGATTGCGTCCGCTCCCGCCAACAACCCATCGCCCCCATCGAGCAAGCCCACCGCTCCATCACCGTCTCCCACCTCGGCAACATCAGTCTCCGCCTCGGCCGCGACCTCGCCTGGGACCCCAACACCGAACGCTTCCTCAATGACGATTCGGCCAATTCCATGCTCCGCCGTCCCCTGCGCTCACCCTGGTCTCTCGAACTCAACTAACTCAGTCCCGACCCGTCGTCCCCTCCCCCACTTAGTTTGCATTCACCATAGTTTAAAGATTTTAATGTTAATGAGGCCAACTGTCTTGTCCTTCGAAAATCATCATAATCTCTGAATTTCTTACCCCTTCAATCGCAGTCAGTTTGAAAATCAACCCTTTCGCAACCCCCACTTCCGCTCCGCCCATGGTGTATGTGCGATATCATCCAATAAAATTCTCCAAGGAGTCTCATGTGCAGCGGTTGCTTCTCACAACACTATTCCCGCTCTTACTCGCATTTTCAGGGTTTGCTCAAACTACATCCACAACCATCCTCGGTACGATAACCGACCCCAGCGGTTCCGCCGTCGCCGGCGCCAAGGTCACCGCGACCAATGCCCGTACTCAGGTCAAGCGTGAGGACGTCACCACCTCCACCGGTGACTACTCCTTCCCCCTGCTCGACATCGGCGAATACATCGTCACCGTCGAAGCTCCCGGCTTCAAGAGCGCCTCCCGCGCCAATGTTCTCCTCCAGATCAACGAAAAGCTGCGCGTTGACTTCGCCCTCCAAGTCGGCCAGGTCTCAGAACGCGTCGAGGTAACCGGCGCCATCGCTGCCCTCAAGACCGACGAGGCCTCCATCGGTGAAGTTATCGAACAGCGCCGCATTGTCGAACTCCCCGTCAATGGCCGCAACGTCGGTAATTTGGCCGTGCTCCAGGCGGGTGTGATGTTCGGCTCCCGCGGCGGTCTCGACGGTCAGAGCGGTGGCGGCGGCGGCATCCCCGTCCCCGGTCAGACCATCGCCATCGTCGCCAACGGCCAGCGCGAAGTCAGCCAGCATGCCACCCTCGATGGCGTCGTCGCCACCGAAGCCCGCGTCAATACCGTCCCCTTCTCCCCCTCGCCCGAGGCCATCGAAGAAGTGAAGGTCTTCACCGGCACCTACTCCGCCGAGTACGGCTTCAACTCCGGCGCCCAGCTCATCATGGTCATGCGCTCCGGCACCAACGCTCTCCATGGCTCCGCCTTCGAGTTCCTCCGCAACGATAGGTTCGACGCGGAAAACTTCTTCCAGAACTATTTCAATACTTCCCCCACCCGTCTCCCCAAACAGGGCATCCGCCAGAACCAGTTCGGCGCCGTGCTCAACGGCCCCGTCGTCCTGCCCAAGCTCTACAACGGCAAGGACAAGACCTTCTTCATGTTCGACTACGAAGGCCGCCGCCGCCGCCTCCCTGGCGCCGCTGCCTCCGCCCTTGTGCCCACCGCCGAGTTCCGCAATGGTGATTTCGGTCAGTTGCTCCGCATCCCCACCCCCGTCCAGATCGTGGATCCCATCACCGGCAACCCCTTCGCGAATAACGTCATCCCTGCCTCCCGCATTACCAGCACCGCCCGCTCCCTGCTGCCCTTCTGGGAACAACCCCAAGTCGCCGTCGCCAATCCTCAGGCCGGCTTCAACTACACCGGCACCGGCATCGATTCCATGGACGACAACCAGTACTACCTGAAAATCGACCATTCGATCTCCACCAAGGACAAGATCATGGGCCGCTATGCCACCAACAAATTGAACTGGCTCACCTACGCCGGTACCTCACCCCAGTTCAGCTATCTCGTCGCCGGCCGCAACGACAACGTCGCCACCCAGTGGATTCACGTCTTCTCCCCCACTGCCGTTCTCGAGACCCGCTATGGCTACACCCGCTCAAAGAGCGATAGCTTCAACCCCCGCGCCAACACCGACTTCAGCCTCGCCGCCATTGGCATGGATGGCTTCCGCGTCGTCAACGATGGCAACCGCGCTCTCACCCGCCGCGAAACCGGCCTGCCTTCCATCAACCTCGCCAATGGCCTCCAAGGCCTTTCCGAGCGCGATGGCGGCAATGGCTTTGATGACAACCAGCTCCATCAAATCGGCTCCAACCTCAACCTCAGCATCGCCAACCACAACATCAAAATCGGTGGCGAAATGCGCCGCGTCTCCCTCTTCCGCGGTGCCGCCAATGTCCCCCGCGGTGCCTTCACCTTCGCCGGTAATCTCACCGGCCATAGCTTCTCCCAGTTTCTCCTCGGCCTTCCCAGCTCCACCGACACTCCCGAAGGCCTCCCCGTCACCGACGTCCGCCAGAACCGCTTCGGCTTCTACGTCACCGATGACTGGAAGGTCAGCCGCAAGTTGACCATGAACATCGGTCTGCGCTGGGAATACAACACCATGGCCTCCGACGTCCAAGGCCTCTGGCGTAGCGCCGAACTCCGCGGCGCCAACTGGACCTTCGTTCCCGACAAGATCCGCACCACCTACGACTTCTATACCCCGCAAAGGACCCTCATCATGCCCCGGCTCGGTATCGCTTACCGTCCCTCGGAAAACTGGGTCGTTCGCACCGGCTACGGCATCTACTACAACGTTCACCAGTTGAACAACTACACCATCCTCAACCTCAACCCGCCCCTCTCGGGCAGCTCCAACTTCTCGAATGACGCCCGCAACAACACCTTGGTCAACGTGAACAATCCCTTCACCTTCGCCAACCCCTTTGGCGCCATCAACCGCCAGACCCCCACCAGCGCCAACGTCCTCAACAAGGATAACTATCAGCCGCAGGTCCACCAGTGGAGCTTCGACATCCAGCGCCGCCTCCCCTGGTCCATGGCTTTGAACGTCGGCTATGTCGGCTCGAAGACAACCCACCTCGACAAC
>Ga0068877_10004008_pt1 | contig 11612 bp, 8 predicted proteins | sample NOAtaG_FD_66437 | JGI IMG/M metagenome (GOLD analysis project Ga0068877, IMG submission 66437) | Freshwater lake microbial communities from Lake Erie, under a cyanobacterial bloom - NOAA_Erie_Diel6S_1000h metaG | ecosystem: Environmental > Aquatic > Freshwater > Lake | place: USA: Ohio, Lake... | reverse complement strand
TCGGGCAGGCCGTGGCGGCGCATCACCGTCTGCACCGCCTCGGCCAGCACCTCCCAGGCGCGGTCGAGGTCGGCGGCGAGCGCGTCGCGGTCGACCTCGAGCTTGCGCATGCCGCGCGCCGCGCTGTCGTGCGCCAGCAGCGTGTAGCCCAGGGCGACCCCCATGTTGCGCAGCACGGTGCTGTCGCTCAGGTCGCGCTGGAAGCGGCTGACGGGCAGCTTGGCCGCGAGGTGGTTCAGCAGCGCGTTGGCCAGGCCGTAGTTGCCCTCGGCGTTCTCGAAGTCGATCGGGTTGACCTTGTGCGGCATCGTCGAGCTGCCGACCTCGCCGTCCTTCAGCCGCTGGCGGAAGTAGCCGAGCGAGACATAGCCCCAGACGTCGCGGCACCAGTCGAGGCAGATCGTGTTGGCGCGCGCGACGGCGTCGAACAGCTCGGCCATGCCGTCGTGCGGCTCGATCTGGATCGTCATCGGGTTGAAGGCCAGCCCGAGCCGCTCCTCGACGACGCGACGGGCGAAGCCCTCCCAGTCGAACCCGGGCCAGGCGGCCAGGTGCGCGTTGTAGTTGCCGACCGCGCCGTTCATCTTGGCCGGCAGCGGCACCGCGGCGATGCGCTGGCGCGCCGTGGCCAGGCGCGCGTGGACGTTGGCGGCTTCCTTGCCCAGCGTGGTCGGGCTCGCAGTCTGCCCGTGCGTGCGCGCGAGCATCGGCGTGGCGGCCTCGGCGGCAGCCAACGCCGCCAGCGCACCCAGCAACTCGTCCAGCGCCGGCAGCAGCACCTCGCCGCGGGCCGCCGACAGCATCAGCGCGTGGCTGGTGTTGTTGATGTCCTCGCTGGTGCAGGCGAAGTGGACGAACTGCCCGGCCCGCTCGAGCTCGGCATGGCCGGCGAAGCGCTGGCGCAGCCAGTACTCGACGGCCTTGACGTCGTGGTTGGTGCGGCGCTCGATCTCCTTGATCGCCCTGGCATCGGCCTCGGAGAAGCCGGCCACCAGGTCGCGCAGCAGGCCGCGCGCGCCTTCGCCGAGCGGCGGGAACTCCGCGAAGCCGGCGTCGGACAGCGCGATGAACCACTCGACCTCGACCTGCACGCGGCGGTGCATCAGGCCGAATTCGGAAAGCAGGGGCCGCAGCGCCGCCAGCCGGCCGGCATAGCGACCGTCCAGCGGGGACAGCGAGGTCAGGGTCGACAGCGAGGTCAGGGCGGGCTCCGCGGCAGACGCGGTCGCGCGCCGGCGGGCGGCAACCGCGATGCGCGGATTCTAGGAGTCGGCGCCCGGGTGGCGGCGCGCCGCGGCGGGGCCGCAACGGCGCCGAGCGTCGGAAATCCGCACTCCCCAGGCCCGGGCGCGCGTGCCGGAAGGGGCCGGCCGGGGCCCGCCGGGCGCGGTCGCCCTGCCGCTACCAGCGGATCTCGAAGCGGCAGGCGGCCGCGCCGCAGGCCTCGCACTCGGCCTCGACCACGCGGCACCGGGGGTGCACGAGCACCTGGAACAGCCGCTCGAAGGCCGCGGCGTAGTAGTCGCAGGCCGGCGCCGCGGCAACCACGCCGCGGGCAAGCGGGTTGCCGCGGATCCGCAGCACCACCGGGCGGCCGAGCAGCGCCGCGGCCGCGCAGGTCTGCAGCCGGCCGCTGCCGACGAAGGTCCAGGCGTTGCGGGCCACCGCGCGGAGCAGCACGCGCGCCGCCAGCCGCGCCGGCAGCGCCCGCAGCAGGCGCTGCAGCGGGTGCGGGATGCGGTGCGCCAGCAGGTAGTCGGCAGTGGCCGTGCCGGCCGCCCGTGCGACCTCTCCGGCCAGCGTGCCGCCGAGCTGCTCGCGCAGCGTGGCGTGCAGCGCGCGCACCTCGTCCTCGCCGACCATCCGCTCGGGCGGCTGGCGCAGGTAGCGCACCAAGCCGGCCCGCTCGAACAGCTCCCAGGTGGCACTGGAGCCCAGGCGGGCTGGCAGCACCTCGGCCACGCGCGTGATCGCGTTGGGGCCGATGCGGCCGGCGAGGGTCGTGGCGTGCATCGGGTCAGTGCCGCGCGGCCTCGTCCTCGGCGAGCTGCGCGGTGCTGCCGCCGCAGGCCATCGCCGCGGCCTGGGAGGCTGCCTGCGAAGCCGCCTGGGAGGCCGCGTGCGAGGCCGCCATCGACGGGCCTTGCGACGGCTCGGCGGCCATCCTGGCGACCGCCTCGGCCGCGAGCTCCTCGCCCTTCCGGCGCCGCAACGCGATCTTCGGCCCGTGCATCGTCACCCAGGCCTCGTCGGCGGCGGCGATCGCCCCGGCGTCGGGCCGCTCGTGCCTGCGCTCGGCGTCGAACCTGAAGTCCACCGTCTTGCGGGTCTGCGGGCCCCAGTAGCCGACGCGGCCGAGGTCGTAGAAGGTGCGCTGGAAGCCGCTCTTCGCGAACGCCTTCAGGCAGCCCATCATGTAGCGGCGGCGCGTCCTGTCCGGGATCCACGGCCACTCGAGGAAGGCCTTGCGCAGGTAGAAGCGCCGGTAGTTGCGCATCACGCGGTCGAGCAGCTCGCCGCGTTCCATCGCGTCGGGCTTCATGATCGGCGTGACGAAGTTGTACTTCGCGAAGTCGAACACCTGCACCTTGTCGCCGAGCTCCTGGAACAGGTCGCTGAACGGCCACGGCGTGTACATGCACCAGTTGGCCATGTCGGGCTTCCAGTCCATCGCCATGCGGTAGGTCTCCTCCAGCGTCTCGGCGGTCTCGTTCTCCAGGCCGACGATGAACTGCGCCTCGGCCACGATGCCGGCGTCCTTGAGCAGCTGGATCGCCTTCTTGTTCTGGGCGATCGTGGTCTCCTTGTGGAAGCGGTCGAGCTTGAGCTGCGCCGCCGCCTCGGTGCCCAGCGAGACGTGGATCAGGCCGGCGCGGCGGAACATCGGCAGCAGCGCCTCGTCGCGCAGGATGTCGGTGACCCGGGTGTTGATGCCCCACGGCACGCCGAGGTCGCGCCGGATCAGCTCCTCGCAGAAGGCGATGCACTTCCTGCGGTGGATCGTCGGCTCCTCGTCGGCGAGGATGAAGAAGCCGACATCGTGGTCCCGGACCAGCGCCTCGATCTCGTCGACCACCTTGACCGGGTCGCGGACCCGGTAGTCGCGCCAGAACTTCCACTGGCTGCAGAAGCTGCAGGTGAACGGGCAGCCGCGCGCGAAGCTGGGGATCGCGAGCCGCTTGCCCATCGGGATGTAGACGTACTGCGCCCAGTCCAGGATGCCCCAGTCGGGCGCGATCCGGTCGAGGTCGGCGATCGGGGGCTCGGCCGGCGTGGCGACCACCCGGCCGTCGTCGTCGCGGAAGGCGATGCCCCGCAGCTGGCGGCGGTCGCGCGCAAAGCCGCCGTCCTCGACCGCGCGCACCAGATCGAGGAAGACCTGCTCCCCCTCCCCGCGCACGACCGCATCGATCCAGGGCGCTTCCTGCAGCACCTGCGGGTACATGAAGGTGCCGTGGATGCCGCCCAGCACGGTCACGATGGCCGGGTCCACCTCCTTGGCCACCTGCAGCAGCCGCTCGGCCGCGTAGATCGCCGGCGTGATCGCGGTGCAGCCGACGACGTCCGGCGCCAGCTCGGCGATGCGCTGGCGCACCTGCTCGTCGCCCAGGTGCTGCGTCATCGCGTCGACGAAGGTGATGTCGTCGTAGCCGGCGGCGCGCAGCGTGCCTGACAGGTACGCCACCCAGGCCGGTGGCCAGTTGCCGGCGATCTCGGCGCCGCCGGAGTGGTAGTTCGGGTGCAGCAGCAGGATGCGCATGGCGGGCCTTCCGGGGTGTCCGCGCCGGCGCGCGCGGGAGGCCGCCGGGCCGCTGCACGCTAAGCCCGTCGGCGCGCCGGGACCTTGCGGGGCGTCAACCTGGGTTGACATTCCCGGGGTGGGTCGGGGCCGCTCCGCTCGGCGGCTGGCGCGCCCCTTGCTATAACGTGGCACCCGCACCACAACCCCGAGGAGCCCTCATGCGTTCGTCCCGCCGCCACGCCCTGACCCTTGCCGCCGCTGCGGCGCTCAGCGCGGGCCTCGCCGCTCCCGCCTTCGCCCAGGCCAAGCTGAAGGTGGCCGCGATCTACACCGTGCCGGTGGAGCAGCAGTGGGTCAGCCGCATCGACAAGGCCCTGAAGGCCGCCCAGGCGCGCGGCGAGATCGAGTACGTCTTCAGCGAGAAGGTGGCCAACGCCGACTACGAGCGCGTGATGCGCGAGTACGCCGAGAAGGGCCACACGCTGATCGTCGGCGAGAGCTTCGCCGTCGAGGCCGCGGCGCGCAAGGTCGCCAAGGACTACCCCAAGGTCGCCTTCCTGATGGGCTCCAGCGGCAAGCCGCAGGCCCCCAACTTCAGCGTCTTCGACAACTACATCCAGGAGCCGGCCTACCTGTCGGGCCTGATCGCCGGCAGCATGACCAAGAGCGGCAAGATCGGCCTCGTCGGCGGCTACCCGATCCCCGAGGTCAACCGCCTGATGCACGCCTTCATGGCCGGCGTGCGCGAAACGCGGCCCGGCGCCGAGTTCATGGTCACCTTCATCAACAGCTGGTTCGACCCGCCCAAGGCCAAGGAGGCCGCCTTCGCGATGATCGACAAGGGTGCCGACGTGATGTACGCCGAGCGCTTCGGCGTCAGCGACGCGGCCAAGGAGCGCAAGGTGCTGGCCATCGGCAACGTCATCAACACGCAGGCGCAGTACCCGGAGACGGTCGTGGCCTCTGCGCTGTGGAACATGGAGCCGACGATCGACCTCGCCATCAAGACGGTCAGGGAAGGCAAGTTCAAGGCCGAGGACTACGGCAAGTACTCGATGATGAAGTACAAGGGCTCCGAGCTCTCGCCGCTGGGCACGTTCGAGGGCAAGGTACCCAAGGCGACGATGGACCTCGTGGCCAAGCGCCAGCGCGAGATCCTGGCCGGCACGTTCACCGTGAAGGTCAACGACAGCCAGCCGAAGTCGGGCAAGTGAGTCCGCGACGGGCCGCGGCGGTCGGGTCGTCGCCACGCGACCCGGGACGGATGCGGGGATGAGCGCGGTGGCCCCGCGGGCGCTCGTCTTCGACGTCTTCGGCACCGTCGTCGACTGGTACGGCACGATCGCGGACGAGGTCCGCGGCCGCGGCCTGCCGGTGGATGGCGGCGCCTTCGCGCTGGCCTGGCGTGCCGGCTACGCGCCGGCGATGCAGGACGTGCGCGAGGGCCGCCTGCCCTGGACGTCCATCGACGGCCTGCACCGGCGCATCCTCGACCAGCTGCTGGCAGAGCGCGGGATCGCCCTGCCCGAGGCCGAGGTCGCCGCGCTCAACCGCGTCTGGCACCGGCTCGACCCGTGGCCCGACGCGGTCGCGGGCCTGCACCGGCTGAAGGCACGGCTGCCGATCGCCACGCTGTCCAACGGCAACGTCTCGCTGCTGCTGGCGATGGCGCGCCACGCCGGGCTGCCGTGGGACACGATCTTCAGCGCCGAGCTGTTCGGGCACTACAAGCCCGACCCGCAGTGCTACCTCGGCGCGTGCCGGCTGCTCGACCTCCCGCCCGCGGAGGTGATGCTGGTGGCCGCCCACCCGAGCGACCTGCGGGGCGCGCAGGCCGCCGGCCTGGCCACCGCCTACGTGCCACGCCCGGCCGAGAAGGGCCCCGGCGGGCCGATGGAGCCCTGGCGCGAGGGCGAGTTCGACCTCGTCGCGCGCGACTTCCTGCACCTGGCCGAGCAGCTCGGCGCCTGATCAGAACACCAGCGCCCGGACGGCGCCGACGGCCAGCGCCAGCAGCGGCGTTGCCACCCACAGCACGCTGACGATCGCGGCGCGGGCGAGTATCGGCCCGGTCCGCGCGCCGTGGATGCGCCGCTGCGCCGGCGGCCCGCAGACCGGGATGGACGGCAGCGCCAGCGGCGACAGCCACGGCAGCCCGGGCAGCATCAGGGCGAGGGCGACGAACGAGAACCCGTGCACGTGCAGGGCGCGCGCCAGGTGCCCGGTGTCGCGCAGGCGGCGGTTCAGCTGTACGGGCTTCAGGGGCAGTCATGCCCCTGCACCCTGGCGCAGTCCGCGTGCGCGCCCGAGCGCAACCGGGACCGCCCGCGGCGCGGCGCTTGCCAGAGAATCGACCCATGGCCGACACCGTCCTGCGCCTGCAAGGCATCACCAAGCGCTTCGGCAGCCTGGTGGCCAACGACGGCATCTCGCTCGCGCTGGAGCGCGGCGAGGTGCTGGCGCTGCTGGGCGAGAACGGCGCGGGCAAGAGCACGCTGGTGTCGATCCTGTTCGGCCACTACGTGGCCGACGCCGGCACGATCGAGGTCTTCGGCCGCGCGCTGCCGCCGGGCCAGCCGCGGGCGGCGCTGGCCGCCGGCATCGGCATGGTGCACCAGCACTTCACGCTGGCCGACAACCTCTCGGTGCTCGACAACGTGCTGCTCGGCACCGAGCCGCTGTGGCGGCCCTCGAGCGCGCGCGCCGCCGCGCGCGCCACGCTGCGCGACACCGCGGCGCGCTTCGGCCTCGCGGTGGACCCCGACGCGCGCGTCGGCGAGCTGTCGGTGGGCGAGCGCCAGCGGGTCGAGATCCTGAAGGCGCTGTTCGAGCACGGCACCAAGCGCGGCGCGCGGATCCTGATCCTCGACGAGCCGACCGCGGTGCTGACGCCCCAGGAGAGCGAGTCGCTGTTCGCGACGCTCGGCCGCATGGTGGCCGAGGGCCTGTCGATCATCTTCATCAGCCACAAGCTCGACGAGGTGCTGCGGGTGTCGCACCGCATCGCGGTGCTGCGCGGCGGGCGCCTGGTGGCCGAGCTGCCGGCGGCCGACGCCGACACGGCGCTGATCGCCGAGGCGATGGTGGGCCGCCGCGTCGCGCCGGCGGTGAAGCGCGCGTACGCGCTCGGCGAGGTGGTGTGCGAGCTGCCGGCGGGGCCGGGGTCGAGCTCGCTGCAGGTGCGCGCCGGCGAGGTGGTGGCCATCGCCGGCGTGGCCGGCAACGGGCAGCAGGCGCTGGCGGGCGCGCTGTGCGGCGAGCACGCGCCGGCGGGCGGTGGCGCCGTCAAGGTGCGCGGCCAGCCGCTGCCGGCGCGGCCGCGCGCCTTCGTGCGCGCCGGCGTCGCGCGCGTGCCGGAGGACCGCCAGGCCGTGGGCCTGGTGGGCGAGCTCCCGGTGTGGGAGAACGCGCTGCTCGAGCGCTACGCCGAGCCGGCCTTCGCACGCCTGGGCCTGCGGCGGCGCGCGCCGGCACAGGCGCACGCGCGCGCGATCGTCGAGCGCTTCGACGTGCGCGGCACCGAGGCGGCCGGCCTGGCCACGCCAGCCGCCGCGCTGTCGGGCGGCAACCAGCAGAAGCTGATCCTCGGCCGCGCGCTGACGGGCGGCGGCGACGGGCGGCCGCCGACGCTGATCGTGGCCGACCAGCCGACCTGGGGCCTGGACGTCGGCGCGGTCGCCTACGTCCACCAGCAGCTGCTCGACGCCTGCGCGGCGGGCGCCGGCGTGGTGCTGATCAGCGAGGACCTCGACGAGATCTTCGCGCTGGCCGACCGCATCGCCGTCATCCACGCCGGCGTGCTGACCGAGGCCCGGCCGGCGCGGGAGTGGACGCTCGCCGCCATCGGCCTCGCGATGGCCGGCGGCGGCGGCTCGGTCCGCCCGTCCGGGGAGACCGCCCATGCGGCTTGAACGCCGGACGCAGCCGTCGGCGCGTGCGCTGCTGCTGGCGCCGCTGGCCGCGGTGGCCTTCACGCTGGCGGTGACCTCGCTGCTCGTGCTGTGGGCCGGCGCCCCGGTGGGCCGCGCCTACGCGCTGCTGCTCGAAGGAGGCTTCGGCTCGCGCTTCGCGCTGACCGAGACGCTGACGCGCGCCACGCCGCTGATCCTGACGGGGCTCGCGGCGGCGATGGCGTTCCGCGCCCGCCTCTACAACATCGGCGCCGAGGGGCAGCTGTACGCCGGCGCGCTGGCCGCGGTGGCGGTGGGCGGGCTGCACGGCGGCACCGGGTTCGAGCTCGCGCCGGCGCTGCTGTTCCCGCTGATGATCGGCGCGGCCATGCTCGCCGGTGCGCTGCTGCTGCTGGGCCCGGCGCTGCTGAAGTCGCGTCTGGGGGTCGACGAGGTGGTCAGCACGCTGCTGCTGAACTTCGTCGTGCTGCTGGTGGTCTCGGCGCTGCTGGACGGGCCGATGAAGGACCCGTCCGCGATGGGCTGGCCGCAGAGCGTGGCGCTGCAGGACGCGCTGCAGCTGGACAGGCTGATCGAGCGCAGCCGGGTCCACACCGGTCTCGTGGCCGCGCTGGTGCTGGCCGTGGCCCTGTGGGCGCTGCTGCGCTTCACGACGCTCGGCTTCGAGATCCGCGCGCTCGGCTCCGGGCCGCGGGCGGCGGCCTTCGCCGGACTGCCGGTGGCACGCACCGGGGTTGTCGTGGCGCTGCTGTCGGGCGCGCTCGCGGGGCTGGCCGGGGCGGTGGAGGTGGCCGGGCGCGCCGGCTACGTCACGCTCGACATGAGCCCGGGCTACGGCATGAGCGGCATCGTCATCGCGATGCTGGCGATGCTCAACCCGCTGGCGGTCGTCGCCGCCGCGGTCTTCGTGGCCGGCGTCTTCGTCGGCGCCGACAGCATGAGCCGCGCGGTGACGGTGCCCACGTTCGTGGCCGACGTCATCGTGGCGGTGGCGCTGATCGCGATGCTGGTGGCGACCATGCTGACGCAGTACCGCGTGCGCTGGGGCACGCCCCGATGACCGAGACGCTCGAGCTGCTGGGCAGCGCCGCGTTCTGGGGCGCGGTGCTGCGCATCGCCACGCCACTGATCCTGGGCACGCTCGGCGTGCTGCTGTGCGAGCGTGCCGGCGTCCTCAACCTGGGCATCGAGGGCATCATGGTGGCGGGCGCCTTCGTCGGCTGGCTGGTCGTCTTCCAGGGTGCGGACCTGTGGACCGGTGTGCTGGCTGCCGCCGCCGCAGGCGCGCTGCTCGGCCTGCTGCATGCGGGGCTGACCGTCGGCCTGGCGCTGTCGCAGCACGTGTCTGGGCTCGGCATCACGCTGCTGGCCACCGCGCTGGCGAGCTACGCCTACCGGGTGAGCTTCCCGAAGGTGGACAGCCCGCCGACGATCACGCCCTTCGCGCCGATGACTTGGCTGCCGGTGCCGGTGCTGAACACCCAGACCGCGCTCACGCTGCTGGCGCTGGTGCTGGTGCCGCTGGTGGCCTGGGTGCTGTACCGCACGCCGCTCGGCCTGGCGATCCGCATGGTGGGCGAGAACCCGGCCGCCGCCGAGGGCCAGGGCCTGAGCGTCGCGGGCCTGCGCACCGGCGCCATCGTCGCCGGCTCGGCGCTGATGGGCGTGGCCGGCGCCTTCCTGACGCTGTCGGCCTTCAACGCCTTCTTCTTCACGATGGTCAACGGCCGCGGCTGGGTCTGCGTGGCTCTCGTCGTCTTCGCGTCGTGGCGGCCGGGCAAGGCGCTGGCCGGTGCGCTGCTGTTCGCCTTCTTCGACGCACTGCAGCTGCGCCTGCAACAGGCCGGCGGCGGCGTGTTCGGCGTCGAGCTGCCCTACCAGCTGTACCTGGCCGTGCCCTACCTGATGGCCCTGGTGGCGCTCGTGCTGGTGGCGCGGCGCGCGGCCTACCCGCAGGCGCTGATGAAGCCGTACCGCAAGGGCGAGCGCTGAGCGGCGCTTGCGCCGGTGCGCATCGAAGTCGCCACGGCAGGGGAGTCAAGTTGAGCCAGCTCCTCATCCACCAGTACCTCGCCGATCTCGACCGCCTGAAGAAGGTGTCGGGCGAGGACCGCGAAGGCATCGTCAGCGAAGCCTTCAAGGATCTGCTCAAGGGCTGGGGCCGCCAGCATGACCTGACCTTCGTGCCGCAGTTCAAGCTCGACACGCTGACCCGTGACAAACGCTACGTCGACAGCGCTCTGCTGCACACGCTGCGCGTGCCCTTCGGCTACTGGGAAGCGAAGGACTCGAAGGACGACCTCGACGCCGAGATTGCCCGCAAGTTCAAGCGCGGCTACCCGCAGGACAACATCGTCTTCGAAGACAGCCGCGAGGCGGTGCTGATCCAGCACGGCCAGGAGGTGATGCGCTGCGGCGTGGCCGACGTGGGCGCGCTCGAGAAGCTGCTGAAGCTCTTCTTCGCCTTCGAGCGCCGCGAGATCGCGGATTTCCGCAAGGCGGTTGCGCAATTCAAGACCGACCTGCCCGCGGTGCTGGAAGGCCTGCGCGCGATGATCGAGCGCGAGTTCGCCTCCAACGCCGAGTTCCGTCGCGCCGCGGGCACGTTCTTGGAACACGCGAGGGAAGCCATCAACCCCGCGCTTGGCGAGGCCGACGTACGGGAGATGCTGATTCAGCACATCCTCACCGAGGAGATCTTCTCCAAGGTGTTCGACGACAGCGACTACCACCGTCAGAACAACATCGCGCGGGAGCTGTACCGTCTGGAGGAGACTTTCTTCAAGGCCGCCGTCAAGAAGACGACGCTGAAGGCGCTGGAGCCCCACTATGCCGCCATCCGCAGCGCGGCGGCGCAGATCGGTAGCCACCAGGAGAAGCAGACCTTCCTGAAGGTCATCTACGAGAACTTCTACAAGGTCTACAACCAGAAGGCGGCCGACCGGCTGGGCGTGGTGTACACGCCCAACGAAATCGTGCGCTTCATGATCGACGGCGCCGACTGGCTGTGCGAGCAGCACTTCGGCCGCCATCTCGTCGACGAGGACGTGCAGATCCTCGACCCGGCCACCGGCACCGGCACCTTCGTCTGCGAGCTGCTCGAGCTTTTCCGCGGCCAGCGGGCCAAGCTCGAGCACAAGTACCGGCACGAACTGCACGCCAACGAGGTGGCGATCCTGCCGTACTACGTGGCCAACCTGAACATCGAGGCCACGTACGCTGCAATCACCGGCCAGTACGAGGAGTTCGAGAACCTGGTGTTCGTGGACACTCTCGACAACGTCGGCCACCACACCGCGGCGCACGGCACCACGGCCGACCTGTTCGGCAGCGTCAGCGAGGAGAACGTGGCGCGCATCCGGCGCCAGAACAGCCGCCGCATCAGCGTGATCATCGGCAACCCGCCGTACAACGCCAACCAGGCCAACGAGAACGACAACAACAAGAACCGCGAGTACCCGGCGATCGACCGCCGCATCAAGCAGACCTACATCGCCGAGAGCACGGCGCAGAAGACCAAGCTGTACGACATGTACGCGCGCTTCTTCCGCTGGGCGAGCGACCGGCTCGACGCCAACGGCGTGCTGGCCTTCGTGACCAACCGCAGCTTCATCGACAGCCGCACGTTCGACGGCTTCCGCAAGGTGGTGGCGAAGGAGTTCGCCGAGATCCGCATCGTCGACCTGGGCGGCGACGTGCGCGCCAACCCCAGGCTCAGCGGCACGAAGCACAACGTCTTCGGCATCCAGACCGGCGTGGCGATCGGCTTCTTCGTCAAGAAGGCGGGGAGCAAGGGGGCACGGATCTTCTACGCGCGACGGCCGGAGATGGAGACGGCGGAGGAGAAGCTGGCGTGGTTGGGCTCGTCCGCCGCGGCACGGCTGGCCTTCGAGGAACTGCGACCCGATCAGTCATCGACGTGGATCAATGCCGGCGTCGGCGACTTCGCGGACTTGCTT
>Ga0068877_10004004_pt1 | contig 11618 bp, 10 predicted proteins | sample NOAtaG_FD_66437 | JGI IMG/M metagenome (GOLD analysis project Ga0068877, IMG submission 66437) | Freshwater lake microbial communities from Lake Erie, under a cyanobacterial bloom - NOAA_Erie_Diel6S_1000h metaG | ecosystem: Environmental > Aquatic > Freshwater > Lake | place: USA: Ohio, Lake... | reverse complement strand
CGGGGGAACGTTCGGGCTGCGAAGGGCGCTGCACATTCCCGGAATGAAGAGGCAGGCGGGGCAAACGTGGGGTTAAATCCCCCGTCCGAGGCCCTGAGGCAGGGGTCAGGGGTCGGCAGGGCTGGTCTCGCTCTGGGAGGGGCTTTATCCTTCCTATCCTTCACTCGCTTTTTGTGCGTCGCTGCCAGTCCTGCCACGTCGTGAGTCCTGCCGAGAAAAGTCGTCTTGCACTCCTTCAATGCGTTCCAAGACCATCCGTGAGTTCAATCGGCGTAGTGGTCCTTACCCAACCGGCACTCAGGTGGCTACAGTGGATCCGCGGGCAGTTCTTGCCAGCAACCGCGGTGGCGCCCGATCAGCCCCAGCCGACGCGATCGATGGTTGGCGCGCGTGAGGCCATGACCGCATTTCTCTTTATGAATCGAGCGATTTCCGCGCATGAGGCTAACCAGACGTCCTGCCCGTCCAACATCTGCAATGTATCTATGAAGGTTTTCCGCTGATCAGGGTTGATCAGCAGGTACGGGTGCCAAACGAGAACCAACAGCCCGCCTTCTTCCTCATTCGATGCAAGGGTGGCCCGGAGTTCTTCATACATCGCATTCGGCGTTGCAGGGACTGCGGCGCGGCCGACCGCAGTTCGAAGCCCGCCCAGGTGTGGCTCGAGGTGAAATGCGTCCACATTGGTCCACTGGTAAGCGAGAACCGCAAGCGAGGACTCAGCGCCAGAGGAAGTCCCTAAGCACGAACAGTACTCATATCCCTCCGCTGCAAGATGGGCAAAGGTCGACGGCGCAGGTGGGCCTCCCGGAGGTCTGAAGCCGAGGGCGCGAAGCCCAAGCTCGGTCAATGCGCTCTGCGCACGAGAGAGTAGCTCTTTCTCTCTCCCCCCGACCCGTGCCCAAGCCTCGTGACGCCAGCCGTGCAGCGCCACCTCCTTGCCAGCCGCTGCAATCGCGCGTACTGCATCTGGGTGGCGGGCAACGCTCCAGCCTTCCACGAAGAATGTGGCAGGCCGTTCGGCTAGGGCCTCGAGCACCCACGGAAGTCCGCTGACGATTGATTCGTGGCGGCCGAGAGGCTTCTCCGCTGGCCAAATGCCCGCCTCAATCTCGGCTGCCTCGGCCAAGTTATCGAATGTCAGGCAGATGGCCGCCTTCTGGCGGAGTGGGCCCCAGCCAGGGTTTTTCATGCTTCTGCCGGTCGACGTTTTGCCATGCGCGCAGCGGCGGTCGCCGCCTCGTCGACCGCCAGGGTACGATCGGCGAGGGAGCCAGTCAGTACGACGCCGTAGACTTCTCGCGCTGAAGCTAGGGAAACGAGCCCCTCCTGAACGTCCTGACAGACGCGCTCAGACTCGCGTTCGATCGGATCGCCATAGCCGGCGCCGCCGCAACCGATGCCAATGATGACTTCGCCTTCGCTGAGCGTCATTGCCGCGTTGTCCGGGAGCAAGGTTTCGCTGCCGTCTGCACCCCGCTTGAGCGCATGCGGACGGCTCCCTGACTGTCCGCCACGAACCCCGCGCGGTGGGTTGATTGCGCCGTCCGTTGGGTACATCACGTGCATTACACCGCGTCGCGGGCCATACGCTATCCTGCCGGCGGGCGCGCCACGACGACGGCCGGCACCGGCAGAGTCAGCGATCAAGCGGTTCTCGTGGAATAGCACCGGGTACTTAAGCTCGTTGATCTCGACGCTGTCGCGCATCAGCTGGCCAGCCACGACCGGGACGCCGAAGTTGGTCCAGCCGTCGGCCGAAGGCCCACCAGGGCCGCCATTGTTCAGGAACAAGAGCTGGTTTTGATATGGCGCGCCCGCGCGGCGGAAGTCGCTCCCCGAGATCACTGCTGCGCTGGCGCCCATGCCGATGCCGGCCTCCGCAAGGCCTATCCCTTCGCCGATATCGGCGAAGGCCGATTGCACCTGATTCGCAAGCCGATCCCCGATGTTCGTGGTGGCCATCGAGCAGCTGAATGGATGCCGTGGTCGGCCAACCACGCAGTTGTCGCGTAGCTTCACGTCGACGCGACGAAAGCTGCCTGAGTTGTGCGGCACGTCTCCGCCAAGCACGTTGAATAGTCCGATCAGCGAATTGCCGAACGAGCACGCCTCCGATTGGTTCAGCCCCATGGGCAAGCAGTCGATGTTGTCGCGCAAGTCGATCTCGACGTGTGCAGCCTGCGGGTCGACAGTTACGACAACATTGATGGGAATGCCGGCTTCGAACCCCGGTATCGGATCGTGCACTCCGGTGGCCTCGATTCGTCCGGGCGGCAAGCGCCGAATCGCCTCGACCATCATTCGTTCCGAGTAATCCAGCCATTCGGCCATGAAGCGGCGGATTGTCTCCAAGCCGTACTTCGCGACCAGTTCCCTGAGCCTTCGTTCACCGATTCGAGCCCCACCCACCATTGCTTGGTAGTCACCGTACCAGACCTCCGGCACACGGATTCGGCGTTGGCACATGCGGATGATGTCCGGTACATCTCGATAATCACGCTGGACCCGAACACACGGGAAGATAATCGCACCCTCGTTGTATATGTCTTTCGCGAACGGCATGTACGTCGTTGGCAGTGAGTTACCGCAATCCGCCTGGTGCGCCATCACAGCGACGGTAAACAGGTGACTCTCGTCGATGAACACCGGCACCAGGATCGTGTGGTCCGCAGCATGGGTGTTCCCCAGGTAGGGATCGTTGTGCAGGAAGGCATCGCCAGGTCGGAGGTCGGCGTGCAGCTCCGTCATGGCTTGTGCCTTGTAGTGGGAGCCACAGATGTGACCGGGAAGTCCATCGGCGGATGCGAGTAGTTCGGCCGCGGCGGAGTTGATGGAGCAAGAGAAGTCGTGGGATGTGACAACCGAGGAGCGCGCGCCGCGGACGAGCACATTTCCCATTTCGCGGACGATCGCATCCAGGCGGTTTGCCAGTACGGCAAGCAGCATGGGGTCGAACGACGAAGACTCCATTGATCTCTCCTCAGCCGGTTTCGAGCAGGAAACTGCCACTAGTGGTCCGGCTTGCGCGCCACGCAGGTGGCACGACGATCGTCGTATAGGGTTCGGCAATGATCGCAGGACCGGCTAAGCAGACGACCCCCTCTGTGTGGCTCGACAGGATGGGAATCTCCACCCATCCGTGCCCGGCGAAGTAGGCGCGCCCCGCCCTGGCGGGAGCGTGACGTTCCACCGGTGTGACGGCGAGATCGGGCTTGCGGATCCTAGCCCTCAGTCGCAGTTTCCAGTAGGGGCACTCCACGGTCTGGGCCCGGTCAAAGAAGCCGTAGACGCGCTCGTGCACGCAGTGGAACGCCTCCTCAAGTCGGGCGATATCCTCCGGCGAGTCAAACCGGGACATGGCGAGGGGCGTTTCGAGTTCCCAGACTTGGTGGGCGTAGCGCGCCTCGGCGAAGCGTTCGAAGGTGAACTCAGTCAACCCCCGCTTGCGCAGATGCTCCGCGAAGGCCTGAGCGTCGCTTTCGAGCTCTTCGAGCATTCGATTTACTGCATCCAAATCGAATTGCTTGAGATCTGCAAAGCGGCTGGACGAGAACTCCATGACGATGTCACAGAGCTGGGTACCTGCCGCGCTGAGGGCGCCTGCCGTGGGCGGCACCAACACCCGGCGGCAACCAAGGCTATCAGCGATCGCGGTCGCGGCGAGTCCGCCCGCTCCGCCACCGGCAAGCAACACGCTCTCGCGCGGGTCGATGCCCTCCCGAACCGTGATGTCCTCGATTGCCGTCACCATGTTGTGATGTGCCACCGACAGCACGGCCTGCGCCGCTTCCTCGACAGGTAGGCCCAAGCGCTGTGCAAGTGGGCAAAGCACGCGTCTCGCCGCCTCCACATCGAGCGTCATGCGGCCGTCCAGAAAGCAGTCCGGCCGTAGGTACCCGAGTACGGCTGCGGCGTCGGTCAGAGTCGGTCGCATGCCGCCGCGGCCGTAGCAGGCGGGCCCCGGGTCCGCTCCGGCACTTTCCGGCCCCACGCGCAGCATTCCTCCTGCATCGAGCCAGGCGATCGAGCCGCCGCCGGATCCAATGCTTCTCGTGTCGACCGAGGACACCGCCACGATATGTCCAGTGTCGCGTCGGCCGAGCCAGGTGTCTCGTGTAGTCGTGATGCGCCCGTCTCGCACGACACTGACCTCAAAGGTCGTTCCACCGGTATCGCAGACGATCGCATTGTCTTCGCCGAGTTCGCGCGTGTAGGCAAGGCCGGCCACTGGTGCCATAGACGGTCCTGAGCGGACTGTGAGCACAGGACGCTCGGCAATGTCCTCGACCTGCATTACCCCGCCCATCGACGTGGCAATGAAGAGGTCGCCCCTGAACCCCGCGCCCGACAGGTCCTGCTGCAGTTCCCCGAGGTGTCGTTGCATGAGTGTCTTTATCGATGCGTCGATGACCGTAGTCGAGGCGCGCCGGTACTCGCGGATCGTAGGGCTGACGATATGCGACAGCGACAATGCGACACCCGGTAGCGCCGCACGTAAAAGTTCAGCGACCCGGCGCTCGTGGGCTGGATTTAACATAGACCACAGGAAGCAGACCCCGATTGCCTCCACGCCGAGTGCACGGAGTCGCTCGATCACAGAGGCGACCTGCGCCTCGTTCAGTGGGTGGAAAACTCCGCCCTCGGCATCGATCCGCTCGTCGATCTCGAATGTCAGCGACCGCGGTACGTAGGGGGCTGGGAACTCGGTACTGAAGTCGAAGGGGTTTGCCTTGGTGCCTTCGCGAAGCGTCAGTACGTCAGGGTGGCCGGCGGTGACGAGTAGCGCTGTGCGGGCGATCTTGCCTTCGACTATTGCGTTGGTTGCATGCGTCGTCCCATACACGAGGAGGTCGGTGGCAGCGAGGAGTTCGCCGAGACTCCGGCCGAGCGCCTGGGCAGCGACGCTGATCGCCGCGAGGACGCCTTCGCTCACACGCTTGGGCGTTGTCGGGGATTTTCCTTGAACAAGGCAGCCATCGGGCGCCGTGATTACGACGTCCGTGAACGTGCCACCCGTATCAATACCGATTCGGTACTTCGCGCGCGGATCCCTAAAAGGTCGGCTAGAAGTGCAGTGCACGGCGAATTTGCTCGAGCCCCTCGTCCAGATGCGCACAGAGGGCTGCTTTTGCGCCGTCGATGTCCCGAGCGCGGCAGGCGTCCAGGATGAGCTGGTGATCCTCGTTCGCATGTCGCTCGACCTCCTGGAGGTTCGAGCCTGCACTGCGCGCGAGCATAAGCAGGTAGACGCTAGCCTGACTGCGGACTACCTCGATCAAACCGCAGAGGCGCTCGCTCTGCGATCGGGCGTACAGGCCTGCGTGGAACGCCTGGTTGAGTTCCACGTATGCCTGCGGCTCCTTGGTCAACTGCATGCGCTCGATGAGCCGCCGGAGTTCCTCAAGGTCGCGGTCACTCATATGCGGAATGGCCCACTCGATTGCCAGCGGCTCCAGCGCAGCCCGGATGGCATAACACTCGGTGATGTCCTCCCAACTCGGCGACACCACCTGAGCGCCGCGCCGCGCGTCCGCGCTGAGGAGCCCTAGCGCTGCCAGCCGAACGAAGGCTTCCCGGACCGGCGTGATGCTCACGTTGAATTCTCGAGCGATCTCCTCTTGGAGTAGCCGCTGTCCCGGAGCAATACGCCCATCGACGATCTGGTCGCGCAATGCCGACGCGAGTTGGTCGCTGACCGTGCGGGCCACTTCGATCTGTACCACGGAAGACCTGCTGCAGTAGTGGGTTCCGCTCAATCCTAGCCCGAATAAAAAGGATAATCAAGTATTGTGAAACGAGAATGCATTTAGCATTATGCATCCATGGTCGCCAAACTTGTAAGCCTTCGGGGGTCCTCATGAATCACACGGTCTGGAGCGTCTTGATCTTTGTCTCTTTCGTGAGCGCGCCAAGTGCGGCGCAAGATCACGGGGGGGCCCTCGACGAGGTCGTGGTGACCGCGCAGAAACGTACGCAGTCGATGCAAGACGTTGGCGTTTCGATCGCCGCGTATTCGTCCGCGGAACTCACGGCCCGCGGCGTCGAGTCGAGTCTCGACCTCGCCCGCATAACGCCGGGTGTGCACGTATCCGGAAGCATCGGCGGGCAGAACTCCCAGTTCACGATCCGCGGCGTCACGCAGGCGGACTTCGCGGACACGCTCGAAGCGCCTGTCGCGGTCTACATCGACGACACCTACATTTCCATGCAGCAGGGCCAACTCTTCGGGTTGTTCGATCTCGAGCGTGTCGAGGTATTAAAGGGGCCCCAGGGGACTCTCTTCGGCCGCAACGCGACCGGAGGGCTGGTGCACTTCCTGACAGCACGGCCAACGCAGGAGCCCGATGGTTTCCTCAGCGTTACCTTTGGCTCCCAGCAGCACAAAAGAGTTGAAGCAGCCGCGGGTGGACCGTTGAGCGAGACGATCGCCGTCCGCGTGTCGGGTCTTTATAACCAGTTCGATCCGATCATCGAGAATCGCTTCGCGGGTGCTGATGACTTTTGGAATGACGACACACGGGCGGGCCGTTTGCATGTCGAGTTCCGGCCGTCTGACACCTTCTCCGCGCTTGGCTCGGCCTACTACGGCAAGTCGGACATCGGCATCGCGCCCTACCTTCAGACACCCGTTGTGCCGGTATTCGATGCCGACGGCCGGCAGGTGAACACGATTATTGCTGGCCCCATGGAGACCCGGATCGGCATCGGACCAAACGGTATAGCGACCGATTCTGCTGGTGTCCCCACCAGCGCACGTCGCCCCGTGCCGGGCGGAGATCTATTCGGTTTCTGCTGCTCGGATGAGAAGGACTTCGTAACGGAGAATGACATCGGTCGTGACTCAGGCAATACCTTCAAGACATACGGGGCGTCCCTTCGCCTCGAGTGGGAGTGGTCGGGGTCCGCTCTCACCTCGATCACCGACTACAAGGATTTCGAGAAGGACAACACTAACGACCCTGATGCCGGTCCGGTCGACCTTTTCGGGTTCGTCTCTGTGGCGGAGACGAAGCAGTGGTCTCAGGAGCTTCGACTGGCCGGTCAGTCCGACCACTGGAACTGGCTCACTGGCATCTTCTTCATTGACATTGACGCCAAAGTGCCCCGTGAGGGGCCAACGGTCTCCGCCACGTCTATCCTGAATGCCGCGCTGGGAGCCGGTGGCGCGGCGATTGACTTGCGTGATTTCGCAAGAAAGCAAACTCAGTCGGCGTCACTCTTCGGCCAAGTCGAGTACCAGTTTGCAGCAGACTGGCGCCTGATTGCCGGCGCCCGCGCTGTCAAGGAAGAGCAGGACTTTGAGTACGGGACGGGCATATTCCTGGGCGGGAGCGATACGCTGATCGCACCGGGGCGCAGCTTTTCCGACAGCTTCGACGACGCGCTCTGGGCGGGCAAACTTCAACTCGAATGGACACCATTCGACGACGTGCTGGTGTACGGAGGCATCAACCGTGGCGTGAAGGCAGGGGCGTTCAACCAGCCCATCTTCATTAACAATCTCCCGGATAGCGAGATACCCTACGGACCGGAGACGCTGCTTGCATACGAGCTGGGCGCCAAGTCGACGCTGCTGGAGGGCCGCGTACGCCTTAATGGGGCCGTGTTCTATTACGACTACGACGACTATCAGGTTTTCGAGATCCGTGTCGCCGACAATGTTGTCCGGAATGCAAAGGCACGCAACCATGGTGCGGAGTTCGATTTAGCGTACCAGCCGTTCGAGGCGTTGACGCTGGGAGTTTCGGCGTCATGGCTTGAAGCGCAGGTCGAGGACATCCGGCTTAACGGGTTTACGCGGACCGTGGACACTCCGTATGCGCCAGGCTTTCAGGCAGCCGTCTATGCCCGATACACGTGGGCGGTAGGCAGTGGATCCGTATCCCTTGATGCTGACCTATCGCGCACCGGAGATTTCTACTATCAGATCTTCAACTTCGATGCGCAGCGCGTCGATGCATACATGATCGGCAACCTGCGTCTCAGCTACAAACCGAAAGACAGCTGGGAGTTTCGTGCTTTCGTGAAGAACGTGACGGACGAGCGGTACGTCCGTATCGGGACTGACCTTGGTACGCTTAGCGGCGGTGCGCAGGCTGCCTACGGCCAGCCGCGCTGGTACGGCGCTGAAGTGCGTTACTCGTTCTGATTCCGAGCGACTTCGTATGCGATTGGTTCGATTCGGTTTGCCAGGAGAGGAGCGTCCGGGTGTCTTGGACTCCGAAGGAAGGATTCGAGATCTTTCCTCCGAGATCGAGGATATCTCCGGGCCACTGCTAGGCGCAGGGATACTTCAGAAGCTACGTGCAATCGATCCCGTCCGATTGCCACAAGCAAAACCTGGAGTCAGGCTCGGTGCCTGCGTAAGTGGCGTCGGAAAGATCGTCGGTGTCGGGTTGAATTACCGTACTCACGCGCTGGAGGCAGCACTCGAACCACCGCCGGAGCCGCTGCTTTTTCTTAAAGCGCCCTCGGCGCTGAGCGGACCCTACGATGGCATCGTGATTCCCAAGGGCGCACAGTCAGTCGACTGGGAGGTCGAGCTGGCCGTTGTGATCGGCCGGCGTGCCTCCTACGTTGACGAGGTTGAAGCACTTGATTGCATAGCGGGTTACGCCGTTATCAACGACGTCTCCGAGCGCGATTTCCAGTTAAAGCGTCAGGGGCAATGGTCCAAGGGTAAGAGCGCCGACACGTTTGCGCCGCTCGGTCCGTGGTTGCTGACGACGGACGAGGTCCCCGACCCCCAGCGGCTGGATCTCTGGCTCGACGTGAACGGCGTCCGAAGGCAGTCCGCTTCCACTGGACAAATGATTTTCGGCGTCGGTGCTCTCATCTCCTATACGAGCCAGTTCATGACACTGTTGCCAGGGGATGTCCTGGCTACTGGAACGCCATCAGGGATTGGCGGCGCAATGACGCCGCCGATGTACCTAGCGCCGGGCGACGAAGTCACCTTCGGGGTAGCGGGTCTTGGTGAGCAGCGCCATCGCGTTCGTTCCTACGCGGATGCATCGGCGACCTGAGCGCTCGGAGGTCAGGGCCAATGAGGCGAGGCTACGTGCGGACGAGCAGCCGGCAGGTCTACTCCCGAGGACACTATGTCGCGCTCCACGGCAGGGCCATCCCTCCGTGCGGACACCGCTCCCATTTGCAGATTTGGCGGACGCGGGGGTCGGTTTTACTGGCGCGCCAGGTTTTGGATCTTCTCGGGACTCCCGCGGCCGGTGTACTGCCCGCTGCTTATGGCGTGCGCGCATTTATCCTCCTCCGCCCCGGCAGTGGCGTCACTTCCATTCGAGGCAACTGATGACCATCACGAGAGGCTATTCAGATACGCGCGAAGGCCAGTTGCACTACCGCCGGAGCGGTAATGCCGGAGGTGTACCGCTCGTTCTGCTGCATCAAACGGCGAGCTCATCGCAGAGCTTCGAGTCCTTGATGCGCCTGCTCGCTGACCGATTTACGGTGATCGCTTTCGATACTCCGGGCTTCGGTCAGTCTTTCGATCCGCCGGCAGTTCCCGACATCGATTATCTGAATCGAGCGTTGCTTGATGCCATGGATTACCTGGGGATTAGTCAGTGCCACCTGTTCGGGCACCACACAGGGGCATGTCTCGGCGTGGAGATGGCTGTTCGCTACCCAGCACGTCTCGCATCGTTGACCCTCAGTGGTCCACTACCGATGACAGTGGAGCAGCAGAATCAGTACCACAGTTCGATCTCTTCCGCGTTCTTGCCTGAGCTCACTGGGGAGTACCTCCTCGAAACATGGAGGTTTCTCGCGAGCCATGGTGCTGCACGTCGGCTTGAAGTCATCCATCGTGAGCTCCTGGATCACGTGCGTGCCTGGCGAACCCGGGCGATGACATATGATCTGGTATGGTTTCAGGATTTCGCAGGATACCTCGCTCAAGTCCCGTGCCCGCTCCTACTGATGTGCTCGGACGACGATCTCCTGTGGCCGTTTTTTTCTCGTGCACAGGAGATACGGCCGGACGCACAAGTCGTGGTCATGCATGGTGCTTCGAACTTTGCCGCTGACTATCAACCGGATCTTGTCGCCAAGGCACTGCTTACGTTCATCGGAAGTATCCGTTCTGGCTGATGCAAGGGTTTTGAGGAATAGGAAGGATAAAACCCCTCCCAGACCGAAGCCAGCCATTCCCTCCCTTAACCTCAGGGCGCCCGGTTGGTGACCGACCCGTGAACCCGTGAGTTTCCCCCTGCCTTCCGACTCCTGGCGGGGTCGCATTGTAGTGGTTCACTAAATCCGGGCACTCACTTAGGTGATAATCTCACCACTCAAGGAAGGGTGTCCCATGATCAATCAACGTCGTTCATTTTCGCCAGAATTCAAGAACGAAGCCGCCAGCTTGGTGGTCAAGCAGGGGTATAGCGTCAGCGAGGCGTGCCGTTCGCTGGGCGTTGGAGAAACCGCGTTACGGCGCTGGATAGAGCAATTGGATCAAGAGCACGCCGGTGTGACGCCGAAGAGCAAGGCGCTGACGCCAGAGCAGCAGCAGATTCAGGAGCTGCAGGCCAGGATCAATCGATTGGAGCGGGAGAAAGCCATTTTAAAAAAGGCTACCGCTCTCTTGATGTCGGACGAGCTCGATCGTACGCGTTGATCGACCAGTTAAGAGAGCAAGAATCCGTTACGGTCATCTGTGCGGCTTTTGACATCGCACCGAGCAGTTACTACGAGCAGAAGCACCGCGAACGGGTCCCTGACGTTGAGCGCTTAGTGCTACGCAGCACGCTCAAAGAACTGATCACACTGAGCCGTCAGTCCGCCGGAACACGAACACTGATGGATATGATGCGAGCGCTGGGTTACCGGATCGGACGGTACAAGGTTGGTCGGCTGATGACGGAGGCGAATCTGGTTTGTAAACAGCCAGGTCCGCATCGTTACAAGCGTGCAGAGGTAGAGCGACTCGACATACCCAATCACTTGAGTCGCCAGTTTGACATTGATGCACCGAACCGCGTGTGGTGCGGAGACATCAGTTATATCTGGGCGGGTGGTCGTTGGCATTACCTCGCGGTCGTGCTGGATCTGTTCTGTCGTCGCGTTGTGGGTTGGTCATTATCGAACAAGGCGGATGCTGACCTAGCGATCAGGGCACTGGAAATGGCATTCGAACAGCGCGGACGCCCTGAGTCTGTCATGTTTCATTCGGATCAGGGCGGACAATACAGCAGCAGACGCTTTCGACAACGGTTATGGCGTTACCGAATGGTGCAGAGCATGAGCCGGCGAGGCAATTGCTGGGACAACGCTCCCATGGAGCGGCTGTTTCGCAGCTTGAAGACCGAATGGGTTCCTGTGCTGGGTTACCGCACTGAGTGCGAGGCGCGAAGAGATTTGGGTCTTTACTTGATGGATTACTACAACTGGCGCAGACCGCATGCCTACAACACGGGAATTGCACCCGCCACTGCGGAAAAACTTTCTATTTCACTGTCCGGTTTCTGTTGACCACTACAGTATTGCGCGCAGGTGATGTGCGCAGGGATCCGGGGGAACGTTCGGGCTGCGAAGGGCGCTGCGCATTCCCGGAATGAAGAGGCAGGCGGGGCAAACGTGGGGTTAAATCCCCCGTCCGA
>Ga0068877_10003999_pt1 | contig 11628 bp, 12 predicted proteins | sample NOAtaG_FD_66437 | JGI IMG/M metagenome (GOLD analysis project Ga0068877, IMG submission 66437) | Freshwater lake microbial communities from Lake Erie, under a cyanobacterial bloom - NOAA_Erie_Diel6S_1000h metaG | ecosystem: Environmental > Aquatic > Freshwater > Lake | place: USA: Ohio, Lake... | reverse complement strand
CCCCACCGCCGCGGCGGTGGCACGTGAGCGCGAGGCATTCAAAGGTTACGGCGGCGGCTGCCACCTCGCGGTGGGCATCCACGTGCGCGCCTGCGAGGGCGACTTTCTGCACTTTCACCGTGGCGAAAAAGATGGCGTCGACATTCAAGTTCGCCGGCGCGAAGGCGCCACTCCCCCGGTGGAGAAACCCGGCCAAGTGTTCCTGGGCCAGGGCCGCGCGGTGGGTCTGCTAAGCGACACGCTCTATGAAAAGTTTCCCACCAACCGCATGGCACCGACGCGCGGGCGTCAGGTGTTCGTGACTACCGCCCACGCCCTCCCCTCCTACGCGGGGGATGCCACCGCGCTATGGGCAGCGGGAGCGGAGACTCATCGAAAACTGGCGCAAGCGGGCCACTGGGTGAACGGCAATGCGGACTCCCTTGGCCACGCGGAGCTGCAGCGGCTCGATCAATCGCGGGCGCTTCGGATCATGACCGGCGGCGCGCCCTGGTTGGTGCTCTCGCACGCCAGGGCGGAGAGTCCGCTGGGTGAAGTGTTCGCCGCCTATGAGCAGCGCATGCTCGACGTCTCCGCGCCTCAGCGGCAGGCCCTGAGCTCCGTCACCCACGCCTGGTGGGCGAGCTATCCGCAATACGAAGCCTACGTTCACGCCGTGCCGGAGATGGCGCGCGCGCGCCACTACTGTGGCCTCGGTAAGACTCTCACCGGCTTCCGCGCTCACGGCGTGGCCGTCGAAGGTCTCACCGATCACCACGAATTCTTAAAACTGATGGGGAAAGCATGAACTCCGAGCAACTCTTCGAAAAATCCCGCCGCCTCGTTCCCGGCGGCGTGCATTCGCCGGTGCGCTCCTTCAAGGGGCTCCACTGCGTTCCGCGCTTCATCAACCGCGCCGAGGGCGCCATGCTGTGGGACGAGGAAGGGAAAGACTACGTCGACTTCTGCATGAGCTTCGGGCCGCTGATCCACGGGCACCAGGATCCCGACGTGAAGAGGGCCATCGTGGCGGCGCTCGATCGCGGCTGGAGCTACGGTGCCTGCGAGAAGTACTCTCTGGAGCTCGCCGAGTACATGGTCGAGCGCCTGCCTTTCATCGAACAGGTACGCTTCACCAACTCCGGCACCGAGGCCGTCATGGCGGCCGTGCGGCTGGCCCGCGGCATTACAGGTCGCCCCAAGATCATCAAATTCAACGGCTGCTACCACGGCCACCTGGACGCCATGCTGATCAAAGCGGGCTCGGGCCTAGCGGGGACCGCCGACGCCTCCTCGAAGGGCGTCACCGACCAGCAGGCGGGCGACACGCTCATCGTCGAGCTAGGGGATTTGCCCGCGCTCGAGGCGGTCTTCCGCGATCACCCCGGGCAAGTGGCGGCGCTCTTCATCGAACCGCTGCCCGCCAACAATGGCCTCTTGGTGCAAACGACCGAGTATCTCCAGGGCCTGCGTCGCCTGTGCGATCAGTACGGGGCACTACTGGTGTTCGACGAAGTGATCTCGGGCTTCCGCGTCCACATCGGCGGTATGGCGGGCCTGACCGGCGTGCGGCCCGATCTGGTCACCTACGGCAAGATCATCGGCGGCGGGATGCCCGTCGGCGCGGTGGCCGGGCCCCGAGCGCACATGGAGTTCCTCGCTCCGGTGGGCCCCGTCTACCAAGCGGGCACGCTGTCCGGAAACCCGGTCGCCATGGCGGCGGGCCTGGCCAACATGAAAAAGCTCACGCCCGAGGCCTACCAGCGCCTCGACGAACAAAGTGCAGCGGTGGTGGCGCTCATGAACGAGTGGGGGCAGGCCCACGGCTTCGAGGATTACCACACGCACCGCTTCGGTTCGCTATTCTGGGCGGTGCCCTCGCACCGGGCCCTCAAGGACATCACGGAGATACCGAGCAATCTATCGGAGCGCTTCTACGCGCTCTTCAAGGCCCTCTTGGAGAAGGGCATCTATATCGCACCCAACGCCTGGGAGGTGGGATTCGTCTCACTGGCCCACGACGCGAGCGTGCTCAATGAGCTGCGTCGCCGCCTATGGTCCTGAGTAAGACGCCTCCCTGGTTCTACCTGGTGCTCGCCTTCCTGGGACTTTTGGTCCTGGCGCTCGGTGTATGGTGGCTCTATCTGCTCACCACGTTTGCGCGCATGCTGGGACCCGAGCAAGTGCGCATCCTCAACATGCTCCGCTGGGAAGGGTCGACCTTCCTGGTGCTCCTGGGTGTGGGCGCGCTTTCCATCGCGGTGCTGCACTGGCGGGACGTGCGTAAGGCGCGGGCACTGCAGGCGTTGTTCGCCTCACTCACGCACGAACTTAAAACTCCGCTGGCCAGCATGCGACTGCAGGCGGAGGTCATCCGCGACTTGATCGCCGATGAGTCCCACGACCACGACCAGCTGACCGCGCTGACCACGCGCCTGATTCAGGACACACGTAAGTTCGAGTACGAGCTCGACAAGGGTCTGCAACTCTCACGGGTCGAAGCTCAAGGGCCCTTAACGCTTGCCCAGGTTGATCTGGGGCGCTTCCTGCGCAAGCTCGCAGGCAGACAGGGGCAGCAGATTGAGGTCACCGGGGAAGCGGTGGTGCTGGCCGATGAGATGGCGCTCGACATGGTTTTTCGCAATCTGCTGGAGAACACCGCGCGCCACAATCCAAAGTCCAGCGGAGTGCGGATTGTGCTGAACGCAGATGGCACCAACGTCATGTGCCGCTACGATGACCAGGGTGCCCCCTTCGGCGGCGACCGCCGGAACCTGGGGGAACTGTTCTACAAACACGAGTCCAAGCGCGGCACCGGCATAGGCCTTTATCTCGTCAAGCAACTCATGAAGGCGCAGCACGGCCGCATGACGCTCTCGGAAGATGGCCCTTTAGTTTTTCACCTCCACTTCCGCCGCGGAGAGGAGCTCGCATGAGCCTGCCGGGACTTCTCATCGTCGAAGACGAAGTCAATCTCGGAAAGACTCTGAAGGACTACTTCACCGGGAAAGGCTATCGCGCCCATTGGGCGCCGGACGCCGCCACCGCCGACCGGCTGCGCACCGAGATGGGCGGGGACCTCGACATCGCCCTGCTCGACATCAACCTCCCCGACGGCAACGGCCTGGATCTCGCCCGCCTATGGCGCCGTGAACGGCGCGACCTGGTGGTGGTGTTTCTCTCTGCCCAAAACGACCCCGCCCTGCGGGTCGAGGGCCTCGAGATCGGGGCGGAGGATTACGTCACCAAGCCCTTCGAGCTCAAGGAGCTCACGCTGCGCCTCGAGCGCATCCTGCGCTACCGCCAGAAGAGCGTCACCGACCCCGAGGAGATGGCATTCGGCAAGCTCGCCTTCTGGCCACGCCGCTTCGAGGTGCGCGCCGCCGACGGCAAGGTGATGCCGCTCAGCCAGAAGGAGGCGGCGATCCTCCAGCAGCTGCTCGCTCGCCGAGGCGAGGTGGTGGCGCGCGACGAACTGATCGAAGACATCTGGGGAACCGAGAGCTTCCCCACTAACCGCACGGTGGACAACACCATCGTGAAACTGCGGAAGTGGTGCGAGAGCGACCCTTCCTCTCCCTTGCGCATTGTTTCGGTGCGCGGGGTAGGCTACCGCCTCGACGAAGGGAAATTATGAACGACATTTTCGAGAATCGCCGCCGTAGCAACGGAAAAACCCACGTGCCCGTGTGGTTCATGCGCCAGGCGGGCCGCTATCATGCGCACTACCAGGCGATCAAGGCGAAGAGCGACTTCATCAGCATGTGCAAGACGCCGCAGCTGGCATGTGACGTAACCATGGGGCCCATTGAGGACTTCAAGTTCGACGCCGCCATCCTGTTCTCCGATCTGCTGTTCCCGCTGGAGCACCTCGGTACAGGGCTGCGCTACGATCCGGGACCGAAGCTCGACTGGCACCTGGACACGGTGGCCAAGCTCGCCGACCTCAAGGAGCTCGCGCCCGCCGACCTGTTCTTCCGCTTTCAGAAAGATGCCTGTGCTCTACTCAAGAAGACACTGCCAGCGGACCGCACGCTGCTGGGCTTCGTGGGCGGGCCGTTCACGCTCTACACCTACGTCACCGAGGGATTGCACGACGGCAACCTGGTGTCGGCCAAGCGCGGGCTGCACGACGGGCGCTGGGAGGGATTTCTCGCCAAGCTGCTCCCCAACCTCATCACCGAGATGCGGGTGCAGGCCGAGGGCGGGGCGGATGCGGTTTGTATCTTCGACACCGCCGCTGGAGAGCTTTCTTCCGGGGACTACGCGCGCTTCGTGGTTCCGGCGCTCAAGCACGTCATGGAAGGCTTTAAGAAGGCGTGTCCGCACACGCGGATTACCTACTACTCCAAGCATACGCAAGCGGGCCATCTGCAGCACTTGTTGGAATTGCCCATCGACACCATCGGCGTCGACTGGCGCTGCGATCTGGTGGAGACGCAAAAGATGTTCCCGGGCAAGTTCGTGCAGGGCAACTTCGATCCGGTTTGGTTGCATCTCCCTCAGGAAGTCATGGTGGCCAACCTGCGCGCCTGGCACCAGGATCTCCTCGCCCGGGGGCTGGATCCGGCGAAGTGGATCTGTGGCCTGGGGCATGGCGTGACCATTCAAACACCGGAAGCGAATGTGCGTCGTGCGGTAGAGCTGGTGCACCAGGAATTTAGTTACTGACGCGGGTCAGGGCCTGCGCAGGGAAAGGTAGCGGTGGTCGCACCGGGGAATGTCCCGCAGCGCCTGCTCGAAGGCAGTCCGCACCGTGAGGCGGCTGCGGCCGTCGACGATAGTCATGGCACCAGTGCGAGCGTTGTCGATGATGATGTGGGCCTGGCGATCGGCCCGGCAATAAGTGTCGCTAAAGATCCGGCGGACGCCGTTGCAGGAGACCCCGTAGCTGCTGACCACATAGTGGGCGTCGGCGGGGTGGCCGACTTGCCGGAACTGCTGACGCCCAAGGCGGCGAACTAGGCGCTGGCGCAGGTCCAGCTCCAGTTCGGCCTCGGTGCTGGGAACGTCGCTCACGGCCGGCACAAAGACGGTACAGGGGTTCTGTGCCTGAGCGGCCGTGGCAACGAGAAGGATGATGAGAAGTGAGCGCATAGGTAACTCCGGATTGCGTTTTCCGGATCATGCCTCATGTCGATGCTCACGACGTTGAGGCTTGAAATTCTCACTCAACAATGCGCTGACTGGCAGGCGGCAGGAGTCCTAGGCGGTGCGGGCGACGTTGGGATCGCGACGGGCGCTGCCCAGAGGGATCACCAGCTTCATCATGTTGTCCTTGAACCATTCCGGCGAGAGCGCGTTCTGGGTGAAGCCGTCGAACATGGCGTCCCACACGTCCATGCCTTTGGCGGTGCCAAAGAAGCGAACCACGTCCTGGGGGCGCTTATTGGCGACGCGGGCAATCAGACCATAGACCATGTCCTGCTGGACGAAGTGGGTCCAGGTGCCGTGCGAGCTGATCAAGGAGAAGCCCTCGTCGACGATGAAGCCCTTGCCGATCTCGGCATTGAAGCCGGAGCGCGAAAGGGGTTGCTTGATCAGCACCACGTCTACGTCTTGAGCAGCGGCGCGGCCACGCAGGACTTGAATGAGGTCGTCGGTGTTGATCTGGCCCATGCGGGCCTGGCCGACCTTAATGGGATTGCCGGAGAAGAGCATGCGACGGAAGGTATCGGCCTGGAGCTGCTCGAAATAGGTCGCGATCCGCTCGTTGTCCTGCAGCTGATTGAGGGCGGCGCGGAAGCCGCGCTTGAGGTCGGGGTCGGCGACGTTGGCGAGAATGACAGCGTCGATGCGGGCCACGCGAATGGCCCCGGAGTTCACGATGGTCGCGCGGGTGGCGTTGAGCTTGGCGGCGATGGCCGGGATCCGGCGCATCTCGGCCACCACGGCGACCTGGGGACTGAGCGCGCGAGGGGCGATGCCCGAGGGCGCGCCGCGGGCGTTGCGGATGACCTGACGGATGTTACCCGCGGCTCCCACGACGTTCACGGCCGCCAGCGCGGCCTCGTAGGCGCAGGAAGATTGGCCGCTGCGCAGCCGCTGGGCCCGCAGGGCGGAAGCGACGGAGCACTGGCCGCTCAACGCGATGTTAGGCGTGCGGGCGGCCTCCCGGCACGCCTGGTGAGTGAGGTTGAGGGCACGGGCGGAACCGGCCACACCCACTAAAGCACCGGCAAGCTGGGCACCACGCAACACGAGAGCGGCCCGGCCGATGGCAGCGGCCCCGCCAACCACGGAAACAGCGCCGAGAGTAGCGATGGACACGCCCGCCAGCGCCACGTCAGTGATCATGGAGATGCGCTGGGGACCGCTGATGTAGCGCTTATCGACACGGCAAAGGAGGCCATCGCGCATGAAAGCATCGGCGCCGTAGGCGCTCACCATCTCCGGGTAGTAGGCGAGCGAGAGATCGCGCTTGTCATCATTGCCTAGCCGGTAAGTGCGGGGAACGGTGGCGCTCACGAGTTTTTCGTCGAAGCGACGGGCGGAGTCCTCGGCGTTGTCCTTAAGACGAGCTAGCTCACGCTCCAACAGCGGCCGTAGCTGATCCAGCGTTTTACCCGCGTGGCGTTTGTAGAAGCGCAGCATCTGCGGATCTTCGCCGAAGGGCAATTTACCGGCGGCGAGGGTGAGCAGCAGGTCGAGGGACGAGGCCTCGCGCTGCAAGGCCTGCCGGCGCGGATGTGGTTCGATACGATCGGCATAGGTACGCTGGATGAGGCTGTTCTTTTCGGCGAGCATGGTCTGGATGGCGGACATTTCCACGGTCAAGCTGGGCCAGGAGTGCGCGAGTTCGGAGAGCACGATCCCGCGCGTGTCAGTTGAAGCCTCGAAGGAGGAGAGGGTATTCTCAAGGCAACGAGCGGCGCCACGGGCGGTGTCGGCCGTCTTATTAAAGAGGACTTCCTCGGCGCGTTCATCCATGGTGCCGGCGGCGCCGGTTCCGTGATCGATAACTCTCACTTCCTGTTCACGTGCATCAGTACACTGACCCGCCCCCGTTAGCACGCCTCCGACCCATTCCATCACGCTGGCGTTGGAGACCGTTCCACGCTGGGCGAAGCTCGTGACGGGAATAAGCGCAACAAAGAGCAGGCCATGCAGCTTCATGAGGTCTCCTGGTAACCGGTGGGGAGCGGCACCATAACAGAAAAATCAATTCGGCCAGCGGCCGAGGAAAAACTTACAAGAGTCGTTCCCAAACGCCCGTATTTGAAGTCGGGTATCGGCCTTAAGGTCATTTAACTGGCCCACTTACGTGGTGGTGGAAACGGATTTCTCAGACACAAATATGCATTTCAATACTGGCGCCAAAAGATCTGATGACTGCTGGGCCAACAAACCCCATTAAACTCGGGTGCTTCGATAAGCGTCAGGTATTCCTCACCACCACGTAAGTGGGGCAGTTAGCAATGGAAGGAAATCACGCAAGGAGCTACCATATATGCTCGTTGAGCAAGTGCCGGGGGAAGTCATGAACGTTCATCAGATCCTGTACGTCAGCAAAGCGGTCCGCGAACTCAGTGATGACGAGGTTGGCAGGATCGCGGAGGTATCCCGGCAAAACAACGCCAAGAAAAACATTTCGGGCCTTCTGATGTTTCAGGCGGGGATTTTTTTGCAACTGCTTGAGGGGGACGCTGAGGCGGTCGAGGACCTTTACCAGAAGATTGCGCAGGACCCCCGTCACGGCCACGTCACGAAGATCTTCAGTATCGACAACAATGAACGCATGTTCGCCGGCTGGTCGATGGGTCTGAAGAAAATCGAGGACATCGACATTAGGATGATCAATGAGATCCTCTCATGGAACCGCCTCATTGCGGGTATCGAGCCAATCGACAATGATCTGATCATGAAAATGTTGGGCCGGTTCCGCAATCGCTCGTAGCATCTCGCGCCTGCAGATTTGGCCCTCTGGTTGGGTGAACAGCCTCGTGGGATACTGTAACCATGTGCCGCATCTTCGGATTCCGCTCCGTCCTCCAGTCCCGCGTCCACTCTAGCCTCGTCTCCGCCGAGAACGCTCTGTCGTGTCAGAGCCGCCGGCACCCCGACGGCTGGGGTCTCGCCTACTACCTCGGCGGCATGCCCCACGTGGTGAAGTCCACCGACACCGCCGAGACCGACGATCTCTTCCGCAAAGTCTCGGGCATCGTGAGCTCGCAGACCGTGCTCGCGCACGTGCGCAAAGCGACCCAGGGCAAACTTTCGCTCATCAATACCCACCCCTTTCAGTACGGTGCCTGGACCTTCGCCCACAACGGCAACATCCGCGAGTTTCCCGCGCTCCACGATCGTCTGCACGGCATGGTGCCTGAGGAGTTTCGCCGCTGGCGCTTAGGCGAAACCGACAGCGAGCTGCTGTTCTACTTCCTGCTCTCGCGCATCGCCGCGCGGGTGAACACCGGCGCGCGGGAACTCGACGTGCCTGGCGTCTTGCAGGCGCTGGGCGACGCCGCGCTTGAACTGTCGGAGGTCATCGGGCCCCTCACCGATCGCGAGGTGGGTACTCCCACAGAAAACTACCTCACGTTCGTGCTCACCAACGGCGACGTCATGTTCGCCATGCAGGGTGGCCTCACGCTTCACTACAGCACCCACAAAAAGCGCTGCCCGGAGCGAGACTCGTGCAAGAGCTTTGCGCCGCTGTGCGAGGACAGCGCCGCGGACGGCGATGCAGTCAACCATCTCATCGTCTCGAGCGAACCGCTGCAGGGAGACAACGTGTGGAACAAGATGGCGCCGGGCGAGCTGGTCGCGGTGGACGGAAAAATGCGGCTGCATCGCGCCCGGGTGGCGCTGCCGCTCCGATCAGTGGCTGAAGAAGTCCGCGGGTAGGCCCGCTTCGACCAGTTTTGCCACCACCTTCGGCACCATGCCGGTGAACGCCAGCTTGCCGTCCTTGAGCATCCCAATGTCTTGCATGAGGATGCGCTCCCCTTCCATGCCGGCGATCTCCGACACCTGCGCCACCACCCGCTGGCCTTCGCGGTTGCGCTTCACATGTACTACGAAGTTCACCGCGGAGGCGATCTGCTGGCGGATGGCACGCACGGGGACGTCGTGGCCGGCGAGCAGGAAGAGGTTCTCAACCCGAGAGAGCGTCTCGCCCGCCGAGCTGGCGTGGACGCTCGCCATGGAGCCGTCGTGGCCGGTGTTCATCGCTTGCAAGAGGTCGAAGACTTCGCCGCCGCGCACCTCGCCGATGATGACCCGGTCGGGCCGCATCCGGAGCGCATTACGAACCATATCACGGGTGGTGATCACACCGCCGACGGTGGTCGAGAGGCCCCGGGTTTCCATGCGCACGACGTTCGGGAGCTGGAAATGCAGTTCGCGGGTGTCCTCAATGGTGACCACGCGCTCTTGCGGCGTGAGTTCCTGCAGGAGCAGGTTGAGGAACGTGGTCTTCCCTGAGCCGGTGCCGCCCGCCACGATGATGTTCACGCGCGCGGCGACCATCTTTTTAAGCAGCTTCACCCAGCGGGCATCGAGCCCGAACACGTTGGGCAAGCCGTCGAAGGTGCGGATGGTTTTGGGGTGACGCCGGATGGTGATCGCCGGGCCATGCTCGACGTAGTCACGCGCAACCATGTTGATCCGGCTTCCGTCGGTGAGCGTGCCGTCGAAGAGCGGATGGGTGGCGTCGAAGGTCTTGCGGTTCTGGGCGGCCACCTCAGTGGTGAAAGTATCCAGGTCCGCGGGCGTAAGCTGGACGTTCAACTGCACCAGTTCACCCTGGTGTTCGACGAACACGCTCTGGGGCCCGTTGATGATGAGCTCGGTGACGTTGGCCTTCTTGCCGATCTCGGCGAGCAGGTTCCAGACGGCGTTCGCAGGCGTGGCCATGTCAGATCCTTTCGAAAAGGAAGGGGTCTTCCTCGCGGATGGAAGCGCCGTAGGCGAGGAGGTTCCCAACGAGTTGCTCGCGCTGCTCCGGAGTGAGCCGTCGGTAGAGGTCGCGGTAGCTACTGGCGGCCTTCAGGGCCGCCAGTAAGGTGGCGCTGCCGAGGTAGGCGTCCATGTGCCAGCACAATAGGATCAACCAGTCTGCCCGCGTGCTGCGAGCACCGGAGAGCGCGAGGGCCTGGTCGACGCTGGGAGGAATCACTCTGGGCATCGCCGCCATGTCATCTAGCTGGGAAGCCAGCACGTCGCAGAAGCGCAGGTAGAGCCCAAGCAAAAAAACACGGGAGGGCCCCGTCACCGACCAGGCCGCAAAGCGCGCCTCGAGGGCGTTGACCTCCTTGACGAGCGCCATGTCGGTCCTGGGGGGGAAGGCGCCGTTTTGAGCCTTGAAGAGATAGACCGAGGCCATCCGGTCGCGGAAGTGCGCCCACCCAAGCGCCGTGAAGACCTTCAGCAGGCCCTTCTTGTTTTCATCGAATTCGGCGAAGGCGCGGGTCATCACCAGCGTGAGTGCACTGTCGCTCTTGAGGAGGCGCGAGACGGGGCCCTCCTCGGCGGTGCTGGCCGCTGCCGGATCCTTGAGTAGGAGGACGAAGTCGGCCGGCAAAATGACGGCCGGGAAATTGTTCATGGAACCTTTTCCGACTAGAGTGCTTTGGCCCTTTGCTCCCTCTGGGAGTAAAGGGTGAAATCTGCTTAAATTAAAGCATGAATCTCCCCATCTACCAAATGGTCACGGTCAAAAGCGCACTGCTCGAAGACGTCACTGAAGTGCTGGTGAACGGCATGAACCAGCACCGCCCGGTTGCACTGGTGATCGATCACCTCACCCGCGATGACCAGCGCGAGATTATCGGCCTGGTGGAGAACTGGTTCTCCGAGGGCCTCAATTCGCCACGCTATCCCTACCCTGTTTACCTGGTGTCCCCGCTGGGCGAAGCCCTGGGGCAAGTCCCCGTGGTGGCCAACGTCAAAGCGCTTCCCGCCTTCTTCCGTAAGAAAGAGGGCAAGCCCAACGTGCGCGAGACACAGCTCATCACCCGCAACCGCATCATGCAGCAGGAGGTCCGCAACTCCGATCCACTGCAGGTCGACGCCACGCTGTTGCGCTACGGCCTGCACCATCGCCAGCTTTGGCGCTTGGTCGAGGAGGGCGCCTTCTACGAGCGCCTGCTCGCGCGCCTGCGGCAGAAGGGGCAGGCTTGAGCGACAAGAAGAAGGCCGCCTCCTCCGACGACCTCAAGGGCTTCGAGGAGTTAATCCAGCCCCCCAACCAACAACGGCCCGGCGAGATCACTCCGGGCAAAAACGCCGGCGGCGAGCACTTCACCTTCCTCCTCCAGGACGGAGACCGCCTGCAGAGCATCGTCGCACTGGTTAGCGACAAGGTGCCCATGCTGCGCAAGTTCTCTCAGGGAGAGAAGCTGCTGGAGTCCCAGACCCGCACCAACGCGCGCCTGCGCGCCGAGCTCTTCGCCGCCCTCGACGCCGAGGGGGCGCCGTTGCAGCGGAGCATGGCCGAAGTCTTCGATGGTTTCTTCGGAAAGACCCGCTGAGCCTAGTGCCCGCCGCCGAGCAGGATCGGGCCCCCGACATGGCGGAAGTCCTCTGCCGACATGACCATCACGTCGTAGCCGTTAAGCTGCTCGACCAGCACTTGTAGCAACCATCGCTCCATTCCCACCGCCCGGTCGAGGCCGAAGCGCTCGAGAAAGCCGGTCACGGCTTCCC
>Ga0068877_10003995_pt1 | contig 11633 bp, 9 predicted proteins | sample NOAtaG_FD_66437 | JGI IMG/M metagenome (GOLD analysis project Ga0068877, IMG submission 66437) | Freshwater lake microbial communities from Lake Erie, under a cyanobacterial bloom - NOAA_Erie_Diel6S_1000h metaG | ecosystem: Environmental > Aquatic > Freshwater > Lake | place: USA: Ohio, Lake... | reverse complement strand
ACATGAAACCGAGTTTATAATAACGTTACCAATCCGGTGTGATTTGTAAAGAAAAAAGACCGTGAGCGCCCACGGTCTTAACATTAAGAAAACATTGCGCTTAATTCGTCTTCGGTTCCAACAAACGAACCGTAAATCCTAAAGTGTAATATGTACCACGTTGGAAGAACTGCATTTGCTGATCATTATTACGATCCAATGTTCCGTCACCGTTTGCATCTTGCAACAACACAAAATTCTGATTTAACAAGTCGGTAATATTTAAACGTACATCGATGTTCTTCTGCTTACCGAATGTTTTAACGATAGCCAGATCCACCTGATGACGAGGCATTTCATATACTTCCGGAATACCGGGAATACCCACAATAACAACGCGTGGTCCAATAACGTTATACATCGCATTCACCTGTAAACCGATACTATCATTTTGATAGAACAACCCTGCGTTAACAATCCAAGGTGATTGACCCATCATCGGACGTTGATTGCTACGATTACCGATACTATCATCGGTTAATTCAATTGCGCTTTTGATGAATGCAGCATTGGCTACAACAGACATGTTGCGAATTACCGGCACGTTTAAACTGTCCAACTTCTTACGAATTTCAACTTCAACCCCATAGTTGTTGGCCAACGGAGCATTGCCCCACGTGAAGCTTCGTGTTCCACCTGATCCAACACCCGGCACAAAGTACATCTCAATCGGATCAACAAAGCGCTTATAAAACGCACCAACTGTGATATTCTCGCCCGGTCGCGGATAAAACTCCCAACGCAAATCGAAATTATCAACTGAAGCGGTGCGTAACGAATCGTTACCGGTATTAATACTGTTAAAGATAAAGTCGTAGAAGTACAGCGGTGCAATTTCACGGAACTCCGGACGATTCAAAGTTTTACCGTAAGCCATGCGCACCAGCATTCGATCTGTCAAATTATAAGCGATATTAACTGAAGGCAATACACGAGTGATATCATTGTTTACAATAACCGTATCTCCGGGAATTGTATTGCTATTCAACTTTTGGATACTGCGCTCCAAACGCACACCACCACTTACTCGCACGCGTTCATGGTCTTCCCCATCTGTTTTGCCGACGAAGTGACCGAACGGCATCACTGCCATTAAGTATGCCGCTTGTATATCAATAGATGAGTAATATTGGTCAGCCTTCTTGGTATCCTCATCAATCGCCAAACCATCAACGTTATTGATATTTTCAGGAGCAAACAATTGATCAATAGGCGTAGTTAAAAGTTCCTGATTCGTGTAAGTTTGGAATGATCCTGCTTTATAGCCCAAGTTTCTCACGTTGAAACTACGCTCCTTTGACTCAAGATAAACACCCGATTTCAAGGTGAAGGTATAGCCGTCTTGTTTGCTCGCACTGTCTGCGCCTAATGTAATTTTTTGTTCAACATTAGCGGCAGCAGCATAAATATCTTCTTTCATATCAATATAAAGTCGGCCCAAGAAGAATGGCTGTGCACTAAAAGGCAAATACAAATTATACGGATCTGACTCTGCAGCACTAAACGCTTTAGTATATCGAACACGCTTCCAATCCGGCTCTGTACGACGTGCCGCAGAATACGCCAAGGTATAATCAACCTTTGTGCGTTCTTTATTAAAGCTGTGCTCGCCACCTAATTGACCCGTGTACAACAAACGTTGTCCGTAGCGATACGAATACTCCTGACGATAATCGCCTTCTTCAATATTTCGTCCTCCACGTAATGTTGTTTCGTTATCGCCCATGTTGTTAAACAAGTTTTTCAATGAAATGCGATGCTGTCCTTCTTTCCCAAAACGCACTGAGTTATTTTGCACCAAAGCAATACGCACGCGATTCGTGTAAATTCCATCTTCATAATAAAACACCGTGTCCGACTGTTGAAATGCAGGATTGTACGTGTTATAGTCCAAACGATTGGATTGGAAATACGCATTGGTGTTGGAATAATTTAACGACGTGATATTCCCGAATTGAAAACCTTGTTTACTTAACCGATATGCGTAAGTCATATTAACACGATGGTCCAACGGCGCATTGTAGGTGCGATTTGCCCAGTTGGAATCAAGAGAACGTCCAAGATCTTGAATGGCCTGCGGATCGTTATTAAAATCGCGCACGTTAGATGCAAAGCCGTCAGGCAAGGCACGATCCTTCGCACCAAAACTCCATTTATCCATTTTACTTCCTTCGTTCATAACAAACGGTTGGAATGTTGTGCCTGTTCTAAATCCTGACGCATAATTCACGGTGAAATTTGTTTTCTCCGGAATGTCCGTTGTTGATACTTTAACCACACCACCGGAAAATTCACCGGGTAAATCAGGTGATGGTGATTTGTACACCATGAATCGATCAATCATTGCACTTGGCACTAAGTCGAATGAAAATGCTTTTACATCGGACTCTACCGAAGGCGCCAATACGTTATTCAACAAAACCGCATTATAACGTTCCGACAAACCACGCACCACAACAAAACGATTATCAACCACCGTTACACCCGGAATTCGACGTGCCACCTGACTCGCATCTGTAGCTGTAGATTTTTGAATTTCACTTTTCGCTTGTCCGTCAGCAGCAACGTTTCCTTCCTTAATGTCGGCCAAAACGCTGGTTTGTGAACTGGTAGGGCGCGATTCATAAATCACAACAAATCCGGAAGTATCATTACCAACTAACTGAGAAGCCGGTTCGATAGGAATATCCAACACCGTAGTTTTTCCGGCTACAACATTTACATTTTGAATTGTTACCGGAGCAAAGCCCATCACCTTACAACTTATACTGTACGTACCCGGCTTTATTTTGATAACGTACTTTCCGTCAAAATCGGTTTGTGCACCGGATGTCGTGCTGTCCACACGAACAATCGCACCAATAACAGGTGCAGCATTCGCCTTTTCAGTTACTGAACCTGAAATGGTACCTGTTTGTGAATAGCCCGTTATTGCAAAGAAAAGTGCGCTCAGAAAACCGAATAAATGTTTCATGTATGTGCTGTATAAAATCAGGTGCAAAGAAACCTGCGGTAAGTTGCGTCCTCATTACGCCAATATGAACTTGGTGTTAAGTCTCACTTTCGAGAAAAGACGTATAATTGAGTATTCTTAATGTTTTATTAACGTATCAGGGAAGAACACACAATACCTTTGTTGCGAATCAAATAGTAACTGATGAGTACGGAACATAAGATTTTGCTGGTAGATGATGAAGAAGATATTCTTGAATTTTTGAGCTACAACCTCAAAAAAGAAGGATATAAGGTATTTACTGCTTTGAATGGTGAAGAAGGATTAGACGTAGCAAAGAAAGAATTACCCAATTTGATTTTATTGGACGTGATGATGCCGGGTATAGACGGCATTGAGGTTTGTCGGGAAATACGCGGCATTCCGGGATTGAAAGATGTATTGATCGCATTTTTATCCGCGCGCAGCGAAGACTATTCGCACATTGCCGGTTTTGATGCAGGTGCCGACGACTATATTAACAAACCTATCAAACCACGCGTGCTATTGAGCAGAATCAAGGCTTTATTGCGCCGTGGTCAGCCCGTAAAAGACAGTATTCCGGAAGATCTTGGTGGAATTCGTATAGATCGCGAAAGTTATCTTGTCTTTAAAGAAGATCAAGAAATTTCCTTGCCACGAAAAGAATTCGAACTATTGTCCCTATTGGCATCAAAACCAGGAAAGGTGTTTGCCCGCGAAGACATTTTGAACAAAGTATGGGGCGGCGAAGTGGTCGTTGGTGATCGAACCATTGATGTACACATTCGCAAACTACGTGAAAAACTAGGAGAAGATTATATCAAGACCGTAAAAGGTGTTGGTTATAAATTTGAATTCTAATCTCCTTGCAATCCTTATATTTAAGGATAATTTTTAACGCTTGAGCAAATTTTCCCGACTCGAAATTCAGACCATTGCAGCAGCAGGATTTTTAGGGATTCTGGCTGCAGGATGTGACTTGCTTCTGACGCAGTTCACACGATGGGGCATAATTGGTGTAGCGCTGGTTACCGCTACTGTAACCGTCGTTACCGCACTCATTTTAATCCGATTCGTGATTCGTCGTTTTGCGCTTTCACGCATTAATGCTCTTTATCGTACAATTTACAATATTCGACAACTCGAAGACATTACCGATAATCATGCGGGGAATACGGATGAACTGCTCAATCAAATTCAAAAAGAAGTTACCAATTGGGCTAAAACGAGAACTTCAGAAATTGAAGACTTACGCAAATTGGAAGTGTATCGAAAAGAGTTTTTGAGTAACGTTTCTCATGAATTAAAAACACCCATCTTCAATATACAAGGTTATGTGACCACTTTGTTGGAAGGAGGAATGGAAGATCCGAGCATTAACCGCAAATACCTCGAACGAACCGAAAAAAGTGTGGAACGCATGATTCACATTATTCAGGATTTAGAATCCATCTCTCGAATTGAGAGTGGGGAACTGGTATTAGACAAGGAAAATTTTGATATCGCTGATCTGACCAAAGATATTATTGAGGCTCAAGAAATGAAGGCGGGTAAGAAAAGCATCAAAATAAAGGTTCGGGAATCGGCACGTTCACCGCGCGTTCATGCCGACAAAGAGCGAATCCGACAAGTATTGACGAATCTTATCGTCAACTCAATTAAATACGGTAAAGAAAGCGGCAATACGGAAATTTCTTTTCACGATGTGGAAGACCGCATACTCATTGAAGTTTCGGATGATGGTATCGGTATCGCTCCTGAACATTTACCTCGACTCTTCGAACGTTTTTATCGTGTGGACAAAGGGCGTTCACGAGATCAAGGCGGAACAGGACTTGGGCTTGCAATTGTTAAACACATTCTTGAAGCACACGGACAAAGCATTAATGTGCGCAGTAAAGAAGGCGCCGGATCTACATTTTCTTTTACACTCAATAAAGCCAAATAGCAATCTGATTTTGACCAAAAAGTGAAGGTTTCTGCGTCAAAGATCCTTTGCTTACTTTTAGGTCATGAAAAAATTGTTACTACTTACTACCCTCGCCCTGACGCATTGGGCAAGTGCACAAGCTCCCGAAAAGTGCGGCAGTATGCAAGCCTATCAGCAACAATTGCAACATCCGGTGCACGGGCCGAAAACAGCCGCGGTGCAAGCAGCTGCCAATCATTGGTTGGCTAACAATCCCGATGCCGGCAGCAACCGATCAGTGATTACTATTCCCGTTGTAGTACATGTCGTTTATAAAAACGCTGCTCAAAATATTACCGATCAACAGGTATATTCTCAAATTGCTGTAATCAATCAGGATTTTCGCCGTTTGAATGCCGACACCATAAATACACCTGCGATATTCGACACCATTGCAGCGGATATGGGCGTTGAGTTCTGTCTCGCAACAACAGATCCAAATGGCAATCCTACAAATGGTATTACACGTACCTCTACAACAGGTGGACAGCTATTTGGATTCTTCGGTCCATTTGACGATGTAAAAGCCGGATCTACCGGAGGAATTGATCCATGGCCGACTGACAAATACTTTAATATTTGGGTGTGCGAATTATTCCCCGGACTTTTAGGGTACGCACAATTCCCCGGAGGTGATCCAATGACTGATGGCGTTGTAATTACATACAATGCATTCGGAACAATCGGAACCGTTCAGGCTCCGGCACTTTTGGGACGCACCACAACCCATGAAGTTGGGCACTGGCTTGGTTTATATCACATTTGGGGTGATGATCAAGATTGCACCACAGGAATTGATTCTATTCCTGATACACCGAATGCTGCTGCGTCATCACAGAGTGATTGTAATGTAACACTAAACAGTTGTAGCAATGAGGATCCGTATTGGGGTTCTGTTGATCCTCCCGACATGGTGCAGAACTACATGGATTATTCCAATGATTCATGCATGAACATGTTTACATTGGGGCAACGCGCGCGTGCATACAGTTTCTTAGCAACAGACACATTGCGTATCGCTTTATTAAATTCTAACGTGGGTTGTAATCCTCTCGGAATCGTAAACACGACCATTGATAAATACTTCTCGTTCTATCCGAATCCGTCTGACGGAATGATCAACGTGAGTTACTTCGGAAATTTATCAGGTATCATTCAATATGACGTGTACAGCATAACCGGACAATGGGTGAAGGGCTTTACTGCAGGACCGGGCAACACTCAATTAAACCTGGAAGATTTACAACCCGGTGTTTATACGATTCGCATCACGAATAATAACGAAAGTGGTGTGCAACGCATCGTGATTCAATAATATAACCGCGCTTACAAAAAAGGTCAACAGATTATGTTGACCTTTTTTGTTGCATTAAAGCAGGCAAATCGTACAGTGCCGATTCTAATAGCGACCCATCAACTTCTAGATGCAGTGGTGCAATACTATCCTGAAATTGTAAAGCTTGATTCAATCTCCCTGCCGTTGCATCAATGATGGTGATTCCTTTTGTTGACAGATAACGCCCCAAATATTCTTGCTCAGTTTGACCGGGTGTTGGAATTCCAATGAATGCTTTACCGAAATGCGCCACATCGCACAAGGTAGAATAACCGGTTCTGGAGATAATAACCTGCGCGTTGCTCATTAATTCACTTAACAACTGATCATCCGCATAACTATACACAGTAACATTCCCAACCTGTTTCTTCTCTTGCGGCGATTCACTTTTGCCCAAGACCATAACGTGTTTACCAACGTGATTACGCAATTGCTCCAGCATGTTTTGCTCTAACTGCGAACGCATAGGCTCGGGTCCGGAACAAATAGTTAACGTATCTATATGTTCATTCGCAGCTATAAGTTTTAAACGCGTTTGCGGACCGATATACTTCACATGCTCAACACGAGAGTCATGACCCAACTCACCGGAAAGATTGTTTTCGCCCGGCACATCCGGAACCCACACAGCATCAAACCTGTTCATGACGGTGCGATGCCAGCACGATGGCAAACTACTTCCTAACGCACTCTTCACTTGCAGTTGATGAGTAATGTAAACGGATGGAACTTGTTGGGAATAAAAGCCAAAACGGCTATCAGATATTACACAATGAATTCCCATTTGCCGCACTGCGGATTCAACATGCTCCTGTTCGCGTTGAATTTGTTGCAACAACCGTGGAAGTTGGGTGAATAACGATAAACTCAAATAAGAATGCTCGGGAAATCGAATCGTGTATTCCGGGATTTCTGCGAAAGCTGCATCCTTAAATTCCAATTCCCAAAGTTTGCGAGCACGTCCGTGTGCCGCCAAAATTACCTCGGCTCCGCGCTCCTGCAACATACGAATCACGGGCACACTGCGAGACGCGTGACCTAATCCCCAATTGAGGGCTCCGTATAAAATACGCTTTCCGGACAGGTGCATACCTCAAATATCGCTTTTCATTCCCTTCTCTGCGCTTCAACGTGTATTTTTGCCGCGTCATGAGAACAAATAAACTGGAGCGTTTCGCCTTAATGCTCGAAATGCCACACGTGCTTCATTTCGGATTCCGCGATTTACAATCCGGCTTTCATCCGCTACGCGGCAAATGGGGCAAGGATCATTTTAAAAACGACCATCCGATAATTCTTGAATTAGGCTGCGGCAAAGGCGAATACACTGTAGGCCTTGCACAGCGCTACCCGGATAAAAATTTTATCGGCTTGGATGTAAAAGGGGCGCGCATGTTCATTGGTGCAACTCAATGTGTACAACACAACATCTCTAATGCTGCGTTTCTCCGTACACGTATCGATTTCATTAACGCAATTTTTGGAGAACACGAGGTGGATGAAATCTGGATTACGTTCCCGGATCCGCAGAAGGAGAAAGAACGTAAGCGGTTAACGCATCCCCGCTTTCTTAAACGTTACGCACGTATACTTAAACCGGGAGGTATTGTTCACCTCAAAACGGACAGCCAATTATTGCATGAGTTTACTAAAGAGGTTATTCTGCAAGAAGGACTCATCCCTGTTTGTGCAGATAGCGATGTGTACAATACGTCACAACCATTGGACAGCGTACTAACAGAAATTCAGACGACATACGAAAAGAAATTCCGTAAGCTGGGCATGTCTATAACCTATGTCAGTTTCAAGCTTCCGGAAGGTTATGGAGCCGACGAACCCATCTTTGCACTCGATTATCGGGACGGGGAACGTTAATATAACGTAAACCTAGAACTTAGCAACCCTGCTAAATGTTGCCTTTTCATACATCAAAGGTTTCCCTATTGTTAAATTTTACAATTTGATAACATTTGCACGTTATCGAGTTAACATTACGCAGGTTTCTTTGCGGCGTTAATTATTTATTACGCCAACGTTAAATCATGCGCCCACTCCTCCTCATTGCCGCTCTTGTTTGGTCAGTTTGCATTTCTGCACAAAACGTGGACACACTTACCAACAAATTAAAGTTGTCCGACAAAAAAACTTGGTACCAAAAAATGAACCTGCGCGGTTATACGCAAATCCGCTACAACCGGCTATTGGAAACCAATCCGGATTTGAAGTCGGATTTGGACCGCTCGGTTGGTAATAACGGAAGCGTGTTAATTCGTCGTGGTCGATTGGTATGGAGCGGGGACGTTCATCCTCGTATGTTTATTTATATCCAAACAGATTTTGCGGTAACTGCAGGAACTACATTACATTACACCGCTCTACGCGACGCTTACTTTGATGTTGCCATAGATACCGGTAAGGTATATCGCATACGCTTCGGGCAAAGTAAAATTCCTTTTGGTTACGAAAACATGCAATCCAGTTCTAATCGCTTACCATTAGAACGAGCAGACGCTTTAAATAGTGCTGCACCCGGCGAACGTGACCTTGGAGCAATTTTTATGTTTACGCCCAAACGCGTTCAAAAACACATTTACGATCTCAACAAAAATGCGATGAAACACTCCGGCGACTACGGTATGTTTGCGTTTGGAGCCTATGTGGGTCAAGGAATTAACCGAGCAGAAGCCAACAATAATTTGCACGTAATTTCCCGTGTGTCGTATCCGTTCGGAATTAAGAATCAGGTAGTGGAATTCGGCGTTCAGGGTTATTCCGGATTTTATACCATGAGCAAAGATCAATTGTCGTCGGGTACAAAAACCAACAGCGATGCAACGTATCTGGATCGTCGCGCTGCAGCAACGTTTGTGTTATATCCTAAACCCTTCGGGATTTTAGCAGAGTACAATATTGGTAACACACCAATGTATAATGCAGCTAACGACTCGATTACCACGGGATATCTGGAAGGTGGATTTATCACATTGAGCTATTTTATTCCTTTGAAGAAAGGTGGCGAGCAATTAGTTCCTTTTGCGCGCGCACAATACTTCGACGGTGCAAAGAAAATTGACACTGATGCACGCAGCTATAAAGTGAATGAATACGAATTCGGCTTCGAGTATTTGATTTTCAAAAATTTCGAGTTGACTGTTGACTACTGCATTTCTTATCGTAATACGTCCGATAAAGCCAAAGAAAATAATGCACAACAGGGCAATTTCCTGCGAATTCAGGTACAGCTCAATTACTAATATGCTAATTAGTAGTACTTTAAGGGCACCCAAACTAATAACATCCACTTAACACTGCACATGGGATACCAACCTAAATTTGACCCTGAACAAGATTATCCTAGCAATCGTAAACCGATGAGTTTTTTACAATTCCTCCTTCCCAAAGACCGCAAGTTCTTTCCACTGTTCGAACAAGCGACAAGCAATCTGGTTAAAACATCCAAGTTATTAGTTGAACTGGTGAATGTAGAACCTGAAAAGCGCAAAGAATTAATTAAGGAAATTGAGCATCTGGAGCACCAGGGTGACAATTTAACTCACTTAATTTTTAATGAATTAAGTCGCAATTTCATTACGCCATTCGACCGTGAAGATATTCACGCTTTAGCGTCTGCAATCGATGACGTATTGGACTTCATTCATGGCTCAGCAAAACGAATCGACTTATACAAAATCAAAGAACTTCCCGAGCCTATCGTGATGTTGGCTGACGTCATCTTGAAAGGTGCTATCGAGTTAAATGTAGCTGTGCGGAACTTGGAAGACATGAAGCAAATCATGTTAATCAAAGAATCCTGCGTAAAAATTAATAGTCTCGAAAACCACGCGGATGACGTGTTCAACATGGGCATTGCAAAACTTTTCGAAGAAGAGAAAGACGCAATTCAGATCATCAAGATCAAAGAAGTACTGCAGTCACTTGAAACAGCCACCGACAAATGTGAAGACGCTGCGAACGTGATTCAGACCATTTTGGTGAAATACGCATAATACTCGCCCCTTACGATGACACTACTAATTATTATTATCGTACTCGCGATTGCGTTCGATCTCATCAACGGTTTCCACGATGCTGCGAATTCTATTGCAACTGTTGTTTCTACAAAAGTACTGACACCCTTTCAGGCGGTATTGTGGGCGGCAGTTTTCAACTTCGTCGCATTCTGGATTTTCGACTTGAAAGTAGCGGATACGGTGGCAAAAACTGTACACAGTGATAGCATTAATCTCGCAGTAATTTTCTCGGGATTAGTGGCCGCAATATTTTGGAATCTATTAACCTGGTGGTATGGAATTCCTTCCAGTTCGTCACACACACTTATTGGTGGATTCGCAGGTGCGGCAATTGCTCACGCCGGCTCTTTCGATGTCGTAAATCAGGAAAGTATTTTCAAGACGTTCATCTTCATTTTCCTTGCACCGATTATCGGGATGTTAACCGCGTACATCATAACCGTGCTTATCATTCAGATCGCAAAACGCAGTATGCCGGCAAAGGCTGAGCGTTGGTTTAAACGACTACAACTTGTTTCTTCTGCAGCATTTTCAATCGGACACGGAGGAAGTGATTCACAGAAAGTAATGGGAATAATTGCGGCAGCACTAATTGTATTCAATGCTCAGCAAATGGCTATTAATCCTGCACATACAGAGCCGGGCTGGACTAAAGTGCAGCAAAGCTACATCGACAGCAAAACCAACGAAAAAGTGGCTTTGCCTGAAGGAAAAACGTACACCGCATATAAAGCAGAATACAAGCAGCGCACCGGCAACTCGTTGAAAGAAAAAATCAAACACATTCCTGATTGGGTGCCGCTGGTGTGTTACACTGCAATCGGCTTAGGAACAATGATGGGCGGTTGGCGTATCGTAAAAACAATGGGCACAAAAATCACCAAAGTGACGCCTCTGGAAGGTGTTGCTGCTGAAACTGCCGGAGCAATTACATTGTACGGTGTTTCTCAGGGATTAGGTGTTCCTGTTAGTACTACACACACCATCACCGGCTCTATTATCGGTGTAGGTATGACGAAGCGTTTAAGCGCAGTGCGCTGGGGCGTTACCGTTAACTTGTTATGGGCGTGGATTCTTACCATTCCCGTTTCAGGACTAGTGGGTGCCGGAACGTATCTCATCATGCACGCTTTAGGATACTAAGCGTAGTTTCAATTGTTTTAAGAACTTTGTCGCATGAGAAGCGACATTCAACTGTTCGATGACAGTGTGCACGGTTTTGAAACTATTGCATTGGAAGTCTTTCAGTACCAGTTCAACAACAATTCGTTCTACCGTCGCTTC
>Ga0068877_10003991_pt1 | contig 11643 bp, 7 predicted proteins | sample NOAtaG_FD_66437 | JGI IMG/M metagenome (GOLD analysis project Ga0068877, IMG submission 66437) | Freshwater lake microbial communities from Lake Erie, under a cyanobacterial bloom - NOAA_Erie_Diel6S_1000h metaG | ecosystem: Environmental > Aquatic > Freshwater > Lake | place: USA: Ohio, Lake... | reverse complement strand
GCAATTATTGATGACATCGCGGCCCTGGTGGCCGGGATGGACGTGGACGCGGAGGTTGAGCAGGGATTGAGCCGATGCGCTGCCGCGGGGCAGGACGGTGAGTTGCTTCTGCAGTTCGGGGATGTCGCGGAAGACGTCGGCGGGGGCGACAACGGGTTTGTTGCGGGCCAGAAAGAGGCGGGCCACTTCCGGGTCGGCATGATCGGAGTGCCAGTGGCTGATGAATAGGGCATCGGCGGCATCGGCGAAGCGGAGGCGGGCCTCAGGACTCATCTGAAAGCCGGCGTTGCGCGGAGCGCCGCCAACAAGATCGATGGCGAAGCGGGCCGAGGGGGTCTCGATGAACCAGCCATGGTCATAGAGTTTGACAATGCGGCGGCGGCTGGTGCGGCGCGCGCAATTGAGGCTGGTCTGTTCCATGCGGCGGCGGTACCACTGTTGCACCAAGGGCTTGGCGGGGGCGGAATCGATGTGCAGTATATCGTCGAGACGGATCAGGGCGGCGCGGTGGAGAGCGGTTTCAGGCGGAGTAAGACGCGTTGCCTCGAGCTGCCAGCTGGGGGTGCGGGCAAGCATGTCGTCGACCCAGGCGAAAGAGCGCTCGATCCATTCATCGGGGGCGTCCTTGAGTTCGGGGGCGGTGAGCGCGCGGCGGGGCGAAGACAGATACGACTGGGCGAGGACGGGCAGGGGCAGAGCCTGGAGCAGCATGCGGCGGGTCATTCAGTTGAGAAGGTAGCATGAGAACACATGGAACTGAGTTTCAAGGGAATGACGGCACTCGTGACCGGGGCGGCGGGCGGCATTGGACGGGCGACGGTGGGAGTGCTCGCCGGACAGGGATCGCGGGTGTGGGCGCTCGACCGGGTGGGGCTCGAGCAGGAAGGCGTGGAGGTGCTGACGGGCGACCTCCGTGGAGGCGTGTTGCTCGAGGAGGCGATCGCGCGGGCCGGACGCGTGGATGTGGCGGTGTTGAACGCGGGGATTTGCCGGCCGGCCGAACTTGAGCAAACGACGGCGGCGAATTGGGATGAGACGATCGCCGTGAACCTGAGCGCGGTGTTTCATCATTTGCAGCGGCTGGCGGGGGTCATGAAGAAACAGCGGGGGGGGAGCATCGTGATCACGGCTTCGACGAATTCTTTTGACGGGGAGGCGGGTCTGATTGCTTATAACGCGAGCAAGGCGGGCCTGCTCGGCATCGTCCATACGGCGGCGAACGAACTGGGCCCATATGGGGTGCGGGTGAATGCGGTGTGTCCGGGACTGATTGAGACACCCTTGACGCGGGAGGCTTTTGACCGGCCGGAAGTGATCCAGCCCTACTTTGCCGCCCTGCCACTCGGGCGCGGCGGGCAACCGGAAGAAGTGGCGCGGGCGATCGCCTTTCTCGCCTCGGACTGGGCCAGCTATGTGACCGGGGCGACGCTCTTCGTCGATGGCGGGCAGATGGCGGCGAAGTTTGGGACGTGGACGGAGGAAAAGGCGGAGTTTGCCGGCGGGCGGTGGCGGCTCAAGCCGGAGCCTTGATCTGGGGAGGAAAGTCAGGGCCGGCAGGCGATGAGTTCCGTACGGGAGCGGTAGCGCTCCTCGAGGCCCGTGCCGGCCAGGGAGAAGCGCAGCGGCGCGTAAGGCGCGAGCGGATCGGGGTCGAAGTGCTGCTTGCTGACAAAGAGGCAATCGAGGGCGAAGTCGCGCATCGTAGCCAGGGTATCGGCCGAGGGGTGGAAGACACCGGCGGCGTCGCGCGTATAAATGCGCCCGGTTAGGGGGAAGCGCAACGTGGGGCGGCCGGTCTGGAGAAACGTCGCGGGATCGTTCACCGTAAACAGGGTGGTGGTGAGCGGCAACTCGTGCCGGATGAAGGCGTAGGCGTCCCGCAAGCCGGGCTGGAAGCCGCGCTCCAAGGCGAACACGTCCGCGCCATTGGTCCGCCAGAGTTGCTCTCCGCGGCCCAGCACCGTGAGGGCAAGAAGCAGTAGTAGCAGGGAAATGGCGGCGGCAACCAGACGGTCAGCCAGACTTTTCCGGAAGGAGGCGCGCAGCAGCAGAAACAGGGCGCCGCATTCCCGGCCCAGGCCGGCGAGCACGAGCGGCAACACAGGCAGCAGCGTACGGGAATCGGGAGGGAAATACCAGAACAAGCCGAGCACGAGGGCGGCGATCGAGTACAGCGTATAGAGACGGAGAGGACCGGGGGAAAACAGGCGGCGGATGCCGCTCGCGGCGGCGACCAGGACGAGCAGCCGGACGGCGGCGCCCGTCACACCAGAGATGCCATCGACGAGTAAGAGCCGCGCCAGGGTATCGAGCAGCGGGGCGATTTGACTGCCCATGTGCGCGGGAAGTTGGGCCCAGGGTACAAGCGCAAATTGATAGCCGAGGTAATCGCAGTAGTACTTCGCGGCCAGGTTGGGCGCGGGAGCCCGCACCGAACCGGTCCAGGCAAACCAGGCGCCCGCGGCCAGGATCGCCGTCACGAGAATGGTAAACAGGGAGCGCCAGCGGCGGCATAGAGTCTGTTCGACACACTGCGCGGCCAGCAGCGGCAAGGCAGCCGTACGGAACACGAAGGCCAGAACCGCCGTCGCCAGCGAGGCCGGCCCGGGAAAGGTGAGCAGGGAGAGCGTCAGCAGGGCTGCACCAGGCAGGTCGCTCATCAGCCGCGTGGCGGCTAGTTGCGATTCAGGATGGAGAACCGTGGCGGCGGCCCAGGCGAGCGATATCGCCGGAGTCCAGCCCAGGCGGAGGCCGAGTTGATAGAGCGCGTAAGCCCAAACCGGCAGCCAGAGCCAGGTGAGCAACAAGGCCCAGGGTAGGACGGTATCGAGATCAGAACCGATCCGCCAAGCGAGGGAAAGATAGAGCGGATAGCCGGGCGGATATTTCGTCTGGGCTGGACGCGACGGGAGGCTGCCAATCCGGTAGCCGTCTCCGGCAGCCAAGCCGCGGGCCGCCTCCAGGTAAACACCGTCGTCGTGAAAGCTGCCCAAGTGGGGCAGATCCCGCCCGAGCCACGCCAGCCAGCCCGCCGGCAGCAGGGCCAAGCAGAACAAGACAATCAGGATGGGCCGGCTCACGGGGGAAGATCGGCCAGATGCCCGGCCTTCTTTAGCGCCGGTGCGTTGCGAGCGAAGCGCCGTTGCCTAAATCATTACCTTATATTACAATCGCAATCTATTCATTTATATAGCTTTATTTCTCACCTTCAGTGGCACACGTAAATCGACACGAGCAAATTTATATAGCGAACAAAAAGCGAAAATGATATAAGGGAGGCATGCGGTTTGCGAGTTTGCGGAATCACTCTTACTATTCGTTGCTAGACGCTACGATGTCGCCTGAAGAGCTGGTGGCGGAGGCGGTGAGGCTGGGCTATGGCGCGGTGGCGCTGACCGACAGCGAGACGCTGGGGGGGGCGGTACGGTTCTGGAAGGCGGCGCGGGCGGCGAGGCTGCATGCCGTGATTGGGGCGGAAGTACGGGCCGGGGACCAGGGGCGGGTGACGCTGCTGGTGGAGAATGCCGAGGGGTACCGGAATTTGTGCCGGCTATTGAGCGTGCGGGCGCGCCGTCATACGCGGTTTCAGGATGAGGCGGCGCTTGGGGTGGAAGATCTGGCACGGCATGCGCGGGGGCTGATCTGCCTGACGGGGACCGACGGAGATCCGAATTGTGATTTGTATCGAGAAATTTACGGACGAAACCTCGCCTTTGCATTGAGCTTTCATAACGAAGAGGACCGGCGGCGTTCGCGGATCTTGTTGAATGGGGCGCGGCGGTTGCGGGTGCCAACCGTGTTGGCGCAGGATGTCCATCACGGCCAGCGTGACGAGGGGGAGGCGTTGCGCTGGGAGGTGCTGGCGAGTATGCGGACGCTGACGCTGATGGGGCAGGAACATGCCGCGAAGCGGCCGCCAGGGCAATATCATTTACCGCGGCGGGAGGAGATCGAGCGGGAGATGAAAGAATTGCGGCAAACGATTGATAACACGTGGGCTGTAGCGGAACGGTGTCAGTTTGATTTCACGCTTGGGGATTTGTGTTTCCCGCGCTATGAGAGCCCGCGGCCGGCGATGGAGGAACTGCGGGCGCTGGCGGAGGCGGGGCTGGGGTGGCGCTATGGCGACCAGCTGCCAGAGGGGGCGCGGGAGCGATTGGAGCATGAGCTGAGCGTCATTGCGGATGTGGGGTATGCGGAGTATTTTTTGATCTTCGCCGACATTGTGCGCTGGGCGAATGGGCGGGGGATTGCGACGCTGGCCCGCGGCTCAGCGGCCGGTAGCCTGGTCTGTTATGTACTGGGCATCGGCAATATTTGCCCGTTCCGGTTTGGGCTTTGTTTTGAACGATTTTTGAATCGCGAACGCATGCAGTTCCAGAAGTTGGCCGACATCGATCTCGACCTGCCCTGGGACCGGCGGGAGGAAGTGGTGCGCTACGTCTTCAGCCGTTATGGGGAAGAGCATGTGGCGATGATTGGGGCTTACAACACGTTTCAAGGGCGGGCGGCGATCGCCGATATCGCCAAGGTGTATGGGATACCGGAGCGGGAGGTGAGGCGCTTTACCGGGCGCATTCCATACTTTTCTGGGGACGCCCTGCGGGCCGTGGAGATGAATCCGGAGTGCGCGCACTTGCCGGTGCGGGAAGAGCCCTACCGGACGATACTGGGCATGGCGGGGCGCTTGGATGGAATTCCGCGCCACCGTACAATGCACCCCTGCGGCCTGGTGATCGGAGCCGAGGCCATTGCCGACCGCATGCCGCTGTTCCGGAGCGCGAAGAATCTGTTGACGACCCACTATGCGATGGACGATGTGGAGGATCTGGGGTTATTGAAGATGGATCTGCTGGGGCAGGCGGGCTTGAGCGTGTTGCGCGAGGCGCGGGACAACATTCGCCTCAACCGGGGGGTGGAGGCCGAGCCGGTAGACGAGAAAGACGAGACCACCTGGGAGAAGATCTCGCAGGGGGAGACGCGCGGGGTGTTTCATATCGAAAGCCCGAACATGGTGAATCTGCTGGTGCTGTCGAATTGCCGGGATATCGGGTGCCTGACGGCGATTGAATCGGTGATCCGGCCGGGGGCGGCCAATGAGGGGCGCAAGGCGATGTTTGCGCGGCGGCATCAGGGGCTCGAGGAGGTGACCTACGCGCATCCGTCACTCGAGCCGTTGCTCCAGGATACCTACGGTCTGCTGGTGTATGAGGAGCACATTCTGCTGGTGGCGAATGGCTTCGCGGGGATGAGTTGGGGGCGGGCCGATACGCTGCGGCGGCTGCTGGTCAAGAACCGGGATGCGGAGCGGATCGAGGCAATGGGGGAGGAGTTTCGCGCCGCGGCGCGCCAACGGGGCCATGGCGAGGGAGACATTGAGCGGGTGTGGGGGATGCTGCGGGAGTTTGCCGGCTACATGTTCAATAAGGCCCATTCCGCCGCATATGCCGTGGAGGCCTTTGAGGGGGCATTTTTGAAGATGCGGTATCCGGTGGAGTTCCTGGCGGCGGTGCTGACCTGCCGGCGGGGATTTTATGCCCCGATTGTGTATGTGCTCGAGGCCTTGCGCCAGGGAGCGCGCTTTCTCGGCCCGTGTATCGGGCATAGCGATGCGGAGAAGTTTCTGGTCGAGGGTGATACGATCCGGCTGCCGCTCAACCAGATCCAGGGCCTGGGCGAGGAGGTGATCCACAAGATCACGGCCGGGCGGCCCTTCGTCGACGTGGGGGATTTTTACCGGCGTGTGCAGCCGGGGCAGGCCGAGTGGTTGAGTTTGCTCAAAACCGGGGCGCTCGATGGCTGGGGCGAGCCGCGCGGCAAGCTGTTCTGGCGGCTGTCGCGGATGAGCTTGCGGGGGGGAGGGCAGGCCGACCCGCTGTTCGCGGCCGAAGAGCCGGACTTCGGGGGCGGGGCCAATGTGAAGTGGGAGGCGGAGTTATTGGGTTTTCCCGTGACCGTGCATCCGCTCGATTACGCGGCGCCCGGGATGGACTGGGGACGCTGCGTGAGCGCGCGCGATTTGCGCGAGAAGCCGGAGAAGTATTTTGGCAAGCGGGTGACGGTGGCGGGGATGATCGTGGCCGACCGGATTCATCCCACCGGCCGGGGACCGATGAAGTTTTTGACTCTCGCGGACCAGACCGGCTTCCTCGAGGTGAGCCTGTTCGCGGATGTCTATCAGCAGTATGGACATTTGACAGCGCGGCCGGTGGTGGTGGTGGAGGCCCTGGCCGAGCCGTTCGACAACCGCCGCGGGGTGCAACTGAATGGCCAGCGGGTGCGGGTCAACGGCGCGGAGAGCGCCCGCCCGTCCGAGCGAGAGAAGGCCGCTCCGGCGGCGGAACCAGACCGGAGATGGCGTGGATGAGGGGAATCACCTGGAGCAGGTGGTGCCGGGGCAAGACGCACGATTCGAGAGGATATTGATCCATCCCGCGCCGGAAGCTTAGCCTGAAATCATGCCGGCCCCATACTCACGCCTTTTGATTCCCAAGGCGATTCTTGTGTTCTTTCAGCTGATTTGTGGCAGCGATGCGGCTACCCCGCCCGACAACGTCGAAATGGCGAGTATTTACACAGCGGACCAGAAAGATAGAGGATCCTCCCTCGAAAAAGTAAATTGGACTGTCGTTACTCCTCGCGATGCAATTCGTAGAAAGCGCGTGCGGGAAATGATCGCCCAAGGAGCCCTGAGGACAGGAAAGGATTATGAGCGCGCGGCCTATGTATTCCAGCATGGAGAGACGCCAGAGGATATCTTGTTGGCACACGTGCTTGCGATCACGGCACTGGGCAAGGGGAATCAAAAGGCGCGTTGGTTGTCAGCTGCAACGCTGGATCGATACCTACATCGGCAGAAACAGCCCCAGGTCTTCGGCACGCAATTTGTGAATCGTGACGAGAGCAAACAAGAGGGTTGGACCATGGAGCCCTACAACCGTGAGTTGCTGGCCCCGAGTCTTCTTGAAGCGAACTGTGTACCCGATCGGGAACATCAGACAAGGATGCTCGAAGCCGTCAGAAGAGGCGAGGAGCCGGCTGCGCCAAAACGAAAGCCCTGCTCCGGCACAGTGCGATGATCCCACCAAGCTTCAAGATTAATCGTGTCAGGCGCCCGGACAATTTCAATTGAAACCGATCAGCGATTTCACGCCAAACCGATCAGGGAACAAATTGAATGAAAAGAATGATCGGAATCAGATGAAATGCGAAAGTCCAGCCGGCCTCCAGCATTGTTGTTTAGCCTCTTGCGGCAGACGTCGCGCATGGCACTTCTTATCGAGATCGAGTGGTGAATTGGGCGGTGAGAGTAAACGAAGCGCCGATGCTGGCGTGAAGGGAGTGTTCCGGGCCATGCTCGAACTGCGGGTTCGCCGGGACCTACCGCTGACTCGTTCGGCCCACACACAGTTGGACCGTCCGTGGATTGGTCATCAGACACGGCGGAACCAGGAAACCAAGGCCCGCCAGGCCCTCCTCGCCCAAGATCCCGGTCTCCGATTCGAACCCATCCCCGAGGCTCCCCCCTCCCCAGAAAATCTTGCCCAATCCCGATTTCATACCCAACCCGTTCACTCCGAAACCGGCCTCGCCGACGTCTTCGCCCTCGCTCATGCCCCCTCGCCGAACGCCTCTATTACTGCTAAAAGCTAGCTCCACCTCCGCCCCGCCAATTCTCCTCACCACCCCGACGCCTTCGCCGACCCCATCGACGAAACGCAACTCCCTGCGCACTCCAAACACAAACACCAAATTCGACCCAATTCCCCGCCTCGGAGCAATCTCGCCAACATGCTTGACGATCCCTGGCTTTAGTGAAAAAATTCACCCACACATGAAGATCTTTTTCACGTTGCTTCTCGCGTCCCTGGCGTATGCACAAACCGAACGCGGTCAGATTTCGGGTGTTATCTCCGACGCCTCTGGCGCCGCCGTCGCCGCCGCCCAGATCCGTATCGTCAATAAAGCCACAAATACGCCCCTGGCCGTTGGCTCCGGGGCCACCGGCGATTACACCGCCGCCAACCTTCCTCCCGGCAATTACCGCATCGAGGTCACCGCCCCCGGCTTTAAGAAATTCCTCCAGGACAACATCACGCTCAACGCCTCGGCCACCGTTCGAATTGACGCCACCCTCCAACTCGGCCAAGTCAGCGAAACGATCGAAGTCACAAGCGCCGTCGCCCAGGTCCAAACCGAAAATGCCCGCGTGTCCACCGCCGTCTCCAACAAGATGGTCGACGAGCTCCCTCTCGTCGTAGGCGGTGAAATGCGCAATCCCTTCGGGCTCGTCGCCATCGCGCCCGAAGCCAAAGGCAGCGGGACCCGCCTGAGCCTTGGCGGCGGGCAGGCCCGCGCCTGGAATGCCACTCTCGACGGCCTCTCCATCGCCACCAATCGCGCTGCCGACGCGACCGAAATCGCCTACACTGCCCCCTCCCTCGACGCTATCACCGAGTTCACCGTCGATACCAACGGCTTTAAGGCCGAATACGGCCAAGCCGGCGGCGGAGTCATGACCTTCGTCTCGAAATCCGGCACCAATGACTTCCATGGCAATGCCTTCGAGTTCCTCCGCAACGACGCCATGGACGCCCGCGGCTTCTTCGCCCCGCGCCGCGCAGTCTATAAACAACACGATTTCGGCGGCACCTTCGGCGGCCCCGTCATCATCCCAAAACTCTATAACGGCCGCAACAAAACCTTCTTCTTCGCCTCCTATGAAGGCTTCCGCAACCGCGTCGGCTCCACCGATGCGTTCTTCTCCGTTCCCGCCCCGGAAATGTTCAACGGCGACTTCTCCAACCTTGTCGACGCCTCCAATCGCCGCCTGCTCATCTACGATCCATCCACGACCACGCAAACCGGCACTACCTTCTCCCGCCAACCCTTCCCCAATAACCAGATCCCCCCAAGCCGCTTCTCCACTTTCGCCCGCCAGGTGCTCCCCTTCGCTTCCCCTGTCAAGCCCAACGTCGCCGGCATCACCCCCGGCAACATCAATTACATTCGCAACAATTACATCTCGCAGGGCGGCAGCCTCACCACTCCCACCAACAAGGGGTCCATCAAGGTCGACCAAAACCTCGGATCGAAACAACGCATCGGCTACTTCATGAACATCACCCGTTTCGAGAATACTCTAAGCAATTCGACGCCCGGGCTGCCTGAACCCCTCTGGTCCGGCCAAGTCTCGCAGTTCTATACCGAAGCCTACCGCGTCACCCACGACTACACGGCCACCCCCAATTTGCTCAACCACTTCGCCTTCGGCATCAACCAGTTCTATAAGAACTCCTTCTCTTCGTCCTCCGGCAAGGGTTGGAAAGACAAGATCTGCATGAAGAATGCCGTTGATTGCAACGATAACTTCCCCCGCCTCACCTTCAGTGAATTCTCCACGTGGGGCGCTGCCAGCTACAACGGCACCGAACAGCCGATGTACTCCATCAAGAACGACACCACCTGGATCAACGGCCGTCATACCTTTAAATTCGGCTACGCCTACGACGACCAGCGCGCCAATGGCTTTGGCCAGCAGGACATCATGGGCGCCGCCGGCTTCAGCTTCCTCGGTACCGGTGTCCCCGGCGTCACCACCTTCACCTCCGGATCCTCCTTCGCCAGCTTCCTGCTCGGCGAAGCGAACTCCGGCAATACCGAAACTATCCGCAAAGTCACCCAGTTCTACCGCTACCATGGCTTCTACTTTCAGGATGACTTCCGTATCAACCGCCGCCTCATCCTGAACTTCGGCCTCCGCTACGATAATACCCGCCCCCCCATCTCCGCCACCGACGCCTACTCCGACTTCACGCCAGACCGCCCCAATCCCGCCGTCAATGGCTTCCCCGGCGCCCTTCGCTTTGCCGGCACCGGCCAGGGCCGCGAAGGCGTCCGCTCCCTCGTCCCCTCCTGGAACGCCGGCTGGGGCCCCCGGCTCAGCATCGCTTACTCCCTGAACGACAAAACTACATTCCGCGCCGGCGCCGGCCGCAGCTTCTCCCGCGTCGCCGTCGTCGGCTCCAGCGGCCACTTCGCCGGCTTCATCGGCCAGTACTCCTTTGCTTCCCCCAACAACGGCGTCACTCCCGCCTTCCGCGTCGATGAAGGTCTCCCCGCCTATACCCTCCCCCCCCGCATCGATCCCAGCTTCCAAAACAACCAGACCGTCGATTATTGGAATGGCCTCGATGCGGTTCGCGCCCCGGAAAACATTACCTGGACCGCCAGCCTCCAGCGCCAACTCAACCAGAACACCGTTCTCGAAGTAGCCTACAACGCCAGCCTCGGCTCCCACCTCCCCACGGCTCTCCTGAACTTCAACCAGATCCCCACTTCCCTCTACAACGGCCTCGTCGACCGCTTCGGCGCCGTCCAGGCGAACAACATCCTCCGCGCCCAGATCGGCACCGCACTCCCCAACGAAGCCGGCATCCGCGCCCCCTATGCCAACTTCACCAATCCTGCCGTCCAGCTCAATCGCACCGCCGGCCAGGCTCTCCGCCCCTTCCCCCAATACCTTAATATCCAAACCGGCCAGCGCGAAGGCGACAAGAGCGGCCATTCCACCTACCACGCCATGGTCATCAAAGTCGATCGTAGGTACAGCAACGGTCTCACTTTCAACTGGTCCTACGCTCTTTCAAAACTTCTTACCGATTCCGATTCCTACGGCGTCGAAGGCTCCGCCTCCCAGGACCACTTCAACCGCCGCCTCGAAAAATCCATCGGCCGCGATGACCAAACCCACGCCCTCAAACTCAACACCATCTATGAACTCCCCTTCGGCAAAGGCCGCCGCTTCGCCCTCACCAACCCCGTCGTCAATGCCCTTGCCGGCGGCTGGCGCATCGGCATGATCCAGAGCTATGTCCGCGGCTTTCCGATCGGCATCTCCCGCAATAATCCCCTTGTTATCTTCAATGGCACCACCCGGCCCACGATCTCCTCCTATGACGGCTGGCAGCCCGCCTGGAAAGGTGACGGCTTCGACCCCGCTGTGGACCGCCGCCTCGATCGCGCCGCCTTCCCCGCCCAACCCATCGGCTTCGGCAACGCTACGCGCTTCAATCCCCGCCTACGCGAGTTCCCCAACCTCAACGAGAATATTTCCCTCGGCAAGACCTTCCAACTCAAGGAACGCTTCCGCATCGACTTCCGCGCGGAAGCCTTCAACCTGTTTAACCGTACCCGCTTCGGCAACGGCTCCACCAACCTCGACGCCAATAACTTCGGCGTCGTCGTCGACCAGACCAACACTCAGCGCCAGATGCAAATGGCGCTCAAACTTTACTGGTAGAACTCTGCGGGCTTTGAATACCATCCAAATTATGCACAGCAAGCGTAGCCTGACCGCTACGCTTTGTGCCCCCCGTCACGCAGTCCCCTCCAGCAGCTTCCCTGACCGCTTTTCCGCGGTGAAATATTGAACCCAAATTATGCACAGCAAGCGCAGCCTGACCGCTACGCTTTGTCGCAACAGCGCATCCGCCATCGGCATCCGGTGATTGTGCCAGTAACTTAGTCTTCGATATCTCTCCTTTCGGTCCCGTTTGGCGCCGGGCCATCGCGCCGTGCATAGACTTCCATGCGCGCAGCGGCGTGTGGATCACCGGCGCGAAGCCAGGGAGGCTTCTTTCA
>Ga0068877_10003990_pt1 | contig 11645 bp, 12 predicted proteins | sample NOAtaG_FD_66437 | JGI IMG/M metagenome (GOLD analysis project Ga0068877, IMG submission 66437) | Freshwater lake microbial communities from Lake Erie, under a cyanobacterial bloom - NOAA_Erie_Diel6S_1000h metaG | ecosystem: Environmental > Aquatic > Freshwater > Lake | place: USA: Ohio, Lake... | reverse complement strand
CTCTTGCTCCCGCAGCACGCCGATGATCTGCGCCTCGTTGAACCTGCTCTTCTTCACGTCCGTCTCCTTGGGTGACGGACTCTCACTCAAATCGCGGGATCAGGAAGGGGGCAGGTCACCTGGCCTCGAAGGCCTTCTATCACTCTGGCCAATGCTTCACCGCTGCCTACAAATTTCACGCAAATCTGTCTCGACACCGAAATTTCGTTCTAGAGTGCTGCAAAAGCCGACACGATCCACTTCTGGACGATCTTGATAGTCGGCAGCGAACGAAGGTCCCGATGCACAATGAGCCATGGCTGACGCACCGGCATGGCTATAGGTGTTGGAATGGGAATGAGAGAGCCCGAACGGGCTGCAAAAAGCTCAGGAAGCAATGCGATACCCCCGCCGGCCTGTGCTGCTGTCATCAAGCCCCTTGTACTTCCCGTCCGCATGACGACAGCATCAGAAAGGCCTTGGCGAGTAATCCATTCCAGTTCGGGTAAGCGACCGTAGCTGTCATCATAGACCAGCAGTTTTTCTGACTGCAGGTTGATGACGTCGGGCGAACGGCCGCCAAGGTATTTCGGGGCCGCGAAGAAACCAAGCCGGATGTCGGCCAGCCGACGTGCATATAGGCTCGCGCCTTCGGGTCGCACCATGCGGATTGCAAGGTCAGCATCTCGCGCGGCGAGGCTGACCACGTCGGCCTGAGAATGAAGGTGAACAGGAAAGTCTGCGCCTATCGCCCATAGCCGGTCGAGCGCCGGAGCGAGGATATCGGAGATGACGAATTCAGTCGCCGAAATGCTCACCGGGACTGCCTTGATTCCCTGCCTTAAGCTTGTCGCCAGCCGCTCGACCCGGCGCATTTGCTCTGCGATCGGTGAGGCCATTTGGGCGATGGCAAGGCCGGCCCCCGTGAGCCGCACGCCGTCGGTGCGCCGATCGACAAGCTGCAGTCCGAGCGCTGTTTCCAGCGTTTCAATCCGCCTCGACACTGTAGAGACTGCCACCCCGCGCACTTTTGCTGCAGCGCTAAGCGTGCCCGCATCGCGGATCGCAATGAGGTCGCTTAGATCCTGCGGATCAAGAGGCACGCGCCGTCTCCTTTGCGTCAATAGAAAACTGGTTTGCCATATTGCAAGATGCCAGTTGCTGGCAATCGCTTAACTTTTGGGATGGGAACAAGGGAGGCGAGGATGGCAAGGCAGGCAAACGAATTCCGGCGCACACGAACAACAGGGTTCTGGCTGGCCGCCGCCGTTGCCGTCTTGCAGGGCGTTAACGCCATCCGCACTGTGCTCGATCCAACCGGCTTTGCAACATATATGGGGCTGCCCGCCGACCAGCCGAGTGCGCTGAGCTGGGTGCAAGTCTATGGCTTGCGAGCGGGCTTCATCGCATTGCTGACCGCGGTCTTGCTGGCACGCAGCGAGTTTGCGGCCTTGCGATGGATGGCATTAGCCGCGCTGCTGATGCCCATCGGGGACGCTTGGCTGGCCGCGGACGCAGGTGCAGGTCTGCCGATTGTCGGACGTCATCTTGGGATTGCGTTGTTCCTGTTGGTCACCTCGCACTTCCTTGGACGTGCCGCGCGCACGCGGGGGCAGGAGCAATGACTAGCCGTCTCACACGCCTCGGCGCAAGACTGGACACTTGGGGCGGCAAAGCCAAAATGGCTCGCTTCCGCACCGGATGGCCCGCTACAGCGACCCCGCAAGTCAAGTTCTATCGCACCCCCAAGGTACAATACCGCTATCTCGAGATAGGTTACGGACCCACGATTGTCTTCACTTGCGACCCGCCGATGACGATCGAGGTCTACGGGCGAGTGATCGATGCCTTCTCCGCGCACTTCCGTGTCATTATCGTGGAGCTGCCCGCAATGGGGTTTTCGGCCACCACGACCAACTATGCTTTCGGCTTCCGCGAGACCAATGACGACTTCGCCTCGTTCCTCGGCAATGTGGCCGGGAAAGGGAGTATTTTTGCCTTCTCGTGCGCTGCCAGCCTTGCCGGGCTCGATATTGCAGCGCGTATGCCCGAACTCGCCTCACACCTTGCCCTCATCCAGGCGGGTGGTACTGAGGCTTTCACAATCTGGAAGGCCGGCCGCGATCCCAAGGGCATTCTTGCAAAGCCCATCATCGGCCAGCTCGCGATGGCCCGCATGGCACCCAAGCGCATGCCTCAGTGGTATGGCCTTTCAGTTGGGCGCAAGGAACAGATACCGCATTTCTGCACCTGCGCCGAGCGCTCCTTCACCCATGGGGCGATGTGGTCGCTAGCGAGCGCCTACCAGGTTTACCTAGACCAGCGTGATGAACTGCCACAGCCGCAGCAGCCGATCCTGTCTATCTGGGGTGCAGCGGATCGCTCGCACCCAGTATGCAACAAACATTCGCTGGCGCGGCTTTACGATGGCGTTCGGACTGTAACCTTCGAGGACCTTGGCCACACCCCTGAACTCGAAGATCCAGAGCTCGTGCTGGCGGCCATCCTCGACTTTGTGGAGACATGATGGCCGAAGACAAATGCCCCGTTCCCCCAGGTTACGAGCCGCATTTCCGCAAGAGCCCGGTCACCGACCCATGGGAACCGCTCTATATGAAGCGGTTAGGGAACGAGTTCTCATTGGCACTCAGAATCGATAGGCAACATTGCAACGCACGAGGTCTGCTCCATGGAGGCGTCATATCAGCATTGGCTGACAATGCCATGGGCCTTAGCTGCGTGATCCAGATCGAAAATGTGCTGTCAGTCTAACGCTAACTGTTCTCCCCGTTGGGCCACCTGAGGCCCTCGGGACGGATCAGATGAAGCCGCTATCGTTCAAGCGCCACCGCTATCCTGCGGACGTGATCCGCTATGCGGTGTGGCTGTACTTCCGCTTCAGCCTGAGCCTGCGAGACGTAGAGGAGCTGCTGGCCCAGCGCGGCATTGAGGTCAGCTATGAGACCATCCGGTGCTGGACCATCAAGTTCGGCCCGCTGATCGCCCGGCGGCTGAAGAAGCGCCGGCCGGTGCCCTCGCCGCGGTGGCATCTGGATGAGGTGGTCTGTAGCATCGGTGGCCGGCGCATGTACGTCTGGCGGGCGGTGGACGATGAGGGCGAGGTGCTGGATCTCGTGGTGCAAAAGCGGCGCGACCACAGCGCGGCCCTGGCCCTGCTGAAGCGCCTCCTTCGCAACCAGCCGGTGGAGCCCCAGGCCATCGTGACCGATGGGCTGGCGTCCTACAGGTCGGCGCTGCGGGAGCTGGAGCTCGACCACCTGCACCGACCGGGACGGCTGCGGGAGAACAACAGGGCGGAGAACTCCCACCTGCCGATCCGCCGGCGAGAGCGGCAGCAGCAGCTGTTCAAGAGCCAAGCCTCAGCCCAGCGTTTCCTCACCACTCACGCCGCGATCTACAACACCTTCTACACCCAGCGACATCTGATCAACCGATCCACTCTCCGCCGCTTTCGCGCCGTAGCGAACACCGCATGGGTGGCCGCTACGGCCTGAGAAGGCAGGGCAGGGTGAGCTGCGGCCGGAGGCGGTTAACCTGACAGCGCGTGCGCGAGCGCGCGGAGTGGGCGAGATGATACCGAATGAGCGCCTCGCCGAGCACTCGGTCGTGATTTCGGAAGACCTGATCGCCGCCTACGAAGCCGCAGACTACTGGGTTGATCTGCCGTCCGGGCGGGCCGCTCTGAACGTCGGCAAGCCGATGCCATCGGCCCCCGAACTGCCGGAGGGAACACGATTGGCCATCGTCACGGCCTGTAATCCGTTCAGCAGGCCGCTCGATGCTTCGGAAAACGCAGCGCGGCAGAAAGCGCTGATCGAGGTGGTTGAGGCGGCCGGATTGGCGTGGTTTCCGGCCGCCGGAACAGATCCGTCAGGGGCTTGGGAGCCTGAGCCGAGCGCGGGCGTGATCGGTGCGTCCGAAGAGCAGCTCGATGACTGGATGGAGCGTTTTGGACAGAATGCTGTCGTCGTGGGCCCTGGCGGTGGGCAGGCCGGCCTGAGGTTTCATCCTCGGGCAATGATGACGCGTGAGCGACCTCAGCGATTGTTCCACGCAGACCCGGGCAACGGAGGTTCGACGACCCGATAGAAGGTGCGAGGGCATTTGGTTCTCGGACCAGACCAGGGGATGGATCACTTCGAGGGCGCAGACCAGTCGAGGGGAGGGGGTTCGGTCGCGCCAGCGATAGAGCCCGACCCGTCAGGGGGACGCCCGGATTGCCATTACCTTTACGCCGCGAAGCGGCGTTCGCCGCCTGACGGCGGCAAGGGCTCGGCGAGAGGCGGTCCGTATGGTGTCACTTGACACCGAACAACTGTTTTGATAGCCTGGGCTATGAAGATCAGGAACGTGGTCCACAAGGGATTGCGACGTTTCATCGAAAGCGATGATGCCCGCGGGTTGCAGCCCGCCGTCGTGTCCAAGATCCGCCGCATGGTGACTTTCCTCCAGGACATGGAGCGAGAGGACGAGCTGCGGACGGTGCCGAGTTGGAAAGCGCATCTGCTGACCGGCGATCGCAAGGGCGCCTGGAGCCTGTTCGTGACGAAGAACTGGCGAATGACGTTTCGGATCGATCAGGACGAGATCGAGATCATCGACCTGGACTACGAGGATTACCACTAGGAGGTGGCTATGAACGCGATTTCTGGTTTCCGCTTGAAGAACCCTGCCCATCCGGGCGGCTTTGTGAGGCACGAGATCATTGAGCCTCTGGGGCTGTCGGTGACGGCAGCGGCCGAGGTGCTGGGGGTGACGCGGGCGACGCTTTCGACGCTGCTCAATGAGCGTGCGCACCTGTCTCCGGAGATGGCCTTGCGGATCGAAAAGGCCTTCGGCGTGTCGATGGATACGCTGATGCGGATGCAGAACAGCTACGACATCGCCCAGGCCCGCAGCCGGGAAGGGGAGATCAAGGTCGCGCCCTTCAAGGGCAAGCTGCTCGATCCCGAGCCCGCGATGATTTGACTTAACCGACACACCAATAGACTGCCGTGCGCAGAGCGTGGCAGCTGGAGGAGGGGAACGGGCGGCTGAGGAAGCGGGTCGCGGGGCATCAGGACGCCGCAGTACGAGGGTGGAGCCCTCTCCGCCAACGTGGTGTCACCCTCAGTGAGGCGTGGCGGTCTGCCACCAGTTCCTTCGCCCTTGCCAATTCACCACCCGCGCCAGTTCCACTGCTCGATCGGCGGCAGGCGACTGAACGGGATCGAACCGTCGCTGAGCGGGTCGATGGCGTCGGCTTGCGCCAGGGCCCATTCGCGCCATGCGGCATAGTCGTGATGCTGAGCTGCTGGTGAGGCGTCTGCTGCGGCCACACAGGCCCGCACGGCCTGGGCCTTCGCATAGCGATCGGCTTGCCGCTCGAGACGATGTCGTAGCGCTATCTCGGCCTCCCGGTAGGCTTCCTGCTTCTTTCGGATGGCCTCCGCCTCCAGCCGGCGCTGGTGTTCCAGTTCGCGCTGCTCGCGCCGCACGCGCTGATCTGCGACTGCGGCTGCCAGGTTCGCGACGATCTGCGCGAGCTGCGCCTCCAAAGGGGTCTTTAGCTCCCTGTACTCGGACGGGACCGAGACCCAGTCGCGGATCTTCAGCGTCAGTTCGTCAGAAAGAACCGTCGCGCGGACTGTCTTTCGCTCCGGCTGCCACCGCAGCTCGTCCAGATTTGCAGGGCGATGGATGACCTTGCTGCGGACGTAAATGCGGAAAAGCACGGCGTCCTTGCCCTGTCGGACGACGAGCCACTCGCGGTCCTCGGCGAGTTCAAAGCCGCGCGCCTCCAGAGCCTTGAGAAGGGTGCTCGTGATGCGCAGCCGACGTCGCGCCAACGGCGTCGTCAGGTCCTCAAATCCGCTCACGCTCCAGCCGCGTCGCCGGTAGTCGCGCCGGCGCTCGGCATCCCGGTAGATCCAGTCATCGACAATCGCATGAGGCGTTCTCAGGTTTTGGGCGATGCGGATTTCCGGTCCTTCGATCGCCTCTGCAGCCGCTTCGATTACGGCCCTGGACAGCGCGGGCTTCGGGGCAGGCGGAGCGATCCGGACTTGCGCGCCCTCGGGGCGGGGCGGCAGCGGCGGGCGCGGCGGCAGGGGCTTGCCGTGGTGGCGCTTCGCCCACCATCCCCGCGGAGGAACAGGAATGCCGGCGGCGCGGCAGGCCTTGGCGAGACCAACGTCCGATACGCCAATGCTGCTGGCGATGGTGCGCATCGGCTCGTTCCAGACCCGCTCGTACAGCTCCTGGCGCGTGAAGACGTGACGGGGCATGTCGCGGGTATCTCCTGCTGGTCATGGTCGCTGTTGAAGCTACCGCAACCCTGCCGGCGGGGCCGTGGCGCGACCCAGTGGTCGTCCAACCAGCTGTTCGGGTCGGGCCTGGCCGAACGCCACGCTGACCGTAAGGGGTGTGGCCGGATCGTGTCTTATGGGGCGCCGGCCGTGCGGCTTCGTGGGCGGCGCACACGCTGGCGCCGGGCTGGAGCGCTACTGGACGCCTGCCGTGCCAGCAGGTCGTCAAGGCTGCTCGCAGGGGGAGGCCGGAAGAGCTTTTCGAGATCCTGTTCGCACCGAAGCGCGACTGCAGCCCGGACCATGTCGTTGAGCGAGGCGCGCCCCTCGGTCTCCAGGCGACGCCAGGTCCGGTGGGCGACGCCAGCCCGGCTGGCAGCCTCTGTCTGCGTCCATCCAAGGGCGATCCGGCGGTCCCGCAGCCGGCCAGCCAGCTCAAGCAGGATCTCGGGAGGGGTTTTTATCATCGGCCAAATGTGGCCATTTAAAGGGGTGAGTGCAAGTTAAATGGCCAAATGCGGCCGTTCATGGCGACGACTTACAGTCCACGGCTGTGCTCGATTGGGCGATCGGGCAGGGCGCGTTCGCCGGGGCGGCTTTTCTGGGAGAGGTTATTTTGGGATGGCGGCGAGCCGTTGTGCTCGCCTCATGAGTGGCGGATGCGCAACCAGCCGATTGAGCACATCGAGCCTGCGGAGATTGCCCGCCGCATACTCCGCATAAAGTGCGGAGTATGCGGTTGCCTTTGCGGTGATTGTCCGGCATATTCTCCGCACGGAGCGCAGCGAATATGCCGACTTACATCCACGAGCATAGCGACTGGCCCAACTTCAAGTGGGACATGGACGCCATAGCCGAGCCGCTCGCCGCCGTTTCGCGGCGGCAGGGGCGGCTTATCGGCAGGATGGAGGCTCTCGGCTTCAGTCTGCGTGAGGAGGCGGTTCTACGCACCCTTACGCAGGACGTCCTGAAGTCCTCCGAGATCGAAGGTGAAACCCTCGACGCCGACCAGGTTCGATCATCGATCGCCCGCCGCCTTGGCATGGACATTGGCGCTCTCACGCTGGCCGATCGCAACGTCGAGGGCGTCGTCGAGATGATGCTCGACGCGACCCAGAACTACGATCAGCCCCTTACGGCCGAGCGTCTGTTCGGCTGGCACGCAGCGCTCTTCCCGACGGGATACAGCGGTATGAACAAGATCACTGTCGGCAACTGGCGCGATGATCGTGACGGACCGATGCAAGTCGTGTCCGGTCCCATTGGGCGCGAAAGGGTGCACTATGAGGCCATAGCGGCATCCGACGTCCCGGCCGCCATGAAGGCATTCCTCGACTGGTTTGATAACGCGCCGGCCATAGACCCTGTTCTCGCTGCAGCGGTCTCGCATCTCTGGTTTGTCACCATCCACCCGTTTGAGGACGGCAATGGCCGCGCGGCTCGCGCGATAGCTGACATGGCCCTTGCGCGGTCAGAAGGCACGCGGCAGCGCTTCTACTCTATGTCCGCACAGATTCGAGCCGAGCGGAGCGCCTACTACGACATGCTAGAACGTACCCAGAAGGGCGACCTGGACATCACCCGTTGGATGCTCTGGTTCTTGGCTTGCCTTGACCGAGCCTTCGACCGCGCCGAGGAAACACTGGCCGGCGTCCTGCGCAAAGCGGCCTATTGGGAGACCCACGGAGCCCAGGAAATCAACGATCGTCAGCGGCGTATCGTCAACGCGCTTCTGGATGGGTTTGACGGGCATCTGACGTCCTCCAAGTACGCCAGGATCACCAAGACCTCGCAGGACACCGCGACCCGGGACCTGAACGCCCTCGTTGCCAAGGGCATGCTCGTCAAGAGCCCTGCCGGCGGACGTAGCACGAGCTACTCGCTGCCAGGCCCCGCTTAGGCGCTCTTGTCTCATGGCTGCGATTGCGTCCGGCGTGGCCATCGTCCGCTTGCGCGTTTCGCTGGCTTGACCGGCACAGGCTCGCAAATTTCCTTAGCAACCATCTTCCCTGATGGCGTGTGCATTCGCGCCAACTCCCCGGAACCGTGATACTCGAAGGCTGGCGTCTTTGGGGGAGGGCGGTCGGATGTCTAGGCGCGGGTGGACGTTGCTCCTGGCCTCGTTGGCGTTGGTTGTCGTCGCCGCAGGCTTGGTCTTCGCGGGCGCGGCACTCGCCGCGAAGAATCCGGAGTTCTTGATCTGGCTGACCGGGCCAGCGGGCGGCCGGTTCGCACTGAGGATCCTGGAGCAGTTCACTCCGGCCGGTCTCTTCTGGCCGGAAGACGGCCCGCCTGCCGAGCTAAAGCAGCAGGCGGAGCGCAGTGGCATACTCGCACTCGCGATCGCCTCGCTGACTGTCGTGGCTCAGACGCTTCTGGCGGGGGCTGCGGCGCTGGCCTTCCCGGCTCTTGCAACCCGGATCCTCGCGCGCCGCCCGGAATTCCTCGCACCGCTTCACCTCCACCTCGAAGATGCCCTCGAGCCCGTCGGTAGGGATGGCGAGCGCCGCATGCTGGACAGTTTTGCTGAGCCTCGGCGCCGGCGCGGGGCCGGGCGGCTTTATGGCTTGTTTGGTCCTGAGGGCGTGGGTGCAGGCTATCTGGCGAAGTGGTGGCTCGCTGATTTGCGATGGCGATGGGGCAGGGGCGTCGGATGGGGCTGGATCGTTGGGGAGCTAAGGCGTCCTCCTCCGGTCGGTTGGAAGCCCAGGAGGCCAATGGCCGTGCTGGTTGATGCCCGAACAGCTACGCCAGAGATCTGGCAAGCTGTGACAGATCTGTTGAAGCTGCAAAACGCAGCTGTCGTGCGCATCCTCGTGGTAGCTCGAACCGACCTCAAGGAGCTGATCCAGTCTTTGGATGAGCCAATCGCGAGCAGCCTCGATAACGCCCGGTTTCAAGAGTTGGAGGCATCTCAAGACGCCCCGGCTGATCGACGATTGCTCAGAATTGTCTCTCAGCGAGGTAGGGAGCGTGGCAGAGGTTTGGGCGAGCGTACGGACGCATCGCCACCGGGGAAGCCGGATTTTCTGTGCGTGCCGCGACTCGAACGTCCTGCTCTGTTGAAAATCGCGCGTCAGTATCTGAGAGGTCTGCCGCGGAAGCTGACTGACGTGGATATCGAGGTCGCGGTCGAGGCAGCTAGCGGGTTGCCGGGGGATCTCAAGCGCGCGCTTGGTCAGATCGCACGCGGTGAGCGCATCGACCACTCTCGGAAGTACGCAAAGAGCGCCGACCAGCTGATCGATAGAGCGTGCGAGACATTCCCACATACTCAAGGGCTGTACGTAGCTGCGCTCGCAGCGCTCGGCGCTGTTGAGGCGGTCTCCTCAAGCGTGCGGCTCGAGCTCGCGCCTGCAGCCGGCGACCGGCTAGCGCTCCGGAATGTGCTCGCAGGCCATGGTCCCTTTGAGGACGAGGAGCAGACGCCCGCGATCAGAGACCGTCATCTCGCATGGGAGGTTCTCCTGCAGGCCTTGACCCGGCTTCAGTCGGCAGACCGGCAGCGGTTTCTGGCAAAGGTATCGGAGGCGGCTCCGTCATTGCTGCCTACCCTTGCACAGGAGATGTCCGTCAGGCCCGACTTCCATGATGGGTTGGCGATCGCCATCGCCGGACCCGCGGAAGCCCGCAATGTCGCGCGCGCCCAAGCGGGTGACTTCCTCATGTCGCCGAATGAGGTGGCGCGGACGTTCGCTGCGGTGCTGCATGCTGCGGCCGGCTCTGATGGTCTATGGCCCGATGCCATAGCCAAGCAAGCCGAGCAGCTCGCCCCTGTGGTTGCCGCCCGGATCAAGCATAGCTCGTCGTACCTTTTAAATCAGTTGGGCAGGCAGAACCCGAGGATCGCATCCACATTTGAGATATTTGCCAGATCACCTGTCTGGGCCCCAAACGGTCAGGCGATCGCCCGCTTTCTGGCAGGTTACTTCGATGTCGATGATCCTACCGGAGACTGGCGGCCAGGAGATGGTGATCCAGTTGCCCCGGGCCTCAAGGCATGGAACCTCCTCAACGAAGTCTTCCGCGGCTTTGATGCGCCAAGGTCCGATGAGAAGTTCCAGCGCTACAGCCAGGCAGCACTGGACCTCGTTGCGCTTATGGACGCAGAGCTCCCTGAGCGCCTATTGGCGACCTGGGCTTCAGCATGGCTTCTGGCTGCACTTTCGCTCGATGCCCCATTTGCCGAGTTGCCCGAGCCACTGATTTCGGCCCTCGAGCGCGTTGTCATCGACGAGAAAACCGACCCGGATGTCTGGCGCTTCGCAGCTCGATGCCTCGGGAAGATGGCCGCCGGTCATCCTGACGATAGGGATCCAGTCTATCAGTGGGCGCTTTGGTTCGACGGTCAGGCTGACAAGCCCGAGATTGCTCCGCCACTGCGGCTTACGAGATTTTCGAGGTCAGAGATCCTTGAAGAAGCCAGCTCACGCCTGAAGAGCCCGAACTCGGATGTCGCTGTGGCTGCCGCGCTGCTTCTCTGCGTCTACATCGACGACATAGCCGCATTGGATGTGCTGGCTGACGCCCTTGTTGATCAGACACTGCATGTCGATCGGCGCGACATGATATTGCTGCGATTGGTCCAGGTAGGTGCGGCGGCCGAGGCTCCGATAGCGAGGGCGTTCAAGGCATGTGGCGAGGAGGCAATGCGCGCTCGAATATTCCTCGGGCTCATGGCCCTCGATTTTGGGCCATCGCTAAGCGACGAGGACATCAGGGCTACGGCAGAGGATGCCGAGTTTTTCATCGAAACGCGAAACTCGATGCGCTTACGCCAGGCTAATGCGTCCGAAGCAGAGGCATCGCTTGAGCCCAATGGCGCCTAGGTCCCAGACGTGTCTCCCGGGACACCGACGCGACGTGTTGTGGCCAGCGCGCTATGACTGCCGTCTTCGGCCAGATCTCCAGGGGGCGGACTTCAGGAAAGGTCGACGCGCACCCGAGCAGTGAGGCGTCATCGGCCCCAGCCGCCGGCGCCTCCGAGCCGGACGGATAGCCAGATCACCAGCTGCTCCCACTTCCCGACCCGTCGGTCCGCCATGGCTTCCTTGAGGATGTCATCGGCATCCTTGCGGGAGTAAGGCGTGCTCCTTGTGATGCCGACCCGCCCGTGCCAGTCGCCCGTGCCCCTAGAGCATTTTCCGATCAGTCTGCATCATATCCGGCGGCGGAGAAGTAGTTCCGGCATTCTTGGGGGGAGAAGGTCTGGATGATCCGGGCGATGGCGTCCCAGAGGGTGTCGAGGTGCTGACAGTCTAACGATAGAAAGTCTCCAGTCAGGGCCTGATGGCCAGGAGGCGGAATGAGCCCGATCAGTTTCAAGCGGCATCGGTTCCCGGCTGCCGTGATCGTGCA
>Ga0068877_10003989_pt1 | contig 11649 bp, 4 predicted proteins | sample NOAtaG_FD_66437 | JGI IMG/M metagenome (GOLD analysis project Ga0068877, IMG submission 66437) | Freshwater lake microbial communities from Lake Erie, under a cyanobacterial bloom - NOAA_Erie_Diel6S_1000h metaG | ecosystem: Environmental > Aquatic > Freshwater > Lake | place: USA: Ohio, Lake... | reverse complement strand
GACTCTGGTACCCCGAAGTTGTCGGATTTTCTTTGCAGATTTGCTGATCGCCAAATGGCTGGTGCCTGCTTTTCGATGCTTCGCCTTTCCGTTGGCGGTCAATCGAACTCGTTTTTTGGTGGATTTGTGAGTCTTTTGTTTTGTCATAATTGAAGATCCTTCGGTTTTTCGCGGGTCAAGAGTTTAACGAGACCGGCAAATTCGTCCAAGGGTGAAGGAACCAGAATTCGGCTATATTCGACAACTTTTCCCGACTATTCGGCATACTTTCTTCGATATTCTTCGTATCTATCCATGTTGATTTGAGGGGATGCATCTCCTACCATGCACTAGTGGGGAAGTTGGCGTCGTAAATCGCCTACTTTTTCCAAATTCATTTTCATTCGTACGTTGGGGCAAAATATGCTTATGCAATCGGATATGAAGGCAAGAGTTCTGGCGCGTCGTGCCTTCGCGAGCCTGATGGTTACTGGAACTCTGCTTTTCCCCCAACTCTCGGTTGCGCAAGAACTGGCGCGCGTGGCCGCAGTTACCGAAGCACCTGCCAATACGTCCATTATCGTTCGGGCTGTCCGCAGTATCATCGAGAAAGAGCATATCTCGCACCCGCAATTCAACGATGAAATGTCGTATCGCGGATTCGATATATTCCTGAAAAACGTCGATCCGCTCAAATCATATTTGCTCCTTTCGGACGTGGACGAGTTTCGTGTTTACCAGAATCAACTGGACGACATGATCAAGAAAAGCAACGTCGATTTTGCTTACATGGTCTTCAAACGGTACTTGAAGCGACTAGACCAATTCATGCCCTATATCCATGAGCAAATCGACGCAACCCACGACTTTAGTGTCGATGAATCGATTATCTCTGATGCGAAAGAACTTCCATGGGCTGCCGATGAAACAGAACAGAAGGACCGAATTCGCAAGTCGATTAAGCTGAACATCCTCTCTCTCAAGGCGGATGGAAAGTCCGAAACTGAGATCAAGGAAACGCTGCACAAACGCTACCGCACGCTTTACAACATCAAATCGAAGACTGATGTCGATGAGTTGCTGGAACTCTATCTGACATCGCTAACGAACTCCTTGGACCCGCATACGACGTACATGTCACCACGGGAACAAGAAGATTTCGATGTCCATCTGAAACTCGAATTCACTGGCATTGGTGCAACGCTTCGACCTGATGACGGCCAAACTGTCGTGGAAAACATTGTCACCGGCGGTGCCGCCGATCGAGATGGGCGTCTGAAGGTTGGTGATCACATCGTGGCTGTCAGTCAAGACAATGATGCTCCGCCAGTGGAAACGGTCGACATGAAACTGCCTGATGTAGTCTCCATGATTCGTGGTGCGAAGGGCACCAAAGTGAAGCTTCATGTGAAGCCCAAAGGAACAGGCACGACGCAGGTCTACGAGATAACTCGCGATCTTATCAAACTTGAAGACGAAGCCGCTCGCGGGGAAGTCGTCGAGCATGGTATGAAGCCAGATGGGACAAAGTACAAGACAGGATACATCAACCTACCGAGCTTCTACCTGGATATGGATGCAGCTCGAAAAGGTGTCAAGAACTACCGCAGCACTCGACGCGATCTTGCAGATATCATCACCAAATTCAAGACACAGAACATTGATGCCATCGTTCTGGATCTGAGCAAGAATGGCGGTGGATCCCTTCAAGAAGCGATCGCGGTTACCGGTTTGTTCATCGAGAGTGGTCCTGTCGTTCAGGTGAAGACACCAGGTGGAAATGTGGATGTTCTCGAAGACGAAGAACGTTCCATCCTTTGGACTGGACCGCTCGTAGTGAAAATCAGCCAAATGAGTGCGAGTGCTAGTGAGATTTTCGCCGGAGCCATCCAGGATTACGGTCGAGGTATTATCGTGGGGGACCCCAAGACTCACGGAAAGGGAACAGTGCAAACGTTGCTAGACATTTCGCAACTACTCGGGGCATCCAAGCAATACGGCGGGCTGAAGCTGACTATCCAACAATTCTATTTGCCCAATGGAAAGTCTACACAATTGGAGGGCGTCGCTTCCGACGTGATTTTGCCCTCGATTACAGCCAAGCTGGATATCTCGGAATCGGATTTGGATTATGCCCTTCCAATGGACAAAGTACAGGCTCGCATGCATAAACAATACAAAATGGTTGACTCGACGATTAAGGTTGGATTGCAGCAAGCAGCCAATGATCGGATCGCGAAGAATCCAGAATTTGAAAAACTGCTAGCCAGAATCGATACCTACGTTAAACAAAAAGAGATCAAGACGATTCCACTAAAAGAGTCCGAGTATATGGCGAGAAACAAGGAGATTAACTCGGAGAAGATCGAAGAAGAGGTCACTGGCATGACCGCAGCCGAGAACAAAGACGCGAAAGCGAGAGAAGACAAAAAGAAGATCATCTTCCAACGAAACTTCTACAACGAAGAAGTACTCAATGTTACCAGCGATTACATCGAGGCATTGAGACGATCCAACAAAGTCGTTGCACGCTAGTCGTCACCTACGTTAGGCCGATAAAATCGTGCAGTCCGATAGACAGCCACATCGTCGAAAGGCTTCAATCCTCCTGTGGGTAGGGATTGGAGCCTCGCTCGCCATACCAGTTGCTCGATGGGCTATTTTTGAAGTTGACCATCAGTACGCAAACATAGCTGCGGGCGGTCTCATGCTTCTCGCGGCTGGAAGCTTTGGACTCGTTTGGATACGGGTTGCATCAAACGTACAACGCGTTGCGTCCTTCGTTGTCGTTGCTATTGCCGCGGCTGCCTTTTACGGTTGTTTCGAACTCAAGGGATTTACTGGCGAAACTCTTCCCCAATTCGGATGGAGATCTTGGCTCGCAGCGCCGAAGGCGACAGTGGACAATGCTAGTGTCGATGCCGATAGTCCACAGATAGAGTATGCGAAGAACGCCCAGTTTTCGCAGTTCCTTGGAAGTCAACGCAGCGGGATCGTCGAAGAACCAAGCTTTGGTATTCATTGGCAAGAGCAACCGCCCCAGCTGCTTTGGAAGAAACCGATCGGGGCAGGTTGGTCGGGGTTCGTTGTCCAACGTTCGTTAGCATACACCATGTATCAAGACGAGGATGATGAAGTCCTAGCAGCATTCGATTTAGTATCGGGCAATCTCCGTTGGAGTCAACGTATTCCAGGGCGTCATTACGAACCACTCGGAGGACTCGGGCCACGTGCAACACCAACACTTTACGAGGATCTAGTACTATCCCAAACTGCAACAGGTACTGTCGTATGCTGTAACGCCGTGAGTGGTGAAGTTCGATGGACTCAAGATGTGTTAAAGATGGGGTTCGCAACGCAGGGAGACTCCGAAGCACTCATCAAGTGGGGAAGAAGTGCTTCTCCTCTCGTCTTTAAAACTTCGGGCCGAGTACAAGTGATCGTTCCAATGGGTGGTAAAGCGAATTCAGAAACTCCGATCACGTTGGTTTCGATGGAATTACGAACCGGAGATGTTCTTTGGAAGCAAGGGACTGCTCAAATCGGCTATGCGTCGCCGGCCTTGATAAGGATTGGAACAGACCAGCAGATTGTAAGCGTGAACGAGAACAACGTGACGGGACACGATTTATCGGATGGAAAAGTTCTTTGGACAACGGACTGGTTTAGCCGCTCCAATGCGGATGCATGCGCTTCGCAGCCCGTTTCGCTGGAGGATGGCAGGATATTGTTGGGAAAAGGGTACGCTCAAGGTTCGAAGATGATTCGAGTCGAACGCGTTTCGGGTGATAAGCCCAGCGATGCACAAAATTGGTCGGTATCCACCCTTTGGCAAAGCTCGCGAGTATTGAAAACGAAATTTACGAACGCCATCTACCATGACAATCGGCTTTACGCATTGAGTGACGGCGTATTGGAATGTGTTGCCCCCGAGGATGGAAAGCGAATTTGGCGAGGAGGGCGATTTGGGCAAGGCCAGCTACTGGTCGTCAACGGGATGCTTCTCGTCTGTGCTGAGGACGGAAGAATTGTTCTTGCCAAATGCGACGATGGGGCTGTTGTATATGAACAACATATACTGGACGGTGTGACATGGAACTACCCCGCAGTTGCCGGCCCATTCTTACTGGTGCGCAATGGGACGGAAATGGCATGTTTGTACTCGCCGGCCCAGCAAGCGTCGCGAGCGGAATTGAACACCGACACGGTCCAATGAGTTCCGATTCGAACCAAACCCTCGCAAGTCGGTCAATGGCCGAAACTATGGTACTAGGGCTCGACCCTGGGCTCGCTATCACTGGTTACGGTGTGATCCGAAGTTGTGGTGGCAAAGTATCACTGGTAGAAGCCGGTGTGATCCGAGTTTCACGGAATCAATCTCTCTCCGCTCGTCTTCGAGAATTGCATGAAGGCATCGGCGAAGTTGTTGCTTCGTATCCTCTATCTGCGGTCGCGATTGAACAGCTCTATTCCCACTATGAGCGGCCTCGAACCGCGATTCTTATGGGGCATGCACGCGGCGTATTATGCTTGGCTGCAGCATTGGCCAACCTAGAGATGTTCTCGTATGAGTCTACCAAGGTGAAGAAGTTACTTACTGGGAATGGGCGAGCTCCCAAAGATCAAATGCAACGGGCCATTCAAATGCAATTGCAACTCAAAGAACCGCCCGATCCGCCTGACGTGGCCGACGCGCTTGCCATCGCATTGTGCCACCATTTCTCGAAGGGGCCGCTAGGGCAACTACTAACCAAAACCAGGAAAACAAAGTGATTACGAAGATCTCGGGCCAGCTACTGACACTCACCAACGATACTGCGACCCTTTGCATTCCACCTTTCGAATACGAAGTTTCGATTCCTGAATACACGCGACGTCATCTCCAAGCAGAAATTTCAAAGTCAATTTCTCTGCATACGATTCACTATATCGAAGGGAACGCCGCTCAAGGTTCTCGTTTGACACCAAAGCTTGTCGGATTTCTCTCGACGATCGAACGAGAGTTCTTCGATCTTTTCTGCTCGGTGGATGGAGTGGGGGCAAAGAAGGCTCTGCGTGCCATGGTTCGCCCGGTTCAGGACATCGCGATCATGATTGAACAACAAGACGCCAAGGGACTTTCGACATTGCCCGGCATTGGTGCCGCGACGGCTGAAAAGGTCATAGCTACGTTGCGTCGCAAGATGGCAAGGTTCGCATTGCTAGTACGTCGCGAGCTACCTGGAGCCGAAGTCCAGAAATCAGGAGTTGTCGAAGAGACGTATCAGGCGCTACTCGTACTCGGACATAACGAAGCGGACGCGCGTCGGCTCATTGAACAATCATTAGCATCCGGTCAGAAATTCAAAGACACGGAAGCCATGATTCAAGCGATCTATCAGCGGCAGGCAGGAAAGAACTAACTCGCTCGAAGTCGTTGGCTTCGCGAAATCGTCTTACTCGTTCGGCGTATCCAATAGGTATCGGCGGCTGAGATGGCAGCTGCTCCAATGATAACGCCAGCAACCAGGATCCATCCTGTCATCAGCCATGACAGAATAGCAACACAGATTAGTAACCACCATGGTCGATTTCTCCATCGACCATACACTGCTAACGCTGAAAACAAGAACACGCCCGTTTCCAATCCATAAAGCCAGTCCAACTTGGCGATGCTTTCGCGTTCAAGCTCCTTGCTATCCAACAATGACTGGCTCGGTTCGCGATTTCGAACAAAATTCGGATTGCGTTTCTCCAGCAGCCCCGCGATATGTTCGTAACGCTGCTCAAGATCGTCCGTCGTTAGTGTCGCAGTTGGATGAAGATCATTGAGTTTTGTCCCCCAAAAGGCAAGCCATCGTGCTGCGAACGAGCCTTCGTGTAACTTGACTGGCAACGGCCTTAACTTATCTTTCAAAGCCTGCAGGAGAATGGACAACGCCAAGTCCCTGTGCTCCCCTAACTCTTTGGGAGCTGGAACGTTGATGTCAGGACGGGTGGATCGCAATTTAGGTACCACCGTTGAGGAATCGGTTGATTGGAGTTCGATTGTAACTTCGTACATCCAGCCGCTGGCTTGACGTGGAATCGAAGCCGAAAGCACACCGTTGCTCCAACTCCACGGCACGCTCCCATCTTGAACTCGAACCGAAGCTATATCGTCTTTGGATTCGATATCCCATTGAAGACTAGGGCTCCATTCGTCAAACCAAAAGCGGATCAATCGACTTCTATTGTCTAGTTTCGATGTCTCTGTCCATACATGCGCCGACAGCTTTTCACCCGTCGAGAAAGATGCGTCCGTCACTCGAGGGAAATCACGGTCAGCATACTCCATGGAAAACGGGATCGCCTGGAGGCGAGAATCCAGCACGCGAATCGATGACGGATCCGATTTGAGTAACGGCAACTCGTCGCGGATCAAAGAAAATTGGATCGACCACTCACGGCGTTCCAGCTCATGGTTTGGCTGACCTAAATCAACTTGAAGCCAGACCTTGTCTGCGATAGGGCACGGAATAAGTGAAGCGGAACGGTCGCTGTTCCAATACTCCTCCAACCAGATCGGAATTTCCACGATGAATCGCGTTGAGCTGTTATCGTGGATTTCGAAACTACCGCTCATTGTCAATTGAACCTTGTCCGATTCCGGTTGCGAGATGAACTGATGTTCAATGGAGCCAGCGGCGGGAAAATGTCGGCGATCGAAAGAGAGTCGCTGATCAGGTGTCATAGTTAGCACGGTTGCATTCATCCCTAAACCGTAGACTGGTGCTGCTTGATCTTGCACATGGATGCGCCAACGATCGGATGCTGATAACTCAATAGTTTGCTCCACCGTATTCATGTGGTGAAGAACCACAGTAGGTGGCCGAGTTTCTTTCTGAGTGGTGACGCCTTCGCGTTCCGCGCGGATGGAGAAGTCGAAATCCCTCCACTGAAGCCTGTCTGCCTGCAACCTGTCCAACAATAATTGGACTCGATTGGTAGAAATTCCATCCCTCTCTTGCTCGCATTGAAGAACGAAAAAGCTACCTTGTCGGCGGCGTGCTTCTGTTACAACGAACCCGTTAGGAAGATCCATTTCAATATAGTCGCCGCTCAATGCACCAATCACTTCCGCTCTCACGAGAATGGTCTGCGATTCAGAGTGTACGGTCCACCGAGTGTTAATTCGTGCCTGGGCATTAGTTTGCAGCGCAGCCTTTTTCAATACGCCACGACCTGCGTTCTTTGGAATACGAAGTGATGTTGCTCTAGGGTTCACATTGATCGCTGTCAGCTCGGGCCAATCTAACCTCTCTCTCTCTCCAATCACGGTAGACCATGTGTTGACCTCCTCCATGCTCCAGGCGGCCTCTGGCATCCTGGCGTAACGCATAATTGAAGGTCGAATTCTTTGATCAGTACAATCCGCAAACAAGGCATTCAATGTCACCGCGGACGGATCTCGAACGCCCCATAAAATCGATAGTTGCGATGCTCTTTCTTTCGGCACGAGTCCACGCGATTTGTCGATGAAAACATATCTGTTTCGAGAATACGAACTTGAAACAAGAGTGTCTACAAGCTGGATACTACCCCATGCTTTCCCAATTGGCTGCCAGTTTCCATCAACTTCCATTTCGAATTGGCTCTCCATTGTTACGCTAGGTGGTACATGGATCACGGTGCGCGCGTGGATCGTTTCGGACAGCAAGAACTCCGTACAAAGGGTAGGGAAATCGGTCACGCTAGTGTTTCGTACGGGACCGACAAATCCGCTATTCGGGAACTTCAATCGTCCTTGGATTTTGTCAACATTGCCGAGCAAAGCCATCAACTTTCCAGGCGATGGATTTGAAGTTCCGCCAATCGTATCCAACTCCACTTGAAGTTGACTATCGGGTAACTCGATTTCCAAGATAGCATTGCCTGCTGGCAAAATGCTAACGTCAAATGACTGAGTTATAAGAGGCTCGTCCGTTAATGGTGCAATGCTGTCATCAATGTCCGCCTGCAGATTTGCCACTACCTGCACCTTGTACTTGCCTGGCTTCTCAGGAGACCAAACGATCGTATTGTTACTGAGATTACGCTGCAAGCGTGCCCCATAGGCTACCTCAGAATCGTTAACGTAAAAACGAATCTGATTGGATCGAACAGGAATCTCGACCGGGGAACCGATGGCACCAACCGAAAGTTCGTATGTGGATGATAGTTGATCTACGACCGCAAAAGATCGCATCCGGGATGCGACTCGCCACTGGTGCTTGGCGGAGAATAGAATGTACGACGAAGCAGAGTTTCCCTTGAGGGAGGAATAGAGGGAGTCTGGGACATAAACGATGGATGTTGATGTTTCCGATTCCTCAGTGGGAAACACTAAATCGAAGTGGAGGTCCTGTCCGAGTGACTTTACCGATTGTGGAATGTTGCCTGACTGTGCGATGCTAATGGAATCGGATCCAACCGCTGCTAGAAAGAACAACACTGCCTTTGCAATGGTCTGGTTGCTAGGCGCCCGAATCGCAGCACCCGATCGAAGTAGATCCCAAGCAACAACTGAGTCTTCTCGAATTGAATCGCTCCGGTCCTTGCGTGGAGAGATAACCACGCGCGCAATCGACGCCGCAATCATACCTAGCGCACAACCAGCAATTGACATGGAAAGTGGCAACAAAACGATCTGATCCACAGCAGACATCGCTATAGCGAGCGATGAAAGTACCAGTACCAACATGCCGATCGCCCAAGCACGTTTAGGCAGCGTCCAGATCGTACCTAAGAACATTATCGAGAACAACAGTCCACTAAACCAATGGACACGTGAAGCGATGGTAATCCAAACGCGCTCCTCATCCGATGGGTTTCTCCATTCGAACAACGTTTTCCAATATCCTCGGTCATCCTTTTCTTTCTGTACCCCAATGGAGCCGTCACTGCTCTGGACACTGCCGAACAAAAGAAAATCCTTGGCATGTTTCCACCACGGAGCGCCATTCACCAAGCTCCAAGATGTCTTTGGCTCGTCTTCGAGACGAGAAATAACCTGCCACGGTAGACTCTCAGGCACTAATAGACGTCCAGTGGATTTCACTTGTTTCGAGTTAAAGTGCAAAGAAGGGATTTCCAAAGGGACAACGAAATTCAATAGGTTGTCGCGCGAACTCCAAAGCGGAGCGTCTTGTATCGCCTCGAATTCCAGTACGACCGATTCGTCTTCCGAAACAGAATTACTCCGTGACAAAAAATGCACATGGAATGTATTGGGTTCTTGGTTCGGCTCCGTCCACGCGCAGTCCAGCCCTTTCGTGATACGAAATGTATCAGTGTCCACTTTCCATCCGGTTTCCAACTGCACTAAACCGTCACCCGGAGTCCAGCCAGGGAAGACCAATTTCCAATTGCTACGGCATTTTCCATTGGAATCGACAATTACTTCAACCGTCGAACTTGGTTGCCTCAAAAGACTTGCTACTGCAGTTGAAGCCGCTCGAAACTTGACGGAGGGAGTCTCCGTCCCCGGTACTAGATCCAACAGCAGTTCGCCATTTGCATCACATATCCATCGACCCGCAGATTTGGACATGTCGATTTCTATGGGAGCTTCAACTCTTATTCGATGTTTCACTTGCACATTCGCCGGGAACACGGGAGCTGGAATAACCAAACCTTCGGATGCACACGTTAATCTGCTCTCGACTGACCATCTGCCTTCGTCTTCCTTTGCATCTTCTATAAAGGGTAGCTCTAACCGAATCACTGCGGCTGACTGACCACTTGTGTCGGTGCCTAGTAAAGGACCAGTTCCGTTTGTCAGAGACCCCCCGATCTTGGAATACCAGCCCACCGACGGTAACTCAAACGTCGGACGTACTGAAGCTAGAGGAGACTCTTCGTAAAAGAAGTGCTCGAACTTTAGCGTGTCAGGCCCCACACGCGCAATCTTCGTTTCGACATCGACCATCAAACGAGTTGCAAATGTTCTTTTGGTGAAGGTGTATGTTGACGCCTTAGAAGCCAACCAAGCAAAACTCTTTTCGGGATAAGAGATGAATGCTTTTTCATTGGTTGCAAGGCTATCGATACCAACCCACGAATCACTTGGAACCGTCGGTAAATTCCACCCTCTGCCCATGTTCTCTGCAATGAGAATCGTCTCGCGGGGACTGTCGCTGAACCTTATCCATCCACCGATGGGAAACGTCAATTCCTGTTTCGATGGTATGCCGGGAGGGAGGAGCCGAAAATCCAGCTCCAATCCGATGTTTGGCAGGTCATCTTTTTGAATCACAATCTTCTCGGCACCGGAACCCAGCCCAGCAAGAACTTCAAAGGGAACGTTGCGTTTGGTGGTTGGCTGTACCACCTCAAGCAATGTCCAACCCGGCTCCAGTTCTAACAAAACATCGGACTCAGGAACGCGAGTGTAAATCGCTCTGGCTTTGATCTCTACGTCATCTACTGTTGGGGAACTAACGACGCTTGAAACGTTTGTTGATGCACCCCCAACCCCGGAACTACCGCCACCTGAGACACGATAAAGTAGCTTTGAAAGTGAATCTCGCTGCCTCTTACTAAAACCTATATCAATATCGATCGGTTTGGTCCACCATTCGAATGACATGCCTTTCGAGTTGGTAGTTTCTAGCAGACGACCTTGACTCGAAGTGCTCACTCGCCGCAGTTCTACATCTTTCTCAATCTCTATCGATGTCGTTCCTTTAAGAACACATCCTTGACCGATAGAGAAGTTTGGCAGAGTTACATCAGTAACTTCGATTTCTACCGAGTCAGAGATTTTTGAGAGGCATTCGATCTCAACAATCGTGTTGGACTCTCTGGGGACACTTGAAACACGGAGAGAAGATTTCCGTAAAAGAAGAAATCCTCCCTCCATTCGCCAATCAGGCTCTCGATTCATCGACGATACACGTATCAATCGACTCTTAGCATCAAACTGAATACGAATTTCAGATTCTGAATTCTTGAACGTGTCTGCAGGAAGATCCAACGTGCATCTTGACTTGACCCATAGGGAACTGATTTGATGATCGATCTTCTGACTCAAAACCAACTCGTCGAATCGATTGATTCGATTGCCTTCTTGCGCAGCAGAATCTGCAACATGCGAAGAAACTGAGAAACTCAGACTTTGTACCCCTCCCAGCTCAAAAAGCCAAATCGAAAGATCCGGAGTGTCAGCCGCGATTCGATCCAACGCCAGCTTGGCATCGGAGGCCCAGTCACCCAACCTCGGTTGCAAGTCTAACCACTGGGCCACTTCGAAAACGGGTACGTTCGCATCGTGTACACGTGAGTTCTTTGGCAGGGCAAGCAGAAGCAAACTATTGGGGCATGATGGTAGGGAAACGCGGAAAACATGGTTCTGAGCAAAGCTCATTTCACTCTTGAGTGTCCACCCGAAAGGGATGCTGAGCTTTTCGCTCGCTAATTTTGTGTCGGTCCGATGTAAACCGACACTTGCTCGGCCCTCCCGATCGAACCCAATCCTGCTGTATTGCAAAGCCGCTTCGTTTGGTTCTTGGTTTGTTTTCGTCTCTGCGGAAGGACGAAGATGGAGCGATAACGGGAAAAGACTGAACCTTTCTCCAATGTACGATCCGCGGTTCATACAAATTCGTGATGCATCGGAGACTAGGTTTGTTCCGATAAGCCTTGCTGTATAAAACATCGATTCGAGCTCTG
>Ga0068877_10003988_pt1 | contig 11650 bp, 13 predicted proteins | sample NOAtaG_FD_66437 | JGI IMG/M metagenome (GOLD analysis project Ga0068877, IMG submission 66437) | Freshwater lake microbial communities from Lake Erie, under a cyanobacterial bloom - NOAA_Erie_Diel6S_1000h metaG | ecosystem: Environmental > Aquatic > Freshwater > Lake | place: USA: Ohio, Lake... | reverse complement strand
GCGGCAAGACCACCCTGCTGGGGGTCAAGATCACGGCCGCCAACCGGGTCCCGGCCTCCTTCTTCGTGAGCGTGAGCTACATGTGCTGGGCGTTCCGCCGGCAGGGGGTCGAGCTCGACGGGGCCTCCGGAATCAGCCGCTGGCTCTACTGAGGCGGTCGCCCAGGTCGGTGTCCAACAGACCTGTCGGCATGGAAAAGCCCGGGCGTCGGCCCGGGCTTTTGCGCAGAAACAACCGATGTGGTCGGCCCCGGTTGGACCCGGTCCGACCGAAAAACGGCCGGAAATGGCCGGAAATGGCCCCGTTTCACTTCTCCGGCTGATCGTACTCGCCCAGCGGGCGGATCCAGACGTTGCGGAAGCGGACCGGATCGCCGTGGTCCTGCAGGCGGATCGGACCGGTGCCGTCGTACTTGAAGTATTTGGGCGTGTTCTGGTGGCCGCTGGGGCCGTTGAACTCCTGCTTGTGGTGCAGCACCACGCCGTTGTGGATCACCGTGACCGACGCCTTGCGGGTCACCTTGCCCTCCGCATCGAACAGCGGTCCCTCGAAGATGACGTCGTAGGTGTTCCACTGGCCGGGCTTCTTCATGGCGTTCTGCAGCGGCGGCCACATGCCATAGAGCCCGCCGGCCTGACCGTCGGCGTAGGTCTTGTTGTTGTAGACATCGAGCACCTGCACCTCATACAGGCCATGCAGGAAGAGCCCGGAATTGCCGCGGCCCTGGCTCTCACCCTTGGGGGGATTCGGCGCGGACCACTCGATGTGCAGCTGGAAGTCCTTGAACTTCTCCTTGGTCTGGATGTCGCCGGTGCCCTTCACCACCTCGAAGTAGCCGTTCTGGACCTTCCAAGGAGCCTGCCCGTCCTTGCCGCCCTTCCACTTCGAGAGGTCCTTGCCGTCGAAGAGCACGATGGCGTCGGCCGGGGCCGGGGCCTCATGGCTGAAGGTGGCCGCGGGCTCCACGATCGGCGGGTTCGGACGGTTCTTGTCGTGCACCTTCCACTTCTGCCCCGGGATCTGGGGGGTGTTCTCGTAGCCGACGCCGGCGGCGAAGGCGGTTGCGGAGGAGACGGCGATGGCCAAAGGCAGGAGACGCGCAAGGGTGCTCATGGAAACGGGATGGGATCGGATGGGCGGATCGTCCGGATCCGTGCCGCAAAACTCAACGCCGAAGTCTCGGACCCTGCGATGTCCGGCGCCCCGGAGATCGTGGACAAATGCGCCGGACAAATGCGCTTTTCGGGGGAGCCTCGGTCGACGAACCTTTTGGACTCATGAACCACTCGCCCGGTTTCCTCGCCTTGGTCCAGGATGCCCAGAGCCGCATCCGGGAAATCACCCTCGACGCGCTGCGGGAGCGCCTCCAGGCCAATCCCTCACTCGTCCTGCTCGATGTCCGGGAGGAGAGCGAGTGGGCGGCCGGACATGCGGAGCAGGCCTGCCATCTGGGCAAGGGCATCCTCGAGCGCGATCTCGAAGCCCGTTTCCCGGACAAATCCGCCGAGATCATCATGTACTGCGGCGGCGGTTACCGGAGTGCGCTGACCTGCGACGCGGCGCAGAAGATGGGCTACCAGAACGTCCGGTCCCTGATTGGCGGCTACAAGGGGTTGGTCGCCGCCGGTTGGCCCATGAGCCGCTGAGCCTGCGGGGCACCGGTCGACGGGACGGCGCACGATCCGCCCCGGGGCGGGGCGGTCATCCCTCGAAGGGGATGCGGAGCAGCCTCGGTCCGAGGCAGGCCACCGCGCTGTCGAATCGATCCTCCGGGCCCAGGCCCTGGGGCACGCCCCGGCGGTCCACGACGCTCCCGGCGGCCATCTCCGAGAAGGCGGGCAAGACGACCCGGGCCGGCCGCCCGGGCCGGGCCCGTGCGATCAGGAAGCAGGGCACCTTGGCCCGCGAGGCCACCCCGTCGTCCAGCATCAGGGCGGGATGGAGGTGTCCGTGGAGGTGCCACCCCGGCGCGGCCGGATCGGCGGACCACGGTTCCGGCGGGCGGTCCCCATGGTCCAAAATGGCCTCGGGAAGGATCACCCGGGGTGCGGTGTCGACCGACCAGCCCCAGCGTTCGAGTTGCCGGGGGAGGTTCCGGTCGTGGTTGCCGAGGCACCAGTGGATCCGGACTCCCTCGCGACCTAGCGCCACGAGGTCGCCGACCGCCTCGCGGATGCCCTCGAGGGGCAGGGCACCGTGGACAATGTCCCCCAGCAGGATCACGCGCTCGGGCCGGTAGGCCTCCATCAGGGACCGCAGCCTGGACACCGTGGTGTCCACGACCCCGAGGGGCACCAGTTGCCCCCGGGCGCGCCGGACCCAAGCCTCGCCGAGGTGCAGGTCCGCCACCGCCAGGCAACGGCTGAGCGGCAGCCAGGCCGCCCGGCGGGCGTCGAGGTGGATGCGGTCGTCGATCTGGAACCCGGTCAGGCTCACGTGGGCCTCAGGGTGGCAGGCGCGCTCCGGCCTGACGAGCGGCTCCGGGATGGGAGGTCTGAAGACGGTCGGCGCCGTTCTGGGTAAGGCGCCCCGCTCGCCGGCACGGTTTTGACTTCCGCCGGGGGGCCGACCCGGCATCCTCCAGCCCCATGAATCCCCTCCGTCTGGGCCTTGTGGCCGGTTTGATCCTCAGCAGTGCCGTCCTTGCCAAGGACTTGACCATCGCCGTCATCCCCAAGGGCACGACCCATGAGTTCTGGAAGTCGGTGCATGCCGGCGCCGTGAAGGCCGAGCGGGAACTGAAGGCGGCAGGCACGCCCGTGAAGCTGTTCTGGAAGGGCCCTCTGCGCGAGGACGACCGCGACCAGCAGATCCAGGTGGTGGAGAACTTCACGGCCCGCAACGTCAGCGGCATCGTCCTGGCGCCCTTGGATTCGCAGGCCCTGGTGAACCCCGTGCGCAGCGCGGTGAAGGCCGGGGTGCCCGTGGTCATCTTCGACTCCGACCTCAAGAGCGACCAGCAGGTGAGCTTCGTGGCCACCGACAACTTCAAGGGCGGCCGCATCGCCGGCGACTACCTGGCCAAGCGCCTGGGCGGCAAGGGCAAGGTGATCCTGCTGCGCTACCAGGTGGGCAGCGCCAGCACCGAGGCCCGTGAGGCGGGCTTCCTCGACGCCCTCAAGGCCTATCCCGACATCCAGCTCATCTCCGCCGACCAGTATGCCGGCCCGACCCGCGAGACGGCTTACCAGGCCTCGCAAAACCTGCTGAACCGCCATGGCCAGGCCGTGAACGGCGTCTTCTGCCCCAACGAGACGGCCACCATCGCCATGACCAAGGCGCTCCGGGAGATCGGTCGCGCCGGCGGCAAGGTGACCATGGTGGGCTTCGATTCCGGATCGCAGTCGGTGGCCGACCTCCGCAACGGTGATGTGCAGGCGCTGGTGGTGCAGGACCCCGTCAAGATGGGCTACCTGGGCGTGAAGACCCTGGTCGAACACCTCCAGGGCAAGAAGGTCGAGAAGCGCGTCGACACCAGCGTGATGCTCATCACCACCGAGAACATGGGGCAACCGGCCGCGCAGGCGTTGCTCAACCCGCCCTTCAAGGAGATCCTCGGCGAGTAGGCGCGGCAACCCCTGGGGCCTGCAGGACAACAAACTGCTTGTGCCGGCGGCCCCGTTGACCGGAGAAACGCGCACGGCATTTTGCAACGATGAAGACGATTCCGACCGAGGCGGAGAAGAAGCCCCTGCAACACATCGGTGAGTGGGAGGACTTCGTGCTCCAGCACTACCCGGAGCCTGCGGGGGCGGCCGATGCCGGTGCCACGGGGGCGGATCGCAAGCCGGCCGTCGGGTACGCGCCCGAGAAGAAGGAGGCCGAGTTCCGCAACTACGAGGCCGATGCCCGGCCGACGGTCCGGGAGTTCTACCGGCTCAACCACACCCACCAGACCCACGAGTTCGCCCTGGCCAAGCGGAAGCAATACCTCGGGCTGGACCGCATGAAGATGGGGGTCTGGGAGGCGGCCGAATACCTCAACCAGCTGGTCGACGATTCCGATCCCGACACCGACATGTCGCAGTTGCAGCACCTGCTGCAGACGGCCGAGCACCTGCGCCGCGACGGGCAGCCTCGGTGGATGATCCTCACGGGTTTCGTGCACGACCTCGGCAAGATCCTCTGCCTGTGGGGCGAGCCGCAGTGGGCGGTGGTGGGCGACACGTTTCCCACCGGGTGCGCCTATTCGCCGAAGATCGTCTTCCCGAAGTTCTTCGAGGCCAATCCCGACAGCACCGACCCGCGCTACAACACGCCCAACGGTGTCTATGAGCCCGGCTGCGGTCTCGACCAGGTCGCGCTCTCGTGGGGACACGACGAGTACATCTACCACGTGTGCCGCGACTACCTGCCCGAGGAAGGCTTGGCGATGCTGCGCTACCACAGCTTCTACCCCTGGCACCGCGAGGGCGAGTACTCGCACCTGCTCAACGACAAAGACCGTGCGCTGCTGCCGTGGGTCCTCCGCTTCAATCCCTACGACCTCTACACCAAGAGCCACAGCAAGCCCGACGAGGTGGCCTTGCGCCCGTATTACGAAGACCTCATCCGCGAGTTCTTCCCCGACAAGATCCGCTGGTGATCGCCTTCGGGACCGGCAACCGGACCTGAGGCGCCCCTCCATCGAGACGAAAAACGCCGGACTCCGTCGGGAGTCCGGCGTTTTCGCGGTCGGTCCCCTGGTTCAGCGCACCCCGAGCAGGTGCTCGAGGACCAACTGGTCGAGGTCCTGGTAGTTGCGGGCGGCGATGAGTTGGGCGGCTTCCTTCTCCGGGTAGCTCTTGGCCTTGGCCAGCAGGTGCTCGAAGGTGCGGCGCGAGTTGGCCAGGTGCGCGAGCCACTGCTTCTCCGAAGTGGTCCGGAAGGGGTGCACATCGAAGCAGACGAACTCGCCCTTCTTGCCGTAGCCGTTGCGCTCGAGGGCCCGTACCTGGTTGAAGGCCACGCGCAGGTTGGCCGAGCCGAAAGGCTTGTCCTGGTCGAATTTGAGGCCGTTCTGGTCGTTGAGGTGCAACGACCACAGCTTGCCGAACGCCATGGCGAAATCGATCTCATCGGCCGGATCGAGGCCGGCGAGGATGGCGTGGGCCGACTCGATGACGCACCCGACCCGCTTGGAATCCTTGGTGAGCTGGGCGATGGCCAGCGCGTGCCCGGTGGTGGGCAGGTAGGCGTGGTCCATGGGCTCGTTGGGCTTGGGCTCGATGGCCAAGCGGATCTTCTTGTCGTGCTTGAGCATCGCGTCGAAGGCCTCGACCAACAGTTCGGTGGAGCGGGCCCCCGACTTGGACTCGCGCAGGTAGGTGCCCTCGCGGGCCAGCCAGAGCACCAGGATGTCGGTGCCCAGCTCGTTGGCGATGTCGATGCTCTGGCGCGAGCGGTCGATCGCGTAGCGGCGCTGCTTCGGGTCGTTGCTGGTGTAGCCGCCGTCGATCGTCTGGGGGGCGAACCACAGGCGCGGGGCGACCATCTCGGCGGCGATGCCCTCGTTGTCGAGGCGCTTCTTCAGGGCCTTGGCCTCCTGGAGCACCTGCTTCGGGGTCTTGGAGTCGATGTCCGGCACGGCGTCGTCGTCATGGAACATCATGGCGTCGAAGCCGAGGGTCTTGAGCTGGGCGAGCTTCCAGTCGAAGGACTCCTCGCGGCGGACGGTCGGACCGTAGGGATCCTGCCCCTGGCTGAAGTTCCACGGGCCCACACAGAAGCGGTATTGCGATTTCTTGGACATGGTCGGAAACCCCGGCACGGTGACGCAGGGGGCCACGGCAGGGCAACCGAGAACCTCGCCTGAACAGGCCGCTTCGCACGGATCAGGCGAAGTGGTCCCTGTCCTCCGGGAGGCGACCGTGCTAGCGTCGACGCGTGGCCGATACGCTGGTCGTCAACGAAATCTACCTGAGCCTGCAGGGTGAAAGCACCTTCGCGGGGCTCCCCTGCGTCTTCGTCCGCCTGACCGGCTGCAACCTGAGGTGCTCCTATTGCGACACGGCCTACGCCTTCACCGAGGGCAGGCGACGGTCGCTCGACGAGATCCGGGCCGAGGTGCACCGGTTGGCCGAGCCCTACCGCGACCCCGACCGAGCCCATTTCCCGCCGGTGGTCAACGCCGGCGACGCCTCGGCCCAGCACAAGCTGCCCCTGGTGGAGTTGACGGGCGGTGAGCCGTTGCTGCAGCCAAACGCCGCCCGCCTGATGCAGTCGTTGGCCGACGACTGCTTCACCGTGCTGGTGGAGACCAGCGGGGCGCATGACATCTCCCGCCTCGACCCGAGGGTGCGCCGCATCATGGACCTGAAGTGCCCGAGCAGCGGCGAGTCGGCGCGCAACCGCTGGGAGAACATTCCCTACCTGCGGGCCACCGACGAGGTGAAGTTCGTCATCGGCACCCGCGAGGACTACGAGTGGGCCAAGGCCGTCATCCGGGACCAGCGGCTCGACCCGGTGTGCCCGATCCTCTTCTCGTGGGTCGCCCCGCTGTCGGAGTCCCAGCGCGACAAGTCCCTCAAGCCCGTGCCCAAGGGCCTGACCCCGATCAGCCGGAAGGAACTGGTCGAGGCGATGGTCACCGACCGGGTCCCGGCGAGGTTCCAGCTCCAGATGCACAAATTCATCTGGCCCGCCGACGAGCGGGGGGTGTGATGAGCGAACCCATCCCAGACCGGACGTCCGAGACCCTCGGGATGCTGCGGCGGCATGAGTCGCGCAACATCACCTTCCTCGACCCCGGGGCCGGTTGGCCCATCGTCTGGCGACGTGCCCGGGGCTGCCGGGTTCAGGACGAATCCGGCCGCTGGTACCTCGACCTGACAGCCGCCTTCGGGGTCGCCGCGGCCGGCCATGCCAATCCCGCGGTCGTGCGTGCCGGCCGCCGACAGATGGGCGAGTTGCTCCACGCCATGGGCGACGTCCATCCCCATGCCCTCAAGGCCCGCCTGGCCCGGGAGCTCAGCCGTCTGACCTTCGAGCGCTGGACGCGTCGGCGCGCCGGCCGGCCGCACCGACCCGAGACCGGCAAGGTGATCTTCGGGTGCTCGGGCTTCGAGGCGGTGGAGGCCGCGTTGAAGACGGCCCGGTTGGCCACCGGGAAGCCCGGGGTGGTCGCCTTCCGAGGCGGTTACCACGGCGTCGGCTACGGGGCCCTGAACGCCACCGAGCGCGGCCATTTCCGCGATCCGTTCCGGGATCAACTCCGCGAGTTTGGGCGTTTCGTCGACTTTCCCGGGACCGGCCCGGACGATCCGTCGGGCCCCGCGACCGAGGCCGCGCTGGAGAGGGCCCTCGACGAGGCGGCCGCCCCGGGTGACATCGGGGCCGTCATCGCCGAGCCGATGCAGGCCCGCGGTGGCATCCGCATCCCGCCGCCGTGGTTCCTGCCATGCCTGCGCCGGTGGGCCGACCGGCACCGGGCCCTGCTGGTCCTGGACGAGATCTACACGGGGTTCGGCCGCACCGGCGCCTGGTTCGCCTGCGAGCATGCGGGCGTCGTCCCCGACCTGGTCTGCCTCGGCAAGGCCCTGACGGGCGGATTCCCGCTGAGCGCCTGCGTCGGCCGGGCAGGGGTGATGGATGCGTGGCCCGAGGCCATGGGCGAGGCCATCCACACCAGCACCTACCTCGGCCACCCGGTGGGCTGTGCGATGGCCCTGGCCCAGATCGCCGAGCTTCGACGCCTGGATCTTCCCCGCCGGGCGGCCCGGATGGGACGCCGGCTGGGAGACGCGTTGGAGGCGCTGCGACAACGCGTTCCCGACCGCGTGTCGCGGGTCTCGGTGGCGGGGCTCATGGGCGGCATCGCCTGGCGCCGACCGGAAGGAGGCCCGGACACCGCCTTGTCGGTCGGCCTCATGCAGGAGGCGTTGCGGCGCGGGGTCCTGCTGCTCCCGGAGGGCGAACACTCCGAGATCACCGGCATCACGCCGCCCCTCACCCTCAGCGAGGCGCAACTGGACCGGGCCTTCCGCACGATCACCGAAGCGGTCGAACACCTCGTCCGCCCGTCGGCTATGCCCGCCCCGGCGCCCCGGGTCGGGATCCCGCGGCGGACCCCTTCGAAAAACCGACGCCGATGACCCTGAACGAGATGCGATCCCTGCTGGAGTCGCGAGGCATCCAGCTGACCAAGTCGCTGGGCCAGAACTTCCTCCACGACGGCAACCAGTTGCGACGGATCGTGACCGCCGCCGACCTCCAGCCGTCCGACCGGGTCCTGGAGGTGGGGCCCGGGCTGGGCCCCCTGACGGAGCTGCTCCTGGCCCGGGCGGCCTCGGTGCTGGCCATCGAGAAGGATGCCCGCCTGGTGGCTGTCCTTCGGGAACGCTTCGCCGGGGCCCTTTCCGGGACGGGGCCGGGCTCGCTCGAGTTGCTCGAGGCCGACGCGCTCCGTTGGGTCGAGGAGCACCGCCGCGACTGGAGCGGCTGGAAGCTGGTGGCCAATCTGCCCTACTCGGTGGCCTCGCCGCTGATGGTCGAGCTGGCCGAGGCCCCGATTCCCCCGGAGCGGATGGTTGTCACGCTGCAGGCCGAGGTCGTGCATCGCATCGCGGCCCCCACCGATGGCGACGACTATGGCATCCTGACCCTGCTGCTGGGGCTTCGCTATCAGGTCCGGGAGTGGTTCAACATCCGCCGCGGGTGCTTCCACCCGGTGCCCGATGTCGACAGCGCCTGCATCAGCCTGGTGCGTCGGTCGGCCCCGCTCCTGGACGCCGCCGGATCGGACGTGTTCACCCGGCTGGTCAAGCGGGCCTTCTCCGAGCGGCGGAAAATGATGCTCAAGCTGCTCAAGACCCTCTGGCCGGTCGACGACCTGCAAGAAGCGTTCCGGCAGGTGGGCATCTCCCCGACCGAGCGGGCCGAAAAGGTCCCGCTGGAGGGGTTCGTGGCCCTGGCGCGGATCCTCGGCCCACCGGGTGCGCCCCAGGTCCCGTCGTCGGGACCTGAGGCCGGGGAGAGGCCGGCCTGATGATCCGGTCCCGGTGGCTGGGAACCGCGCCGATTCGGAAAGTGTCCGACGCGGAGTCTGATGCTAAAGTTCCTCGGACGGATGCCGATGAAGGGCAGTTGAGGGGGAGTGGCCCCCCAAGTCAGCGATGAGAATCGAATCCTTTGGTAAAACGTTGGTGGTCAGCGGCATCGCCGTGCTGAATGCCGGCAATGCCGGATCGTTTCGTGACAATGTCCGGGCGTCGGTCCAGCCCCATCACACGCGGATCGACATCGACATGTCCCTGATGAGGGCCATCGACAGCACCGGGTTGGGGGCGCTGGTCAGCATCCACCGCTTCATCACCTCCCGTCAGGGGCAGATCCGCCTGCTCAATCCCGTCCCGGTGGTCCAGAAGGTGCTTGAACTCACCCAACTGAACCGCAATTTCGAGATCACCAAGGGTTGACCCGATGGGGTTGCCTGGGTGGGTCTGCCTTCACGAGCGACGGACTCCCTCCGCGTGCCTTGATTCCAGGTACCATCGAACGATCGGTGGCGTCGGTGGTTGGGATTGGGCGATTCCTGCCAGTAAACAGACCGTCAACTGCAGATTCACCGATCCAAGCGTCTCGGGGGGATGACAACCCGGGTTCGGCCTCCTGGGGTTGGCGGCCCGGGTTTGCATATCGGCAGGTTGGCCGGCTCAATGTTGGCCGGCATGGGGCATGGAATCCTCCAGCCCAGGTTCGTCCGGTGGAAACCAGTGCCCCGCCGGGGTCACTTGTCGTCGAGGGTGATCTGACCGCCGGCCTCGATGTTGCGGATCTTGCTGGGCGTCGTGGCCGTGGGCCGGGCGGCGTCGGTGCAGTTGCCGATGTTGTAGGTCTCGCCCATCACGGAGCTGGGGAACTTGCCGCCCTGGAAATACGGAGCCAGTTCGTCGGGAGACGGCTCGGCGGTGTCGGGTTTGCGATTCTCGTTCTGCCAGGTGGTCTTGGCCAGCTCGATGGCCTTCAGGTTGGCGAGGATGGCGTTGTATTTCCCCGTCTCCATGAACTTCTTCACGTTGGGCACCGCGATCATCGTCAACAGGCCCACGATCATGACGGCGATCATGACCTCGACGAGGGTGAAGGCGGCGCGGAGGCCGGCCCGGCGGAGGTGCTTGCGGGGATGCATGGCGGCGGAAATCGTCATGGGGTTCTCAACACCGGCCCGCGGGTTTGGTTGCAGCGCGCCGGACGCCCCGACTAAAGCGCCCGGAGCGGTGGAGGGCAAGCCGGGGCCCACGGGCGGCACACGCCCTCGGCCGCCTGCCTGCCGCGGGCCGACAGGCCCGGCCGACCCAGATTGGTCAGTCCTCCGGTTCGGGCAACCAGCAGGCGATGCCCGCCGCCGGGATGAACAGGATGGCCGCATACAGAAGGGCCTGGCGGACATCACCCACCTTGGTGAAGAGGCCAAAGAACACCGTGCCGCCGGCCGCCACCAGCCGGCCGAAATTGTAGCAGAAGCCCGCCCCGGTGGTCCGGAGCAGGGTGGGGAAGAGCGGCGGCAGGCACATGGTGAAGAGACCAAAGACCCCCTGGCAGAGGCCAATCACGAAGAAGGCCGCCAGCACGGTCCCGTGCGCCCGGGGTTCGAGGAAGGTCAGCCCCATCGAGGCCCCGTACACCAGGCAGAAGGCCGCCACGGCCTTCCGGTAGCCGACCGCGCGGGCCACGGCGGCGGCGGCGTAGTTGCCCACGATGGAGCCGGCCATCAGGACCATGAGGGCGATGACCGCCGCCCGGTTCTGCTCCGCCGAGGTCAGGTCGCGCACCTCGGGCAGGTCGCGGATGTATTTCTGCTGCCAGAACATGAAGGTCCAGTGGGCGGTCAGCGACACGCCGCAGATCACCAGCACGATCCAGGTGGTCCGGGCCACCGATCCGCGGAAGAGATCGGCCAGCCCGGGCGGCTTTCCGGTCCCTGTCCGTGCGGCGTGCCATTCGTCGGTCTCCGGCACGGCCCGCCGGATCCACAGGACGATCAGGGCCGGCAGGACGCCCACGAGGAAGATGTATCGGGGTTCGGCGCGCTCGAAGAGGTAGCCGAAGAAGCAGGCCAGGAGCACGCCGAGGTTCACGGCCGTCTGGAGGGTGGCGGCGATCCACGGGCGCCAGCGCTTGGGCCAGGTCTCCGACAGCAGCGAGGCCCCCACGGCCCATTCGCCGCCGATGCCCAGGGCCGAGAGGAAGCGGAAGACCAGCAGGTGCCACCACTCGGTCGAGATCGCCGACAGCCCGGTGAAGCCCGCGTAGCACAGGATGGTCAGGCACAGGGCCCGGCTCCGGCCCATCAGGTCGCCCACCCGTCCGAAGAAGGCGCCGCCGAGGGCCCAGCCGATCAGGAAGGCGGCGTTGATGAGCGCGCCCTTCTCGCCGACCTGCTTGTCGGTCCGGGGCAGCGCCAGGAGCTGGGCCACGAACGGGGTCGCGACCAGCGTGTACAGGTGCATGTCGAGCCCGTCGAACATCCAGCCGAGCCAGGCGGCCAGGCCCGACTTCTTCTGGTGGGAGGTCAGGTCACGGAACCCGGCGGCTTCAGGGGTCGCACTCATGGAGGGATCGCCCAATGAACCCAGACCTTACCCGCCATCTCAAGCCCCGATACATCGCCGGGGCAGCCGCGGACGGCTCGGAGATCCGTCCCTGCCGGGTGTGAGGGTCGGTGGTTCCG
>Ga0068877_10003985_pt1 | contig 11652 bp, 9 predicted proteins | sample NOAtaG_FD_66437 | JGI IMG/M metagenome (GOLD analysis project Ga0068877, IMG submission 66437) | Freshwater lake microbial communities from Lake Erie, under a cyanobacterial bloom - NOAA_Erie_Diel6S_1000h metaG | ecosystem: Environmental > Aquatic > Freshwater > Lake | place: USA: Ohio, Lake... | reverse complement strand
GTCAGGTTGATCAGACGGTTCGAGTTAGGACCTGAAGCGCAATCAGAAGGAACGATCTCAGCCAGGGCCCAGTCATCACCGTTGATGTACTTGAACTCAATTGAAGAAACGGTGCCAACATTGACAATCCGCTCGAAGATCAGGTTGCCGTCAGGGTCTGAGAGAAACGTGGTCCCTGGAGACCAGCCCTGAAAATCACCTGCTACGGAAACACCCACAGGGTTCACTCCGTCGGTGACCAGAGACATATCCACACGGAAGCGCACCGTATTCTGACCGCAGGGAGCACAAGAGCCCCAGCAGATCAGGTACGTGGTCGCTCCGGTGACGGAGATGAACCGGTTGCTATTGCCATTACCCACCTGACATGCAGCGGGAATGGACTCTTCAAAAGGCCAGTCATTGCCATTGATGAACTTAAACTCGTAGCGGTCGTCAGCCACCAGGTCAAGGGTGATGGAATACACCATGTCCATGTCATCATCAGTGAGCATGTACGTGGAGGGACTCCAGTTCACCAGACTCGGATTTTCGGCTGTGCCGTCGTAGTTGACATCCTGGAAATTACCCGCGATGTGCAGACCGTTCGGACTGACCGTCTGACCGGCCATATCCACGCTGAAAGTCACCGGAAACTGGGCCACAGCCGACCCAGCCATACACAGCGAAAGCCAGCAGGCGTATACTTTTTTCATCATACAAAAGGGTTTGTTGTTGTTTGGTTGGTGTACATTTAACACTTTCCAAATGTAAACGAATTCTCCATAAACGAGAACTGAAGATGAAATTTTCTGCGACCTCCTTACTGCTACTCCTGCTTTTCTGCCACTCTCCTTCAATTGCTGAAGCCCAGCGGCGGAAGGCGCCGGAATCACCCATCCGCCGGGTGGATCCGCCGTTCTGGTGGACCGGTATGGCCGACAGCACCCTGGAGCTGCTCGTGCATGGCACCCGACTCGCAGAATATCCGGTCATCACGCTCGACGGTGCGGAAACGCGCATGGATTCGATCATTCGTATGCCCAACCGCGAGTATGTTATACTGCGCCTCCACATTGGCCGCAACCAGTTGCCCGGCGTCCTCACCTTCCGCTTTTCCGGTCCTGACGTCAAGCCATTTTTTCATACCTATGAACTGAAGCGCCGGGAGAACACCATGCCCGGACAGGGCATTTCTCCGGCCGACCTCATTTACCTCGTGTTTCCTGACCGCTTCGCCAATGGGCATCCGGGCAATGATGTGATGGCCGGAACCCCGGAAGCAGAATTTGACCGGCAGGGGCTCAAAACCCGCCATGGTGGCGACCTGAAGGGCATTGCTGACCATCTCGACTACATCACTGATATCGGCACCACCGCACTCTGGCTCAACCCTGTGCTGGAAAACAATCAGGATCGGGAGAGTTATCACGGCTATGCCGCTACCGACCATTACCGCATTGATCCAAGGCTGGGCACCAATGAGGAATTTCGCGAACTCGTGGCTGCATGCCACGGCCGGGGCATCAAGGTGGTATGGGATGTCGTTTACAACCACTGGGGGAGCCAGCACTACCTTCACAAGAACCTTCCCGACAGCAACTGGGTACACTGGTTTCCCCAATTCACCCGCACGAGCTACCGCGCCGAAACACTGCTGGATCCATACGCATCCGCGTATGACCGCAAGGTGATGGCCGACGGCTGGTTTGACACCCATATGCCCGACCTCAACCAGCGTGATCCCCGGCTGGCCAGTTACCTGATTCAGCAGTCCATCTGGTGGGTAGAATACGCCCGGCTGGACGCCTTTCGCATCGACACCTACGCCTATCCTGACCAGGAATTTATGCGAGAACTGAATATCCGGATCAGACGCGAATATCCCCGCTTTGTGCTGTTCGGTGAAACCTGGGTGCAGGGCTCTCCCATCCAGGCCTGGTTCACCGAGAAAAACGGCCTCAGTCCTCAGTTCTCCTCCGAACTACAGGGCGTGACCGACTTCCAACTCTACTATGCCATCACCAAAGGGCTCACTGAACCCTTTGGATGGGAAGAAGGATTCCGTCGGATTCAGCTCACCCTGACTCATGACCTGCTTTACCATGACCCGGGGATGAATGTGACCTTTCTTGACAATCATGACCTCGGACGATTCTACAGCATCATCGGAGAAGATTTTGACAAATGGAAAATGGGGATCACCTTACTCCTGACATTACGCGGAACCCCCCAGGTATATTACGGTACTGAATTGCTCATGACCGGCTTCACCAATCCTGATGCGCTGGTCCGTCAGGATTTTCCAGGAGGATGGCCGGGCGATTCAGTCAACAAGTTTACCCCTGAAGGCCGCACAGCGAAGGAGAATCAAGCATTTCATTTTTACCGAAACCTGGCTAACTGGCGCAAGAACAACGCCTGGATCGGACGTGCGGCGCTGCGGCAGTTTGTGCCCGAAGATAACACCTACGTATACTTCCGGATGGATGACGGCCACACCGTTATGTGTGCATACAACCTGAGCGATCAGCCGGCCCGACTGCTCACTTCGCGCTTTGCCGAATGCTTGCTCGGCAAGAACAGCGGGATAGATGTGCTCACCGGAGAACACGTCAAATTCGGCGAGGTGCTCGAAATTCCGGCGCGGAGCTGCCGGGTTATTGAGCTGCGCTGAGCAAGCCAGTCAGAGCTGATCGCCACGATTCCGGTATGGGTCTTGTCTGCCCGTCGCGGTGGTTGAAGCACACCAGCACCGAAGCACCGCTCGCCACTACCTCCTCCCCTTCCGGACGAGGCCGGATAACAGTATAAGTCAGCGTAAAGCTCTTGTTGCCCAGGTGTGAGCATCCTATATGGATGAACAGATTGTCCCGGAAGTAAACCGGCCGGAGATAATCTACTTCGTTGCGAGCCACGATCATACCGTGTTCATCCCAGTCCCATTCCCGGCCGATCATTTCGCGGAAAAAGTGGATGCGCGCCTGCTCGAAATAAGAGAAATAGACCGCATTATTCACGTGTCCCATCGCGTCGATGTCCGCAAAACGGATATCCACCCGATGCGGTGTAAAAGCTGTTGGATTACTCATGCTCTGCTCGTTACCGGTATTTGCCGGCCTCTTCAGGTGTATTTACATTATCGGTCCATGTTGGATGGCGGGGAACCACCAGATGGGGGCGGCTCCGGCGGAGAATACTGCGCGGACAATCTATCCCGGCTGATAACCCAGACAGGATAAGGGGGTAGGAAGCTGGTTCCCAGATTGCCGCAAGTGGTTCAGGACGACTCTCTGACAGTGCAAAGCACGTTGCTATCGACCGTGGGTTGCGCTCTTCAGCCAGCTGTTGGTAAGCATCAGCTGTCCATCCGGGCATATCACAAGCCACTACGAGCCATGCCGAATCAGGGTCATGCATGAACGCGCTGATTATACCACCCAACGGGCCGATCCCGGTGACGCGATCTTCGATGGCATCGAATCCAGCCTCCCGAAACAGCCGCGATTGCTCTTGACGGCATGAAACAGCCACAGGCAAGCCGAGGGATGCTGCGGTCTGCGCCATCCATTGGTACTGAGGCATCCCGTGATAATTCATGAGACTCTTGTCAGACCCCATGCGCTTACTCTTGCCCCCGGTAAGCACCAGCACCCGGATGGGCGGCGGAGGGCAGGCCAGTGCTGCGAGCTGTTCCCAGCACGCAGGATCAGCCTCCCGGATCACCGGCAGCGCATCCAGTCCCGGAATACCGAACAGCCATTCGGGCACCTCCTGAAAAGATGGCGTAAGCCAGATGGCGAGCGGACTGGTAAGTTGCGCAGCCCGCTTTCGCAGCGAATCTTCCTTGCCCTCGCTCGGAACGATCAGCTGGCGCGTTGCCGTCAGGTGATTACCATTCACCACGATCAGTGCGGCCGATGAGAGTATTGTATAAAATGGCGGCTCGCCATGGGCATCAGGTATCCTGACCTCCGTATGACCATCGTGCACCACGATTCTGATTCCAGGGATCGCCTCGCGTTCCTCCGCATGCGAGGCGTCCACCAGAGCCACCGAATACGGTTCGAAGCGCTGCGTAAGGCCAGCGCAGAGCCGTTCCACCTCTGAGCAAGTCGTTCCGAGCACAGCCAGCTCCTGCCGGCCAAACCGGCCGGCAGATGGCTTTTCAAGTTTACCGTGCCGGCCCGGTTCCTGCTCTCCTGTATTCATGCTTTCCTCCTGTCTTTTCCATCAGCCGGATCGCTGTGATTTCGATATCGTGCGACAAACCCTTGCACATGTCATAGACCGTCAGCGCCGCTGCCGAAACCGCTGTGAGCGCCTCCATTTCAACACCCGTGCGTGCTTTTACCCGGGCTTCCGCCACGATACGCACGGAAGGAGCATACCATTGGATATCCACATCCACCCCGTCCAGCGGCAGTGGATGGCACATGGGAATCCACTCCGCGGTGCGCTTGGCGGCCTGAATGCCGGCGATGCGAGCCACGGAAAAAACCGGACCTTTAGGGCCGTGCAGATCGCCTTCACGAAAATGAATGGCCACCTCGGCGGGTAATTTCACCCAGGCCTCTGCCACGGCCCGGCGGCGGGTTTGGGGCTTGTCTGAAACATCCACCATCCGCGTTTCTCCGCGTTCGTTCAGGTGGCTGAAAGATTCTGCTGGCATGGAGCGAAATTAGTCCACCGGAAACATGATGACTTCTCTGACCGTAAAACAATGCATCGAATATCGTGTATTACACCTTCGGAGTATGTGAACGCCTGTGCTTACCTTCACTCCGGCTTTTTTAAAACCGCATGTTGCGCAACCTGCTTCTGGTCCTGACCGGATTATTCTCTTTGCCCGCTCTGGCAACACACATCGTGGGCGGGGAGTTGTATTACACCTGGCAGGGCAACAACTCTTACCTCGTCACCCTGAAAGTATACCGTGATTGCGGCCCCTCAAATGGTAACGGAACTGGCTTTGATAACATTGCCTCCGTTGGGATCTTCCAGGCGAACGGCACACTCCTGACTTCCATCGGCATGGACCTGTTCAATGCAGAGGTTAACCTGATCCCGGTCGAGCTGGAGAACCCCTGCTTCATCGTACCACCCGATGTATGTGTGGAAAGCGCCGTATATCAGGAAACCATCAACCTGCCCCCTAGCACCGGCGGATACACCCTGGTGTATCAGCGTTGCTGCCGCAATCCGAGCATCATCAATCTTCTGAATCCGGAGGATAGCGGAGCCACCTTCACTTGCCGCATCCCCGGTACTGGTCAGACCAATCTTCCCAATTCATGTCCGGTATTTGTGAACTTCCCTCCTCCTGCTTTGTGCATGAATGCGGAGTTTTACTTCGACCACATGGCGGTGGATCCCGACGGTGACCAGCTCGTATACTCTTTCTGCACCCCGCTCAACGGCGGATCAGTGGATAATCCGGCTCCCCAGCCGCCCTTCGGCCCACCATTCCAGAATGTGCAATGGGCAACGGGGTTTTCGGCGGGCTATCCTGTGACCAGCAATCCTGCGCTGTCCATCGATCCCGCCACGGGATACATCACCGGCACACCCACACAACTCGGTCAGTATGTCATTGGGGTGTGCGTGAGTGAATTCCGGAATGGAGTACTCATCAATACAGTCAACCGCGATTTTCAGGTCAATGTCACCCTCTGCGACCCCACCATCGTGGCCGTGATTCCGGAACAGACTAACTTCTGTAACGGGTTCGATGTGGTCTTCGACAATAACAGCATCAATGCCAATGACTTTTTCTGGGACTTTGGCGTACCAGGCACGGATGCTGATACCAGCAATATCCCCAGTCCGACCTTTACCTATCCCGGTCCGGGCATCTACACCATCATGCTCATTGCCAATCCGACCTGGACGTGCGCTGACACAGCTATGACGGTTTGGCAAGTATATCCGCCCATGGAGCCCGATATTGTAGTAAGCGGGGGCGACTGCGTCAATAACCAGGTCCTCTATAATTTCACCTACACGGCCTCAGCTTCGGCCTCAGCCACGGTGCAGTGGAACTTCGGAATGGGATCCAGCCCTTCAGGATCCACAGCACCCTTTCCCAGCGGGGTGGCACTCAATCCTGAAGCAAATGAGCACCTTGTCACGCTGAGCATCACGGATAACGGGTGCACCGAAACGGACACTCAAGTCATTGCCAATCCGCCGGAACCCATGGCGGCTATTGAGCCACAGGACAGTTTTTGCGATGGTTTCACCTACACCTTTACATCGGGATCTGTCAATGCCCAATCGTGGTACTGGGACTTCAACACGCCCATCAACGGAGATCAGTCTTCTGATGAAAATCCCACCTTCACCTTCCCTTCGGGGGGAGAATATGTCATTATGCATATCGCCTCTGCACCATTTACCTGTCCGGATACTACCGAGTTACTCTTCAGTATATACGGCGACCTCAATCCCTTTTTTGTTATTCCAGATCCACAGTGCCTGTCCACCAACGCCTTTGACTTTATGGGCATGGGAGCAACTACGGCAGACGCCAGTTACAGCTGGAGCTTCAGCAACGGGGTACAGGCATCACAGCAGGCTCCGCAAGGCGTGCAGTTCGAAGAAGCAGGCACTTATCCTGTAACACTGACCATTTCGGAGAACGGGTGCACCGAGAGCTTCACCGATGATATCTGGGTGGTAGCTGATCCGGAGCTCGATGTCAATCTCGAATCCGTATCCGGTTGCCCTACGCTTTACGTTGACTTTGCGGCTCAGGCAACGGCAGAAACACAAGTCTTCTACCTCTGGAACTTCGGAGATGGTCAGATTTCGTACAATGAAGATCCCACCCACACCTACAGCACGCCCGGCCATTACACTGTGACACTCACCGCATCCACGGCCAATGGCTGCATCACCACGATCGTGCGGGAGTTTCCTGAGGCCGTGGTGGTACATCCCTTGCCTGCGCCCGGATTCATCATCGAACCACAGACCGTGAACATCCTCAATCCAGAGGTGCAAGTCACCAACACCTCTGAATCAGCCGTAGATTGTTTTTACACCACCTCTGATGGCGGATCGTCCGATGACTGCGACTTCACCTATTCCTTTACAGAAGCTGGCTGGCAGCGCATCACCCAGGTTGTCACCAACTCCTTTGGCTGCACGGCTACAACCAGCGGGCTTGTATCGGTGGAGGGATTCCTCTTCTGGGCGCCCAATTCCTTTACCCCGGATGGTGACGGCATCAATGATTCCTGGCAACCTGTGGCTACCGGAGTAAGCCGCTGGCGCTGCATGATTCGCGACCGGTGGGGCACGGTCATTTTTGAGTCCGATGATCCCGAGGAGGCCTGGTATGGGCAGGTTCGCGGAGGAGATTACTTTGCCGGAAACGGCGTGTATGTCTATGAGATCATCATGGATGACCTGCTCGGCTTTCCCCATGACTTCCATGGTCACATTAGTCTCTTCAGGTAAGAGCTGCTCCCGCGTTTGATTCCACTTACAATGCCGGGGTGGAGTACATTTGCACTCCCATTGGAAATCCCATGTTTGAAAATCTGACAGACAAGTTTGAACGGGCATTTAAAGTGCTCAAGGGCCAGGGCCAGATCACTGAGATTAATGTGGCCGAAACGCTCAAGGAAGTAAGAAGAGCACTGCTGGATGCCGACGTGAGCTTTAAGACCGCCAAGGACTTCACGGACCGTGTCAAGGAAAAAGCGCTCGGCCAGCAAGTACTCACCTCGGTGAGTCCGGGGCAGTTGCTGGTAAAGATCACCCATGACGAGCTCAAGACCCTGATGGGCGGCGAGCATACGGATATTCAGTACCAGGGCAATCCGGGTGTAATTCTCATGAGTGGCTTGCAGGGATCCGGTAAGACCACCTTTTCCGGCAAGCTTGCCAACTACCTCAAGACCAAGAAAGGAAAGCGTGTGCTGCTCGTCGCTTGTGACATTTACCGTCCGGCGGCCATTGACCAGCTGCACGTTGTAGGTGATTCCATCGGAGCAGAAGTCTTCAGCGAGCGCGAAAACAAGGATGCCGTTTCCATTGCGCAGCATGCGATTCAGTATGCCAGGGAGAAATCCTTTCAGGTGGTGATCATCGACACTGCCGGGCGCCTGGCCATTGATGAGGAGATGATGCAGGAGATCGGTCGCGTGAAAGAAGCCGTAAAGCCCACGGAGACCCTCTTTGTCGTGGACTCCATGACTGGGCAGGACGCTGTAAATACGGCTCGTGCCTTTCATGACCGCCTGCAATTTGACGGCGTCGTGTTGACCAAGCTCGATGGAGACACCCGCGGTGGAGCGGCCCTCAGCATCCTCAGTGAGGTGAGTAAGCCTATTAAGTTCATCGGTACTGGTGAGAAAATGGATGCGCTCGATGTGTTCTATCCCGAGCGCATGGCCAGCAGGATTCTCGGCATGGGAGACGTCGTATCGCTGGTCGAGCGCGCCCAGGAGCAGTTTGATGAAGAGCAGGCACGCCGGTTGGAGAAGCGTATTAAAAAGGATCAGTTTGACTTCAATGATTTTCTCGAGCAGATTGCACAGATACGCAAGATGGGAAGTGTGAAGGACCTCATCGGGATGATTCCCGGCATGGCCAAGTTGAAGGATGTTGATATCAATGAAGACGCCTTTCGCTATATGGAGGCCATCATTCGCTCCATGACTCCCCTTGAGCGCAGCAATCCATTGCTCATTGACAGCAGCCGTAAGAACCGCATTGCACGAGGCAGCGGACGCAGTGTGGAAGAGGTCAACCGACTGCTTAAGCAGTTTGATCAGACCCGTCAGATGATGAAAATGATGACCAACAAGAACCAGATGGCGGCCATGATGAAGCAGGCCCGCAGAAGATAAAAGCCCCTATTCATGTCAGAGGCCCTTTCCCGCTCCGATTTCCGGTTTTCCAACCAGACCGCAGTATATCACGGCAAGGTCCGTGATGTCTATTCCATCGGTGAGGAGTTGCTGGTGATGGTCGCCTCCGACCGCATCAGTGCGTTTGATGTCATATTGCCACGCGCCATCCCTTACAAGGGACAAGTGCTCAATCAGATTGCCTCGCACATGCTCGATGCCACGGCCTCCGTTGTACCCAACTGGAAGCTTTCTTCGCCTGACCCGAATGTCACCATTGGCTGGCGGTGTGAACCCTTCCGGGTGGAGATGGTCATCCGCGGATACCTCACCGGGCATGCCTGGCGCACCTATTCATCCGGCAAGCGCGAGCTCTGCGGAGTCGCACTACCTGAAGGATTGCGCGAGCACGACCCTCTTCCCGAACCCATCATCACACCTACAACGAAGGCCACAGAGGGCCATGATGAGGATATCTCACGCGAGGAGATCATTGCTCGCAACATCGTGAGTGCTGCAGATTATGCCGTTCTCGAAGAATATACACGCAAGCTGTTTGCCGAGGGAAGCAGGATGGCTCGGGAGCGCGGGCTGATTCTCGTTGATACCAAATATGAATTTGGCAGGCGGAAAGACACTATTCTGCTGATGGATGAGATCCATACCCCAGATTCATCGAGGTATTTCTATGCCGACGGATATGAAGAGCGCCAGTGGCGCGGAGAAGCCCAGCGGCAACTCAGCAAGGAGTTTGTGCGCGAATGGCTCATGGCCGGAGGATTTATGGGAAAGGAAGGGCAGACCATACCAACGATGGACGATGCATTTGTCCAGCAGATCAGCAGCCGGTACATAGAACTTTACGAGCAAGTCACCGGCAAGCCGTTTGAAAAGGGAGACTACAGCGATATATCAGGACGCATAACCGCTCACGTGGAAGAGTCCCTGAGCCGATTGCACTGATCACCAGCGCCTGGACTGAAGCACAAGTCGTGTGAGCAGAATAAAGAGCGCCGCCAGTGCGAGGAAGTACACCACATCACGCGAGTCGATGAGTCCGAGACTCAGTGCAGCATAGTGGTCCTGCATGCCAAGGCGCATCACCACGCGATCAAACTCACCGAACCATTCGAAACTTCCCAGGGCCTGAAAACCTGTGAACAGGAAGAAGCACATGAGAGCAGCCAGGAGAAAAGCCACGATCTGGTTGGTAGTCATGCTTGACGCGAAGATGCCGATCGCCACGTAGCCGGAGGCCAGCAGAACCAGTCCGATGTAGGATCCCCATGTACCACCGCTGTCGATATTACCCGGCGGATTGCCAAGGCCCGAGATCACGAAGTAATAAACCAGTGTAGGCAGGAGTGCCACCATGACAAGAGCCAGACCGGCGAAATATTTTGCCAGGATGATCTGCAGATCCGTGATCGGTTTTGTGAGCAACATTTCCATCGTCCCGGCGCGCCTCTCCTCTGCGAAGGAACGCATCGTGATTGCCGGGATCAGAAACATGAAGACCCAGGGGGAGATGACAAAAAGCGTATCCATGTGAGCAAAGCCCATTTCGAGCACATTCATATCACCGGGGAAGATCCACATGAACAACCCGGTGATAAGCAGGAATACGGCAATGACCACATAGCCGATCAGTGAGCTGAGGAAGATGCGGACTTCTTTCTTGAACAGAGCGATCATGGTGGTGCAAAGGTGATAGGAAACGCGGTGGGATTACAAATCAAAGAGCACATCTGCTGTCCAGGCCTCTGCAGGCTCTGCGAACAAGGCCCGGGTGCGTGGCCATACCTCGGCAAAGAGTTCAGAGCGCCGGTATCGTTCGAGATCATCGGGGTGTTCCCAGGTGCTCAGGGTAAAGAAGACCCCTTGCGGTTCGCGAGCGCGCACCAGTTGCAGCGAGAGGCAACCCGGCACGTGGCGGATATGGGTGTGATAATGCTCGAAGAGAGCGACGAACTCATCGCAGGCCTCTTTGCGGAATGTCATCTTAACGATGCGTTTCACCATGGAATTCGATGCGGAGGATATCGTGAAGGCGGAAACCGAAAAGCTGAGCTGCGCCACCGCCCTGACCGTTGGCCCCATTGCGGATGGCCAGCATGAGCAGGTCGTTGGAGGCCCACAGAGCCCCGATGTCACCTTCGGTCATTTCGTAGAAACTGCTGCTGATACGCCGTATGCCAAAGCTGGATCGTTTGGGAATCAATTCAAAGTCGCGGCCCCGGCGGGCCGTTTCGAATTCCCGGCGTGAAAGGTTTGTGTACACATTGCCATAGTGATCGATGTGGACCACATGGGCGAGAATTTTATCCTCGCTCAGGACAGGGGCTATGCGGGTAGCCTCCTGATATCCGCTGGTGCGCCTTCCCAGAAGTTCAGGCACGCCGCCCCGGGAGAGGTGAGCTGCGCACACAGCCAGTACGCCTTTCATCGGGAAGTTCCAGTCCTCGCCCAGAGGAAGGTTTACCTCAAAAATGTCTTCCGGCTGCTCGTCGAAAAGCAATCCGAAAATCCCGGAATCGGCACCTACGTAGTATTGGCTCATGTGGTGCACCACCATGTGTGAATGATTGGGAGTAAGTTCAGGCCTTACCCCGATGAGGTGAACGGAGCCCATGGGAAACTGATCGCGGACACTTCGCAGCATGAATGCCGCCGAGTGGATATCAAACGGGGCAACGCGGTGCGAGATATCCACGATTTTACAATCCGGATCAAGATTATACAGGGATGCCTTTACTGCCGCCACATAGTGGTCAGCATCACCCATATCGGATATCAGTGTAATTACTCCCAA
>Ga0068877_10003984_pt1 | contig 11653 bp, 12 predicted proteins | sample NOAtaG_FD_66437 | JGI IMG/M metagenome (GOLD analysis project Ga0068877, IMG submission 66437) | Freshwater lake microbial communities from Lake Erie, under a cyanobacterial bloom - NOAA_Erie_Diel6S_1000h metaG | ecosystem: Environmental > Aquatic > Freshwater > Lake | place: USA: Ohio, Lake... | reverse complement strand
TGCCGCGTTCCAGAACTACGAAACCATCGCGGGCGGCACCGGGGCAGGCCCCGGTTTTGCCGGTTGTGACGCGGTGCAAAGCCACATGACCAACACCCGGATGACCGATCCCGAAATTCTGGAACGGCGCTTTCCGGTGCGGCTGGAACAGTTCGGCATCCGCCGCGGTTCCGGCGGTGCGGGCCGGTGGCAAGGTGGCAACGGCGCGGTGCGCCGCCTGCGGTTCCTTGCCCCGGTCACGGTGACGACGCTGTGTTCCAGCCGCCGGATTGCGCCCTTCGGGGCCGCAGGCGGTGCGCCGGGTGCCGTCGGTCACAACCGGGTGATCTGGCCCGATGGGCGGGTGGAAGACCTTGGGGGCAATGATGAACGCAACCTGCCCGCAGGGGCCGTGTTCGAAATGCTGACGCCGGGCGGCGGCGGCTGGGGAACGGCAGAGTGACCGGGGCAAGCATTGCAAGGCCTTGGGTGGCGGTCGTTCCCTCTGCGGCCGAGCAAGGGACGTTCTGGAAGACCGGACGTCGTCCCTGCTTCTGGCGGTGCCGGCCCCAACCGATCAGGGCGTTGGCGCATCGCCCTGAGCGGAGTCAGGGGTTCCAACACCGATTGCCAGTGGTTCCCTGCCTGTGAGGCAGATACGGGGGGTCAGAGATGGGCACGCCGCATCCTGTTGAATGGTCTGAACGTGCTGTGACGCGTGTTGGGCGGGAAACACGCACGCCGAGGTGGTGCGGCGACTTTGCGTTTCGGTCAAGTTTGTCAACGACATGGGGCGGCTCCACCACGAGACGGCGGCGCCTGCCGCGAAACCGCAGGGCAATCCGGGGTTTGGCACACTCATGCAAGCAGCGCTGAAACGCGGCGGGACAAGCCTGCGAACGGTCCACGGATGGGGAATGCCACAGCTTTTTCAGGGTCGCAGCCCATCGAACCAGTCGAACGCGGCGCGCTTGAAGAAAACCGGGTTCTGAAAGGGTCTGGCCCGGCATCTTGAAGTGTCGCCCTTATTTTGGCGATGCTGTCCCCGAGCGTGGTGCAGGTTCAGGACTTGCCCGACTTTTGTCGAGAGCGTTTAGCTCCCTTCCCGGGCCATTTGCTTGAAGGCGATGGGGTTTTGGAAACCGGGCGATGAGTGCCGTCTGAGGGTTATAGGCGCGATACGCGCCCTCAGGGCACAGGCCCCGCCCCGGGGCGCAATCGCTGCGCCAAAGCCGCACCGTATCCTCCCGCACGCCAAAGGCTTGCGCGATCCGCGCGCTGGTCCAGCCCTTGAGCGTCAGCAGCAGCGCACGCGCCCGATCCGCCTCCGCACGATCCGCGCCCTGCGCCAGAACCTTCAATGCCGTCGTCTGCTCTTGCGTCGCCGTTACAGGGGATAGTCCAGCCATGTCGAGCCTCCGCGAAACCACGGAAAAACTGACTCACAGCCGCAATACGCTGGCCGGACTGCCGAACATGCCTGGACCTAAAGCGGCGTAAGATCGGGTCCGCCAGCGGAAATCTGACGCGAAATCTCGTCTCGCACGATCTGCGCGTCGGCCGTCGCAGCCCGGTCGGCGGCGCCCACGTCCTTGGTACGGATCGCTTCGATCAGGGCGTGATGAAACGACAGTTGCTCGTTCGGGACCAGTTCCTCGTGCAGACGAACGTAAAGTCGCATAATCCTTTGGCCTTGATCCAGAATGCTGGCCAGCCAGTCATGATAATACCGGTTGCCGCCGATCAGCGCGATTTCCAGATGGAACAGCCGGTTGTTCACGATGACGCCGCTTGGATCTCGGGCGGCAACGATCTGTTCATGGCGCGCCTGGATGCGCATCAGCCGTTCTGCCGCCGCTTGCCCACCCCTTTGGGCGGCCAGTCGTGACGTGACGCGAAACAGCAAGGCTTGCGCATCAAAATAGGCCGGTAGCATTTCGATATCGAGCCGCGAGACGACCGCCCCGCGGTTTTTCAGCGTCTGGGCCAGCCCTTCCGCGGTGAGCCTTACAATGGCTTCGCGTACCGGAGAGCGAGAGATGCCGAAGATGGCGGCGATTTCGGCCTCGTCCAGCACTTCGCCCGGGGTGCGGCGCAGCTCAAGGATATCGTCGCGCAGGGCCGCATAGACCATGTCGACATTCCCGCCTCTCGGCTTTCGTTCCGCATCGCCGGGCACATCGTTGCCCTTCGGGTTTTCCAGGGTCATGCCAGCATCATCCCGCCATCCGCCACAATGGATTGACCGGTGATGTAGCCCGACACGGCGCCGTCGCAAAGGTTCAGGGCAAGGGTTGCCATCTCGTCGTAACGGCCTTCGCGGGCTAAAGGCACGAGGGCGGACGCCGCGCGGGAACGTTCGGAAAGATCGGCATCCGACATGGTCTCTTTGCGGTCGGCCATGACAGATTCCAGAAATCCTGGACACAGAACGTTTGCCCGGATGCCCTGACGCGCGTGGTCCAGCGCGATGGCACGGGCCAGTTGGATGACGCCCGCCTTGGAAACCGCATAGGCCGTCTCGCGCGGGGTGGGTTTCAGGCCCGCGATGGAGCCTGTGAAAAGCAGGCACCCGGTCTGCCTTTCAATCATTTTGGGCAGGACGGCGCGGGCAAACAGGAAGGCCGAGGTCAGATTGACCGACAGGATCGATTGCCAGTCTTGCAGACTGGTGCCAGGCACATCCGTAGCCGAAAGTGGGTCGATCCCGGCGGTGTGCACCAGAATGTCGACCGCGCCTGCTGCCGTGACCGCCTGTTCAGCGGTTGCCGGATCGGTGGCGTCGGCGCAAATGATCGTCGCGCCCGGATCACGGGCGGCCTGGCGGCTTAGTCCGACTTCATTGCGATCCACCAGGATCAACCGCGCCCCTTGGCAGCAGAAGGCCGCAGCCGCCGCAGCCCCAAGGCCCGAGCCGGCCCCGACGATCATCACCGCCTTACCTGCAAACCGCATCCCGCTTCCTTTCAGTGGCGGATGATCTTGGACATGAAAGCCCGCGTCCGGTCTTCGGTCGGGGCGTCGAAGATCTGCCCGGGTGGTCCGACCTCGACCACGCGGCCGGCATCCATCATCACCACCCGGTGCGCAGCCTCGCGGATGAAGCCCATCTCGTGGCTGACAAGAAGCATGGTGATCCCCTCGCCGGCAAGGTCCTTGATCACATCCAGCACGTCGCGGACCAGTTCAGGGTCAAGCGCCGCCGTCACTTCGTCCAACAGGATAAGGGCAGGCTTCAGCGCCAGGACGCGGGCGATGGCCACACGCTGCTGCTGCCCGCCTGACAACTGGTCGGGATAAGCGCGTTCCTTACCAGCAAGGCCAACGCGGGACAGGAGTGCTCGCGCCTCGGCCTCGGCCTCTGCCCTGGGGCGCCCCCGCACCTTGACGGGCGTCACGGTGATGTTGTCCAACACCGACATGTTCTGAAACAGGTTGTATTGCTGGAACACGATTGCCGCATGATCCCGCAGACCGCGCAAGGAGGCTTTGCTGGCATAATCCACATCCTTGCCCTCCAGCACCACACGACCCGCCGCAGGTGGCACCAACCCGACCAAGGCCCGCAGCAGCGTCGACTTGCCCGAGCCGGAGGGGCCGACCAGCCCCACAAGCTCGCCACGTTCGACCGCCAGATCGATGCCGCTCAGGACCGGAACCGCACCATAGCGAACCTCAAGGCCCGAGATCTCAAGATGCGGCATCAGTTCCCCCGCTCAAATCCTGTTCATATTCCCGCACCACCAGCCGCTGAAAGGCCGAGGTATGGGCCAGCGTATCGGCGCGGGTCGGACGTTCGGTGCGGGCATAGACGGCGTTGTAATCGGCCTCGCTTGCAAACCACTGTTCGGCGATGCCGTCCCATTCCGGTTCTGCCACAGGTTTGCCAGCAAGCCTGCTTTCATCCTCGACCCGGACGTCGATGACATAACGTTTCAGAAAGGGGGCCTGATCGGCAACGATGTCCTTGGCGTGACGGTTCAGCCACCAGTCAGCAAATTCGGCCTGGCTCAGATGCGGGGCGCGTTTCAGAAACCACATCACCTTGATCATCGTCTGCCTCCTTCATGAGTTCGGCGCGCAAGCCGCGCCTCAAGCCACCGGCCGAAGCGGGCAAGCGGCCAGGAAATCGCAAAATAGGCGAAAAGCACGGTGGCAAAGACCAGGAAAGGGTCCAGCCCCCGGTTCGCCAGCGCCTTTCCCGCGAACATCAATTCGAACACCCCAGCCTGACTGGCAAGGGCCGTGTCCTTCACGAACATCACCATGTAGGACACGGCCGAAGGCAGAATGACCTTCCAGGCTTGCGGCAGGACGATCATCCAGGTGATGCGCCAACGCGAGAAGTTCATCACCTCGGCCGCTTCGATCTGGGGCGCAGGTACGCTCTCCATCCCGGACCTGACGATCTCGGCCATATAGGCCGAGCAAAGCAGGCAAATCGATACCACCGCCACCCAGAACAACGGCGCGCGCGGCACGATCATCTGGGCGGTGTAAAGCACCAGAAACAGCGTTACCAGAAAGGGGATGCGGCGAAAGACCTCGACAAACGCAATAGCACCCCAGCGCAGCGGTGCCGCGAGGGTTCCCTTGCTGCCGCGGGCATACGCCAAAAGAAACCCCCCGATCAGACCGGCCGTGCAGCCGATCGCCGTCAAAAGCAGCGTCATCCCCGCGCCGCGCAACAGAAATTGCATATTCCCAAGGGTGAAGAGGGCAGATATTTGGTCGGCCATCAGATCATCCTCGCCTTCACTCTGAAAAGCCACCGGCCCACAAGGGCCAAGGCAGCACTCGCGAATAGCGACAGAACCACGTAGGTACCTGCGACCAGGCTGAAAACCTCGATCGAGCGGAAGGTGCGCGATGAAACTTCGATGGCGCGGCCAGTCAGCTCGTTGACCCCGACAAGCGATGCCATGGAGGTGCCGAGCATGGTGAAGATAAAGAAGTTCGACAGGGCCGGATAGGTCGTCTTGATGACATGTGGCGCGATGACAAAGCGCAGGATCTGCAGCCGGCTCATCCCCAGTGTCTCGGCAGCGTCAAGCTCTGCCTGACGGACAGACTGGATGCCGCCGCGTTGAATTTCGGCCAGATAACCGGACGATATGGCGATGAAGGCGATCAACGTGGCCGCGATGGGCGACAAAAGGATACCCCAGTTGGGAAGGCCATTGAAGAGAAAGAACAGAACCACGAAGAGAGGCGAATTGGTGGTCAGCGTGACCCAAATCCCCGCCAGCCGCGAGGCCAACGGCCCCCCTTTCAGACGCGCCATGGCGATGAACAGGCCCAAGGCGGCGGCGGCAAAGAAGGTGACAAAGGTGATCCACAGCGTCGGCCATGCGCCCGACAAGATGTAGGGTACATCCGCAGCGATCTGGCCGAATTGCAGGCTGTAGTTCACGTATCGGACTCAACGGTGAAGGGCCGGGCGGGGGGAGCGTCCCGCCCGGTCTGGCTACTCAGAAATTCGGGTCAAGCGGGACCGGTCTGGGATTGGGCGCACCGTACCACTTGGCCCAGTACTCTTGCGTCTTGCCAGAAGAGTGCATGTCGTAGATTACGACATTAAGGAAGTTCTTCAGCCCCTCTTCGCCACGCGGGACGCCAATGGCACACCAGGCCGAATAGATCTCGGACTCGATGACCTTCCATTTCACATCCGGATACTGTGTCGTGAAGGCCATCATCGTATCGATGATATCCACGATAGCTGTGGCGCGGCCCTGAGCAACGGCACGAACCTGATCAGCGGGGGCGTCGTACAGGTCTTGCTTGGCGTTGGGCAGTTCGGCCTTGACCATGTCGGTCGTCCAGTAGCCGCGCCCCGAGGCGAGCGTCTGGGACGGATCGTTCAGGTCGCGCCATGTGGTGATGGCATTGTCTTCCGTCGTCAGGACCAGCACCGATTCCGAATGCAGCGGGATCGTGTAATCGACCAGCAAGGCGCGTTCCGGCGTGCGGGTCAGCGCGCCCAGCGAAATGTCGATCTGGCCGGACTGCAGGAAGGGAATGCGCTGCGCCGTGGTCAACGGCACGATTTCCACCTTGACCTTCATGATCCCGGCAATGTGGTTGGCGACCTCGATGTCAAAGCCTTCATATTCGCCCGCGTTGTTCAGCGAGGCCATCGGGGGCTGGTCCGCGTAGGTGCCCACGCGCAGCACACCGCTGGCGATGATCTCTTCCAGCGACCGGGCAACGGCAGTCTGCGCCATCGAGCTTAGCGCCACGACGCTGGCAACAATCAGGCCGAAAAGTCGTCTGTTCATGTTTTCCTCCTTGGGTTGGATTGGATGGCGCCGCTGTTGGTCCAGCGGTCGATTGGTGGTTCAAACGGCAAGAAAACCTCCATCGACGCGCAGGGTCGCGCCGGTGACATGCGAGGCAAGGGGCGAGGCCAGAAAGACGCAGGCCGCGGCAACTTCTTCAGGGCGGGCCATGCGTTTCAGGGGCGTGCGGGCGAAAAGCTTGGCGGTGATATCCGGGTCCGTATGGCCCATCGCCGTGTCGACATCACCGGGGGCGACCGCATTGGCGCGGATGCCCAAAGGTGCCAGCTCGTCGGCCAAACCCAAGGTAAAGGCCGCAAGCCCGCCTTTCGATACTGTATAGGCCGAGGCGCGCTCGGCCGAGGTTTCTGCCCGGACCGAGGTGACATTGACGATGGCACCGCCTGCCAGTTGCCCCACCAAGGCGCGGGTCACAAGGAAGGGCGCGGTCAGATTGATGGCCAGCGTCCTGTCCCATTCGGCCTCGGCTGCCGCGTCAGTCAGAGGCATCCGGCGAAACACGCCAGCACAGTTTACAAGTGCAGCCACAGGACCCGTGATGTGGGCCGCAGCGTCCTGCAGCGACTTACGGTCAGCAAGATCGCAACCGATCCAGCCGCGTTCTTCCTTGGGGATGGCTTCGGGGCGGTCGATCCTGATCAGCTCAGCACCACAGGCCGCGAAAGCGACCGCAAGGGCACGGCCTATGCCCCCGGCAGCGCCGGTGATGACGACCTGCCTGCCTTGGAAAAGATCATTGGAAAAGCCGGGCACATGGGTCATTCGGCGGCCCTCGAGTGAAGGGATGCGGCGCAAGCGTCCAGCGCTGCCACATAGCCAAAGGTCATGGCCTGTCCGATTGTCAGGCCGGCTGCCGGATAGGTCCCCCCTGTCATTGGCGCGGCGGCGCTGCCAGCGGCCCAAAGACCGGAGACCACTCTCCCTTGGGCATCCAGGACACGCGCGTTTTCGTCCACCCTCAGCCCGACGAAGCTGCCGATATCACCAGGCACAAGTCGGATTGCGTAGAACGGTCCTTGTTCCAGCGCCCCAAGCGTCGGGTTGGGCGCATGGGTGGCGTCACCATTACCCCGGTCATAGGCGCTTTCACCGCGCCCGAAATCCGTATCCTTGCCCGCCCGAGCAAAGGCATTGAACCGCTTGATGCTGTCCAGAACCGCAGCGGGTGGCAGGCCGATGGCCCGGGCCAGATCGGCGGGCGAGTGTCCTTGCTTCAGGTAGTCTGCGCGCAGGTAAGGCCCAAGGCGCACGGGAAACGGCCCGATTGGCCCCAGCCCATAGCGCCGCAGGGCGCGGTGATCGGTCACGATCCAGCAATGCGCACCCTCCGGATGGGTGCCGGTTGCGGCGATCATCGCGGGGACGAAATCGTGATAGACCTGCGCCTCATTGGCGAACCGCTTGCCATCGGGACCAAGGCAGATCACGCCGGGCTTGGCCCGATCCGCGAAATGCGGCCAGGCCCCCGACCGGCTGACCGAGGCCGGAACCACCGAGGCCGGAGCCCAAAGTACAGGCTGCGAGACATCGCGAGCAATCGCCGCACCGGTTCCCGCCACAAGGTCTTCCAGCGGTCGGACGGCGCTTTCAACCGGTATCGCGACATGTCGATGGGCGCCGACCAGCGCCTTGCGTGCCGCATGGTTGGCATTGAAGCCACCGGATGCCAAGATCACGCCGTGTTTCGCCCTGATCTGCCCGCCCTGCCCCGCGATGCCGACCACCTTCCCCTCTTCGCGCAGAAGCTGTTCAACGGGCCATTCCGTAAGAAGGATGCCGCCCCTTTGCCGAATGGCCTCGGCCAATTGCGCCACAATGACATTGCCATTGGCCAGTCTTGTGCCGCGCGGCCAGCCTGTCATACGATCGGCCAGATATCGAAGCACATGGCCGAGCACTCTCAGAAAGGCCGCCGGGCTGCGGCCGAAGTTCAGATAATCCCCCGCATCCTGCGAGGCGATTGATAGTCCCTTCAAGACCATCATCGTCCCAAGCGGACGGCGGATGCGGCAGAACAGCGCCCGGTCCATGCCCCGCATCGAAGCGGGCAAGGGGTTTAGCGCACGGCGGCCCAAGGTGGCACCCTCGGCATCGGGGTAATAGTCGCGCGAATACCGGTTTAGGGCAAAGCGCAGACCGGCGAGCCTATTGGCCAGGGCAAGGGCATTGCGCGCCTGCGCGATGTATCGCGTCGCCCGCGCCGCATCGAAGAAGTTTCCCGCCGTTGCGCGCACATAGGCCAAGGCTGCAGCCGCTTCCAACTCGGGTGCCGCAGCGTCCGGCAAGGCCAGCGCCTCGGGGTTGCACGGAACCCAGATCATTCCCTCGGACAAAGCAGTCGCGCCGCCAATCCATGCGTCGGCCTCGACGACACAAACACGGTGACCCTGGTCCAGCGCCGTCAACGCGGCCATCAAACCGGCTGCGCCGGAGCCGATGACGACCAGATCAAAGGTTTGGGTGGTTGCATCTTTCATGAACCGAGGAAACCATCCACCCCATGAGTCGTCAATACGTATTTATGTTGTCGACTAACTATGTCTTCAGTTGTGAGGAAGCGCTCCAAGTTCGATTATGCCCTTGCCAACCGAACGAAGGGAAAGTCCTCTGGCAACGATGACGGTTCATTAGTCTGGCACTTGGATGATGCCGGAAACCGCTTGGAGCCTGGCCCCACATCTTATCCGGTCCATTGATCGGCCGGACTTCTGTGCAAGCGTCGCCAATACAATCCGCACTCAGATCGGCACGCGCGCCGTCTCGGCCTATGTCCTCAGCCACGACCGCCCACCCGAGATGCGCCTTCAGTCGATCCTCGCCCTTGAGTTGGAACGGCGGGTGCTGCCGCTCAATGCCTTTCAGGACTGGGCCTATGCCTATGATCCCTTCTACCGGCACATCGTGCGGTCATCACAGCATGGGACTTTCACCCTATCCGAAGTCCTGACCAACGATGCCAAGACAGATATCTTTCAGCGCGAATTCTATCAGAAGGTTGAGGGGATGGACAAAACATAGGGGTTATGCGGCACGTTTGCTGATCTTGACTTTCAGGCGGACATCGAGGACTGCGGCTCTGGTGATGGCAACTCTGTAAGCACCTTTGGGCGACCACCTCATCCTTCTACGCTTCACCATGCGGGCATTTGAATTGTCATCAACTGAACCTTCTGCGCGAGATGACGAAATCGACAGCCCACTACGATAGCGGCGGCCATAGTCCACGAGGGATTCCAAGTCGTTCGCGAGGTCAGTGTGAGGAGGGGCGGGCATCGCTTTGAACTTTCTGCTAGTTCCCAGCCCTATCGAAGAAGCGACTACCAAAAATCCTTCGTGGAAACGCGTCGAAAAACTTCATGACCATTTACGAATGTTGCCAGACACCGAACTTCGTGAAGGTTTCGGACAGGGATCTCAAATGGATTGCGGTCCAGTACGATAAAGTCGGCCAGATATCCGTGCGCCAGCCTGCCCAACCGATCCGACTGCCCAAGAACCCTGGCGGGCCAGAGCGTGAAAAGGTCAATCGCCTCGTGCAGCGTGATGGCCTGTGATCGGCCGAATGAGCCGCTGCTGCCACCCGGGGCCTCGCGCGTCAGAAGCGTTTCGATCGCGGGCCAGGGGTTCACATCGTCAACCACGGGCCAGTCCGAACCCGCAATCACCATGGCGCCATCGTCGATGATCTGGCGGAAAGGCCAGATCCTTTCGATCCGCGCCGCGCCCACAGCCCGAGTGATATCATCGTTGATTGGACAGGGGCCCCAAAGATAGGGGGACAGTTCGAAGACAGCACCAAGGTCGCGGCCGCGCCCGATGTCTTGGCCGTCGACAAAGGTCGAATGGCCGATTTCGTGGCGCCGACCCCCTGGTCCGTTCGCCGTCCTGGCCGCCGCGATGGCGTCAAGTCCCATCCGCACGGCCCGGTCGCCAACAGCGTGGTATTTCACCAGAAGCCCGGCCGCGTCAAAGCGTGTCACCGCGCGGGCCAAAGTCTCGGGGTCTTGCAGAAGCAGGCCGAAACGCGCCGCTTCGTCGTCGCGGCCTTCCATCACTTCTTCATATGGCTCCAGCATAGCTGCCGTGTGACCATCGGTCGGCACGCCGTCGAGGTGGATCTTTATGCAGTCGAGGTCCAGCAGCGGATGGGCATACTCATGCCGCCTGGCGATAATGTTCTCGGCTGCGGGGTCGTCCGGTTCCCAAACCAGGAAGATTCGCGTGCGCTGGTGCAACTCCCCCGCCGCAATCACGTCCCGATAGACCCGCAACTCGGCCTCGGCGCCGGCGATCATCCCGATCGAAGCCTCGGTGCAAGAGGTGATGCCAAAGGACAGCAAGTCTTCATGGGCGGCCTTCAGAGCACGGCACATCGCTTCATGCGTCGGTTTCGGCTGATGCGTCTGGACCAGTTCGATGGCCCTCTCGCGCAGCACTCCCGAAAGACTGCCGTCAGCGCGACGTTCGATGATGCCTTGTGGTGGATCGGGCGTCTCTGGCGTCAGCCCAGCAATCTTCAGCGCGGCGGTGTTGGCCAGGGCCGAATGTCCGCTGGTGTCGTTCAGAAGGGCCGGAACATCGCCGGTCAGTGCATCAAGCTCGGCCCGGTCTGGCACATGGCCCAAAGTTCCGGCATCCCACTGCCCGCCCGTGATCCAGCCGCCTGGCGGGCGGCTTGCCATCGCCTCTCTCACCGCGGCCCGGAAAACCGCCATATCGGACCCCTGAGGGATTCGGCATTCCGTCTTTCTCAGGCCAGCCAGCAGCGGATGCAGATGCGTGTCGTTGAAACCCGGCAGGACCGTGGCCCCAGAAAGACGCAGCAGTTGGGTCGAAGGCCCGCTCAGGGCTTCGATCTCGGCGGCCGTGCCCAGTGCGTGGATGCGCCCGTTACGACAGGCGAAGGCTTCTGCCCAATCGGCGCTGCCGCCGTGGCCCAGCCACACTCGCGCTTGGGTCACGATCAGGTCAGGTGCGTCCGTCATGCTCAGTTCGCCAGATAGCCGCCATCGACCGCGATCGTGCAGCCCGTCACATAGGCGGAAAGGTCCGAAGCCAGGAAGACCGCCGCACCGACCAGATCCTCGGGGCGACCAAACCGGGCCATCGGGATCCGCGATAGCAATCTTTCGCGCCGAACCGGTTCTGACCGCGAGGGGATGGTCATGTCGGTTTCGATCACGCCCGGGGCGATGGCATTGACCCGGATGCCCTCGGCGGCAAGTTCACAGGCCAGCGCCTTGCTCAGCATTTGCGCCCCGGCCTTCGATGTCGAATAGCCAATCGATCCGGGTGAGGCATTGAAACCGGCGATCGAGGTTATGTTGATCACTGTTCCGCGACTGCGCCGCAGACCGTCGAGCCAAGCCAGT
>Ga0068877_10003982_pt1 | contig 11654 bp, 10 predicted proteins | sample NOAtaG_FD_66437 | JGI IMG/M metagenome (GOLD analysis project Ga0068877, IMG submission 66437) | Freshwater lake microbial communities from Lake Erie, under a cyanobacterial bloom - NOAA_Erie_Diel6S_1000h metaG | ecosystem: Environmental > Aquatic > Freshwater > Lake | place: USA: Ohio, Lake... | reverse complement strand
CTCTTTCGAATGCCCAGTTGGCGATGTTCGATCCGGACAAAGGGCAACAAGTTGGCATACCATTCCAGCCAACCGTGCGAGCTGGTGAGAGCCCGAAATGGTTGAATCCTATTGTGCTTGCCGACGGCCAAAATATCGTGATTGCGGATACGCAACGCAGTATGTACAAGCTATCGACCAACCGACAATTGCGGACCATCATTCAACAGGATTTGGAACGTCCGCTCAAGGGACGGTTGTCTGTGCTAGGCAATGCCGTTGTTGCGGTCAGTGCGAATGACTCGGGCGATCAACTCGATTTCTTTGACGGAATAGAACTCAAGAAATTTGCCTCACTTCCGGTGGAGGGACGATTCGCGTGGGGGCCGTACGTCGCGACAGGTCAAACGGACAGTCTCGTCGTTGCATTGAGCGATATCGAGGGATTAGTTGCGGTGGACGAGTCAGGCAAACGTCGTTGGAGCACGTCGCTAGAGCGAGAAGAGTTTGTCGACAAGCCCATCGTGATCGAGAACGACATTGTCGTCGGAACGTCTGGAGGTGATCTTCTGCGATTTTCTTTAACCGATGGGAAAATTGTCGGCAAAACGAAAGTTGGCCAGCCGCACAGCGCTTCACCGCTTCAAGTTGGCAATAGGTTGCTCATTCCATGCGACGAAGGTTCGATTGTTACACTTCCGTTGCCTGCTGCGAAAGATTAGGCGATAAGGATGAGTAGTTACCTCAGAACAATGAAGGGTCTTCGAGCCAAGGCTATGCTAGAGCTAGTCCGGTGGCTGCTCTGCGCGTCTTTCGTTTTCGCTGGCGTGCAAAGCCAAGCCCAGGACATCGATAACATACTCAAGGAGCTCGATATCTCGGGTTCGTTGCTCGATATGGCTCCGTTTGACATCATTACCTTGATCCCATCGGAAAGCGGCAAGAGCGTTCTTGTTAATCTTTTAGAACTACCGAACAGAAAGGTGCCTACCAATCCGAAAACAACGGAAAAGCTACGTTGCGTTCTGAATATTTTTCCCGGTCGCGTCTATGAAGTCGCATGGAAAGATATAGCCAAGGTGACACTTTGGGAAGATTTGCTCTTGGATCGAGCGAAAAAGCATATCGAAGAACGTAGCTACGCCGAAGCCTTCGAGTATCTCGTCCATTTGCGAGACAATTATCCACAGGTCGCAAACATTAGTGCGCTCCATCAGGATTTTTTGTTTCGCACCGCTCGCGACATGGCAAACGAAGGAGATTTACCTCATACGTTAGCCGCTTTAGAAGAACTGCAGCGAAAGTTTCCGGCCTTTAAGACAAAGGAAGTCCAGAATGCGATTTCGAATGTTGCTAAGAAACTGATCGATGATCTTTTTCAACGTGATGAATTGGCCGTCGCGCGTTCGATGATCTTGCGACTTGATTCGGAGTATAAAGGTAGTTTGCCTGTGGTGTCGCAAGCGAAGGCAAGATTCGCAGACCTAGCAGAGAGTTATCTCGAAAAATCAAAGGCCTATCGAGACGAAGGAGATTATGGTCGTGCGCGAACGGCCGCTGTCAAAATGCTGGAGATCGAACCAACTCTCAAAGGCGGGAAAGAGTACCTACAAGAGTTGGTGAAATCTTTCCCATTGGTCCGAATTGGCGTGTTTCAACAATCATCCAAAGCGGACACCGCTGCGTTGGCGGATTGGCCTGCGTTGAGAAATGGACAGATTCTCTCAAGTCCTGTCTTTGAGTTTAGAAATACAGGTCCTGAGGGTGGCATCTACAAGTTTTCGTTCGGAAACGCGATGCACAGTGACGACCGGCAAGAGCTGGATCTGACCATTCAGAATCCTGGAAAATCAAAAATTCCCGACAGCCTGATCTTGTCGCAAGCGATGCTCAATAGAGCCCGTGTGGGTGGACCGCAATATACACCGAGCTGGGCATCGATTTTGGATTCGGTCACCGTATCTGGCCCGGAGCGATTGAAGCTTAAATTTCGGCGCCCCCATGTTTTGCCGCAAGCGTTCTTGCAATGGCAACTGCCTCCTTCTGCAGAGATGTCGTTTGATCGCTCCGTCTATCGTTTGAAGGCCGAAGATAAAGAAAGAAAACGGTATGAATGGGCTGGTGAAAGTGACCCCGCAGACTTTCAACCTCGCGAAATACAAGAAATCCTCTATTCCGATCCCATGAAAGCAATCAGCGATCTGATCAAAGGAGAGATTGAATTTATCGACCGATTGTTCCCCGCCGATGCAAAACGTCTCGGCAATGTGCCTGCTATCAAAACTGAACCGTATGCTTTGCCGATGGTTCACATGCTGGTGCCGCGAGGCAAGAATCCGTTTATGGAAGATCGTGAGTTTAAACGCGCTATGTTGTACGCGATCAATCGAGAAGTGATCTTGCGCGATGAGATCTTGGGCGGAGCGGCAACTCCCGCCGATCGATTGATTAGTGGTCCTTTCCCGGCAGGAGTCAGTGACTCCGATGCGATCGCTTATGCCTACAATTCGAGTGTAGAGACCATTCCTTATGATCCTCGACTTGCCAAGGTATTAGTACTTCTAGCGCAGGCTAACCAGGCAACCAAAGCAGCAAAGAAACGTGAGGCGGCACCGAAGCTTCCCGTCGTGCGATTGGGAGTGCCAAACTATGAGTCGACGCGAGTTGCCGGACAAGCGATCATGCAAGCGTGGAAGATTGTCGGGATCGATAGCGAATTGGTTCTGTATGATACGATCCCTTCGCCTGAGGATGAATCGATCGACGTCCTTTATCTGTCGGCTTCCGTTTGGGAGCCAGCTACAGATGCCGAGAGACTCTTTGGTAAAGGCGCTCCAGCAGAGACAAATAACCAGTATATTGTTCAGTCCCTTGGAAAACTGAATAGTGCCAGGAACTGGAAAGAAGTGCGCGATGGCTGCCAAGATTTGCACGCACTGGTCGCCTCGCATCTACCGATACTACCTCTCTGGCAAGTGAGCGAGACCTTTGCTTATCGAACGGAGATGGCGGGAGTATCGAAACGCCCAATTGGTTTGTATCAAGATGTCCAGAAGTGGAGGATTCAAGTAAAGTGAAGTTGAATCCATCGTTATTGGCCACTCGGACACTAGTTGCGCGAAATTGCTCTTTCATGTTGAACGCTTGGGCGTTGTTCTTCGCATTCGTTGTTACGACGTCTCGTTCGGAAGCCCAAGATATTTGGGAATATGCACCGTATCGGGTTAGCGTATGGGTTACTGTCGCGCCCAGCATCGGTTGGACCGAATCGAGCGAACAGGATTTTCATCGAAAAGTACAAGAGCTATGCGAAGTAGACTTTGGTGGAACCTGGAAAATAAAATCACAGTCTGCACCTGATTCTCTTTATGGATCGTTGCTGTATCGAATTGATGAAATGTCGATTCAGCAAGTGCTTGCGCGAGAAATGACCTTGGTAGTTGGCAAGTCGGAAAAAGCAAAAGCGAAGTTTTTGGAACTGAATCCACCTCCTCCGCCAGTTGTCTTGACACCTGCCGAGGAGGCAAAACGCAAGAAGATGTCCAAAGAACAGATCCAGGAAATGGAGGATGCAGCAGCGCGAGCCGCCAGTCTGAACAGCGTGCGTACTTTTGATTCAGCATTGGAGAGAATTGATTCATTCCATGTCATGTCGCTCCCTTATTCAGGGCTCATCCGAGATCTAGTTCCCTATCAACAGACCGAACGATGGAAGAAGTTTTCAGACAAAGTTCGTTTGTTCCCGGGTTCTTTAGAAAAGCTCAAATCGGATTTGTCTGAGGGCAATATTGTTGCTGCATTAATTCCTAAAACGGAGTTGAATCTGATCAAAGATGTTGCACGTTCTATTCCGGCTCGATTACCTTGGCAGCCTGAACAATTGCTTCGCGACTATGACAAGATCTTCTTGGCATCGATCGATCGTTCGGGTGAGAACTATCGAATACGCGTTCGTGAATTGGACTCCGTCGTCCGTCGAATGAGCGAGACATCGACGAGCGAAGCCTTCCGTCGAGAGGATATCGCTCGATCCTTAGTCCATCAAATGCGATCCGTCTTTTCGCCCGTGGTGCGAATCGAAGAAACCGACAACTTCACGGCGACGATGCGAGTCAAGAGCTCAGGTCTTATCGTAGGTAAAGATCATCCGGCCAAAATTGGTATCGGAGATGTTGTGGTTCCATTCATTCGTCGCGATGACATGAATGGCAATCCGACATTGCTTCAGAATTTACCTTTTACCTTCATTGCAGCCACAGAAAAGATCGATGAGACGTCGTTGTTTTACGGGGCTATTTTCTCAGCGAGTCGCGGCGCACTGACGGCTGCAAAGAACAGACGCACCCAACGCTTGGGGCTGAAGATATCTGCTTCTCATCCGGCCTCCGAATTGAAGCTAACCTTTCGACAGCAGATTGTAGCTGGAAAACTTCAGCCCCCAGTCGCAGTACCGGGTGCAGAGATCTATCAGCGAACACCGGGGCACGATGATTTGTTGATGTTGGGAAGAACTGATTGGCAAGGGAATATATCTCTCAATGCAACATCGCTGCCGACGATCAAATACGAGATTCCAACCGCAAGTCGTAATCGTGCTATCGCAGACGCCCGCAAAGTCGTGCGCGATCCGGTGCCACCACCCAAGTATCCAGAACCACCACCCGAACCTCAAGCGACAGAATCTCAAGCCGTTCCCTCACCCGGAGAAAAGAGCGACGAGGGCAAGTCGATGGAGGAGCCTAAACCAACGCCGAAAAAATCAGAAGAAGAAGCATTGGTAAAGATGGCAGCTCCCGTCACTGAGGCTCTACCACCGAAACCGATCAAGGGGGAAGTTCAGATCAACTACCCGTTGTATCTTTACTACGTGAAGAATGGAGATACTCTGTTGGCAAGATTGCCGATCGTCACAGGCATGTCGCCGATAGAAGAAGCAAAATTGCCCGACGACAGAAAACGGTTGGAGACCGAAGCGTTCTTGAAAGGATTGCAGAACGAAGTGCTCGATCTCGTTGTGCGTCGAAAGATTCTCGAATCACGCATCAACAAGCAGCTGGCCGATAAAAAAGTTGCCGAAGCCGAAAAGTATTTGGACCAGTTCAAACGAATCAAGTCCTATGAAAAACTATCCGAACAGATCGAATCAATTCAGCGTCGGGCCATGCTCAATGATGCTGGAAAGATCAGCCCAGCCCTCGAGAAAAAGATCGATACGATGGTGGATACCACCAGGCAGATCATGCAAAAATGGTTGCAAGATTCAATGCTTCGAGATCTCGAATTGAAAGTTAGCGAAGCCAAATGACCAAAAAAGTTTTAGATGTTGGGAACTGCAATCCCGACCACAGCGCGTTGCAGTCAATGCTTACCAGTCGATACTATGTCCAGGTTTTGCGAACGCATGGGATGGCAGATACCATCGCGGCGATGCAATCGGAAAAGGTCGATTTGGTCCTGATTAATCGAAAACTCGACCAGGATTACAGCGACGGCACGGAGATTCTTAAGAAAATCAAGGCAAATCCAGACTTCGCCGCGATCCCCGTCATGGTTATCACAAATTATCCGGAACATCAAGAGCGAGCGGTTGCCATGGGTGCCGAATACGGATTCGGCAAGCTACAATATAAAGATGCTGCAACTCACGAAAGGTTGAGCCAGTTCCTGAATCCCAAGTAGTCGATTGAAGTTGTTGGATAGAGTCATGGCAAGAAAAAATGACGCAGATGAAGTAGAGGTCGTCCGACAAATTCTGCGATCCGTTGGTCTGCGTAGCACTCCTGCGCGAATCGCAGTGTTGACGTTGTTGCGCAAAGCATCCAAGCCGCGAACCCATGCAGAACTCTCCGAGCAACTCGTTCCGATGGGATTTGATAAAGCGACAGTGTTTCGAAACCTATCGGATTTGGCCGATGCCGAACTCATCGTTCGTACCGAGTTGGGTGACCATGTGTGGCGATTTGAAATCCGCGATCCAAATCACGACCGCAGCAGCCATCCCCATTTTGTTTGTGTAGATTGCGGAACAGTCGCATGTCTGGTGGATGTGTCTGTTCCAGACGACCGGGTTCGGCGCACGAACAAGATTGCTCGGATAACCGAAGTCTTGGTCAAGGGCCATTGTTTAAGTTGTGAACCTGCCGGAGTTTAGAGTGGTCATTGCCCCTGTGGGCAAACCGCACCCTCCCCTAGCGGCCTGTAAAAACAAGCGATATCGCGCCTTAATCTCATAGACTTCAGGCCAATCTCAGCGTATCTGGGAGCACAAAAATGAATCCACCCGATGGAGGTTATCGATGAATTGGCTGCTGAACAATCCGCTGGGAAATCTTTATGGCCCGTATTTCTTGGTCCTCTATATCGCGTTGATTGCCGTGGCCATCGGTTGGTTACTGTTCCAACATAAAATCTCTATCGCGAACGATTCTCGCCCTCCTCTACCTGTCCCACGCCAGATCGATCCTTATCTCTTTGCGTACCTTCGAGGTAGCTCGAACGAAGTGATTCGTCTAGGTTTCGTCGAGTTGTTGGAGAAAGGATGGATCGAACCGGTGAAGGGACTCAAGCGATCCACCAAGTACCAGTCGATCGCCGAACGTCCCAAGACATTGGATAGCAACCCACTGCTGGCAGCCATCTTCGACTATTTTCGTGTTGCGAAGCAGCCTGAGTCGATGTTCCGAACGAATCTGCCTCAGCAAGTGAAAGATAAAGCCATGCATTGGGACGCATGGATTGAAAAAGAAAACTTGAAGCCATCCTCGGATGCAAGATTCTCCTATCGCTTCCAATCCATCTTCTTGATGATTGCATTAGGCATCTTGGGTCTCTACAAATTCGTGGTAGCCGTCCTTCACGGACGAGACAATGTGATCATCCTTACCGTATTGCTCGTCAGTACACCGATCGCCCTGTTTTGGTTAGGTTCCATGAGACGATTCACAGATCGAGGGAAGCAATTTGTCGGGGACGTTCAATCGGCATTGCGACCATCGCTGATGTCCAAGGATCCGGATGTGAAGCAACGCGTAGAATCAGAGCTTACAGACTCGACCAGCTTTCCTGTCTATGCGATGGGCGTATTCGGAATCATGGCACTCCAAGGAACCGAGCTAGACGCAGCGCACAGAGCGTTCCAAAATTCTCAACTCGCTGCGGGCGGCAGCTGCGGTGCTTCCGCCTGTGGCAGCGGTGTGAGCTGCGGTGGCGGTGCTAGCTGCGGTGGCGGAGGAGGAGGTGGATGCGGAGGCGGCGGGTGTGGTGGTTGCGGTGCGGGCTAATGTGGATTGGTCGGCCCTACCAACGCTAGGTGTCGGACTGGGCTTTCGTCCGATACATCGATCGGAGATCTTTCTCTATCGAGACCAAATCCACTTTCTCGAAGTCACCGCTGATCATTACTTCGATCCTGTTGCAGAGAAAGACAACGAGCTCCGACTGCTTGCAAAGAATTTTGCGATCATCCCCCACGGATTGGCGATGTCACTCGGCTCGGCCGAAGGACTGGACGCAGAGTATGTAGCCGAGTTCACCAATGTCGTCGATACCGTTCAACCCGCTTGGTGTAGCGATCACATCGCCTTTACGCGCGCTGGCGGACTAGAGATCGGTCACCTTACTCCGATCCCGCGAACAAGAGCTTCATTGCGAGTACTCGACAGAAACATAGCGACACTGAAACAGTCCGTGTCAGTACCGATCATCTTGGAGAACATTACAGAAACAATCTTGTTCCCCGGTGAAGCGATCGAGCAAGCGGAATTCTTAACGGAGTTATGTGAACAGTCGGATGTGGGGCTTTTATTGGACGTTACAAATCTGTTCATCAATTCTGTCAATCATCGATACGATCCGATTTCCGTGTTGCAGCGGCTACCTCGCGATCGAATCATTCAATTGCACTTCGTAGGAGGTCATCTTCGCGATGGGGTGTGGATCGATAGTCACGGTGACGAGACCAATGAAGAAGTTTGGCAACTCCTCGAAGAAGTCCTGAAGTATGCACCGGTCAAGGGAATAATCTTGGAACGTGACGAGAATATTCCACCTTTGGCTCAATTGATCCCAGAGATTTCGAGAGCCACGCAGCTTGGTAGCAAATACGGTCGTTGGGCAGCCGTCCATGACTAGAGAGCGTAGCGATTCGGAAGATGTCGAGCGGGAAATCGAAAGGCTTCGCATCGATCAAGAGACACTCGCTGCGATGTTGCTTAGAGTCCGAACCAACAACGATGCGTCGACATTATCCATCGATCAACAGCAACTCGACGATTCGCGTGAAACATTATTCCGCAAGCGACAATCACAGACCGCCGCATGTCTCCCGCGAACCACAGCGATACTGAGGCAGAACTTTTTCATCGAGTATCGAAGCTTTGCGGAAGGCTATCAGCCCAAAAGTTCGAAAGCCATCTTGGATGAAGCGATTGCATTTGCCAGCCATATCCCGAAGCACCATGTTCTCGAACGATGGAAAGAGGAAGCAGTACGATACGATCTTTTGTTCTGCCGTTGGAAAAGAAACAAACTCTTTTTCACTATAGATCGGTTAACCTATGACCTACCAGGGTGGTCGCTTGCTATTACCGAACCACCGCACAAGAAATCGCTCCTGGTTATCGCATGGCGATGTGGCAAATTTGGTAAGATTCATTTGCTCTAATGACGCATTTTTTTCTGAAGTGAATCGGAAAGATTCTGAATAGCAGCAGAACCTACGCTGTAGTTCTGGCTGCTCTAGTCTAGTCGCCGCTTGCGTACTCATCACGGGTTAAAAGCACAAAAATGGTGTGTCCCCATAGACATCCCCATAGACAACATGCTCAAGAGTTTGGATGTTGGAGGGAGCAGAAAAGGACAGGGGTAGAACGCCAAAAACGGTGTCCGGTCGGGGCCAGCTCGAAACGGACAGGATTACAGGCTCGTTCTGGCTTGATCCTGCCTCCGGAGCTTTGGTGATCTACTAAAAGGCGGCTCAAGATCCCGCTACCGTACTCGAATCCCACGGACAGCGTGGAATACGTTACGATGTACAGATCTACATACAAGCCCACCATGAAAACCTACCTCGTTTATTTGATCCAGGCTCTTCTATGCTGAAGCGATTTTCAATAGCAGCCCTGTTGTTCGTCCTGCTATTTAATGTTTATGACGTTGCCGCTTCGCCACCTAACGCTGCTGCGTCTCCGAATGTCGTGGTGATTATTGCTGATGACTTGGGGTATTCCGATATCGGTTGTTATGGCGGTGAGATTTCGACGCCCAACCTGGATGCACTGGCTGCGAATGGATTGCGATTTACGCAGTTTTATAACACAGCGCGATGTTGGCCTAGCAGATCCGCGTTGCTAACCGGTTACTATCCGCAACAGATGCGACGCGATGCGTTGCCGGAAATCAAAGGTGGCAACAGTGGCAAACGGCCGTCATGGGCTCGATTGATACCGGATTATTTGAAGCCAGCCGGCTACCGCTGCTACCACAGCGGCAAATGGCACATTGATGGCAATGTTTTGAGTGGTGGTTTTGATCGCTCGTTCAATGTAAGGAACCAAGGTAATTTTTTCTCGGGCAAGAACGATACGATCGATGACAAGCTTGTTCCGCAGACAGTAGACGAGAAAGGCCACTATTCGACGATCGCGACGGCGGATCATGCGATCGAGTGCCTAAAGGACCATGCGGCGAATCATTCTTCGAAACCATTCTTTCAGTATTTGGCCTTTATTGCGCCGCACTTTCCATTGCATGCGCTGCCTGAAGACATTGCCAAGTACGATCGCAAGTACTTGGGTGGTTGGGATGCAATGCGACAAGCAAGATACGAGCGCATGCGGAAGTATGGGATAAGCAACACGGCACTTTCGCTTTTGGAACCTACAGTCGGCCCTCCTTATCCGTTTCCTGATGCGATTGCAAAGTTGGGGCCAGGTGAAATCAATCGGCCGTTGCCATGGGATCAGTTAACATCCCTTCAAAAGGAGTTTCAAGCGACCAAGATGGCGATTCATGCAGCGATGGTCGATCGCATGGACCAAGAGATCGGTCGAATCATTGCCCAATTGAGAGCGATGAACGCACTGGAGAACACCTTGATTCTGTTTTGTTCCGACAATGGTGCCAGTGCAGAGATCATGGTTCGGGATGGTGGTCATGATCCGAATGCGGCACCGGGAAGTGCTGCCTCGTATTTGTGCCTCGGACCTGGGTTTTCCAGTGCATGCAACACACCACATCGCAGGCACAAGTCGTGGGTGCATGAGGGAGGCATCAGTACACCGTTGATCGTGCATTGGCCGCAAGGAATCGCAGACAAAGGTGCGATTCGATCAACTCCATCGCATCTCATTGATGTGGTTCCGACGGTTCTCGACCTTGCGAAAATAGAGAAACCCAAAAAGTGGAACGATGTCGAGATTCCTTCTGCACCTGGAAGAAGTCTCACGAAGGCATTTGCCGGGGAACTAACAATTGAACGGGAGTCGTTATGGTGGTTGCATGAAGGGCACCGAGCGATCCGCGTCGGCGATTGGAAGCTTGTTGCGGCAAAAGGTGATCCATGGGAGTTGTACGATATGAAGGTTGATCGCGCGGAGCAGAACAATCTTGCGTCAGCGATGCCCGCGAAAGTGGCTGAGCTAGAAAAGGCGTGGCAAACCCAAACCGAGAGCTTTACTCAATTGGTGAAGTCCAGCGACTAGTTAGTTCGACTTGGCTACGATGGCGACTTAAACGAAACTGGAGCGATTGATTGTCGTTTGCATTTTGATTCTAACTTTTCATCGAGGTTTTCCAGCAAGCTCGAATTTCGGCGAGTCGTCGTTCTGCGGTTGCGACGGATTTCTCGATCATTTTTGCTGTCTCCGAATTGCTATAACCCTCCATTCGAAGGCACGCGATACGTTGAAGCTCTTGGTCTGTGAGCATCGCGAATAAACCCTGACATTCTTCTTCCACCATGGCTATCTCTTCTGGCGAAGGTGTGTTGTCTTGAACGCTATCGATACCCAGACTAGATGCTTTCAAGTCCGGCCACTCCCCCAGGTGCAATATTGATCGGTTATCCGATGGTCGTTGTCGGGGGAGGCATGTTCTTTCGAGCGAGGATGGTCGTGCTTGTTACCAGTGTTTCTATGCTCTCGTATATTGTGCTTCTGGTCGTTAACCCATACATGCTTACTAACCGTTTTCAGCATGCAGTTTTTCTCGTTATCCTGGCTTGCATGGGGATTTGTGGATTGCACCAAGTCCGTCGCTTTCGCATGCTAAGTAACTAGATCGAGACTTGGAGAGATCACTCGCTCGAGTGTATGTTATGTCATCGATTGAGAAGCCCACGATAGATCCGATCAACTACGAACTTTCGGAAGTTGATCGAGCGAAGTGATGAGTGTTTCAAGGCGAGTCCTGTCGATGCTATTCAATTCCAACTGGCGACCGAATCGGACTGCATAAAAACAATCAGCCAGCCAGTAAGCGTCTTCTTGCAAGCGATTGCATTTGAGAATTGTAGCGGCCTCGATCAAAAACTCGCGTGGCGTTTGTGATGGGTTTCGTTGCAATTCCAATCTTTTGAGCGATAACGTGATACGTCTGAAAAATTCAACCTTCACTACATTTGCTTTTCGCCTTCGGATGCTTAATCGTGGCGCAAGCTGCGGAAACATCCACATCAA
>Ga0068877_10003978_pt1 | contig 11663 bp, 10 predicted proteins | sample NOAtaG_FD_66437 | JGI IMG/M metagenome (GOLD analysis project Ga0068877, IMG submission 66437) | Freshwater lake microbial communities from Lake Erie, under a cyanobacterial bloom - NOAA_Erie_Diel6S_1000h metaG | ecosystem: Environmental > Aquatic > Freshwater > Lake | place: USA: Ohio, Lake... | reverse complement strand
CCGTCGCGATGGCGCAGCCGATCCTGCGCGCCATGCTCCTGTCGGAGCACACGCTGTGCAGCGACGACGACGACGGCCTCTCCAACACACGCACGACGCTGGCGGCATGGCCCGTCCGGCTGGTGCACTGGAACATGCCCTTCCACGCCGAGCACCACCTCTACCCCTCGATCCCCTTCTTCAACCTGCCGCGGGCGCACGAACTCGTCCGCGACCGTCTCGCGCATGTCGCGGGCGGCTACCTGGAGACGCAGGGCAGGATCCTCGATCGCATCGCGAGGCGCGCATGAACCCGACGGTCGGCACCTACGAGGCCGGGGACGTCGTCCTCCAGTCGGGCATCACGCTCAAGGGCGCGCGGATCGCCTACGCGACCTACGGCACGCTGGCGTCCGACAGGTCGAACGTCATCCTCTACCCGACCTCCTATTCGGCGCAGCACGTCGACATAGACTGGCTGGTCCGGCCCGGCGGCATCCTCGACCCGACGAGATACTTCGTCGTCATCCCGAACATGTTCGGCAACGGGCTCTCGACCTCGCCGAGCAACGTCGCGCCACCGCTCGACCGCGGCCGCTATCCCGGCGTCACCATCCACGACAACGTGCAGGTCCAGCGGCGGATGATGCGCGAGGTCTTCGGCGTCGAGAGGTTGAAGGCGGTCTATGGCTGGTCGATGGGCGGCCAGCAGGCCTATCACTGGGGCGCCCTCTTCCCCGAGGCGGTCGGGCGCATCGTGTGCCTGTGCACCTCGGCCAGGACCAGCGACCACAACAAGGTCTTCCTCGAGGGCGTGCGCGCCGCCCTGACCGCGGACGAGGCCTTCCAGGACGGCTGGTTCCACCGCACGCCGGTGCGCGGCTTCCGCGCGATGGCGCGCGTCTATGCCGGCTGGGCCATCTCGCAGGACTGGTACCGCGAGAAGCTCTACCTGGCGCAGGGCCATGCCTCGCTCGAGGACTTCCTCGTGCATGGCTGGGAGGCGACCTACTTCCTGCGTCGCGACGCGAACAACCTGCTCGCGCAGCTCTGGACCTGGCAGCATTCCGACATCTCGGCGAACGACAGGTACAGGGGCGACTTCACGGCGGCGCTGCGCGGCATCTCGTGCCCCGCGCTCGTGATGCCGGGCGACCACGACCTCTATTTCCGCGTCGCCGACAACGAGATCGAGGTCGCGGCCATGCCGGACGCGCGGCTCGTCCCGATCCGCTCGATCTGGGGCCATCGCGCCGGCAACCCGCAGGCCAATCCCGCGGACGAGCGCTTCGTGGCGAAGGTCGTCAACGAGTTCCTCGACGCCTGACCGCGGCGTCGAGGCGGTCCGGCGCGCCGCGGGTCAGAAGCCGCGCGTGATCTTGCGCGGTGCCATGAAGCCGAAGTCGCAGCCGCGATCGGCCTGCTCGATCGTCTCCAGCAGCAGCCGCTCGTAGCCGCGCGCCTCCTCCGGCACCGCGTAGGGCACCAGGCGCGCGCGCCGCGCCGCCAGCGTCGCCTCGTCGACCAGCAGGTCGATGCGCCGCGCGGGCACGTCGAGCACGATGCGGTCGCCGGTCTCCACCAGCGCCAGCGGCCCGCCGACCATCGCCTCCGGCGTCACGTGGAGCACGATCGTGCCGAAGGCCGTGCCGCTCATGCGCGCGTCGGAGATGCGGACCATGTCCTTCACGCCCTCGCGCGCCAGCTTCCTCGGGATCGGCACGTAGCCGGCCTCCGGCATGCCCGGATGGCCCTTCGGCCCGGCGTTGCGCATCACGATCACGTCGTCGGCGCGGATGTCGAGCGCGGGATCGTCGATCCGGTTCACCACGTCCTCGACGGATTCGAAGACCACCGCGCGCCCCTCGTGGCGCAGCAGCGCCGGCGTCGCGGCGGATTCCTTGATCAGCGCGCCGCCGGGGGCCAGGTTGCCGCGCAGCACGCGCAGCCCGCCCTTCGCGTAGACGGGGTTCGCGCGGCGGCGGATCGCGGTCTGCCCCTTCGCCTCGACGGCGCCGGCGACGATCTCGGCCAGGGTCTGGCCGGAGACGTTGGGCGTCGAGGTGTCGAGCAGGTCGGCGATCTCGCGCAGCAGCACGGGGATGCCGCCCGCCTCGTGCAGGTGCTCCATGTAGTGCTCGCCCGCGGGCTTCAGGTTCACCAGCACGGGCGTCGCCTCGCCCAGCGCGTCGAACTCGTCGAGGTCGACCTCGATGCCGCAGCGCCGCGCCACAGCGGTCAGGTGGATGACCGCGTTGGTCGAGCCGCCCAGGCAGTGCAGCACGCGGAAGGCGTTGCGGAACGAGGCGCGGGTCAGGAAGCGCGACGCCTTCGTGCCCTCGCGCGCGAGCGCGACCGCGCGCATGCCGGAGATCTCCGCCTGGCGGTAGCGCTCGCCATGCACCGCCGGGATGGCGGCGCCGCCGGGAAGCGTCAGGCCGAGCGTCTCCGTGACCGCGGCCATCGTGCTCGCCGTGCCCATGACCATGCAGGTGCCCGCGGTCGGCGCGAGGCGCCCGGTCACCGCGCCGATGGCGGCGGCATCGATCGTCCCGGCGCGGTACTGCGCCCAGAGGCGGCGGCAATCGGTGCAGGCGCCGAGCCGCTCGCCGTCATGCGTCGTCGTCAGCATCGGGCCGACCGGCACGACGATCGCCGGCAGGTCGACGCTGGCGATGGCCATCAGCTGCGCGGGGATCGTCTTGTCGCAGCCGCCGATCGCCACCACGGCGTCCATCGGCTGCGCGCGCAGCATCTCCTCGGTGTCCATCGCCATGAGGTTGCGCAGGTACATGCTGGTCGGATACGCGAAGGATTCGTGCAGCGACACGGTCGGGAAGACCATCGGCAGCCCGCCCGCGCCGAGCACGCCGCGCTTCACCGCCTCGACGATCTGCGGTGCCGTGCCATGGCAGGGGTTGTAGTCGGAGCCGGTGTCCGCGATGCCGACGATCGGGCGCTCGAGCGCCTCGTCGCTGTAGCCCATCGCGCGGATGAAGGCCTTGCGCAGGAAGAGGGAGAATTCCGGGTCGCCATAGGCCGTCAGGCCCTTCCGCATGCCGATGCTCACGTCGTCCTCCATTGATCCGCGCCGCGCGCATTGAGCCTCGCGGACGGCCCCCGCGTCCAGCGTCGTCGCGCTAGGATGCCACCCTCGACAGGGGAGGCATGCATGCTCGACGTGGCGCTGGTCGGTCTCGGCAGCTGGGGTCGCACCCTCGTCGATGCCGTGCAGGCGGACGGAAGGCCAACGCAGGACGAGCTGCGCGTCACCACCGTCGTGCCGCGCGTCGCGAGCGACGCGGTGCGCGACTACGCCGCCCGCCAGCACCTGCGCGTCGCCACGCTCGAGGAGGCGCTCGCCGACCCCGCGATCGGCGGCGTCCTGCTCGCCACGCCGCATTCGCTGCATGGCGCGCAGATCCTCGCCGCGGCGCGCGCGGGCAAGCATGTCTTCTGCGAGAAGCCGGTGACGCTGACCCGCGCCGAGCTCGATGCCGGCATCGCCGCCTGCGAGCGCGCCGGCGTGGTGCTCGCGGCGGGCTTCAACCGGCGCTTCCTGCCCGCGGCGCAGGCGCTGCGCGACGCCGCGCGTGGCGGCGCGCTGGGCCGCGTGCTGCATCTCGAGGCCAACGCCTCCAGCCCCTCCGGCTTCGCCTTCGTCGCGCAGTCCTGGCGCGCGAGCGAGCGCGAGAGCCCGGCCGGGGCCATGGGCACGATCGGCATCCACATGATCGACCAGTTCGTGTGGATGAACGGACCGATCGCCGCCGTCGCCTGCCAGGCGACGCGCCGCGCGCTGGAGGTGCCGGTGGCGGACACGACGTCGATGCTGCTGCGCTTCCGCGACGGCAGCACGGGCTCGCTCGTGACCATGGCCGCCACCGCGCGCTGCTGGCAGCTGCGCGTGCTCGGCTCCAGGGGCTGGGCGCAGCTGCGCGACCTCGCGCGCGTCGAGACATCGATGGTCGACGGCGCGCCTGCGACGCGGGAATACCCCGCCGCGCCGATCGAGCGGCTCGAGCTCGAGGCCTTCGCGCGCGCCTGCCGCGGCGCGGCGCCCTACCCGGTGCCGCTCGAGGAGGTCGCCAACGGCGTCTCCGCCTGGGAGGCGATCGCGCGCTCCGCCGCCGCGGGCGGGACCTGGCAGGACGTCGCCTGAGCCTGCGCCAGGGCGCTCAGGCGCTCTCGCGCAGCACCACCTCGAAGCCGAGGTCGACGCGCGGCTCGCTCGCGCGGCCCGCGAGGCGGTCGAGGACCATCGCCGCCGCGCGCCGTCCCATCTCGCGGCCGGGCACGCGCACGGTGGTGAGCGCGGGATGGGATTCGCGCGCGACCTCGAAGTCGCCGAAGCCGGCGATCGCCAGGTCGCCCGGCACGCGCACGCCGCGGCGCGCGCATTCCGTCAGCGCGCCGAAGGCCGGGAAGTCGTTCGCGAACATCACCGCGTCGATGCGCGGCCGCGCCGCGAGCAGCGCGGCGGCGGCGCGCGCGCCGCTGCGGATCGTCAGGCCGCGATCCTCGTCCAGGCGCAGCACCACGGGCGCGCGCCCCGCAGCGGCCATGGCGTCGCGATAGCCCTGCTCGCGCCGGCGCGAGCGCGCCTCCACGGCGGGATCGACGCCGGCGAAGGCGATGCGCCGGTAGCCGCGCGCGACCAGCGCCTCGGCGAGCCGCCGCCCGGCGTCGCGGTTGGAGAAGCCCACGTTCATGTCGAGCGGCGCGTCGCCGAGCTCCCAGGTCTCCACCACCGGGATCCCCGCGGCGCGCAGCTGCGCACGCGCGCCCGCGGTGTGGTGGACGCCGGTGAGGATCATCCCGTCGGGCCGGCGGCCGAGGAAGGCCCTGACCAGGTCCTCCTCCGTCTCCGGCGCGTAGCCCGAGTTGGCGAGCAGGAGCTGGTGGTCCTGCGCGCGCAGGGCCTCGGTCATGCCCTCGACGGTCTCGGCGAAGATCGAGCTGGTGAGCGTGGGCACGATGGCGACGACGATCCGGCTGCGCTGCGAGCGCAGCGCGCCCGCGACGAGGTTGGGCACGTAGCCCAGCGCGCGCACCGCCTCCTCCACCCGCGCGCGCGTCTCCGGCGCCACGCGCCCGGGCATGCGCAGCGCGCGCGACACCGTCATCGCGGAGACGCCGGCCGCGCGCGCGACGTCGGCGAGGCGCGCGGATCCGGGCGGCGTTGCCTGCCTTGGGGCCACTTGACAGTCCTTCGCTCGGATCGTTACCGTTCCGGATATGTTATCGATAACCTCGACGCTGGCGCAAGCGCGGGGAACCTTCCCGGAGGAGACGCAGACGATGCTCAGCAAGGCCGATGTCGAACGCTACAACCGCGACGGCGTGATCGTCGTCCCGAACGTGCTCTCCGCCGCGGAGGTCGACGCGCTGCGCCGCGCCACCGACGAGTTCGTGGAGAAGTCGCGCGCGGTGACGCAGCACGACGACATCTACGACCTCGAGCCGGGCCATACCCCGGCGATGCCGCGCGTGCGCCGCATCAAGACGCCGGACAGGTGGCACCCCGCCTACGCGCATTGCGTGCGCCATCCCGGCGTCGTGAAGTCGCTGCAGGCGCTCTGGGGCCCGAACATCCGCTTCGACCTGTCGAAGCTGAACCTCAAGTCCGCGGGCTTCGGCTCGCCCGTCGAGTGGCACCAGGACTGGGCCTTCTACCCGCACACCAACGACGACCTCGCGGCCGTCGGCGTGATGATCGACGACATCGACGAGCATAACGGCCCGATGATGGTCATCCCCGGCTCGCACAAGGGCCCGGTCTACGACCACCATGTCGACGGCCGCTTCTGCGGCGCGATGGACCCGACGCGCGACGGGATCGACTTCTCGAAGGCGATCAAGTGCACGGGCAAGGCGGGCTCGATCACGATCCACCACGTGCGCGCGGTGCACGGCTCGGCGCCGAACACCTCGAACCGCCAGCGCCGCTTCCTGCTTATGCAGTTCCGCTCGGCCGACGCCTGGCCGCTGATCCTGAAGCCGGAGAGCTGGGACGCCTGGACCGGCCAGATGGTCGCCGGGACCGAGACCTTCGAGCCGCGGATGACGGCGTGCCCGGTGCGCCTGCCCTTCCCGGTCGCCACGAACCAGGGCTCGATCTACGAGAACCAGCGCGAGCTCAAGAACAAGTTCTTCGAGGAGCCCGGGCAGAAGCGCGCGGCCACCTGACCCGCGCGCGACCGCGCGGAGGCGACGGGGGGACGGCGCGAGCCGTCCCCCTTCGTCATTTCCCGACCCGCGCGAAGAGATGCGGCGCCACGCGCGCCTCGTCCAGCGCGACGCCGTGCCCCGGCCGGTCGGGGATCGGCATCCTGCCGCCGCGCACCGTCAGCTCGGGCGGCTGGTCGACGATCCCGAAATGCTCCGGCACCCGGTACGGGTAGAGCTCCTGGATCAGCAGGTTGGTGAGCGTGGCGTCGAGCTGCAGCGTCGCCGCCGTCAGCACCGGCCCCGCGCAGAGATGCGGCGCCACGCGCATGTTGTAGGCCTCGGCCATCGCCGCGATCTTGCGCGTCTCGGACAGGCCGCCGGTGTTGCCGACATCGGGCTGCGCGACATGGATCGCGCGCAGCTCGAGCAGGCGGCGGAAGCCGTAGCGCGTGTAGAGCCGCTCGCCCGCCGCGATCGGCATGCGCAGCGCCTGGCGCACCTGCAGGATGCCCTCCGGGTCGAAGGCATCCACCGGCTCCTCGAAGAACATGATGTCGAATTCCTCGACGCGCCGGCCGAGCGCGCAGATGGCATCCGGCGTCAGCTCGCCGCTCAGGTCGAGCATCAGGTCGACGCGCGGCCCGATCGCGCGCCGCACCGCGGCGACGCGCGCCACGGCGAGGTCGATCGCGTCGCGGTCGACGTCGCGCTGCCCGACATGCCGGATGTTGCCGTGCGCGTTCCCCACGGGCATCGCCAGCGGGTACATCTTCAGCGCGTCGTAGCCGTCGGCGACCACCTTCTCGGCCGCGCGCGCGAACTCGTCCGCGGTGCTGGCGCGGAACGACCAGCCATTCGCGTAGACGCGCACGTCGTCGCGGCACTTGCCGCCGAGCAGCTCGTAGGTCGGCACGCCGAGCGCGCGCGCCTTGATGTCCCACAGCGCCTGCTCGATCGCGCTGATCCCCGCGAAGACGATCGGCCCGCCGCCCTTGGCCCAGAAGCTGTGGTCGTACATCTCGCTCCAGAGCTGCTCGACGCGGAACGGGTCCCTGCCCAGGATCAGCCTCTCGACGAGGTCGCGGATCATGCCCGCGGCCGCGCTCGCGCCGATGCCGTAGGCGATCGCCGCCTCGCCGAGCCCCCAGGTGCCCTCGTCCGTGCGCAGCCGCACCACGATCGGGTGCCGCCCGTCGACATGGACGACGTAGATCTCCGCCGAGACGACCTTCATGGCTCCGCCGCCGCTCCTTCATCGAAAAGGGACCCGATCTCCGCCTCGGCGAACCCGGCCTCGCGGAGCACCTCGCGCGTGTGCTGCCCCAGCAGCGGCGCGCCGCGCCGCACCCCGCCGGGCGTGCGCGAGAACTTGACCGGCGCGCCGATGGTCCGGACCCGGCCCAGCGTCGCGTGGTCGACTTCCGTCACCATGCCGCGGGCGATCGCCTGCGGATGGGCGTGCATCTGCAGCACGTCGTTGACCGGCGCACAGGGCACGCCTGCCGCCTCGAGCCGCGCCAGCCAGTCGGCGACGGTGCGCTGGCGGAAGAGCGGCGCCAGCGCGGCCTCGAGCGCGGCGACGTTGACGATGCGGTCGCGGTTCTCGGCGAAGCGCGGGTCGTCGCGCAGCCCCGGCGCCTCCAGCGCGTCCACGAGCCGCAGCCAGTTGGCCTGGTTGGCGCCGCCGACGACGAGCCAGCCATCCGACGCCTCGAAGGCCTGGTAGGGCGCGGAGAGCGGATGCGCCGATCCCATCGCGCCCGGCGCGACGCCGGTCGCGAAGGCGATCGCCGACTGCCAGTAGGTGTGCACGATGCCGGCCTCGAAGAGCGAGGTGTCGACCATCTGGCCGCGCCCGGTGCGCAGGCGGTTCGCGTAGGCCGCGACGACGCCCATCGCCGCGAGGATCCCCGCGGTGATGTCGGTCAGCGGCGCGCCGCACTTCACCGGCGGGCGCCCCGGCCCCTCGCCGGTGAAGCTCATGATCCCGCTCGTCGCCTGCGCGACGAGGTCGAAGCCGCGGCGCCGCGCGTCGGGGCCCGTGCGCCCGAACCCGGTCACCGAGCAGTAGACGAGCGCGGGGTTGATCGCCGCGAGCCGCTCGTAGCCGAGGCCGAGCCGTTCCATCGTGCCGGGCGAGAAGTTCTCGACCAGCACGTCGGCGCCCGCGACGAGGCGCTCGAGGACGCGGCGCCCGCCCTCCTTCTTGAGGTCGAGGGCGATGCCGCGCTTGTTGCGGTTCATCATCAGGAAGGACGCGGCCTCGTCGCCGATGCGCGGCGGCACCTGGCGGCGCACGTCGTCGCCGCCGGGCAGCTTCTCCACCTTGACGACGTCGGCGCCCATGTCGGCGAGCATCAGCGCGCAGGTCGGCCCTGCCATCACGTGGCTGAGGTCTAGGACCTTCATCCCCTCGAGCGGCCCCATGGCGTCAGCGCCCGACGAAGTCCGGCCTGGCCTTCGCGAGGAAGGCGGCCGAGCCGATGCGGAAATCCTCGGTGTCGAAGCAGTGGAAGCTCTCGTCGTGCTCGGCCGCGTCCAGCGGGCGCGGGTCGCAGAGCCGGTCCGCGAACTTCTTGTGCCAGCGCGCGACCAGGGGCGCGCCCTCGACGATGGAGGCGACCAGCCGGTCGACCTCGCCCGCGAAGCCCTCGCCGGGCGCGATGCGGTTGACGAGCCCCATGCGCCGGGCCTCCTCGGCGGGGAAGATGTCGCCGGTCAGCAGGATCTCCTTCGCGACCGCGGCGCCGACGAGGCGGACCAGCGGCTCCATCTCCGTCGTCGCGACGACGAGGCCGAGCCTCTTCACCGGGATGCCGAAGCGCGAGGAGGTCGAGCAGATGCGCAGGTCCGCGCAGCAGGCGAGTTCCAGCCCGCCGCCGACGCAGAGCCCGTCGATGGCGGCGACGACGGGATGGCGGCAGCGCGCGATCGCCTGCAGCGCGCCATGGGACAGTTCCGCGTAGCGCCGCGCCTGCGCGGCATCCGCGCGCGTCGTGGCGAACTCCGCGATGTCCGCGCCGACGCAGAAGGCGCGCCCGCCGGCGCCGGAGAGCACGACGCAGCGCAGGTCCGCGTCGGCGTCGAGCGCGCGGAAGATCGCCGCGAGCTCGGACCACATCGCGGTCGACACGCAGTTCAGCTTCTCGGGACGGTTCAGGACGACGCGCGCCACGTGGCCGCCGGCGTCGCGCGAGACGAGGATGGTGTCAGGCATGAAGGGGCTCCCGCCGGTGTTGGATCGCGTCGCGCGGGAGTATAGGCGAGGCCGCGGCGCGCGGCCTCACGCCGCGGCGGGCAGCGAGAGGGTCGCGCGCAGCCCGCCGCCGGGCATGTTCGCGAGCGTGACCTCTCCGCCATGCGCGCGCGCGACGTCGCGCGCCACGGCAAGGCCGAGCCCGACGCCGCCGGTATCGCGCGAACGCGAGGTCTCGACGCGGTAGAAGGGCGCGAAGACCTTCTCGAGCTGGTCCTCGGGCAGGCCCGGCCCGTCGTCCTCGACGACGAAGTCGACGCGGCCATCCGCGGCGGACAGGCGGGCCCGGGCGCGCGCGCCATGGGCGAGGGCGTTGTCCACCAGGTTCGCGATCGCGCGGCGCAGCGCGCCCGGACGCCCCTCGACGGCGAGCGTGTCGGGCCCGTCGAAGGCGATGTCGGCGCCGAGGTCGCTGCGGTCGTCGACCAGGCTCTGCACCAGGGCCGCGAGGTCGAAGCGCTCGGGCCGCGCCTCCAGCGCGTCGGCGCGCGCGAAGGACAGCGTCTCCGCGACCATGCGCTCCATCTCGTCGATGTCGGCGCAGGCGCGCGCGCGCTCGTCCGGGTCCGGGATCGCCTCGGCGCGCAGGCGCAGCCGCGTCAGCGGCGTGCGCAGGTCGTGGCTGATCGCCGCGAGCATGCGCGTGCGGTCGTCGACGAAGGCGCGCAGCCTGCTGTGCATCTGGTCGAGCGCGCCGCCGATCTCGCCCACCTCGCGGGGCGCGCGGCTCGGCACGGCGAAGTCGGGCGCGAGCCCGGCGCCTGCGCGCCCGGCGCCGCGGGCGAGGTCCTCGAGCGGTCGCGCGATCCGGCGCGCCGCCCACCAGGCGGCGATCGCGGCCGCGGCGGCGATGCCGGCAAGCCACGCCGCGAGGATGGCCCAGGCCCAGCCATGGGTCGGGCGCTGCGGCCGGATGACGAGGTGCGTGCCGTCAGGGCCTCGCACCGCGATGGTGAAGGTCGCGGGCACGACGCCCTCGAATGCGCCGTCGCCGCCGGCCTCGTCGCGCGGCACGCGCACGACCTGGCCCTCGCCGAAGCGCGGCGGGCGCAGGGGCAGCCCGGCGGGAGGCGAGAACTCGGTGGCGACGGAGAAGCCGTCGGGCAACCTGTCGGCGACGGCGCGCGCGAGGCGCCCCTGCCGCAGGCGGCGGCGCGCATCCTCCGAGGGCGTCCAGCCCGCCGCCCATTCCAGCTGGAGATGCTCGGCCTCCGCCCGCGCGCGCAGGTGGGCGGCGCGCTCGCCCGGGGGCCGCGCGAAGGTCCCGCGCGCGATGTCGGCCGAGCGCTCGGCCAGCCAGCCGACGGCGTAGACGCGCACCTCCGTCGGCCGCAGCAGCAGGGCGACGGCGACCGAGAGCAGCTGCGCGCCGATCAGGCCGACGATCGCCACCAGGGCGATGCGCGCGGCGATGCCGCTGAGTCCGTGGCGGAAACTCACGTCGAGGCCTCCACGGCCGCCGTGAACATGTAGCCGCCGTTGCGCACCGTGCGGATCAGGTCGGGCCGCGCGGGGTCGACCTCCACCTTGCGGCGCAGCCGCATCACGGCGACGTCGATCGAGCGGTCGAAGGCCTGCGCCTGGCGGCCGCGCAGGCGGTCGAGGAGCTGGTCGCGCGACAGCACGCGCTGCGCGTTGTCGGCGAAGACGCAGAGCAGGTCGAACTCCGTGTCGGTCATCGGCACGAGCGTGCCGTCCGGCCGGCGCAGCTCGCGGCGCAGCGTGTCGAGGCGCCAGCCCGCGAAGACGCGCAGCTTCGCCTGCGGCGCGCGCGCCGCGCGCTCGCCGCTGCGGCGGAGCACGGCGCGGATGCGCGCGAGCAGCTCGCGCGGGTTGAAGGGCTTGGAGAGGTAGTCGTCGGCGCCGATCTCGAGGCCGACGATGCGGTCGGTGTCCTCGCCGCGCGCGGTGAGCATGAGGATCGGCGTGCCGACCCGCGCCTCGCGCAGGCGGCGCGCGAAGGACAGCCCGTCTTCCCCGGGCAGCATGATGTCGAGGACGACGAGGTCGAAGTCGCCCGCCTCGAGCGCGCGCCCGGCCTCGGCCGCGTCGGCGACGGCCGTCGCGCGCATGCCGTTCTCCACCAGGAAGCGCGAGACGAGCCTGCGAATCTCGCGGTCGTCGTCGACGATGAGGACGCTGGGGGCGCGTGTCATGGGGCGCAGTCTAGTCGGCGCGGAACCGCGCTCCACCGGGCGAGTTGTAACGATCGGTTACACTGCGAAACCCCGCCGACATGCACCGCGGCGCGCCGCAC
>Ga0068877_10003976_pt1 | contig 11664 bp, 10 predicted proteins | sample NOAtaG_FD_66437 | JGI IMG/M metagenome (GOLD analysis project Ga0068877, IMG submission 66437) | Freshwater lake microbial communities from Lake Erie, under a cyanobacterial bloom - NOAA_Erie_Diel6S_1000h metaG | ecosystem: Environmental > Aquatic > Freshwater > Lake | place: USA: Ohio, Lake... | reverse complement strand
CCGGAAGGCACCCGCTTGCCTCGCGCGGCCGCGCGCCTAGACTGCCCCGCCTTTCCAGCGGAGGAGCTTCCATGGACGCGATCGGCCATCTCATCGGCGGCAAGCGTGTCGCCGGCGCCTCGGGGCGCGGCGCCCCCGTCTTCAACCCGGCGACCGGCGAGCAGACCGCGACGGTGGCGCTCGCCTCCGCGGCCGAGGTCGACGAGGCGGTGCGCGTCGCGACCGTGGCGCAGGCCGGCTGGGCCGCGACGCCGCCGCTGGTGCGCGCACGCGCGATGTTCAAGTTCAAGGAACTGCTCGAGCGGCATCGCGACGAGATCGCGCGGCTGATCACCCTCGAGCACGGCAAGACGCACGAGGACGCCAAGGGCGAGGTGATCCGCGGCATGGAGGTCGTCGAGTTCGCCTGCGGCATCCCCTACCTCCTGCGCGGCGACATGACGCCCGACGTCGGGCGCGGCATCGACACCTGGTCGGCGCGCCACCCGCTCGGCGTCGTCGCGGGCATCACGCCCTTCAACTTCCCGGTGATGGTCGGCATGTGGATGGCGCCGATGGCGCTGGCCTGCGGCAACGCCTTCATCTGGAAGCCGTCGGAGAAGGATCCCACGTCGTCGCTGCGCGTGGCGGAGCTGCTGATGGAGGCCGGCGTGCCGGCCGGCGTGCTCAACGTCGTCAACGGCGACAAGGAGGCCGTCGACGCGCTGCTCGCCCATCCCGGCATCTCGGCGATCAGCTTCGTCGGCTCGACGGCGGTCGGCGAGTACATCTACCGGACCGGCTGCGCCCACGCGAAGCGCGTCCAGGCGCTGTGCGGCGCGAAGAACCACATGGTCGTCATGCCTGACGCCGACCTCGACCAGACGGTCGACGCGCTGATGGGCGCGGGCTACGGCGCGGCGGGCGAGCGCTGCATGGCGATCTCCGTCGCGGTCGCGGTCGGCAACGTCGCGGACCGGCTGGTGGGCAAGCTCGCGCCGCGCGTCGCCGCGCTGAAGGTGGGCCCGGGCATGGACCCGCAGAGCGAGATGGGGCCGCTGGTAACCCGGGAGCACCTCGCCAAGGTGAAGTCCTACGTGGATGTCGGCGTCGCCGAGGGCGCGAAGCTGGTGGTCGATGGCCGCGGCCTGAAGCTGCAGGGCTACGAGAACGGCTACTACATGGGCGGCTGCCTGTTCGACGATGTCGGGCCCGGCATGCGGATCTACAAGGAGGAGATCTTCGGCCCGGTGCTGTCGGTCGTGCGCGTGCCCGACTACGACAGCGCGGTCAGGCTCGTGAACGACCACGAGTACGGCAACGGCGCCGCCATCTTCACCCGCGACGGCGACGCCGCGCGCGCCTTCTCGGCGGAGGCGAAGGCCGGGATGATCGGCGTCAACGTGCCGATCCCCGTGCCGCTGGCCTTCCATTCCTTCGGCGGCTGGAAGCGCTCGATCTTCGGCGACCGCAACAGCTACGGGCCGGAGGCGGTGGGCTTCTACACCAAGATCAAGACCACGACCGCGCGCTGGCCGACGGGCATCCGCTCGGGCGCGGAGTTCGTGATGCCGACGATGCGCTGAGCGATCGCGCGGCCGAACTGAAAGGCGAAGGGCGCCGTCCCCGGGGACGGCGCCCTTCTTCGTTGCGGGCTACTTGAGGAGGCGTGGCAGCCAGAGCGCGACGTCCGGGAAGAACAGGACGACCGCGAGGCCGACGACCTGCAGCGCGATGAAGGGCAGCATCGCCTTGAAGATGAGGTCGAGCGATATCTCCGGTGGCGCCACCGACTTCAGGTAGAAGGCGGCCTGGCCGAAGGGCGGCGAGAGGTAGCCGACCTGCATGTTCATGTTGAACAGCACGCCGAACCAGATCAGGTCGTAGCCGAGGGCCGTCACGGTCGGCGCGAAGATCGGCATCGTCAGCAGCATGATGGAGAACCAGTCCATGAAGCAGCCGAGGACGAGCAGGATGCCCATCATGATCAGGATGACGACGATCGGGTCGAAGGGCAGCCCGGTCATCACGCTCTTCATGTAGGCGATGCCGCCGAGCAGGTTGTAGACGCCGACCATCGCGTTGGCGCCGATCGTCAGCCAGATCAGCATCCCGCAGGTCGACATCGTCGTGAACATCGACTCGCGGATCATCGTCCAGTTGAGCGTGCCGCGCAGCGCCGCGGAGATGATCACGCCGGCGACGCCGAGCGCCGCCGCCTCGCTGACCGAGGCGAGGCCGCCATAGATGCTGCCCAGCACCGAGGCGATGATGAAGAGCGGCAGGATGACCTTCTTCATCGCCGCGAACTTCTGGATCGTCGGGATGTCGCGGACCTCGAGCGGCGCGGGCGGGCCGAGCTTCGGGTTCAGGCCGCAGCGGACCAGCACGTAGACCATGTAGATGCCGGCGAGCATCAGGCCCGGGACGGTCGAGGCGAGGAAGAGGTCGCCGATCGAGGTCGAGGTCGTCAGGCCGTACATGACGAGCACGAGGCTGGGCGGGATCATGACGCCCAGCGATCCGCCCGCGCATACGACGCCGATCGCGAGCTTGGGGTCGTAGCCGAGGCGCAGCATCTGCGGCAGCGCGACGAGGCCGAGCAGGATGATCTCGCCGCCGATGATGCCGGTCATCGCCGCCATGATCGAGGCCGCGATCAGCGTCATCACGGCGACGCCGCCGGGCAGGCCGCCGGCCCAGATCTTGAGCGCGTCGTAGAGGTCGTGCGCGACGCCGGACTTGTCGAGGATCGCCGCCATCAGCAGGAACATCGGCACCGACAGCAGGACGTAGGAGTTGATGAAGCCGTAGGTGCGGAAGGTGATGATCGACAGCGCGTCGATGTCGCGGAAGACGACGCAGAAGATCACCGCGATCAGGCCGGTCGCGAAGGCGATCGGCATGCCGAGCACGATGATGAACAGGACGAAGCACGCCAGCATCAGCAGCGAGATCGTCTGGATGCTCGCGGAGAAATGCCCGCCTGCCAGCAGGTCGAGCGGGTGGAAGGGCATCCAGGCGCCGTCGCTGGCGAGCGACAGGCCGAGCCAGACCGCGAAGACGGCCGCGAGCGCGAAGGCGGCCTTGACCTGCAGCGGGGCAGGCCCGAGGTCGGCCATGACCTTGCGCAGGTTGATGCCGCCCTGGACGATCATCAGAAGCGTCCCGAGGAACATCGAGACCTTGACGACGACCGGCGTCGGCTGCGCCCACGCCGAGCCGCCGACCTCCCAGATCATCACCGCCTCGCTGGCGAGGCGCCAGGAGAACCACATCACGACGAAGAGGTAGATGAGCGACCCGGCATAGCCGATCGCGTCGCAGATCCGCTTGTTGCGATCGGGATAGCGGTCGAAGAGCGCGGTGATCTGGATGTGCTCGCGGCGCTGCAGCGCCCAGGAGCCGCCGATCACGAAGGTGACCGCGATCGCGGTCGTGACCACGTCGTAGACCCAGATGGTCGGGGTCGCGAGCTTGTCCATGGCGACGTCGTAGATCGTCACCAGGATCGAGATGGCGTAGCCGAAGCTGAGCACCTTGCCGACATTGACGACGATCCGTTCCATCGCGTTCGTCGGCGCGAAGTCCTGCGCGTTCGCCTGCGTTGCCTCGCTCATGCCGCTTGCCCCCGTGCCCTTGTCGTGCCGGCCCGTTCAGAGCGGGCCCTCAAAACTCGTTCGGGCGCGGCCTGCGCCGCGCCCGAACTTCGTCGCCTCGGATCCTTCGAGGATCAGAGCTTGCCCATCTTCTTCAGGAAGTTGACCTGGCTGTCGTAGATCTCCTTCGCGAGCGGGCTCTTCTTGGACCAGCTCTCCCAGACCTCCTGGGCGACCTTGCGCAGCTCCAGCTTCTCCTTCTCGCCCCAGGTGATCAGGGTCGACGGGTCGCGCTTCGCGGCGGCCTGGCGGTCCTCGAACTCCTGGTTCATGAGGGTGGCGATGTTCCACTCCTCGAGCGCGGCCTGCACGGCGGCCTTCTGGTCGGCCGGGAGCGCGTTCCAGCGCGAGCGGCGGACGACGAAGTCCGTCGAGTTCATCGAGTGGACGCCGGGGTAGATGGCGAACGGCGCGATGCGGTTGTAGCCGGCCTCGTCATTGACCGAGAGCGTGCCCCAGTCCGTCGCCTCGATCTTGCCGGTGTCGAGCGCGGTGTACACTTCGGTGCCGGGCATGACCGAGACCGAGGCGCCGAGCTTGGCGAAGATCTCGGCGGGGATGCCGTCGGGCGAGCGCATCTTCACGCCCCTGAAGTCGGCGATCGAGCGGATCGGCTTCTTCGAGGGGATCGACTCGAGGCCGAGGATGACCGGGCCGAGGAAGACCGCGTCCCAGCGGGACGCGATCTTGTTCATGATCTCCATGCCGCCGCCGAGCTTGTACCACATCAGCAGGTGCATCGGGTTGTCGTAGCCCGCGGTCAGGTCCCAGAACGCCGCGGCGGGCTCCTTGCCACCCTGGTAGGCCATGGTGCCGGAGGCCGCGTCGAGCAGGCCGGCCTTCACGGCGTCGAGCGCCTCGGCCTGCGGGACGATGGTGGCGACGGGCAGGGCCTCGATGAGCAGGCCGCCCTTGGTGACTTCCTTCACGCGGTCCGTGAACTTCTGGAAGTCCTTGAAGACCACCGTGTTGGGTCCGTAGAGGCTCTGCGCCTTCCAGCGCTGCTGCGCCTCGGCGGTGAAGGCCGTGCCGGCCGCCAGCGCGAAGGCGATGGTCGCGGCGACGGTCGTCGCCCTGAGTCCGAACATGCGTTTTCTCCCGTTTTGCACTGCGACGCGCCTGCGCGCCCGCATGGGTGGATCAGACTGTAACCGGGTACCCGCGGTCAACAAGGCGATTTCCATACGCCGCGTAAGGTTGCCGTGAGGGCGCGCCCGCGTCAGTCCTTGCGCAGGTAGGCGAGCCAGTAGGCCAGCGCGACGCCGCCGGCGCCGCCCGCCACGTTGCCGAGCGTCACCGGCACGAGGTTGCCCAGCATGGCGACGATGCCGATGGGCCTGCCCGCGGCGAGGTCGCCGGCGGGAAGGATGTAGAGGTTCGCGACGGAGTGCTCGAAGCCGAGCGCGACGAAGGCGGCGACGGGGAAGAGGATCGCGAGGATCCTGCCGGCGACATCGGTCGCCGCGAAGGACAGCCACACCGCGAGGCAGACAAGCGCGTTGCAGAGCACGCCGCGGAAGAAGGCCTCGAGCGGGCCGAGCGCCAGCTTGGCGTCCGCGATCGCGACCGCGGTGCGCCCGACATTCCCCCCATCGAGCGCCATCGTGCCGGAGAGGTGGACGAGCGCGACGGCCCCGAAGGCACCTGCCGCGTTCCCGGCCAGCACGATGGCCCAGTTGCGAAGCAGCGCGCGCGCGCCGATCCTGCCCGCCGCCCATGCCATGGTCATCAGCGCGTTGCCGGTGAAGAGTTCCGCGCCGCCCACGACCACCAGCACGAGGCCGAGCGCGAAGGCGACGCCGCCGAGCAGCCGCGTCGGGCCGAAGCCCAGCGTGCTGCCCGTGACGACCAGCGTGTAGGCCATCGCGCCGAAGGCGATGAAGGCGCCGCCCAGCGTGCCGAGGACGAGGAGGCGCTGCAGCGGCATCGCCGACTTCCGCACGCCGCCTTCCTCGACGAGGGAGGCGATCTGCGCCGGGGCATAGGCGTCGGTCATGGGGGTCCCTCCTTGTGCCCTCGGTCGCCGCGAAGGGCGTCGCCAGGCTGTCGCCGTCCTCGGCTTCGAGATGGACGAAGCCGGTCGTTGTCCTCGACGAGCAGCACGCGCATCGGCGCTCAGGCGCCGGACGACGCGCGGATCATCGCCGCGCCCTTCTCGGCGATCATCATCGTCGGCGCGGCCGTGTTGCCCGAGGTGATCGAGGGCATCGCCGAGGCGTCGACGACGCGCAGGCCGCGCAGGCCGCGCACGCGCAGCTCCGGGTCGAGCACCGCCATGGCGTCGCCGTCCACGCCCATGCGGCAGGTGCCGACGGGGTGGAAGATCGTCGTGCCGATGTCGCCGGCGGCGCGCGCCAGCGCCTCGTCCCCGTCGACCGCGTCGCCCGGCAGGTGCTCGCGCGGCGAGAAGCGGGCCATCGCGCGCGCGCCCATGATGCGGCGCGTGAGGCGGATCGCGTCGGCCGCGACGCGCCGGTCCTCCGGCGTCGACAGGTAGTTCGGGCGGATCTCCGGCGGGTCGCGGGGGTCGGCGCTGCGCAGGCCGACGCTGCCGCGGCTCGTCGGCCGCACGTTGCAGACCGAGGTGGTGATGGCGGGGAAGGAGTGGAGCGGCTCGCCGAAGCGGTCGAGGCTGAGCGGCTGCACGTGGTACTCGAGGTTCGCGGTCGCGGCCGCGGGATCGCTGCGCGCGAAGGCGCCCAGGGTCGAGGGCGCCATCGTCATCGGCCCGCGCCGGAACAGCGCGTATTCGAGCGCCATGCCGGCGCGCGAGAGGAGGCTCGCCGAGGTCTCGTTGAGCGTGCGCGCGTTCGAGACCTTGTAGATGCAGCGCAGCTGCAGGTGGTCCTGCAGCCCGGCGCCGACGCCCGGCAGCGCGTGGCGCACCTGGATGCCCTTCGCGCGGAGCGCCTCGGCCGGCCCGATGCCGGAGAGCATCATCAGCTGCGGGGAGCCGATCGCGCCGGCCGAGAGGAGCACCTCGCGCCGCGCGCTGGCGCTCGCCTCCTGCCCGCCGAGCCAGAGCGACACGCCCGTGGCCTTGCCGTCCTCGACGAGGACGCGCCGTGCCGTCGCGCCCGTGACGACGCGCAGGTTCGGCCGACCGCGCGCCGGGCGCAGGAAGGCCTTGGCCGCGGTCCAGCGCACGCCGCGCTTCTGGTTGACGTGGAAATAGGCGGAGCCGTGGTTGTCGCCGCGGTTGAAGTCGCTGATCTTCGGGATGCCTGCCTCCTCCGCGGCGTCGCGGAAGGCGTCGAGGATCTCCCACGAGATGCGCGGCTCCTCGATCCTCCACTCGCCGCCGGCGCCGTGCATGTCGTCGGCCCCGGCGTGGAAGTCCTCGTGGCGCTTGAAGAAGGGCAGGACGTCGTCCCAGCCCCAGCCGGCGAGGCCGAGCTGGCGCCAGTGGTCGTAGTCGGCGGCCTGGCCGCGCATGTAGATCATGCCATTGATGGCGGAACAGCCGCCGAGCACGCGCCCGCGCGGGTAGTTGAGGGCGCGCCCGTTCAGGCCCGGCTCGGCCTCCGTGCGGAAGCGCCAGTCCGTGCGCGGGTTGTTCATCGTGTAGAGGTAGCCGATGGGGACGTGGATCCAGGGATAGGTGTCGCGCCCGCCCGCCTCGAGCAGCAGCACCGACGTCCCGGGATCGGCGGAGAGGCGGTTGGCGAGCAGGCATCCCGCAGAGCCGGCGCCCACAACGATGTAGTCGAACGAACCGAGGTCCATGCGCCGACGCTCCTCCCCGCGAGCCTTCGCTGGAGACTAGACGCCGCCAAGCGGCGACGCAGCCGGATCTTTGCGGCGCTTGCCGTCGCCGCCGCCACGATCGGCGCCGGCGCCGGCGCCTCGGCGCAGGCCCGCATGGTGCTCGAGGCCGCCGACGTCCATCCCACGGGCTACCCGACCGTCGCCGCGGTCGAGGCGATGGGCAAGAAGATGGAGGCCGCGACCGGGCACCTCATGATCCCCGAGCTGCTGGCCTTCTCGAAGCGGACCTTCAACTCCGTGTCGAGGGACGACCAGGCCCTGCTGGTGAAGGTCTCGCGCGAGGCCCAGCGCGAGTAGCGCAAGCTCTGGTACGGGCGCGAGCGCGAGGCGCGGGGCGTAGATCGCCTGCCGGTTCATCCGCGGCGGCCTCGCGCTGGCCAGCATCCTCGCCTCGACGATGTTCGGCTGCATCTCCGGATCGTCGGTCGCCGACACCGCCTCGATCGGCTCGGCGATGATCCCGCAGGCGGTCAAGGCCGGCTATCCGCGGCTCTTCGCGGCCGACGTGACGGTCTCGGGCGCGCATCTCTTGATCGGGGGGATCATCCCGGGCCTGCTGCTCGGCCTGTCGCTGATGGCGCCCTGCCTGATCATCGCGCACCGGCGCCAGTTCCCGAAGGGCGAGCCGGTGACGCTGCGCCAGGACGGCCGTGCGCGCGACGCGGCCGGCATGGCAATGATCATGATCGGCCTCCAGGTCGCCTTCGGCTAGATGATGGCGATCATGCGCATCCCGGCGCTCACGCCCTGGCTGCCGCGGCTACTGCTCGGCCGCTGAGCGGCGCAGCGCCTCGAGGACGTGGACGCGCAGCGCGCTCGAGAGGTTGCGCGCCCCGCGCCGCGCGTCGACCTCTCCGACCAGCGCGTTGAGGGACACGCCCCGCGCCGCCGCGATCGCGCGCAGCTCGGCCCAGAACTCCGGCTCGAGCGACACGGAGGTGGCGTGGCCGGCGATCGTCACGGAGCGCTTGGCGAGGGGCGGTTCGGTCATGGACTGCGTCGCCGAGGCTAGCGCGGGCGCCTGCGCGGGGCTATCAAGCGATGGACCGAGGCGACAGGCCGGAGGAGGCCGCAGATGCCAGCACCAAGGCTCGTGATCCATGGCGGCTGCGGGGTCTTACCCCGGGCCGGGATGAGCGCCGCGCGCGAGGCGGGATTCCGCGCCAGCCTGCGGGCCTCGCTCGAGGCGGGCTGGGCCGTGCTTGCGGGCGGTGGCGCCTCGATGGACGCCGTCGTCGCGGCGATCGCCGTGATGGAGGACGACCCGAACTTCAACGCCGGGCACGGCTCCGCCTTCAACGCCGATGGCGGCCATGAGCTCGATGCCTCGATCATGGAGGGCACGGGCCTGCACGCGGGCTCGGTGGCCTCGACGCGCCGCATCCGCAACCCGATCCGCGTCGTCGCGGAACTCGCGCGCCGCGGCTCGGACCCGCTGATGCTGGCGGGCGAGGGCGCCGATCGCTGGGCCGAGCGCAACGGCTTCGCCATGGTCGACAACGCGCATTTCGCGACCGAGTGGCGGCGCGAGGCGCTGCGCGAGATCAAGGCGCGCGAGCACGCCGGCACGATGGCGGCGGCGCCGGAATCGGAGAAGCACGGCACGGTCGGCGCGGTCGCCCTCGACGCCGCCGGCCACCTCGCGGCTGGCACGTCAACGGGCGGCTACACGAACAAGCTGGTCGGGCGCGTCGGCGATTCGCCGATCATCGGCGCGGGCACCTGGGCGGACGACAGGACCTGCGCGATCTCGGCGACGGGCAAGGGCGAATTCTTCATCCGCAAGGCCCTCTCGCACGAGATCCACGCGCGGATGCGCTGGGGAGGGCAGTCCCTCGCCGACGCGGCCGGCGCCATGATCCATGGCGAGCTCGATGGCTGGGCCGCGGGGGCGGGCCTGGTGGCGATCGACCGCGAGGGCAACTTCGCGCTGCCCTACAACACCGAGGGCATGTATCGCGGCCACGCCTCCGCCGCGGGCATCGAGGTCGCGGTCTACGGCGATTGAGGGCTGGCGCGGCGGCCCGTCGCCGCCGCGCCCCTCGCGCCTCAGCTGGCGCCGTGCGGCAGGCGGAGCGCGACGTAGCGTTCCGCGCCGTGGCGGTCGACGAGCAGGAGCACGCTCGCGGCGTGGCGCGCGCGCGCCGCGGCGATCGCGCGCGCGGCCTGCTCCGGGCTCTCCACCTTCTCGCCGCCCACCTCGACAACGAGGTCGCCCGGCGCGAGGCCGGCGCGCTGCGCGACCGATCCCTCGCGCACCTGCGCGATCGCGGCGCCGCGCGCCTCCGCGGGCAGGTCGAGCCGTGCGCGCAGCTCGGCGGTCAATGGCGCGAAGGCGAGGCCGGCGGGCTCGTCGGCCGCCGCGCGCTCGGCCTGTGGCGTGGCGCCGACGCGCAGCGTGACCTGCATCGCCGCGCCGCGTCGCAGGATGTCGAGGGTCGCCGACGCGCCCGGCTTCGTCGCCGCGATGGCGCGCGGCAGCTCGCGCAGCCGGTTGACGGGCTTGCCGTCGACGCCGACCACGACGTCGCCCTGGCGCAGCCCGCCGATGGCCGCCGGGCTCCCGGGCTCGACCTGCGCGACGAGGGCGCCGTCCTGCGTCGCCTGCAGGCCGAGGCCGAGCGCGATCTCCGGCGTGAGGGGCTGCACCGCGACGCCGATCCAGCCGCGCTCGACGCGGCCGCGGGCGCGCAGTTCCTCGACGACCGGCCGCGCGATGGCGGAGGGGATCGCGAAGCCGATGCCGACGCTGCCGCCATTGGGCGAGTAGATGGCCGTGTTCACGCCGATGACCGCGCCCTGCATGTCGAAGGCGGGGCCGCCCGAGTTGCCCTGGTTGATCGGCGCGTCGAGCTGGAGGAAGTCGTCGTAGGGGCCGGCCTGGATGTCGCGGCCGCGCGCCGACACGATGCCGGCGGTGACCGTGCCGCCGAGGCCGAACGGGTTGCCGACCGCGAGCACCCAGTCGCCGACCTGCACGGCGTCGGAATCGCCCCAGCGCACGGCCTCCAGCGGCCGGTCGCTCTCGACCTTCAGCAGGGCGAGGTCGGTCTTCTCGTCGCGGCCGACGAGCCGCGCCTTGAGCTGCCTGCCGTCGGCGAAGGTGACGGAGATGTCCGTCGCCTCGCCCGCGACGTGGTTGTTGGTGACGATGTAGCCGGCGGGATCGACGACGAAGCCCGAGCCCAGCGCCGTGGCGCGCCGCGGCGCGGCATCGGGGCGCGCGCCGGGACCGCCGAAGCGCCGCAGGAACTCCTCCAGCGGCGAGCCGGGCACAGGCGCGGGGCGCTGCGGCTGGGCGACATCGCGCGGCTGCGCGTCGCGCGAGGCGGCGATGTTGACGACCGCGGGCGAGACCTCGCGCACCAGCGGGGCGAAGCTCTCGCCGGCGCCGCGCGCGGCGGCAGGGGCGGGCGCGAAGGCCAGCATCGCGACGATCGCGAGCGCGCCGGCCATCGCGCCGCGACCGCGGTAGCTGGAATGCATGTCGTGGCTCATGCTCGGGGAACCTCCTCTTCAGCGATGCGCCCGTCCGCGGCGGCGCGGCCACGGGCGCGATGGGCGGGAAGCTGGGCGGCGACCCTGGCGAAGGCTTGGAGTTTCCGTGGCGGCGCGGCGCGGTTCCGCCACCTTCGCGCCCCAAATCGCGCGCTGCCGGTGTAGCCTCCACGCGATGACGTGGTCGGGGAACCTGCGGGGCGCCTTCTGGCTCTCGCTCGCGATGCTGGTGCTCGTCGCGGAAACGGTGCTGCTGCGCTTCGTCGATCCCGCGATGCCGACCGTCGTCTACACGCTCGCGCGCGCCCTTGCCCAGCTGGCGCTCGGCGCGGCGCTGGTCGTGTCGCTGCGCAAGGGCTGGCGCGGGATCGCCACGCGGCGCCCGTGGCTGCAGCTCTTCCGCGGCGCGTCGAGCCTGGTCAGCTGGCAGCTCTACTACCTGTCGTTCCGGCTGCTCGACTTCGCCGTGGCGACGACGCTGAACTTCGCGTCGGCCCTCTTCGTCGTGGTGTTCGCCGGGCCGGTGATGGGCGAGCGGGTCGGCGCCGCGCGCTGGGCGGCGGCGCTGCTCGGCTTCGCGGGCGTGGTCGTCGTCGTTCGCCCCGGCGGCGGCGCGGACCCGCTCGGCGTGGCCGCGGGGCTCGGCAGCGCCATCTGCGGCATGGCGATCGTGTTCGCGAACCGCGCGCTCGGGCTCTCCGACCGGGTCGAGACCACGATGTTCTGGGTGGGCGTCGTCGCGGTCGCGGGGGCGCTGCCG
>Ga0068877_10003972_pt1 | contig 11676 bp, 6 predicted proteins | sample NOAtaG_FD_66437 | JGI IMG/M metagenome (GOLD analysis project Ga0068877, IMG submission 66437) | Freshwater lake microbial communities from Lake Erie, under a cyanobacterial bloom - NOAA_Erie_Diel6S_1000h metaG | ecosystem: Environmental > Aquatic > Freshwater > Lake | place: USA: Ohio, Lake... | reverse complement strand
CAAAGCATACATTATCAATGCAAGTCAAACTCCCGACTTGCAATATTTTCTTTACGACTATGCGGGTTTTTCCTATAAGGATTTTAAAATCTTTCTGCTTTCAATTCTTTACCGTATTATCATTTGCAAGACATTCAATACTCCAAACATTGCGGACGGAATAGAAGAACAATTACGACAAGCAATACTTAATGAAACCCCCTTAGACTATGATGACTTTGGTTGCTTAATGCAAGTTATCAAATATAAAAAGGAACATATTGCTGGAGGTTTCATTCTTGACCCATTCTTAACTGAAAATGACAATAGCAAAGTTTTGAATATTCTGATTGACGGATTTATGTATAGCTTTTATCTAAATTCTAAAAATCTTGTTGAAGAGAAAAAAGAATTTTTTCTTCGGCAAAATGGCACAATGAAAATTCTTGGGCGTGTTCTCTTTCAAGACAAAGGGTTATTTGAAAGAATAAAAAAAGCGTATGACTTCTTTAGGACAATGAAAAAATGACGAGCGGACTCCAAACATATTCACTACGTACAGAGAGCAAAACGGCAGCTAATCGAGTAGACGGCCCTACCGAGTTTCCTCGATAGGGTTCGCCTCTCACACCACTGTACGTGCGGGCCTCGCATACAGCGGTTCATTGAGTTGTGGAACTACTTTTAAGTAATGTTCCAGCATTGATTCGTAACCTCTTTTCTTTAAGCGCACCAGTGTTACCGATTGCTTCATTATGGGGCTTTGGGCTACTGCCCACCCTCCCATACGTGTTCTGCTCCTACTGTAGGCGTGTTCTTGGTCAATACCTAATCGCATCAGGTTCTTTCTTCTGCGCTCGGGTTTCTTCCAGTTCTTCCAGATACCGTATCTCAGCCGGTGGCGTATCCAACTATCTATAGTGCCGAGTTTGCCTGTTATACTTGCCATACGGAAGTAGTTCAGCCAGCCTCGTTGTACTGCTTTTAGTTTGCTGATGCGTTCGTCAAAGGTCAATTGTGAAGTTTTGCGGGTGATGTAGTTCAAACAATTGTTTTCAGAACATGAAAATAGTTAATACTTTTTAATCCGCATATTGTTTTTGTGTTAGTGAGGCGTGGATAGTGTTTTCACGGTCTTTCCTAACCTGCAAGCTCATTTTGATAAATAAACAATGATTAAACCTTTGACAACTTTTCAGTCTAATTTTAAACTTTTTGACACCATGAAAAAAATATTACTTCTAATATTTATTGGCTTCTCAAGTTTGTCCCAAACGACAAAAGCACAAAACCTTTATTTCCCTCCACTAAGCAGTTCAGCTCCCTGGGACACTACATCTCCAACTTCATTAGGTTGGTGCTTAGATAAAATTGACACCTTATATGACTTTTTACAGCAACAGGACACCAAAGGCTTTATTAACGGACCTATTGACTATGGTAACGGTGGACATAATCATAATGCGAGTCATTGGTTTTTATGGCATTTTATCCCTAATCAATGGAGTCTTGTAGAACTGGCAATTGAAGTTTGCGATGGTTGTCCTTACACAGATGTTGACACTGACACAGCTTATTGGGTAGGAAACATTGGACAATTTTGTCCGTGGAGTGGGCGACCAGTAAGAGAAGTATCAAACCCTTTAGGAATTAACGACCCGATTTTTGAAAATGAAATTTTACTTTATCCAAACCCAGCAAAAGACGAATTAAATTTGAAATGGAATGCTTCAAATAATTTTTCTGTCACAATATTTAATTCAATAGGACAAGAATTATCAACTTTTATTCTTTCAAAAGATAAGAGCATAATTGACATATCAGAACTACAGAATGGACTTTACTTTCTGAAAGTTAATGACGGAAATAAAACAGGAATAAAGAAATTAATTGTTGACGAAAAATAAACAACGAACCGCTAACAGCACCTACCCAAAAGTGGCGGTTCATTGGTTAAATCAAGCTTTGTGCTTCTATCAATGTTTCTGCTTGGTTGACAGTGAAGTGCTACGAAATACCCACCTTCGGGTAGCTGCATCCGACGCGTTAGCTGTGATTTTAAAAAGACGACACATTATTGTAAGCTCCCCTGAAATTTGGACCAGTTGAAAGTTGAAAAACGTCTCTTTAATTATCAACTTTAAAAACAACTACTAAATGAAAAAAACAACTTCACCTATAGGCTTCTCCTTTGCTCGACATAAAAATGCGATTACTTTGCATACGCTAATCTACCATTACTGTGCATATCGATATCATCACGCTGCTGCCGGATTTGATTAAAAGCCCGTTTGAACATTCCATACTCAAGCGTGCTCGGGAAAATAATTTGCTTACCGTTGAACTGCATAATCTACGCGACTACACCACCAACAAGCATAAGCAGGCCGATGATTATGTCTATGGTGGCGGTGCCGGTATGGTGTTGATGATTGAACCAATTGACCGTTGTATTACTAATCTTAAAGCAAAAAGAACTTACGACGAAATTATTTATACTGCACCGGATGGCGAACTGCTAAATCAGCAAATGGCCAATCGATTATCGTTGCTCCATAATATCATTATACTGTGCGGGCATTACAAAGGGGTTGATGAACGTGTGAGAGAACATCTGGTTACTATGGAAATATCTATAGGTAACTATGTGCTCACCGGTGGCGAACTGGCCGCCGCAGTGATTACGGATGCTATAGGCAGGCTGATTCCGGGTGTGCTTAACGAGGAAACCTCTGCCCTAACAGATTCCTATCAGGATAATCTGATTGCTCCTCCGGTATATACCAGGCCTGAATCCTACAAGGGATGGCCGGTGCCGGATATTTTGCTGAGCGGCCATCAGAAAAATATTGATGACTGGCGATACCGGCAAAGTGTAAGCCGAACAAAACAACGTCGTCCGGATTTACTGGGTGAATAACACCGCGATACAACGGCTCATATTTATATTTTAGTCAAGAGTGCAATAAAATCAATTACCTGATTAGTTTTACGTATTAATAAAACGACAACTCACACTTATGAAAAATTGGATACTCATTCTATGTAGTTTTCTAATCATCAGCACCATACGTGCTCAGGTTATTGAGGTCTATCCCTCGTTCCCTAACGAAAATCAGGGTTGTACCATATTCTTCAAAGCAGACCAGGGCAATCAGGGACTCGTTAATTTTAGCGGAGATATTTATATCCATACCGGTGTTGTTACCTCAACGGCGGCAACAAGCACTACCTGGCAGAATGTAGTTACGACCTGGGGCAGCACCAATGCCGCGCATAAGCTTACACAGGTATCTGCAAATCTGTATTCGTTTTCTATTCCTAATGTCAGAAATTATTATAATGTTACCAATGCCGGTGTTGAGGTGTTGCGGTTGGCCATGGTATTTCGTAATGCTTCAGGCAATGCCAAAGGCGCCAATGCAGATGGATCCGATATCTTTTACGATTTATATAATGGTGGTGCATTGTACTCTAATTTTTTCAGTCCGGCAGAAAATGCCGTTTTACTGGAACTAAACGACACTTACAGCTGTGTTTTTAAAACCTCGCAGCAGGCAACAATTACTTTGTATGACAACAACGTAGAAGTATTTCAGGCCAGCAATACGGATTCAATAACCTATACCTATAATGCTGATGTATATGGTAAACATTGGATTAAAGCTGTTGCTCAGTCAGGAAGTCTTGTAAGCACCGATTCATTTTATTTTCTGGTTAGGGAGCCGGTTGCCGTAGAGCCACTACCTGCAAATACTAATATTGGTATTAACTATTTATCCGATACATCCGTTCGCCTCGTATTGTGTGCTCCCAATAAAGAATTTGTATTCGTTATCGGAGAGTTCAACAATTGGCAGGCCGATGAGCCTTACTATATGAAAAAAACGCCGGACAATAATTACTGGTGGATCGAACTGAACGGACTAACGCCCGGCAATGAATATGCCTATCAATATTGGGTTGATGGCAGTATTAAAATTGCAGATCCATATACTGATAAAGTGCTTGATCCCTGGAACGATCCATTCATAACCGAAACCAATTATCCCAACCTGAAACCATATCCTGAAGGGGCATCGGGTATTGTATCAATACTACAGACCAATCAGGTACCATACAGCTGGGTGGTTACTAACTTTGTTAAGCCGGCTCCTTCCAAGATGAATGTTTATGAGTTGCTGATGAGAGAATTTATAGCTCGTCACGACTTTAATACCATGCTTGATACCTTGGCCTACCTGAAACGTATGGGCATCAATGTGATTAAACTGATGCCCGTTAATGAGTTTGAAGGCAATAGCAGTTGGGGCTACAATCCCTCCTTTTATTTCGCTCCCGATAAATATTACGGACCTAAAAATGATTTAAAACAATTTATAGATCTGTGTCATCAAAATGGTATTGCGGTATTACTTGATATTGCGTTGAATCATTCTTTTAGTCAGAGTCCTTATGTGCAATTATACTGGAACAGTGCCGAACAGAAACCAGCACCGGATAATCCGTGGTATAATACCGATGCCAAACATCCATTTAATGTTGGGTACGATATGAATCACGAAAGTGCCTTCACTAAAAAGTTTTTTACCGATGTAACCCGATATTGGCTCAGGGAATATAAGTTCGACGGCTATCGCTTCGACTTATCAAAAGGCTTTACTCAAAACAATAGTGGCACAGATGTGGGTGCCTGGAGCGCATTTGATCAATCGAGGCTGAATATCTGGGATGCTTATAATGACTCGATTCGTTTACAGTTTCCTGATGCGATCCTTGTATTGGAGCACCTCGGCGATAATGAAGAAGAGAAACAACTCTCAAACATGGGCTTCCTGCTTTGGGGTAACCTGAATTACAACTTTGGTCAGATGGCCATGGGCTTCAGCAGTGGATCGGATGTGTCCTGGCTATCCTATGTTCAGCGCGGCTGGCAACAACCGCACGTGGTCGGCTATATGGAGAGTCACGATGAGGAGCGCCTGATGTATAAAACTTTACAATTTGGTAAAACAACTTCCGGATACAGTACCAAGGTTTTGGATACGGCATTACAGCGTATTGCGATGTGTGCCAATATTTTCTTTGCTGTTCCCGGTCCAAAAATGTTATGGCAGTTTGGTGAACTGGGTTACGATTACAGCATCGAATATGGTGGGGCTAACATTTCGCCCAAACCTATACGCTGGGATTATTACAGCGACTGGAAACGATTCAGGCTTTATCGAACCTACTGCGAATTGATGAACTTAAGACGTCAGTACAGCGCGTTCTCTACTACAAATTTCAATATACAGGTAGGTGGATTACTCAAGCGTGTTACGCTATTGGATAACTTCATGAATGTAGTAGCGCTTTCGCATATGGATGTTGTATCGGGCACTTATCCCGTTACATTCCCCAATACGGGCACTTGGTACGAGTTTTACAGCGGCGAGCAGATAGCTGTCACCAACACGTCCACCACAATTACATTTAAGCCGGGAGATTACAGGTTATACACCACACAGCCCCTGCCTCTGCCAGATCTCGGAACACCACTAACCTACGACGAAACAGACAAGGAGCCTATAAATACAATTGAAGTATTTCCCAATCCTGCCGAACATCAGGCAACGATACGTTTTCAGGTATCTGTGAAAACCGATGTGCAGATTCATCTTTATGACCTTAACGGACGCTTTATCCGTTCGTTGTTCCAGCAAAACGACACGCCTCCCGGGGTATATTCCACATCCACTGAGGCACTCAATCTTACTCAAGGAATCTACCTGATTGAAATGCAAAGCGGTGGCACTTTACAGTCAACCAGACTTGTGGTGCATTGAGATGGTATTTCCCATTCATTTTGTTGTATGCGCTTACCTCGGTAGCTCATGCACAGCATACGGTTACAACTCATTCACACAAACCGATATACACGCAAGTGCTACACCTGGAATACCGTGATACGCTCATCTACGTTACGGTACCTGATGGAGAGCACATCGAAGGGTATCGCCTGATGAATACACTTGGGCAAATTATATTTCAAGTGCGTGGAGTTTCCAACCACATGGCACTTTTTGCCTTGCCCGATGTGCCCGCCGAACACTATCTGATGATGATCGATTGTGGCCACGCATTTTATTGCCGCAGGATATTTCGCCGTTCAGATAGATGATATCCACACTGCATTTCGGCTTAATCCAAAAGGCATACTGTTTTGATTAATTTTAGCCGATAAAACATTTAAATAACTCAATGAGAACGAAAATTGTAGCGGGCAACTGGAAGATGAACAAAAATCTGAAAGAAGGTATTGATTTCATCAAGGAGACCGTTCATCAAATCATAGCGGCCGATTTAACCGGGGCCGAGGTCATCTTTGCTACACCATTTATACATCTTCGTAAGGGAGTAAAGGAAGTTAAAAAATTAAATTTCTGTGCCATAGCCGCTCAAAATTGCCATTGGGAAAACAGTGGCGCTTATACCGGTGAGATTGCCGCATCGATGATTGCTTCAACGGGAGCTACACACTGTATTGTAGGCCATAGCGAGCGCAGGCAGTATTTTAATGAGAACAGCGAACAGCTTTCCAAAAAAATAAATCAATGTCTTGAACAGGAGCTCACGCCTATCTATTGCGTAGGTGAGACCCTCGATATCCGCGAAGCACACCGACACTATACCCATATCGAATTGCAGATCGTTGAAGGCTTGTTTCATCTTAGCGAAGAACAGATACAACAGGTAGTGGTGGCCTATGAACCTGTTTGGGCCATAGGTACCGGAGTAAATGCCTCTCCACAACAAGCACAGGAAATACACGCTTTCATTCGTAAGGCGTTGGAACATCAGTACAACGCAGACATAGCCGGACGCATTCGTATTTTATACGGAGGCAGTGTGAAGCCTAATAATGCCGCCGAATTATTTTCACAGCCCGATGTAGATGGTGGACTGATTGGTGGGGCATCCTTGCAGGTCGATGACTTTATGTCTATTATTAGAGCCGCGCAATAATTTCCATTTCAAACGTTAAAAAATCACATCAATGACCTCTGCACTGAACTATACGTTACTTAAATTACATACAGCTAATCCCGAAACTCAGGAGATTTTGATTGCATTACTATCCGACATTGGCTTTGACGGTTTTTTGCAGGAAGATGATTTTATTACGGCCTATATGAGTGAGGAACAGTTCAGAAATACGATTTCAGAAAATACACTGGATGAGCTATTGCACCCGTTTAATATCAAACTCGATATCAGTTCGATGGCTGACAAAAACTGGAACGAATTGTGGGAGAAATCATTTTCTCCTGTGCTTGTAGATGATCAGGTGATCATCAGAGCTGACTTTCATAAACCTCCTGCCGGTATTAAACACGATATTATCATCAATCCTCGAATGGCATTTGGTACGGGTCATCACGACACTACATATATGATGGTGAAATACATGCTCGGCATTCACTTTAATGATACCGAGGTGCTTGACTTTGGTTGTGGCACCGGTATTTTATCGATACTGGCGAGCAGGCTGGGTGCCAGACATATCGTTGCTATAGACCACGATGTTAATGCCTGCTTGAATACGCAGGATAACCTCACTCAAAATCTGATTATAAACTGCACAGTGAAACACGGCGAGTTGGAGGTCGCTTCCGGTCAGCAATACAATGTGATTCTTGCCAACATCAACCGTAATGTGATCTTAGCTAATATGGCCAGTTTATATAATTTGTTACTGCCTAATGGCTGCATCCTGATCAGTGGTATTCTTAAAACTGATGCCGAACTGATTATTAAAGCGGCTACTGAGTTAGGGTGGGTGATGACCGGCACCTTGCAAACCGACCAATGGGTAGCTCTTTGTTACAAAAAAATAAACAGTTAAAAATATACATGCGTCTTTCTTTTTTATTGATTGTTCTGTTTAGCGCACTGACTGCCAGCGCACAGCAGATACCTGCATTTGAAACGAATGCTGAAAATTATATTAAACAGGTTTCAAAATTATTAGATGATACCAAGCGGGATGATTTGAAAAAATTATCGGATGACTTTGGGGTAACATTCTTACAATATAACAGCACGTACCAGCAACAGATCATAGCAATTTCCAATACCATGCGCGATCGAAAAATGCTCCTGGTACCATACGTCATCAAGTTCTTTCAGGCGGTAAATGATTTTCATACATCTAAACTGCCACCCGTAATACTCGAACAATGGCTTGAAATAGTTCCCCAGATTATAGTTAATCAGAAACCCGGCAATAACAAACAGTTTGAACAATACATCGATTTCAGTATCGATTTGTTTACACAAAATGCATTAAACAGTATTGCATCTAAAACGTGGAAATGTACTTCGGTGGATTACGATTTACTGTATGAAAAACAAGTGCCGTCTGTATCATTTGCCGCTACCGACTTGTTTGCATTTCTGCCCGGCGATACCATCACGATTAAAAATACGTCGGGTCGTTATTTTCCATTTGAAGGTCGTTGGGAAGGTTCAAAAGGCGAAGTGAGCTTCGAGCGCGGTGGTCTTGAACCTGATAATGTATTTGTTAGCTTTAAGAATTATACACTTGACTGTACTAAATCGGAATACACGGTTGACAGTGTTATGCTTACCTATGTGCCATATATCAAGAACAAGCTGGTTGGAAAATTTACCGATAAACTGATTACCAATAATGTGCCTGAAACCTCAACCTATCCGCGATTTCAGTCTTATCAGCGTTTTGTAAACCTCGATAATCTGGCAAGTAATGTTAAATACGAAGGTGGGCTAAGTCTGGAGGGCGGTAAATTAAATGGCAGTGGAACAGCCGATCAAAGGGCTAAGTTTATTATTACCCGTTACGATGGACAAGTGGGGTGTGTGCTTTCTGCCCTGAATTTCAGTATTAAAAAGTTTGAAGATATCAATAGCAATCAGGCAGAAATAAAGATTTATATCGGAAAAGATTCTGTGTATCATCCGGGTGCTATCGTTCGCTATAAGATGAGCACCAAACAATTAAACATTTCACGAGGCGAGCAGGGCATTTCAAAATCTGCTTTTATTGATTCCTATCATCAGGTAGATATCTATGCTGAAGCATTGAGTTGGGATATGAATGAAAGCCATCTGGATTACAAAATGATGCTGGCGAGTGAATCCACTCCGGCACTCATTGAGTCCAGCAACTATTTTGATAAGAACAGATTGTATAAATATCAGAACGTAGCGGATTACAATATCATTAATGTTTTGAAAACATACAAAGAGAAAAACGACACCAACCGTATTAGCACGAATGATTTGGCCAGAACAATCAATATTAATTTTAACGCGGAGACGATAAGGAGAACGCTATATAAACTCGTTGAGGACGGATTTATTTACTATGATGATTTCAATGAGATTGTAACCATTCGCCAGAAAGCTATCAAGTATGTGCTGGCTGATTTGAAAAAAGTAGATTACGATATAATTAAAATAACCTCCTTAAACAGGGATTTTAACTCTCGTCTGGACTTCAGAAGTCTGGGTATGGGCATCCGCGGAATTAAAAATATTGAAATCAGCGATTCCTCCTTCGTGGTCATCTTCCCCCGAAACGATAGTATTACCCTGATGAAAAATAGGGATATGAATTTTGACGGCATGTTTTTTGCCGGTCGCGCCGATGTTTACGGTAAGAACTTTGGTTTCAGTTATGATGGATTTAATATTACGATGTCGCACGCCGATACGTTACTTCTCAACGTTCCAAACGGACAGGTTGGTAAAGATGGAAACCCTGTGCTCGTTCCCTTACATAGCTGCATACAGGATGTAAGTGGTGTGATACAGATCGATGGCAAATTGTCAAAATCAGGAGGTAAAAAACACGACTGGACATTCCCTTCAATCAAAACCAGTGATAAGTCTTATGTTTATTATGATCAGAAGAAAACATTCAATGGCGTGTACGACCGTAAAAAGTTCTACTACGAGTTAAAACCTTTTCAGTTGGATAGCCTCTATTCTTTCAGGCCTTCGAGGATTTCATTTGATGGTAAACTTGTTTCAGGAGGTGTTTTTCCCGATATCGAGAATCGCATCGGCATACAAAAAGACCTTTCATTGGGGTTCATCACCAAACGAACCGATATCGCTTTGTATGGTGGTAAAGGAAAATTTAGCAACAGCATCTCGCTCGATAATCGAGGATTACGAGGTAATGGCGACATCAATTTTCTTAGTTCATTAACCAAGTCTGAGGATATTATTTTCTTCCCGGATTCACTAAATGCCAATGCTAAATCTTTTAATATGCCAAAGGGGCCTTATGGTGGTGTGCCTTTTCCGAAGGTGGACGCTACGGAGGTTTATGTACACTGGAAGCCTTATGCCGACAGCATGGAAGTGCGTATGAAAGAGATTCCGATACAGATGTTTGAAAATAATACCCGTCTGAAAGGAACCCTGGTATTGCGATCTAAAGGCATGCGGGGCAGTGGGTTTCTCGACTGGGCTGATGCCAATTTAAAATCAGGAGATATAGCTTTTGGAGCTAACTCGATGAGTGCCGATACGGCCGATTTTAATATCAAGTCGCTCGACTCGACCAAGTTTGCATTGAAAACGCAGAACGTGAATGCTAAAATTGACTTCGATAAACGTGAAGGAGACTTTGTTTCGAATACAGATGATGTTGCAACGGAATTGCCCTATAATCAGTATCGTACATCGATTAATAAATTTAAGTGGGATATGATGCGCAAGCAAGTTACCTTCATTGCACCCGAGGGTACCGAATCGGAATTTACATCGATTCATCCTCAGCAGGATTCACTTCGATTTACCGGTAAATCCGCCACATACGATCTCACCAGTTATATCCTGCAGGTAAAACAGGTGCCTTATATCGCTGTTATAGATGCTAAAGTATATCCTGACAGTAATAAAGTGGTTATTGAGCCGGGAGCTGTTATGCGCACGCTGAATAATTCCACCATTATAGCCGATACTATTACAGAGTTTCACAAGTTTTATAATTGCACAACAAATATCTATGGCAAGAACAGTTATAAATCAAATGGCACTTATGATTTTGTAAGCGCCACAGGAACAAAACAGAAAATCCCCTTCCAGGAAATCAGTTTTTTGAAAGATGATAATAAAAGTCTGAGGACTTACGCTAAAACACGCATCGATACCAGTTTGAAATTTACGGTGATACCTAAAGTACAATATCAGGGTAAGGTGGATATAACCGCAAATTATCAGCCGCTTAAGTTCGATGGCTATGCACGCCTTCAGGTGCAAAATCCAAACATACGAGTAGATTGGTTTTCAATTAAAAATGAGTTTACTCCGGACTCAACACTCATCTATTATACCGATCCGGAGAATATGTCCAAGAAGCCGGTAACTACCGGCATTGTGTTCTATGCCGATTCGGCCGATTTGTACACCTCATTCTTTAATGCTAAACGCAGTATAAAAGATCGTAATATTTTCACAGCTAATGGTATTGTGTTTTATGATGAAACTACCAAAGAGTTTATTGCCGGCAACAAATCAAAAATTCTTCAGGATGATAAACGGGGCAATATTTTCAAATACAATGATGTAAGCGGAAAGGTATATGGCGAAGGTAAAATGGACTTTGGTCTGAACTTCGGACTTGTAGATGTAAAATCCGCCGGCACGATAAACACCGAT
>Ga0068877_10003964_pt1 | contig 11688 bp, 11 predicted proteins | sample NOAtaG_FD_66437 | JGI IMG/M metagenome (GOLD analysis project Ga0068877, IMG submission 66437) | Freshwater lake microbial communities from Lake Erie, under a cyanobacterial bloom - NOAA_Erie_Diel6S_1000h metaG | ecosystem: Environmental > Aquatic > Freshwater > Lake | place: USA: Ohio, Lake... | reverse complement strand
GTCTGAAGGGATAGCTCGAAAACATGATGTCCGAAGCACAAAAAGTAAAAAACGAATCAAGCCCTGCGAATGCGGATCGGGGTTCGCTGCAAGTATTGAATCTTGGTCCACTTCTGGTAGGACAGCTTGCTCAAGCGATTAATTGGTCGAACGATGCGGCATTTAAGAGGCCTGAATGCAAACCGTGGGTAGATTTGCCACCTGACGCCAACTTGGCATCGATACGGTTACAGGCCGACTCGGTCGAGATCTCGCGAAATGAATCCTCTGCTTCGGCAATTCGCTCCGATGATGTCTCTCTGGAAGTCACTCCAACTCCTACGGTCTCTCACGAGGCAGTCATCACCAAGGAGGAATACGAGGAGGGCGCAGAACCGGTGGCGATGATCGATCAAGCGATCGCGAGTCAATCTGCGTTGGATCATTCGCAATGCAAAACGGACCACGAACCCAAGCTGGATGCCGAACGATCTCCCAAAACTGAAGTTATTAGTTCTCAGAAACAAACGATCGTTCCCGACACAGACCGCCCCGTACCATCGGCTGTAGATACGGTGGCGTTAAGAAAGGTACAGAGCATCAGCGAGGACACGAGTCTTGCTGCAATAGAGATTGCAAGCCGAGAAAACTTAAATGCGGCGAAAATGCCACCGCAAAAGTCTCGCGATACCGACCGTAATGGAAAACAAAAACCTCACCTGAGTCCGGCTGTTCCAAGGGCGGAGCGAGTATCACTCGCGAAATCGTCGATTCTGCAGCCAAAAGTTGATCAGTCACAGGACGATTACCTTTTGCAATTGGAGCGGTTGGTTGTTGAACTCAACATGGAATTGGCTCAGGTTCGAGGAGAACAAACAGGTGTAGAGCCATTGGAGCAAATGGCTAACCGAATCATTGCTCTCAATCTGGAGAATCTAGCATTGAAAGAAAAGCTCCAACAATCCAATCCATAGAGTACATCCAATCACCATGTATTGGTTCCGAAAAGACAAAGACTATGAACAATCGAATCTCAGAAATATTGGTAGGCAGCGATAGCAGATACATGACTGCTGAAGAACGTCAGGAAGTATTGGAATACACCAATGGGTTTCCCGAGCGTTTTCGCATAGTTGGCTTAATTGAATCCAACGAAGAAGCGGCTGTGCGATTCTGCATTGATAATACGCGAAAGCGTTACCCGAACTTTGACAAATATCACGGTAGCGCATGGGCGAAAGCATTTCGCGATGTGCAATTGACGACTCGATTCATGGCGCAAGCAATGCTGCTCGAGGAGATGGGAATTCTGGAAGAGAAATTGCTTTTCTGGTTAAGAACTATCCTTGCAGGGCTCAACTTCACTCCCGAGTTTAATCGCGATACCTACACCTATTTGAAGCAGGGGTTTCGGCAAAGCTTGCCGCCTGATGCGTACGCCGCATTTGAACCATACCTAGATAGAACCATCGAGGTTATGTCGGATTTTCCTGCACCCGCCACGCCCGCCGTTTAGAAAAACAGAACCCACCTGCCCCCTAGTAGTCATCGAATCTATTGAAAACCACTAACCTGAACATCGTATATGCCAAACTCGAGCGAAATAGAATTACGAAACTACTATGTTGAGAAATTGTATATGACCGCAAATGTAGAAACTGGGGTTCTCGTGAACCGGTCTGGACGCCGGATGATCGCATTGACTAACGATTTCCTATTGGGACTTCATCGAGCTCTTGAGAAGGAATGTGGTGATAGAGTCGAAACCGTTCTCCATCATTGTGGAAGAAAATGGGGACGGAATTTCGGAAAAGGCCTGGAAGATGCGTGGTCTGAGTTTTACGCAATACCTCTCAAAGAATTTCCATTAGCTTTCTTCCAGAGTCTGGTCATTCAAGAATTTGGACACAATGGATGGGGCGTTCTTGCGATCGATTATTCTCATTTCGATCGCGGAGCAATAGATCTCTCGCTCGAGGGAGCCATCATGGCAGACATTACAGAAGGGAAGCTAAGTTATCCGGCGGATAGTTTGACCGCAGGTATCATCGCTGGCATGTTCTCTCATTTTATCGCAAAAGACCTCGACTGCTTCCAATCGCAAAGTGAAAAGGATGGATTCAGCAGCAGTCGATTTTTGCTTTCCGATCCAAAGCGAATCGAATCGCTTCGTTCCTGGAAAACTGGTCCGAAATCACACCAAGAGATTATGGACCATTTATTGACCCTCCAATCTTGAATGGCTAGAAATTGCAAAAACCCAACAGCTAGGTATCAGATTCTAATTGATCCGAAGTTGGCGAAGCGATTCGGCTATCGAACCAAAATAAAGGAAGTGCTATGAACAGTGCATTCTCAAGAATTATGACCGCCGCGGAAGGTCGCTATTTCACATCGCTCGAAAACGAGCAGGCGTTAGGGGCTGCTTTGGAGCTTCCTCATAGAATACTCGTCTCCAAGCTCATGCAACAATTTGAGTTCGAGATCGTAGACTACGCTACCCATGCCTTTTGCGACATCACCCCAGGTTTCGAGGGCCCCTCTGGCTCGATGAGACGCAAAAAAGGGCATCAAGACGGTCGAATTCTATTGCGATACGCAGCCCAAGCCGTCCGTGAAGGCTCCTGTGAAATCGTTTTCGAGAAGGTATTGTCATGGCTCGTCGGCCACCTCGATGCGTCCAATGTAACCGGCCATCACATGGAAGTTTTCATGCACTTTCTTCAACAGGGGACACATCGAGAGCTTCCATTGCAAGCCCATCCTTTCGTTGATACCGTTTTCGAGCAGATGATCGCGTTTGTGAGGCAAGCGTCTTACAGCGGAACTATTCATCGAGCGCATCGACGTATCGCTGAGTTTGCGGCAGAACGCGTGATGTCAATCATGCCAGATGTCAAAGCTCAATACGGAGTTTCCAGTGTTTCGAAATGCAAACGAGATTTCGAGTTGATAATCAAAGAGGTTGCGAGGGTGATGAAAAATCCATCCCCTATCGAGATGAAGAAGCAGTTCGCTGGTTGGTTGATTGAGCGACTCATGAGTCAAGTGGAGTACAACTCAGAGGTCTGGTACTGGTCGTTCTTAGCCCTTCGCGAGGGGATTGTAGAGTGTTGTGGCCCTGAAGCCGCTATGGGGGTGAGCGATTTGTTCGAGACCATGGCAGACTGCTCTGGTCATTTGTTGCAGGCGGTTCGACTTACTACGCACGCAGGTGAGATTGCTGATGCTGCTGCAGGTAAGCTATTGGAACGAGGGGAAACGTTAGGGTTGCTTCGCACCGATGAATTTCAAACTGCGGTTTCGATGGTTAACCGACAATTGATTATGGAGGTGTCGATTCTTCATGCTTGTGGACCAGCGGACATTCGAGCGGATCAACTCGCGGATATTTGGTGCAAGATCGTATTGCCCAATATGCCATCGACCCATTCAGGACTTCTTGCGTCCAGTTTGAAGGTGTTGTTGGAGGTGGTCGACTCGCGTTGGAAGGATAACACCGCGAAAGTGTTTAGACACGCGATCCTGCAATTGGTGGAGGTCGCGCGCCGAACAGAAATCGCGATGCGATTGTCCGAAGTCGTGGATAAGATATCGACGGAGTCTGCCAACTGGGCTATCGAGAACTTCAGCCAATTCGCGGCCGACAAACGAGCCGCCTTCCGGGATATTCGATTGGTGTTGTCAAAGATCGTAACTTCGATTCCGAGCGGTCCTGCCGGTGTTAACGGATTCGAGTTCAGATCGTACATAGCGAAGTATCTGTTACCCAACCTACCATTCAATGTCGGAATCTTGAAGCAAGTGTATGATCGTGTGATCCGAGTTATCGAAACTCACGCAGATCCAGAGGATGCGAAGATTGCACGCGGGTATTTGGATGACGCGATGGGGTGCTTTGACCGCCATGCGAAATTGTATGCCGTGGCGGCACATGCCGATCGATTTGCTATTTCCGCGGTGGAACGTGGATACCAAGCCGCTCCAAGACACGAGTCGTTAGAACGAGGGGGTATCAAGGCGGGGCGTCGCGATGGAAAACTATTGATTCAAAAGACCATCGAGGCCGCCATCATTGGTGGAGCGGCAGCTGAGGTCTCACTTCATGAATACTTCCAAGTTGAACAGGTCCGATTCAGCAAGTTGCCCGGATCAGTCGTTGTCGAATTTTTGCGTGGAATTCTGGAGCAACTGCGAGAGTATCCCGAGATTGCGGAGTTGCTGATGGGGCTAGCATCCGTCGCACCAGCTTACACAGGTGCATATAAGATTAATGAACATAGCAATGCTATGGCCGAACGCATTTCTACCGCTGCGGTAAATTCCTCTCAAGCATACAAAGACCAATTGGGTGAACGTGGGCTTGAGGCGTGCATTCGAGACAATTCGGTTATGCTGCGTGGCCTAGCAAGCTTCCTGCTTTCATCCCCGGGCGACGTTTCTAGCTTTAGGGCTTGGTGGCGAAAGAGGATTGGTCAAAACATTGTGGCTCGACCAGAGCACTTTGAAGCAAATTCGCCGTGTGCCAAGGCAAATTTCAACGAGTTGATCAATGCGCTTTGGAGCCAACTCGACCGTGATGAAGCAGAGACCATTGAGATGTATCTCAGACAGATTTTCAACTCGTCCTCAACAAACGCTTCAACCGAAAAGACCGGCCCAAACAAACGAATGGTTCCGATCAGTACCTTTGCTGCCTCAATTCAGCCAGTTTCGTTTGCAGATGTGGCTGCTATGAAGTAGGTTTTGTGTCGGGTGGGCTGCCGGCTTGTCTACTGGAGCCCACACTGGGCTGGCTGCCTTATACACGGTGACTGATGCGATGCGACATCTATATATCATTCCGATAGTACATTCGAGACATGATTTGGGTACGTTGGAGCAACCTATTCGCGACGTAAAAAGTCAGTTCTTGCAAACCCAAACTCTCGAACAGAATCAACGAGTACTCGACACGTTCTGGGAAGAAATGAAACTAGGAATCCAATCCTGGAACGTCGATTACTCTAACACTCTCGTCTTTCAGGACGCTCTGCCTTACACAGGGGATCCCGAACGAATCATCGAGCATCGAATCGTCGATGAGTTGGCTTCAAAGGGTAGTGCCAACCACAAATTGGTCAAATGGTTGTTAGAACGAGGGGCGCAACTCGTTGGAACCGAATCGACCGAGCTTCTCATCAAGGAATACGAAGCGGTTAAAAAGAGTTTGGCGGAAGGACTGTATCGAGAGATGCTGGAATCGAGCGATCGAAGGGAAGAAGAATCCGCGTCATCTCTTCTAGCACAAAGAGATCAGTTCATCGCTCAAAGAATTATAGAAACGCTGCAGATGGGTCAGATTGGAATACTTTTTATTGGTCTTCAGCATCGTGTGCATGACTTTCTTCCGCAAGATCTCCAAGTCGAGTATCCCTTTGGGAGACTCAAAGATCGAGAGAGTCCTCGGATCTTTGAGCCGATGGCTTAACGCCGGCAACCGACCGGCACCCCCAACCAGAATCGATACGATGTTAGCTTGAACTCCGTATCCTCTCAGGCAGATTCCCTCTCACGTAAGGGAATCCCCTATTCGCAATCTTCTCAAGATGACGAATGTTTAGCTCTCACGAGAGATCAAGAGTGCAAAATGTCACGGTTCTTGCACTGTTTCCTTTTGAAAGCTCAAAAATAACCGAACTTCTTAACATGCAAGTTACAGAACCTATGTAGGAGGAAATTCGGCAATGAGCGACAACGAAGACATGAAGCAGAAACAAGCCGCAGCCGACTTGACTGCAATGCTGGGAATAGGTGGGCTCTTTGATGGTGTTTCCAACTTGATCACAAAGTTTGGTGAATTGGCCGAGAAAGGTGAGAGTCTACGGGCTTCGGTAGGTGAGGGGGAGACCTCGTCCGGCAAGAAGTTCACTACATCCTATGGCGTCAACGTGAGATTCGGCGGGGGAAGAGACGAAACAGGAAAAGACGGAGAGTACAGCGTCCATCCCGTTCAGAAAGCTTCGAATCCAGAATCAAAGCCTGCAACCAGTGTACCTCGTGTTCGCGAGCCAAATGTTGAACTCTATGACGAAGGGGATCACGTTCAAATCATCGCCGAGATGCCGGGTGTTTCCGGCGAAGATGTTCATCTTATCTTCATGGAAAAGAGCTTGTGTATTCAAGGGGTGAGCAAGGTAGCTGAGTTCAAAAAAGAGCTGTCGCTACCACGAGATTTCGGGCCTGAGCATGTTTCCATTACAGCAAACAATGGCGTCGTTGAAATTCGACTGTCCAACAAATAGCTATTGTAGTGCCAACGGAGTTGACCAAGGCAGTCGAGCTATAGGCCAATTTTATCGTTGCCTTATGCGAGATGGGTGAAGCGATTCTTAAATGGATTTGAACGCATGTCAATAATGGATACTACAACCAAGCTGCGATTGCGCGTCGTAGAAGCTGCAAGTCGCGATGTCGGTCGAGGTCTTATTCGACTTGATCCGAGTGACATGGACTTGTTGGGCGTGCGGCCTGGTGACATTGTAATGATCACTGGCAAAAGCTCTTCCGTTGGTAAAGTCATGCCTGCTCAGAAGGATAGTCGTGGAAAGTCTTGGATACAGATTGACGGAGTCATTCGTGAGTCTGCGGGCTGCAGTATCGATGATTTGGTTGAGATCGAAAAAACAAATTGTTCGAGTGCGCAGCGTGTCACGATTCGTCCTAGGAAAGTCAAACCTGTCGAGCGGGATCTTGATTACATCGCCTCGCTCGTCGACGGGTTACCGATTCAAAAAGGAAGTGTGATTCGAGCCATCTTGTTTGGTAACGAGTCGATCGACTTTGACGTGCAAGAGGTTGTTCCAGACGGACCAGTTTTGATAACTCCTAACACAGTGTTGAGTATCGAACAGTGTAATACAGATGGAGTTACGCGAAATCCCTCGTATGAGGATGTAGGGGGAGCCAAAGCTCAGTTGCAACGAATCCGCGAGATGATTGAATTGCCTCTGAAATTCCCAGAGGTTTTTGATCGGTTGGGGGTCAGTGCTCCACGCGGTGTTCTGCTGTATGGCCCGCCAGGTTGCGGAAAAACACTAATCGCGCGCGCTATCGCACATGAATCTGACGCAAAATTCTTCGTCGTTAGTGGTCCTGAAATTATTCACAAACACTACGGCGAGAGCGAAGCGCACCTAAGAAAGATCTTTGAACAAGCGAGCAAACAAGGACCAAGCATCATCTTTCTCGATGAGATCGATGCGATCGCACCTAAGCGTGAGAATGCAGCAGGTGATGTGGAGCGACGCGTGGTTGCCCAGTTGCTAACCTTGATGGATGGTCTTAAGCAACGCGAAAACGTAATCGTTATCGCCGCTACCAATCTACCCAACTCCATCGATCCCGCATTGCGACGACCTGGCAGATTCGACCGCGAAATTGAGATAAGTATTCCCGATCGTTTCGAGCGGCTTCATATCTTGGAAATCCATACACGTGGTATGCCGCTCGAGGACGACGTCGATTTGCGTCACCTCGCATCCATTACGCATGGTTTCGTCGGGGCTGATTTAGAAGCACTATGCCGCGAAGCTGCCATGGTTTGCTTGCGAAAGCTGTTGGACAGGATCGATATTGGGCAGAAACGAATCTCCTATAGCCAGCTCGCGTCAATCCGCGTCTCTATGTCAGAGTTTCTACAAGGTTTCCAATCGGTCGAGCCATCGGCAATTCGCGAAGTGTTTGTGGAGGTCCCGAGCGTCCATTGGGACGATGTAGGCGGTCTCGAATCAATCAAACAAGAACTACGTGAAGCGATAACTTGGCCATTGAAGTACGAGTCGCTGTTCACGCAAGTGAGAGTTCGTCCTGCCAGAGGCGTTCTCTTGGCGGGCCCACCGGGTGTTGGCAAAACGATGATCGCAAAAGCCGCCGCGACAGAAAGCCAGGTTAACTTCATTTCAGTGAAGGGGCCAGAGTTGCTCTCGAAGTTCGTTGGTGAATCCGAACGCGCGATACGGAACATCTTTAGCAAAGCTCGACAAGCTGCTCCATGCTTGATGTTTTTCGATGAAATTGACGGACTATGTGCGACGCGACAATCTGGCACGCAAGACTCCGGCGTCACGGGCAGAGTGCTTAGTCAGTTTCTTTCCGAGATGGACGGAATCGAAGAGATGAACGGAGTCTTTGTCTTAGCAGCAACGAATAGACCCGACATGGTTGACCCAGCGCTACGTCGATATGGTCGGTTTGAACAAACGATTGAGGTCGGGCTTCCGGACAGCGAGAGTCGAAAATCAATCTTGCAAGTTCATCTCAAGAATCGACCTCTCGCAGAGAAGTTTGATTTAGACGAACTCGCAAATCGAACGGAGGGATTTTCCGGAGCAGACTTAGCTTCCATTTGCAGTATGGCAGCTCGATCAAGCATCAGGCGAGTCGTTGCGCAGTTGAGCCATGATAAGGCGGGGTCGGCATCGGTTCTGATTCAGAAAGAGGACCTTCTGAATAGCCTGGAACAGTTGATGAAATCAGGGAAGGGTAAGCAATGAACGACGCATTATATCTATTGGGATTCTCTCCGAAGCTTTCGATGAGAGATCCCGCGATTGCCACCAATGTCTCATTGGAAGCTGGCATCTCCGATTCAGAAGACGTTGAGTACTTCGATCCGAACACCTTGACCTTAGCTGAATTATTCGACATCGAGAGACTGGATGCTGGATTGGTGTCTGCATGGTTCAAACGATTAGATCGTTCCGAGTTTCTCGGCGAAGTGGGAGCGAGAAACCTCGCAGACATTCATTGGTTGACGCCACGTGTAATGGCTCATGAGGAGGCCGTTGGGCTCCTGAGTTCTCAATCGTCATTTTATCCTGCTCGTTTTGGTACCCTGTTCTCATCGGACGCGGCACTCCAATCCTGTGCGGTGTCTGCAACTCCACGCCTCACCGAATTCTTCCAGTTGATCAAAGGGAAACAGGAGTGGGGACTGAAACTCTATGGAAACTACGCTCAGGCGGCCCAGATGCACGCTGAGAGAAACGGCCTCCTGAAAGAAGGTGTTCCTCTCAAAGGAGCGAATTATCTGAAACTGAAACAATTGCAGAGAGAACTTACAAGATCTGAATCCGGTGTTTTTTTGCAGTCGCTGAACACCGCGATGGTATCGATACAAGAAGCATTTGCGCATACACAGCATCGTTCAATCAAGGCTTCTACCAAGTCTGATGCAAAGGAACAATTATTGAGTAACGTAGCTGTATTGGAATCGATCGAGAATTCAAACCGGGTTGCATTCTGGGTGGAGCAATGGAATCTTGATTCCACAAAAAATGGAGGCTTGCGAATGGAACTTTCAGGACCGTGGCCTGCGTATAGTTTCTGTCCCTCACTCCCTGCATTCAGCGATCCGATCTCTGATCCTCAAGAGGGATCTGAAAGGAGAGCTGCGTGATTACAGATGTACAGAGAATGGAATCGCCGGGAAGAAATCGTTGGATGATTCATGCTGTTCTCTTTCGTGGATCGGACGATTCCGCTGCATCGCACTTAACGGGAGTGCTCGCTGAGCGGGCAAGCTTGTTTCTCGTTGATGAGTTCATCGTCGTTGCTTCGGATGTTGATCGTGACCATCGAAGAGAAGAATCTCTACAATGTCAGATCGTCGACTACTCTATTTTGGTAAACGAGTTGCACCGGGAAGTAGACATCCTCCCTTTTCGATTCGGCGTCATTGTGACCGCGAATGAAATCGTTAACACCGTACGACTCAACAAACCAGGGTATCGATCCTGTTTACAAAGGATCGCAGGGTTTTCGGAATTGAATTTAAGATGGGCCGTCCCCGAAGTGCACGGAGAGCGACAGGCAATTCCAGCGAACGACGGAAACTACACCAAATCAAAAGGTTTCGAGTATTTAAAGTCCAAACTCACGGGCAAACAATCTGGACTTCAGTTAGAGAATGAATTGAGCGGGATATGCGCGGATTTTGCGCATCGATTCCCCGCAGAGCAAATCCAATGGCAATCGAGCGTTGACAAGCTAAGGGTGAGTGGAGCCTGCTCAAAAACGGATTGTTATAGGATTGCAAGAATCGAACTATTGGTTCGAAAAGAGGCTATACCTGCGATGATTCTCGCGGCCTCAAGCCTCCTCTTGCGTTCGGAAAAACCCACGGTTGCTTCTGGTCCGTGGCCTCCGTATTCGTTTCTCGAATCGGAGAATGTTGGCTGTGTATCGTCACCAATGCAAAGGTGTGCAATTACATTTCCCAATGAAGCGGTTGGCTAAACCAGAAGCAATAGTAGGTGTAGATTGCTTTGCGTAGGTTACTGCCCTTATTGGATTGAAGAGCAGCTATGTAGAACAACACTCCCAATCACTGATTGCGACCGCCATACGGAGTGCAAGCATGTGAGGCAGTACGCGTTGTACTTAGGGGTGAGAAGTTTAAATGTGTTTTTCAAATAAACCTAGGAGATTTTGAAGTGGCATCAGTACAAAAAACCACCGACTCGTCCAGCTTGGCAGAAGTCGTTGACCGTATCCTGGATAAGGGTGTTGTTATCGATGTTTGGGCAAAGGTATCACTCGTCGGGATCGAATTGCTTTCCATCGAAGCTCGCGTTGTGATTGCGTCCGTTGAGACATATCTCAAGTATGCCGAGGCAATCGGCTTGACTGCAACGGCAGCTGCTCCAGCATAGTGATATCTGGTATGAGACTAGACCGGTCTCACGAGCCGAAGGAGTGTATTCGTCCCATGGGGCCGGTCTATTTCTCAAGCACATGTTATTCCATTGTGTCATTTTAAGGTGTGTCGTTTTAAGGATCAGTGCTGATGGCTAGTTTTCGAGAACAGATGCAGCGTTTGGCAGACAGCATTACGAAAAGTCGCAATGAAAGAAGAGCATTTCTAGATAAGAATCAGAAGGAGTGCACAAGAAAAAGACGCGAGCGGAAAGACCAACGATTAAAAACCAGCTCGGAGCTTGCAAAAGAGGCCAAATCGCTTACCAAGCAACTCACTGAGTTTAGAAGACACAACCAAAAGGCGGTAGAAAGAACTCTTCGTGATCTGCGTACAAGACGGTTAAAGACGGCGAGGAATGCGAAAGCATTACTAAGACAGGAAGTAATCAAGAACAAACGTGAAATTGCTCGTTTGCTCCGTCAAAACAAATGCGATCGTACGCGCGCAGCGCGTCAACAATATCGAGCGTCGGCTACGACGCTTCAATACGTTCGTTCGCAGGTTCAACGCATTCGGATTGAGACTAACCGAATGACCAAATCCTGGGCGCGGGATCGAAACGATGCTCGACAGATTTGGCAGCGGTTGCAGAGCGCCTCCGCAGTGCGTCGAGAGAGCAATTCTGGCTCCCGTGCTATGGCCGCTCCCGCGTTGCTTGTTGCATCGCCAGGACCTGTTCCTGTTTCGGAGCCAGTGAGCCAAAGGGCGAGAGTACTACCTTTGCCACCCAACTTAGCAACGCAAGGTGTTTCCTCTGCAATGAATGTCTGAAATCTGCTTATCCTTAGCTCCCACTCAACTAGTAAAGAATACGAAAATCATGCAAGAGGCATCTTTTCATCGCGGCGCAACCACATCAAAGGTCGCTAGTGGATTACCAAATCAGTGTTCAACAGCTGACTTTATTCCACAACCTGGACCTGACTTCGTCGCTACCGAGGCTGTTCAAGAGCTGACGAATCGAGCGT
>Ga0068877_10003960_pt1 | contig 11696 bp, 12 predicted proteins | sample NOAtaG_FD_66437 | JGI IMG/M metagenome (GOLD analysis project Ga0068877, IMG submission 66437) | Freshwater lake microbial communities from Lake Erie, under a cyanobacterial bloom - NOAA_Erie_Diel6S_1000h metaG | ecosystem: Environmental > Aquatic > Freshwater > Lake | place: USA: Ohio, Lake... | reverse complement strand
CTGCAGACGGTCGAACGCATGCTCGATTTTGCCGAAGTGAAGGCCGGCGAGTCGCTGGTCGACCTCGGTTCCGGCGACGGGCGCATCGTGCTGGCGGCAGCCAAGCGCGGCGCGAACGCACGCGGCATCGAACTCGACGAAGGGCGCTTCAACATCGCCAACTGCTGGGCCCAGGAACTCGGCCTCACCGGCAAGGCACGCTTCCTCCAGGCGAACATCTTCGAACACAATTTCTCCGATGCAGCCGTGGTGACGATGTACCTGCTGCCCGGGTTGAACATCAAACTGCGCCCGATCGTGCTCGACATGCGTCCGGGCACGCGCGTCGTGTCGCATGCGTTCACGATGGGCGACTGGGAAGCCGACCGCACCGAGTCCGTCGCGGGCAGCAACCAGACGATCTACCTCTGGATCGTTCCGGCCAAGGTCGGCGGTTCCTGGACGATCACGCCGGCATCGGGTGCGCCGGTGACCGTCTCGCTGACCCAGCAATACCAGAAGTTCGAAGGCAGCGGCGGTTCGGTCAAGGTCGCCAAGGGCAGCCTGCGCGGCGACCAGATCAGCTTCACCCTGGTCGACGGCGCGGCGTCGCGCGACTATGTTGGCCGCGTGGTCGGCGATCGCATCGAAGGCAAGGGCTGGACTGCGGTCCGCTCGAAGTAGTCCGGCAGGTGCGGAGGGGAAACGCGCTTCGGCGCGTTTCTTTCTTGAATAATTATTTACATAATAAGCATTCAATGTATACTGCAAGCGGGTCGAGCAGGGGCAGTTTACAAAACCGATTGACCGAGCTGGACCAGTCCGCGCTGTTCCGTCCGTTGACCAAGTGGAACGCGGAGATAGACCATGCCGACCGCCTGCCCGAGACGGTGGGCGCAGCCTTCCGCGCGATGACCAGCGGCAAGCCGGGTGCAGCCCAACTCGGGCCTCCCTTCGACACGCAGAAGGATGCAGCGGTCGAGCCCGACGACATCTGGGCGCAGCCGGGACACGCGACCTATCCGTCCTGGCGCAGCGCACCGGACCCGTCGGCCATGACTGCGGCGGTGAGCGCGCTGGTCTCGGCGAAGCAGCCACTGATCATCTGCGGCGGCGGCGTGGTCATCTCCGGCGCCGAGGCCGAACTGGCGAGCGTCGCCGAACGCCTGGGTGCGCCGGTAGCCACGACGATCTCGGGCCAGGGATCGCTGCCCGAGAGCCATCCGCTGTGCAAGGGGGTGGTCGGCAGCAACGGCGGCACGATGCCCACCCGGGCCGCGGTCGAGCAGTCCGACCTGGTGATGTTCATCGGCTGCCGCGCCGGCTCGGTCACCACCGAGCGCTGGCGCTTTCCCACGCGCGGCACGCGCGTGCTGCATATCGATGCCGACCCGCAGGTCATCGGCGCGATCTACCGGACCGAGGTCGCGCTGGTCGGCGATGCCCGCCTCGCCCTGCATGCGATCGATGCCGAACTCGTCCGGCGTGCCGCCGAAGTGAAGCGCGGCAATGGCGCGGCGCGGGTCGCCCGTGCGCTGCAGGAGAAGTTCTCGGCATTCGATCGCCTGGACACCAGCGGGGAGGCCCGGGTCCTGCCCGAACGCATCGTCGCCACCCTGAACGAAGTGCTGCCATCGGACGCCGTCGTGGTCTGCGATCCGGGGACGCCCTGCCCCTACTTCTCGGCGTTATACCGCTTCCGGGAGTCGAGCCGGCATTTCATCTCGAACCGCGCCCATGGGGCGCTCGGCTATTCGATGTCGGGCGCGATCGGGGCCCACTTCGGCCGGCCGCAGGCAAAATGCGTGTCGGTGATGGGCGACGGCAGCTTCGCGTTCACCGCGGGCGAACTCGAGACCATCGTACAGCTGCGGCTGCCGATCATGATGATCGTCGTCTCGAACAGCGTGTTCGGCTGGATCAAGGCCGGCCAGAAGACCGGCTTCCAGCAGCGCTGCTTCTCGGTCGACTTCACGCGCACCGACCATGCGAAGGTGGCGGAAGCCTACGGCGTACGCACCTGGCGCGTGGCCGATCCGTCGATGCTGCAGGAGGCATTCGCCGCCGCCGGCGAGCATGGCGGGCCGATGCTGGTGGACGTGGTGACGCAGCCGCTGCACGAGGCGAGCGCACCGGTCAGCGAGTGGATCGCCTGACCTTCCCGAGCCAGGCCTTCAGTGCAGCTTGTCCACGAGGTGGGCCGGCAGCGGCAGCACCGGGATGCCTTCATCGTGCAGCGCGCGCGCCTCGTCGGCCGTGGTCACTCCACGTATCGCGCGCTCCGGGGCTTGCTGGTTGTGGATGCGTCGTGCTTCGTCCGCGAAGCCGGTGCCGACATCCTCGGTCGCCGCCACCCAGCTGCGCAGGCGCTCCATCGCTTCGCGCAGCTTCACCGGATCGGGCGCACCACCGCCTTGCACCGGCACACCCGACGGCGCTGCAGCAGTACCCGCGGGAAGGCGCGCCGTGCGCCCATGCTCGGGCTGCGAACTCTTCACGTGGAGCGCGCTCGGCACGCGTGACACGACTGTCGAATCGCAGACCGGGCAGCGAAGCTGCGCAGCCTCGACCTGGCGCTCGCAATCTTCCTGCGAACTGAACCAGCCCTCGAAGCGATGTTCGCGCTCGCAGCGGAAGTCGTAGATGATCACGTTGAGTGGTGCCCGGAACCGGACTCGAACCGGTATGCCCGTTGAAGGGCGACGGATTTTAAGTCCGTTGTGTCTACCAATTTCACCACCCGGGCGGCGAAATCAATATGGAGGCGGGGGTCGGAATCGAACCGGCGTACACGGCTTTGCAGGCCGCTGCATAACCACTCTGCCACCCCGCCCTGCTTGCCCGTTGGACGCGTCCGGCTCCTGCGTCCGAACGCGGTGAAACGGTCAGGGCCGGTGCTCGACCGGCGCGCCTGCGGCCGGAGTCGCTGCCACGGTCACATGGGCACGGCAACCACGGGCGATGCACGTCGATCAAACAAAAATGGGAAGCGCGACGTGCGCTCCCCAGGGAATGAATTGGAGCGGGAAAGGAGGCTCGAACTCCCGACCTCAACCTTGGCAAGGTTGCGCTCTACCAGCTGAGCTATTCCCGCATCACAGGAGCACGAATTATAGGTTCGGCTGCAAGGAAGTCAAGTTGACCGCGATCGAAAGTGCATGGGCATGCGCGCGGCCGGGCCTGCACCCTGCGCCTCACCCTGCCCCCGGCTTCGCCGCGGCCGGCTGCGCGCGACGCAGGTAGTACACCATCGACCAGAGCGTGAGCACCGCGGCAAGGTAGATGAGCCAGGTGCCGACGCGGTGGACATCGATGCCGAACAGGGGCGCATGGAACAGCAGCATCGGGATCGCGGTCATCTGCGCGGCGGTCTTGACCTTCCCGATCATCGATACCGCGACGCTGCCGCTGCTGCCGACCTTCGCCATCCATTCGCGAAGCGCCGAGATGGTGATCTCGCGGCCGATGATGATCACGGCGATCACCGCGCCCACGCGGTCGAGTTCGACCAGCAGGATCAGCGCGGCCGCGACGATCAGCTTGTCCGCCACCGGGTCGAGGAAGGCCCCGAACGGCGTGGTCAGCTGGTAGCGCCGCGCGATGTAGCCGTCCAGCAGGTCGGTGAGCGCGGCACCGACGAACAGCACTGTCGACAGCAGGTTCTTCTGCTGGGCGTCGATCCAGGCATCCGGCAGGTAGAAGATGCCGATGAAGATCGGGATCGCGATGATCCGGGCCCAGGTGAGGTGGTTCGGCAGTGCGGGGTACATCGTCTCAGTGTAGCGCCCGATAGATGCGTTCAGCGAGTGAATGACTGATGCCTTCCACCTGCATCAGGTCCTGGGCGCTCGCGGCAGCCACGCCGCGCAGGCCGCCGAAGCGCGCGAGCAGCTGCTGGCGCCGCTTCGGTCCGACGCCGGCGATCCCGTCCAGCGCCGATCCGACCCGCTTCCTGTCGCGACGGGCACGATGGCCCTGGATCGCGAAACGGTGCGCTTCGTCGCGGATCTGCTGCACCAGGTGCGCACCGGGATGATCCATCGCGAGCTGTAGGCCTTCGCGGCCGTCCGTGAACACCAGGGTCTCCAGGCCCGGCTTGCGCCCCTCCCCCTTGGCGACGCCCACCACCGGCAGGTCGTTCACGCCCACGTCGTCGAGCACTTCGCGCGCGATGCGCGACTGTCCCGGGCCGCCATCGATCAGCAGCAGGTCCGGCAGCCTCCCCTCCCCTGCCACGGCCCGGCGGAAGCGCCGCTCCAGTGCCTCGCGCATCGCGGCGTAGTCGTCGCCCGGCGCGTCCGGGGTGACGTTGTAGCGGCGGTACTCGCCCGGGCGCATGCCATCGCCTTCGTAGACCACGCAGGAAGCCACCGCAGCCTCGCCCATCGTGTGGCTGACGTCGAAACACTCGATCCGGCGCACCCCCTCGGGCAGGTGCAACGCCTCCTGCAATGCCGACAGCCGGGCTTCCTGGTTCTGCAGGCTGGCGAGGCGGCGTTCGAGCGCCATCCGCGCGTTCTGCATCGCCATCTCGAGCCAGCGCCGCCGCGTCTCGCGCGGGTGAACCGACAACTGCACCTTGCGGCCAGCCTGCTGCGACAACACCGCGAGCAGGTCGTCCGCCTCGATCGCCGGATGCACGATGATCTGTTCCGGCACGTCGGCACCGAGGTAGTGCTGGGACAGGAACGCGCTGAGCACCTCCGGCGGCGTCGCGCCCTCGGCATGGTCCGGGAACAGGCTGCGGTCGCCGACATGGCGGCCGGCGCGGATCATCGCCACGTTCACGCAGAACCGGCCCGACACCGACTCGCAGGCCACCACGTCGGCGTTGGTCGCCGTGCCGGCATCGACGAACTGCGACTCGCGCACCTTGCGCAAGGCCTGGATCTGGTCGCGCAGCATCGCGGCCTCCTCGAAGGCCAGCCGCTCGGCGGCGAGTTCCATGCGCCGTACCAACTTCTCGATCACCAGGTCGTCGCGGCCTTCGAGGAACAGGATGGCGTCGGCGACATCCTCGGCATAGGCCGCGCGCTCGACCAGTCCCACGCAGGGGCCGGTACAGCGCTGGATCTGCTGCAGCAGGCAGGGCCGGGAACGGTTGCGGAACACCGTGTCCTCGCAGGTGCGCAGGCGGAAGACCTTCTGGATGAGCTGTATGCTGGCGCGCACCGCACCGGCATTCGGGAACGGCCCGAAGAAGCGCGACTTCTGGTCGAGCGTGCCGCGATAGAACGCCAGGCGCGGAAAGTCGCCGGGGCCGATGCGCAGGTACGGATACGACTTGTCGTCCCGGTAGAGGATGTTGTAGCGTGGCTGCAGCGACTTGATGAAGTTGTTCTCGAGCAGCAGCGCTTCCGACTCCGAGCGCGTGATGGTCACGTCGAACCGGTGCACCTGGCGTACCATCAGTTCGATGCGCGGAGAGACATTCCGGCCGGACTGGAAATAGGAAGCGACGCGCTTGCGCAGGTCGATCGCCTTGCCGACGTAGAGCACCTTTTCGTCCGCGCCGATCATCCGGTAGACGCCTGGCAGGTGCGGCAGCTCGGCCACCCGCTGCAGCACGACCTCGCGATCGGGTGGCACGGGTGCCGGCGACGGGACACCGGCAGCAGCATCGGGAGCCGGCTCGACACCCGGATCTCCGGCGACCATATTCCTCGACTTTACTTCAGTACCTTTCTTCAACTTATTGTTTTTCAGTGTTTCGCTTTTCCGTCGCCGGTATCGCTAACGGTTGTGGCCGAGGCAGGGCGGAAGGGGATCACGGTCGCTGTCCGCACTTCCGCCGGCGCACGGGCGACCGCCCCTAGCACCCCGTCCTTCTGCAGTTCGGAGAGTTCGGCCAGCGCGTCGCGCAGCCGTACCAGGCTGTCCCACATCATCGAATGCGCCTTAAGGCAAGCCGCCAGGTCGCTGCCGGCACGCGACCGCTCCATGTCGACGCGGAACTGCACGCCGCGCAGCCGCTGCTGCATGTCGGCAGGCGCCGCCTCGATCACCGCGTCCAGGGCCTCCTTGCGGCGCAGCTCGAAGGCGTCGGGATCGGTCTCATGCAGCCGCTGCCAGTCCTCGAACACGAAGTCCTGGGGCTTCCGGGGCGTTGGATCGGACATGGGAAGTGAAAGACCTCGAACGAGCGGTCGGATCCGGACATGCCTCGAGTCACGGGACCCGCCGGAGTGGCTGACGGATCGGGAGAGTGCCCGTCCCGCGCCCACGCTGCAAGGTACCAGTTCCGACACGGGACCGGTCATTCGACACCCCTGTAGTCCCGTTCTGGACCTGCCCTGTGCGGTCAGCTGCCACCCAGCGCCCTCGCCTGCGCTGCGAACGCGTCGGAGGACTGCAGCTGCGCGAGGCTGGCGGCATCCTTTGGCCCGCGAGGCCGGCCGCGCAGCGCCGACAGCCGGCGGGCACTGATGGCCGACACCGGCGGCAGCGGCCTGTCCAGCAGCGCGTCGGCGAGATCGGGCCGGTTGCAGACCAGGACCAGGTCGCAACCCGCGGCGAGGGCTGCGTTGGCACGATCGACGACATCGCCAGCCACCCGAGCGCCCTCCATCGCCAGGTCGTCGCTCAGGATGGCGCCGTCGAAACCCAGCTGGCGGCGCAGGACATCCTGCAGCCAGCGGCGGGAAAATCCCGCCGGCAGCGCATCGACCGCAGGGTAGATCACGTGGGCCGGCATCACCGCGGCGAGGTCGCCGGGCGCGAGGCGGGCGTAGGGCACCGCGTCGGCCGCAAGGATCTCCGCCAGCGGCCGCGCATCGACCGGTACGTCGACATGGGAATCGGCCTCAGCATAGCCATGCCCCGGGAAATGCTTGCCGACCGAGGCCATGCCGCCGCGGCGCAGGCCGCGCACCAGGGCCCGCCCGAGCGCCGTCACCGCGGACGCATCGCCATGGAACGACCGGTCGCCGATCACGCCGCTGCGCCCGAAGTCGAGGTCGAGCACCGGGGCGAACGTGAAGTCGACGCCGCAGGCACGAAGCTCAGCCGCCATCACGTGGCCGGCGAGCGCCGCCCGTTCGCAGGCGGCCAGCGGATCCGCGTGCCAGCCGGCACCGATGGAGCCCATCGACGGGATCGCGGTGAAGCCCTTGCGGAAGCGCTGCACGCGTCCGCCTTCGTGGTCCACGCCGACCGGCAGCGCAGGCGTGCGCAGCGCATGGATCGACTCGACCAGCGCCGCCAGCTGCGCGGGCGACTCGTAGTTACGCGCGAACAGGATCACGCCACCGCACGCCGGATGCCGCAGGCGGCGACGGTCGTCCGCATCCAGCGCCAGCCCGGCGACGTCGAGCATCACCGGACCGAGCGGACGCGGCGCCGCCTGCGGTGCCCGGACCGAGGCGGTGCTCATCGCACGACCTCCGTGCCGGCCCGTTCCAGCACCACCATCGCGCACACCATCCCGCGTTCGTCCGTGAGCGACACATGGCCGGCGACGACCCCCTCTCGTGCGGCATGCCGTGCGAGCGCCTCGCCGAACACCAGCAGCGGCTTGCCGCGCGGGTCGCTGGCCACGCCCATCTGCTGCAGCGTCGCCGGGAACCGCAGGCCGAGGCCGAATGCCTTCGAGCAGGCCTCCTTCGCCGCGAATCGCTGGCCGATGAAGTTTACCGGGCGGCGCGAGCGTGCGAGCGCGACCCGCTCCGACGGCATCAGCACGCGCTCGACGAAGCGGTCGCCGAAGCGGGCGAGCAGGCGTTCGACCCGGTCGAGCGCGACCAGGTCGGTACCGATGCCGTAGATCATGGCGCTGCCTTCCCGGCCGCTGCGGCCCTCGTGATGTCCAGCGCGCGGACATAGGCGCGCACCGCTGCGTCGAGCCCCATCTCGAGCGCATCGCCGACCAGCGCATGTCCGATCGAGACTTCGTCGATCGGCGCCGCGGCCGCCACGAACCGCCCGACGTTCGCGAGGTTGAGGTCGTGCCCGGCATTGACGCCGAGCCCGGCTTCACGCGCCGCCTGCGCGCTTTCAACGAAGCGCGCAAGCAGCGCGGGATCGTCCGGCGCACGCGCGTAGGACTCGGTGTACAGCTCGACCCGATCGGCCCCGAGGTCGCGCGCGAAGCGCATGGACGCGGGCAGCGGATCCATGAACAGGCTCACCCGGATGCCTGCGTCCTTCAGCGTGCGGATCTCCGGTTCGAGCTCCCGCGACCGCGCGGGCAGCGACCAGCCATGGCTGGAGGTCAGCGCGCCGGCCTCGTCCGGCACCAGCGTGCACTGGTCGGGCCTGGCATCGAGCGCGATCGCCATCAGGTTGTGGAACGGATTGCCCTCGATGTTGAACTCGGCCTGCGGGTATCCCTCCAGCAGCCGCGAAAGGTCGACCACGTCGGCCGGGCGGATGTGCCGCTGGTCGGGGCGCGGATGCACCGTGATGCCGCCCGCCCCGGCGGCCAGCGAGACGCTGGCCGCGCGGGTGACGCTGGGCAGGCCGCTTTCGCGCGAATTGCGCAGCAGCGCGATCTTGTTCAGGTTGACGCTGAGTCGGGTCATCTTCGTGCCGGCGGCGCGCCGGCCCTGTTTGTGGTGGCGACGGGGTTCAGAGGTTCTGAAGCGAGCGCAGCAGGTCCCGGGTATGCAGCGGCTGGTCGCCCAGGTAGTGCGCGAGCACGCGGCGCGTGAGCTGCTTGCTCTCCTGCAGGCTCTGCAGGTCGGTGTAGCGATCGTGTGCCATGTCGATCAGCGTCTGCCCGCTCAATTCTATGCCGTCGCGGTCCTCGCCTGCAGGCAGCGGCCCGGTGCCGACCTGGTAGACGTAGCGCCGGGCGGGATCGATCGGACCGCCCGAGGCCGCGTCCCGGTCGAGCACCAGCCCGTAGCCGATCTCGCCGAGCAGTTCGCGCTCGAAGCGCCGCAGCGTGGCAGACAGCCCGCTGCCTGCGGAGAGCTCGACCAGCACGCGGGCATAGGCCTCGAACAGCCGTTCGTGCGGATCCTCGCGGCGCAGCAGCCGCAGCAGCAGTTCGTTCACGTACAGCCCGCACAGCAGCGGCGTGGCACTCAGCGGAGGCAGGCCTCCGATCCATTCGACCTTGTGCAGCGTGCGCAGCTCGCTGCGTCCACCCCACCCCGCAGTCATCGGCTGGAACGGCAGCAGCAGGCCGCGCATCGCCGAGCCGGCGCGGCGTGCGCCGCGCGCCACCCAGGCGATGCGGCCGTAGGCCCCGGTGAAGGCCTCGACGATCAGACTCGTCTCGCGGAACGGATAGGTGTGCAGCACGAACGCCGGCACCTGCGTCACCCGGCTGCTGCCGCCCGCCATGGTCAGTCCTGCCCGGTGTCGCCCGGCAGGGCGATGTCCTGGCTGGCACCGGGCCGTGCGCGGGCGCGCTGCACCTTCACCCAGAGCTCCATGAACACCTTGCAGCCGAACAGCGCTTCCATGTCGTGGCGGGCCGCGGTGGCGATCGCCTTCAGCTGCACGCCCTTCTCGCCGATCACTATCGCCTTCTGGCCCTGCTTGGCGACCGTGATGGTCGCGTAGATCCGACGCAGCCGGGGCAGTTCCTCAAAGTGGTCGATCGACACGTCGCACTCGTAGGGCAGTTCGGCGCCGAGGAAGCGGAACAGCTTCTCGCGCAGGATCTCGCCTGCGAAGTAGCGTTCGCCGCGGTCGGTGAGGGCTTCCGGCTCGTACAACGCATCCTGCTCGGGCAGGTGCAGGGCCAGCGCATCGAGCAGCGGATCGAAGGACGGATCGTGCTCGGCACTGACCGGCACAATGGCCGAGAAATCGCGCTCGCGGCGCACACGGTCGATGAACGGCAGCAGCTTGCGCTTGTCCTGCAACTGGTCGATCTTGTTGATCACGAGCACCACCGGCAGCGACGCCGGCAGCGCCCGGCCCACCGCCTGGTCCTCCGGCCCGAAGCGCCCGGCCTCGACCACCCAGGCGACCGCATCGACGCCATCGAGCGCCTGTATCGCCTCGCGGTTGTACGTGCGCGACTGGTGCCCGCTGCGGTTGTCCTGCAGGCCTGGCGTATCGACGAAACCGAACTGCCGGTCGCCGCGGGTCAGGATGCCGAGCAGGTTGGAGCGCGTGGTCTGCGGGCGCTTCGACACGATCGCCAGCTTGGTGCCGATCAGGCGGTTGAGCAGGGTCGACTTGCCGACGTTGGGCCGGCCGACGATGGCGATCCGGCCGGACAGGCGCGGCGGCTGCGCGCCTTCGTCACTGCCGCCCGCATCCACGGACGCTGCGCCGGCAACCGGTGCGCGCGGCACGCTCATGCCGGCTGCGTCAGCCGCTGCCAGGCGACCTCCGCCGCCGCCTGCTCTGCGGTCCTGCGGCTGGACCCGGCGCCGCAGGTACGCACCGCCAGCACGTCGATCACGCACTCCACCTCGAATCGCTGAGCATGTGCCTCGCCGCTGATCGTCACCACCGCGTAGCGCGGTAGCGGATGGCGCCGCGCCTGCAGCCATTCCTGCAACCGCGTCTTCGGATCCTTCGCCGGGGCATGGATGTCGATCGCACCCAGGCGCGCACCCAGGTTCGCGGTCACGAAGGCCGCCGCCGCGTCGTACCCGCCGTCCAGGAAGACCGCGCCGACGACCGCCTCGAACGCATCCGCGAGGATGGACGGGCGCTTGTGGCCACCGGTGCGTGCCTCGCCCTCGCCCAGTCGCAGCGCACCGCCTAGGTCGAGCTCGAGCGCGACCTCGAACAGGGCCTGCTGGTTCACCAGGTTGGCGCGCAGGCGGGACAGTTCGCCTTCGGCGGCGCCGGGGAAGCGTTCCAGCAGGGCCTGTGCGACCACGCAGTTGAGCACGCTGTCGCCCAGGAACTCGAGGCGCTCGTTGTTGTCGGCCCCGAAGCTGCGGTGCGTGAGCGCACGGGAAAGCAGTTTCCCGTCGGAGAAGGCGTGCTGGATCGCGCGGGTCATCCCGGATGGTAACGCGGCTCGGCCCGGGCGCGCCGCCTCAGCGCGATGACGCCTTGAAGTCCACCAGGAGGCTCACGTTGGAGACCAGCGGGATCGTCACCCGGTACTCGGCCTCGATCACCAGTTGCCCCGATTCGCGGGTGATGACGAGATCGGAGACGCTTACCGCGCTCACGCTGTCGATAGAGATCTGGCGCCCGTAGGCCGCGCGAACGTCGGCGGCGGTCGCGTTGACGAACTCCGGGTTGTACGCGATCTGGCGGAAGATCTTGTTGATCGTGTACTGCTCGATGTAGGGCGGAACAAGCTTGAACGCGAACACGGACACGAAGATCAGCGCGATGCAGATCAGGATGAAGCCGATGAGGGAGATACCCGTCTGCCGGTTCCGCATGGAGGAAGCCTTCACTGGATACGCGTGCCGATGCGGCCCATCGCGTCGAAATTCCACCAGATCATCACCGCCTTGCCGACGATGTTGCGTTCGGGCACGAAGCCCCAGTAGCGGCTGTCGGCACTGGCATCCCGGTTGTCGCCCATCGTGAAGTAGTGCCCCGGCGGAACGGTGCAGGAGAATCCCGAATCAGTATATTCGCAATTCTCGCGCAGCGGAAAGCGCTTGACGCCCCCCAACTGCAGCGTCGGCATCTCCGGCTGCACCAGGATGTCGTGGGGTATCGTCCCGATCGATTCGGTGAGCCGGCGCGCGTTGACGAACGACAGCCCGCCCTCGACATAGCTGTAGTCGCCGACCGGCTTGAGCGGCACGGGCTTGCCGTTGATCTCGAGCTGCTTGTCGCGA
>Ga0068877_10003956_pt1 | contig 11707 bp, 11 predicted proteins | sample NOAtaG_FD_66437 | JGI IMG/M metagenome (GOLD analysis project Ga0068877, IMG submission 66437) | Freshwater lake microbial communities from Lake Erie, under a cyanobacterial bloom - NOAA_Erie_Diel6S_1000h metaG | ecosystem: Environmental > Aquatic > Freshwater > Lake | place: USA: Ohio, Lake... | reverse complement strand
AGAAGATCAGACGGGTTTCGCAAATTCCCTGCAGATAGGCGCGAGACTCGGCGTCGGGGGCCAGGCCGATCAGCCGCTCCATCTCACTGCGACGGCACGTTGTCGGATCGGTAGCGAGCAGCGCCTCGCGCAACGGCACATCCGCCACCAGGTGCAGGTTGTCATCGATCGGGTGCATCAGCTGCCGCGAGGGACACTCTTCGGTGCGAGCGAATGAGCCGCCGGCGATCATCGAGTAGACCACCCGCGCATCGAACACACCCCACAGGAAAGCGCGTGCCCGGCTCGTGGGCGCCCGCTCGATCAGCGCGACCAGGTGCGCCCGCGTGCACGCATCCGGTGGCAGCGCGTCGACCTCGTGCACGAAGGCAGTGTGGTCGGCACAACCAACATCGTCGTACAGCGGATGAGGGGTGAGCGATTCCATGAACCCCTAGCCTCCGGTACTGCGCGGCTCCAGCAACAGATTGGTCGTCCAGATGCCGGTGGGAACATCAATGTTGCTGGCGCGCTGCACGGTCACCACAGCGGTCCAGTTGAGGTAGCGCTCCGTGCGGCCCGCCTGCTGGGTGACGCGCACCGGCGTCTCGAGCACCCAGGTGTAGATGCCACCCACCGTCTTCTGCTCGACCACGATCGGGGCCTCCACGCGCACGAAGGTGGCATAGCGCTCGGTGAGCGTCTCGCGCATGAACTTGCTTTGTTCGAGCTGGCCGCGGAAGTCGACGAACGCGTCGGGCTGAAAGAAGTTGCGGCACTTGTCTTGCATCACCCGCACGAAGTCGGCACTGTTGAACGTCAGGCACTCGGCGATCATGTCGGCGGCATGCTTGGCGAGCGTGCGCGAGTTCACAAAGGGCTGATCCAGGGTCACGAGGGACACCAGCCGTCCATCCGGGCTCATGGCCACCACCTGCGGGGAGGGTCGCAACAGCACCAGCAGCAGCACGGTGGCGGCCAGAGCACAGCCCAGCAGGGCCAACAGCACGTTGAGTTTGAGCGATCGGCGCAGAGCCGCCCGCATTTGCTCGGGACTCATTGGCGGGTCCTTGAACATTGGCGGATCGGTCACCGCGCGGTTCGGTCGCTTGATGACGGCTTGGGAGACGCTGGACAAGGCAGGTGCTCCGACTCAGTTACGCGCGCCGGCGGCGCCGCCGATTGCGCGGGCGCCGTTGGCACCGCCCGCGCGGCGTGCCGCGCTTGCGCGCTGCTTCATCGCCGCGGCAACCTCTTCGGGCTTGAGCTGCAGCACTTTGGCCAAAGCCAGCATCTGCAACGCATCGAGCGCGCCCTTGCCGTGCTCCACCTTGCTGTACCAACTGGGACTGAAGACTTCCCGGCGACCCAGTAACGCCCCAACCCTTTCGCACACGTCGGACTGCTTGAGCTTCAGTCGCAAACGGGCTTGTTCGAGCGGAAAGATCGACGTCGGCGGGGTCGCTTTCGGGTTCGGTCGGGCGGACTTGCGCATCGTCCTTCGTCTTTGATGTTGCCGAATTTGACTCATCATACGCATAGACTTGCTTGAAGCGCAATCGCTGCCTTCGTTCTACGCGAGGGGTTGCGTGTTCTCGGTTCGCTGGCCCTGCCCGCTGTTCCGGCTATGTGTATTGTTTTCGTACCCTAACTTCCGGTACATTGTTCGTGACAGCTCCAAAGGTTTGGCCGCCTTGGAGATGCGCCGCCTTCCAGCACGCCTTCGTGGCTGCAAGGAACGCGGTCGGTCGGGCGCGGGGAGATCCCCACCCTCCCCGCGCCCCGTGACCGGATCAGAAGCGAAACGGGTGGGGAATGGTGGGGACCATGCACGAACAAGAATCACGAAGCGGCTGCGCCGCTGCGCCCGAGCCGCTGGTGCCGGCCTATCTCATCTTGCGGGCCGGCTCCGCGCTGCCCTTGGATGTGGCGCGTCTGCGCCTGAGCAGCTTTGCCCGCCAAGTCGATGGCGCGGCTTTCCGCGCGGCGGTGTTCCTGTGGGCGACGGCGTGGCAAGAGTCGCCAGCTGGGTCGCTGCCGAACGATCCCGTGGCGCTGGCGGCCGCCGCGCACTTGCGGCGCGAGCCGCACCGGTGGACACAGATCGAGGCCCAGGCGCTGGGCGGCTTCGTGCTGTGCAGCGACAACCGCTGGTACCACCCATCGGTGTGCGAGTTGGCCATCGAGGCGTTCAACGATCAGGAGCAGCGCGACTATGACCTGGCCGAGGACCGGCTGCGCAAGGAGAACAAGCGCCGCAGCCAGCGCGGCCTGACGCCGATTCCCAAGCCGGCGCGCCCGAGCGGGCGCGTTTTCGGTGATGCAGCCTCCTACCTGCAGCCGCCGATCGGCGAGGTCTTCCGCGATCTGGTCGAGCAGTTCCGCGGCATCGACGCCGGCTCTTCGCTCGCCGTGCGCGCGAAATCGCGCACGTCCTTTACTACTACCTACCTGGAAGAAGGTCTAAAGATTACGTCGGCGCCGCCCGGCCCCCCCGGCCGCGCGCCGTTCGAGCACGGGTCGGTAGCAATCGGTGGCGGCGCACAAAGGTTCGAGGGATCAGTGGCTTGCGCACCGTTCGGCGGTGTGAGAACGGCTGTTCCTTTATCGCTTCCGGTGGAATCCACCGGAATGTCGCCGGAACAGTGCCCTGCAGGGTTCGTAGACGTTGTGGATTCAACAGCTTGCGCGCAAGCGCGGGCAGCGACGAGCGCAGGCGCCTTATCTATTCCACTGGATTCCACCGGAAGCGATAAGGAACACCCCGCGTCGTTCATGGCGATCGAGCAATCGCCCATTAAATCAAACACTTCACCATGCACCGCCACGGCCTGCGCCAGTTCCTTATCGCTTCCGGTGGAATCCACCGGAAGGGTTCCACTGGACGTTGGGGTGCTACGACCGGGCAACTCCAGCGGGCCCCGGCAGCCGGAGCTGGGGACGGGTCATACGGCGGATTTGTTCGGCTCGCCGGTGCACCGCGAGCCGGCGCCGGGGCCGCGCGGTCGCCATACGTTCGCCGATGAGGACCTGGCGCTGGCCAAGCGGCTGTACGCGCAGGTGTGTCGGGTGGCGCCGAGCGCGGCGCGCAAGGCGCCGCACTGGGGCAAGTGGGCCAACCAGTTTCGGCTGGCGCGCGAGGTGGACGGACATGATGCTGCGGTGATCGGGCGAATGCTGGATCTGGTGGCCGACAACCACTTCTGGCACGACAAGATCCTGTCTCCCGAGACGTTGCGCCGCAAGTGGCAAGTACTGGAGGCGCAGTTTCGCGATGCGCTCTACAACAAGAAATTCGAGCGCCCCGCTCCGCCGCCGTCGCTTCGGCCCGCAGGATCCGGTCGGCCGACAGCCGATGTGGCAGCGGCGCTGGGGCTGGATGTGTGGCTGGGCGCAGCGGGCAACGCGCAGATCGTCGAAGGAGGCCTATCTTGAGGGAAACGCCTGCTCTGCCGGAGGCAGACGCCACCGACCTGTTGTCGGCGGGCGCACACAGTCCGGATCGCATGGATGCGGTCTTTGCGCGACTGTTCTCCTCCTACGGTCGCGCCTTCCTGGATCAGTTCACCGCCGGTCGCACGCACGGCGGCCGCGACGTCGGGGTGGAGTTGGCGAAGTCGGAGTGGCGCCGCGCATTGGCCGAGTTCGAGGATGACAGCCTGCTGCGGGCCTGTGATCAGTTGCGGGAGGCATGCCGCTGGCCGCCGAACCTCGCCGACATGCTCGCGGCGGTGCGCTTGCCGCCGGCCGGCGTGCTGGCCGACTACTACGCGACGGCGCAGCGGCTGCTTCGGCTGCGCCAGGCGTGCCCGGGCGCCGATGACGGTCAGTGGCCCACACGCGCCCTGTTCTGGGCCGCGCTGCGCTATGGCGCCGCCGATGTGATGTCGACCCCCTGGGAGCGGGCCCGCGAGCGCTTTGGCGCCGTGTACGCCAGTCTCGGCGGAAAGTCCCTTGCAGAGGTGCCCAGCTCGGCGGCGCCGCGCATCAGCGAGCACCGCGGCCCGCCGCCGCAAGGGGTGTTCGAGCGCCTGAGGCGCATTCGTCAGTAGGTTCCTGCTTCGTCGAGGCTGCGGGCGCCTGATGCTGCGCCCAGACCGCGTGCAGGCGGTCGTTCATGGGTTCGACGAGGCAGGTCCCTCACCGAACCAAGATACGGAGTTCGGCCGCTGGGCCGAAGCGACCTCTTCAACCAGCCTCGGCCAGCCGGCCGGCGCTATCCCTCCCCCGCCTGAAGGCGGGGCTTCTCGCGGGGTGTTGGTTACATCGGCTTGAGCCGCGCGGCGTCATGCCTGCTGCAGAAAGATCGGCAGGAGGATCAGTAGCGACCCAGCCATCCGGCTCGCGATCTCCCACAAAATTGCTTTGCAGTCATAAGCTTGCTCGCCGAGACGGATCGGTAATAAGATCGGCAAGTGCACGACCAGCCACACCAGTTCGAGCCCTTACTTCCGAGCACCGCCGAGGTCGAAAAGCGGGGGCTGCCCACCCTATCGGCGCGCATTGTTGAACAGGCAATGCGGCTGCGGACGATGTGGCACGGAAGCGCCCTGGTTGCCCTGCGCGAGGTGGTGCGCGGGATGAACTCGTACTACTCGAATCTCATCGAGGGCCAGAGCACGCACCCGAAGAGCATTGATGCCGCGCTGCATAAGGACTTCAGCGCCGAGCCGGAGATCGCCCGACGCCAGCGCGTCGCGGTGGCACACATTGAGGCAGAGCGCGAGCTCGAAACGACGATGCGGGCGTCTGGGCTGGGAGCAGATGCTGCGCTCACCAGCGCGTGGCTGATTGCGGCGCATCGGGCACTCTACTCGCGGCTGTCTGCCGCTGATCGGATGACCGGCGACGGGTTGCCGGTCGAGCCGGGCGAGCTGCGACAGCGCGACGTATTGGTGGGCCGGCACGTACCGCCAGCAGCCGCATCAATCCCACGCTTCCTCGAGCGGCTGGATGAGGTCTATCCCAAGGCAACGCGGGATCCGACGGCGCAGCTCATCGCGATCGCCGCGGCCCATCATCGGGCCGCATGGGTCCATCCATTCATGGACGGCAACGGACGCGCCGTGCGATTGCAAACGCATTGCGCGCTCTTTCCGATCACCGGCGGGCTGTGGTCTGCAAGCCGGGCGCTTGCTCGCAATCGCGCCGCCTATTACGCCAGGCTCGATGCTGCCGATCAGCCAAGACTGGGCGATTTAGACGGCCGGGGCAACCTGACCGAACGCGGCTTGCTCGACTGGTGTGAGCTGTTCGTGAAGCTGTGCGCCGACCAGGTGCAGTTCATGAATGAACTGCTCGACCTGGAGAACTTGAAGCGGCGTTTCAACTTCATGATTGCAGCGCGTTGCGCAGAGGGTTTGCTGCAGTATCGACCGCAGCTCGTCCTTCCCTTGCTGCACGTGGTCGCCCTCGGGCCTGTATCTCGGGGAGAGTTCAAGCAGATGACCGGGCTGAACGACCGGACCGCGCAAGCGTCGCTTGCGCAACTGCTGTCCGATGGCCTGTTGCGCAGCGACAGTCCCAAGGGCGCGGTGTCGTTCGGCTTGCCGCTTGGCGCTCTCGAGTATCTGTTTCCTCGGCTGTACCCGGAAGCGCAGTTGCCGATCGAGACGGCCCCCGAGACGGCCGACGAGCGCCGCTTTGCGCCTTGAGCGCTACACGCGTCGGCCGGCTTCATCGACTCGGCTAGTGCGTCGAGTTTGGGCCCTGCGCGATCGGCTGCGGCATGGGCACCGTGTCGGCCGCCTCGAGGGTCTGCCGGCGCCGCCCGATCTTCTCGCGCAGGCGGCGCTGGGCGTCCGCCAGGGCATGCGCTCGCGAACCCCAGGTTTCGGGCGCTAAGGGCGGGTTGAAGTCAAACCTCTCGTCCAGTGGCTGGCCGCGCCAGGCCAGGAACATCAACTCCACGCCGAACCTCTGTCGCGCCAGACGCGCCGCGTTCAGCTCGATGCGTGCCAGATAGTCCATGACGCCGCTGGATCGATTCAGTTTCATGCGTTGCTGCGGATCGGCCACGCACACCAAGGCGAAGAAGCGACGCTCGCTGCTGCATCCAACTGTGACCGTGGCCGTCAGCCGAACTTGGTTGCACAGATCGATGAGCAACTGCTCGATCTCGGTGGCGAGCTGGGGCGTGTCCGAATCGTTCACGCGTTCGGCTCCAATGGGGGATGCGCTTCGGCCGGCTTCTGGTCGCTGCTCTCAGTTGGCCACTGCACACGCGCCGACTCGTGCAGAAGGCGCCCGGCGGTCAACCCGGCGACCGTACCGACGGCGGCCAGCGCATGCGCCAGCAGCGCGAAGCTGCAGAGCGCCGCGCGGGCCGAAGGCTGATGGGCGCCCTCCGAGCGACGAGTCGGGCGCATCAGCGCGTCAACTCGGATGGCGCACCGAGGCCGGCTTGGCCGGTCCCAGAGCGAAGTCGTAGATCTGCTCGATTTCCTGCAGCGACCGCTCGGTCGAGGGGTGTAGAAGATCGAGCGGCAGCAGGGTGGGCGGCAGTGTGGTCGGCGGAGCGGCCAGCCACGTGGTCACCGGAGGGGTCAGAGGGGGAGTCGGCGGGTTCGGCGACCGAGCCGCCGCGCCGCGGGGCGGCCGCGCGACGGCCGGCGCGGCGCGGCGGCTCCGGGGCGCGGCAGGCGAGGCCTCGGCGTTGCGTGCCGGTGACCGCGGGTGTGCAATCAGCGACAGGCCCAGCCAGGTTGTGAGGCTCAGCGCCGCGACCAACAGAAGGGCTGGTCCCGCGATCAGCCGCAGGCTCGACAGGTCGCCGCCGAGGTCGTAAAACAACTTGACGGCGTAAAGAAGCAAGCCCAGGAAACACAGGGCAATCAGGACCGCCGCGCTCACCAGAGCGGGGAACATCGAGAGCGCGAGGTCGGGCGGCTCGATTGGGTCTTCTGTCATGACAACGCTCCTCTGTGTTCAGGCGGCCGCGCGCAAGACCGAGGTCTCGCTTCCGAGCGCGGCCAGCTTCTCGGTGTCCCAGTCCTGTGCCAGCAGCCAACCACGCAGTTCCACGGGCAGCTGCAGCGCGCGTTGGGCGCGCGTGACGGCCACGTACAGGAGATTGACCTCCTGCGGATCGAAGGGCAGCGGCTGACCGCGTTCGTCCTTGCGTGGGTTGTTCAGGTCGATGAAGCCGTCGGACAGTTCGACTTGCTCGAACTCGCGGCCCTTGGCCTTGTGGGCCGTGCTCAAGAAGACCTGGGCCTGATCGGGCTCGCGCGTGTGGGCGGCGCACACCTGGGCGACCAGGGCCGGCACGTCGTGGCCATACTTCTGCACCATGGCCGCCTTCTGTTTCATCTCGCGATCGTCGATCTGCTCGGCAATCGTTTCGTACGAAAGGAAGTCTCCAAAAGCACGCACGTAGGGGTCGGCGATGCGATCGGGCTGCCGGGCGAACAGGTAGTACACGTCCAGCACATCCTGGAAGTTCGGCTCGCCGCCGACGTAGTGCAGGCGGCTCTTGCGCTGGACAACGCTGACGGCCCGATCGAGCACCTGCGCGTTGGTGCGTGCGACGTAGGCGTAGGGGCGCTCGGGGTTGATCTCGAACTGCGTGCTCGCGTCGGCGCCGCCGCCGACGATCTCGAAGTCCGCGCGGGCGGCCCTCTGCAGGATGAGGGTGGCGACCTTGGCCACCCCCGCGCCAAAGCGGAACGACACTGACAGGCGCGCCTGCTCAGCGTTGCCAATCTGCGCCAGGGCATCGATGGCGCCCCGAAAGGCATAGATGCTCTGGTGGCTGTCGCCGACCCAGACCTTGTGTCTTGCCGTGATGCGCTCGACGAGCTGCGCCGTACACGGGTTGGTGTCCTGCGCCTCATCGAGCAGCACCGCGGTGTAGTCGCGTGGGCTGGCGCCCGCCAGCTGGTACAGCTTCAGATAGCCGTCGTGTGACAGGGTGAGCACCGAGTCGGCCGGGTCCTTCATGCGTCGCCATAGCTCGCCCGCCAGGTCGGCCAGCTGGTCCGGATCAAGGCCGCTGGCGCGGGCGGCGTCGCCCACGTGCTCGGGTCCGGGCCGCCCCTGCACCGAGGCGAGAAAGTTGCGCACGGTATCCAGCGTGGCCCGGGCAAACAGCGGGGCCACGCCCAGCGCGCGCGCCACATCCATGGTGCGCGGCTCGCGCAGCTTGTGGACGTAGCGCTTGCCGACGTCCGCAAACGCCAGCGCGTGGGTGGTGCTGGCGCGCATGTTGGCCGGGCCGCGGCTGCGCATCTGCTCGGCAGCGCTGCGGTTGTAGGTGAGCAGAAGAACCCGCGCCTGCGGGCGCGCGGCAGCCCAACGAATCAGGGTGGAGCTCTTGCCAGCGCCGGCGCAGGCCTGAACGACCAGTCGCGGCGCATCGGAATCCACGGCGCGGCGTTGCTCGGGCGTCAGGACTGGACTCATCAGCGGGGCGCCTTCCTTCGAATGAGTATAACTCCGTGTGTATTCGCATTAAACAGCATTTTCGCAAACACGCATAGCCGTCGAAAGGCGCGCTGGGCCAAGGGTGCCGGTTCGGTGGCCCGCCGCCCTGAGCGGCGGCGCGCGGGTTTGCCTTAGGCCGCTGGGGCGGGGACGATGAGGATCGGCACGTCCAGCGTGCGGAGCGATCTACCCTGCTCGTCGCACACCACCACGGGCAGGGAGCGCAGGCGTCGCAGTTTGCGCAGGCTGAGCGCATCAGCCACGGGCGCCAGGTCCAGCACACCTTCGGGCAGCTGCAGTCGTGCACCCGTCAATCCGTCGGACTGAACGGCGAGGCGTACGCCGCTGCGGCCGCCGCTCAGGGCAGCCAAGCGGGTCGCGCTGACCAACAGCACCAGATCGTCCGCGGTCTCCAGCAGGGCCAGGTCGCTCAAGGGGCGTGCCTTTGTGATGGGGCGTCGGTTTCGTTCATGGTGACCTCGTGACGATCACCCAGCCGTATCACGAACGGTGGTTGGTCAAGGTCGCGCGCGCGCGCGGAGGCCTCGGCGACTCGCTGCAGCATGGTGGTCAGATCATCAGGCTGCGTCGCCTGGTCCTCGCCGCGCGCGCTGGAGAAGCGCAGGTTCAGCTGCGCCAGGGAGGCGCGCAGCAGGATGTCGTCGAGGAACTCGCGCCCACCCGGATCGTCCGTCAGATCGAGCCGCGGCATGGGGGGCAGGCGCCCTTCGGCGGTCATCTGTTGAAGGGCCATCGCCAGGGGTACCAGGTCCTGCCACGGCGGCGCGGCCAGGGGCGCGTACTGCGAGGTGCCCTGGGAGCTGACCAGCAGGACGCAGGTGGCCGCGGCGGCGCGCAGGCGCACCTCGTGCACCGTCGCGTCATCCCAGCCGGAAAGCTCACGCAGCGCCCGGTGCGCCGGATTGAACCCGGGCGCGAATCGAAGCTCGCACTCGGTGGGCCGGTCCGGACGAAGGTGCACCGAGTCGGTCTCGCCGACCTCGAAGCGCGCCGCCGTCGGGATGCCCTCGGCGCTGAGGCGGCCGACCAGCTCAGCCGACAGCGAGGCGTTCCCGTACTGCTCGTGATACGGCTGGGTGATCGTCAGAAGCGCGCCGACCCCCAGGGCGGCCGAGGCGGCGAGGGCAAGCGGTGCCACCCGCCGCTTCTGTTGCGCCAGCCAGCGCACCGCAAAGTGTGGTGTTGCGCCGGCCGGCTCGTCCAGGTGCAGGCACTGGGCCTGGCTCGCCAGCGCAGCGCGCACGCGCTGCTCGGGTGGGCGCTGCGGCTGGTGCGCGGGCACTGGCCCGACAATCTGCGCCAGCACTTCCGGGTCGATGTCTTGCAGCATCACGCGCAGGTGTGCCCGCGCCGCCATGGACAACAGCGGGTCGTGCGGCTGAAAGCGGCCATCCAGGGCGACGGCTCGCAGTGCCTCGGCCGCGAAGGCGCGTCGCAGCCCGGGTTCGCGGTCCAGGACGGCTCGGTCCAGCCCTTCGCGCGACGCCAGGCCGCCGGCCAGGTGCCGCAGATGCGGCGAATCCCAGGCGCGGTCGAGCGCTGCTTCCAGGCGGGCGCGCACGGGGCCTGCGGGGCCTGCGGGGCCTGCGGGGCCTGAGGCGGCGGGCGGAGGGCCGCTGCGGCGGATATCCATGTACGCGAATATATACCCACCCGCGCGTTCATGGCGTGCGTCAGGTGCGAGGGACGGCACGCTGCCGCCTCAGGCGGCGCGCCGCTGCGCGCCGTCCTGGGGCAGCAGCGTGTACTGCCAGCTGGCGGGCTCACCGGTGAGTTTCGTCTGAATCAGGGCGTTCTGGCGGGCCACGAGCCAGCGCAGTCCTTCGGCGGGCAGTTTGAGCTTGCGCGCGGTCGCGTCCCAGTAGGTCTCGTCGATGGCCAGCAGCATCTTGGTGGCCACTGACGAGAGGAAGTCATCGTGGAAGTGTGCCGGTGACTGTGCGGCGCAGATCAAGGCCAGTCCGAACTTGCGGCCTTCGCGCGAGATCAGGGATAGCTCGTTGTCGGGGTCGTCGTCGCAGTAGTTGGCCGCCTCGTCGACGATCAGATAATCGAGCGGCTGCTCGCAGGGCCCGCGCTGCTTGGCCTGCTCGAACATCTCGCGCAGCGCCAGGCTCACGAACAGCCGCCGCTCGGCCACCGCCAGCGGCTTGAGCCGGTAGCGCCAGATGCGCGCTTGCGGATCAAACGGCGGCGGCTGTGGTCGAAAAAGGCCGCTGGCTGCGAGGTTTTCGAGCCGATCGATCACCGAGCGCAGCGTCTCGAGCGAGTCGAACGCCAGCAGCGTCTCGAGCTCTCGACCGCTGACCGCTGCGCTCACGAATTCCTCGAACACCTCGCAGGTCCGCGAGCCCAGCCGCGCCAGCTCGTCGCGCGCCTCGCCCTCGTTGAACGATTCGCCGCGTTTGTGCATGCGAAGCCGCTTGGCGTTGAAGCCGGCGACCGCGCGCGCGTAGGCCTCAAGCTTCTGGATCGCCTGCACGTTGGATCCCATGAACTGCTGCTTGAGCACCCGGCGCGCATGCGCAATCAGGTCGGTCAGGGTGGGGTGGCGGCGGCCGGCAACCCGCAGCGGCCAGCGGGTGAGTGCGCCGGTGTAGGCCGGCGGCTCGCACCACCAGCCCTTGGCGGCACCCGAGCGGCCGTCGTCGAACTGCGCCCCGGCGCGGCGCGCCTCGGTGTTGTCCTCGAAGGGGACCTCCAGATACAGGCGCGGCTGTCCATGGGGTCCGGCCTGGCTCGCGCTTGGTGCCGGGCTCAGGCGCCAGGTCGCGGGGTCGTCCTGGCGAAAGCCGTGTGCCTCGAACAGGCCGGCGAGCAGGGTGCGCAAGGCGCCCTCCTGCCGCGGTCCCAGGGCGTGGCTGGCCCGGTTCAGCGCGCTTACGAAGCCCTGGATGCACTTGCGCGGGCCCCCGTAGTGCGGGTCGGGATCGACGCGAAACGGGTTCAGGCCGTAGTCGGTCTGCTCGCTGAACAGGACATCGCTGCTTCCCGGCACCTCGATGTCATCGTGCACGTCGAAGATGCGAAAGCGCAGCGCCGCCGGCGCGCCGGCGGCGTGTCCGATCTGGTCGATCAGTCGACGCAACTGGTGGGTCTTGCCGGCGCCCGACATCCCCACCAGAAGCAGGTGGCCGTTGGCCAGCCTTGCGGGCTCCCAGCTCACCACGCGCTGCTCGCCGCGGCGGTGCGCTTGGGCGTCGACGCCCCACAGAACCCTTGGCGATGCGGTCATTCGGGCTTGCCGCCGCCGGCAGCGCCGGGGGTCCCCGGCGGCGCGGCG